>Ga0137373_10009434_pt1 | contig 10232 bp, 7 predicted proteins | sample SagtaG_5_FD_104912 | JGI IMG/M metagenome (GOLD analysis project Ga0137373, IMG submission 104912) | Vadose zone soil microbial communities from Sagehorn Ranch, Mendocino, California, USA - Sage1_R_80_16 metaG | ecosystem: Environmental > Terrestrial > Soil > Vadose zone | place: USA: California...
CGTGGCGCCTTCCCCGAAAGCCCGCGGCCGCGACGGCCAGGGCCGCGCGACCCTACGGGCTCTTCTACGAGCAGGCGCTACCGCCGCGCCAGGTGCAGATCGGGCTGAAGCTCAGCTTCTAACGCGCCAGCGCGCTAGTCGTGAGGGTTCTTCTCGCGCGTGGTCATGTAAAGATCGAGTTTTCCGGGCCCGCCGACCCCGCCCGGGCGGTCGGAGGCGAAGAAAAGCGTCTCGCGGTCCGAAGCGATGAACGGCTGTTGGTCAATGGACGTGCTGTTCACCGTGGCGCCCAAGTTGACCGGAGCCGACCACGGATCGAGGGTGGTCTCGCGCGTGGAGACCCAAAGGTCGGCGAGGCTGACGCCGCCCGGACGGTCCGAGTGCAGAAACAGCTCCAGACCATCGAACCGAACGCTGGGGCGCTGGTCGCTCTGTGGACTGCTGAGCTCCGGCACCAGGACGGCCGGCCCCCATGAGCCGTCAGCAGCCTGCGCGCTGACGTAGATGTCGTATACGCCCCCCAGCCGGGTGCTCCCGAAGTAGAGCTGGGGGCTTCCAGCCTCTTCGTTCTCCAGGTAACTGGGTCCGGCGTCCATGGCAGCGCTGTTGACCGGCCCGGCATTGACGGGCTCTTCCCACCCGAAGTCATCGTCCGTGTGCGTGCGCCGGGCGATATAGATGTCGCGCATACCGAAGCCGTGCGGACGGTCGCTGTTGAAGTACATCGTGTGCCCGTCACGCGAAAAGGCGGGGGCGTCCTCGTTGGAGGCCGTGTTGATCGTCGGCCCCAGGTTCACGGGCTCGCCCCAGGCATCCTCGCGGCTGGCGCGCTGCGAGACCCAGATGTCATTTCCGCCCATGCCTCCCGGGCGGTTCGACTGGAAGTAGAGGCTCAGGCCGTCCTTGGAGAGCGCCGGGCCGGCGTCGTTGGACCCGGAGTTGACGGTTGTGCCGAGGTTGACCGGAGGCGACCACTCCGAGAACCCGGGTGCCGCCAGCAGCAGGGCCGCGCCCAGCGCGAGGGCCAGGATTGATAGGATGGGAAGAAGAAAAAGTCTCCCGAGGCGCCGGGACTGACCCGCGACGAGGGAGGAAAGCCAGTAAGAGAAAAGCAAGAAATGGGAGTGCATGAGGATCTCCTTTTTTGTGCCCGGTGGACTACCGATCCGACTCAACTTGCACGATAGGGATCGAGCAGACGAAAGTCTCAGGGAACGTCCAGGGACTTCGCAGGTTTTTTCCAGGCTGCCGCCGTGAAGATCCGGTTCGGCCCGTTCACCCTCGATCTCGACACCAGGCAACTGACGCGGGGAAGGCGCGAGATTCACCTCGCGCCCAAGGCGTTTGAGTTGCTCGGGACGCTCGTCCTGGATCGTCCGAAAGTCCTGTCCAAGGCTGTGTTGCAGCAACGTCTCTGGCCTGAGACCTTCGTCGCCGAGGCCAACCTCTCGAACCTCGTGGCCGAGATTCGAGAGGCACTCGGTGACCGGGCCCGCTCGCCTCTGTTCGTCCGGACCGCGCACGGGTTCGGCTACGCGTTTTGCGGGGAGGCGACAACTCTGCCGAGCGCAACGGGACCGGATCGACCCTCGTGCTGGCTCGAGTGGGGCAGGCAGCGCTTTCCTCTGTCAGCAGGGGAACACGTGGTGGGGCGCGATCCCGATGTCGAGGTCAGGCTCGACGCGTCCACGGTCTCCCGCCGTCACGCGCGGCTGGTGGTTACGGCTGAAGGAACGGTGCTCGAGGATTTCGGCAGCAAGAACGGAACCTTTCGCGGCAGTGAGCGAGTCACCTCGCCGGTCCAGCTCGCCGATGGCGATTCCATCCGCATCGGGTCGCTGCTCGTGACCTTCCATGTGCGCTCACCCCTGGGGACAACGGACACCCAGGTGCTGCCCGCTCGATGATCCGGGGCGTTCCCAGACCAGTCGCGATCGGTACCCGCGTCGGTCCTTATGAGATCGTGGGATGGCTTGGCGCCGGCGGCATGGGTGAGGTCTACCGTGCGCGGGATCCACGGCTCGGGCGTGACGTGGCGATCAAGCTGATCCCTCAGACGTTCGCAAAGGATGCGGGCCGGTTGCATCGCTTTGAGCAGGAGGCGCGCGCGGCTGGTCAGTTGAATCATCCCAATATCCTGACGGTCTACGACGTGGGCACGCACCAGGGCAAGCCGTACGTGGTGTCGGAGTTGCTCGAGGGCGAGACGCTCCGGAGCCGGTTGCGCGGAGCCCCGCTCGCGCCTCGCAAGGCCATCGACCATGCGCGCCAGATCGCCGAGGGACTGGCCGCCGCGCACGATAAAGGCATCGTCCATCGCGACCTGAAACCGGACAACCTCTTCGTGACGAGCGAGGGACGCGTGAAGATCCTCGACTTCGGGCTCGCGAAGCTCACACAGCCCGCCGACGACGCCGCACGAAACGCCGGGCCGCTCACCGAGACGGGGCCGGGGACGGTGTTGGGAACTGCCGGCTACATGTCCCCGGAGCAGGTCCGCGGTGAGACCGTGGATCACCGGTCCGACATCTTCAGTTTCGGCGCGATCGTCTACGAGATGGCGACGGGACATCCGGCATTCACACGCGAAACGGCGGCCGACACGATGGCCGCCATCCTGAAGGAGGACCCGCCGGAGCCGTCATCCGCGGCCACCCCGCCGGCGCTCGTGCGCCTCGTCACGCACTGTCTGGAGAAGGCGCGCGAGGCACGCTTTCAATCGGCTCGCGACATGGCCTTCGACCTGGACTCCCTGTCGGAGACAACCGCCACCGCATCGGCGGTCATCGGCGTGGCGGCGGCGCGGCGCTGGCGTAAGACGCTGGGCATCGCGGTCGTCTTGCTCAGTCTGTCCACGGCTGTTGCCAGTTGGCTGACCCGGCGCACGGCGCCGCGGCCTGCCGATCCCCCGATGGCCAACGCTCAGTTCGCGCGCTTGACGGATTGGGAGGGCACGGAAGGCGGCGGCGAAATCTCGCCCGACGGGAGGTTTGTGGCCTTCCTCGCCGACAAGGATGGTGAGTTCGACATCTGGCTGACCCAGGTGGGTACGGGTTATTTTCGCAATCTCACCGCGGATATCCCCGCGCTGCAACCGGCCGGGCCCACTTTTCGGAAATTCGGTTTTTCGGGCGACGGCGCGGAAATCTGGTTCAGTCCTGAGACCGGGCCGTCAATGGCGCAGATGATCATGCCTCTTATGGGCGGCACGCCGCGGGCCTTCCTGGACAAGGGCGCCACCGCTCCCTCCTGGTCTCCGGACGGCACCCGTCTCACATACTTCAAGAACGAGGAAGGCGATCCCTTGTTTGTCGCGGATCGCACGGGCGCGGACGCCCGCCAGATCCTGGTGGGAATGCACAATCACAACCCTGTCTGGTCCTCAGACGGTCAGTGGATCTACGTTGCGCGCGGGCCAGATCCGACCGAGGCGATGGACGTGTGGCGCGTTCGACCCTCGGGCGGATCACCGGAGCGACTGACCGAGCACGGCACCGCCGTGAATTTCCTGGCTCCTCTCGACACGCGAACGGTGCTCTACGTTGCGCGCGCAGACGACCGATCGGGACCCTGGCTGTGGGCGCTCGATGTCGAGCGCAAGGAGACTCGACGTGTGAGCACGGGGCTCGGGCAATACACGTCCGTTTCGGCAAGTCGCGACGGCCGGCATGTGGTCGCCACCGTTGCCAATCCCGCCGTCAGTCTATGGCGCGTGCCGCTGCTCGATCATCAGGCCGAGGATGGAGACGTGCGACCGTACCCGCTGCCGACTTCGCGTGCGCGGGCTCCACGCTTCGCGGGGACATCTTTGTTCTATTTGTCGCTCTCTTTGCCCGCCCGCGGGACGCGCGATGGTCTGTGGCGCATCCAGGACAGACAGGCATCCGAAATCCTGAAGGGCGCGGACGAGGGGTTATCCGAGCCGCCGGCCGTGTCGCGGGACGGAAGCCGCGTGGCCATCATCGTCCGACGGGAGGGGAAGCGGCGATTAGTCATCCTGTCGGCGGACGGCAGGAGCTCGCAAACCCTGGCCCAGTCCCTCGACATTGAAGGAACGGCCGCCCAGGGTAACGCGGACTGGTCGCCGGATGGCGCCTGGATCGTGACGAGCGGCCGTGATGCGCAGGGCCCCGGGTTGTTCAAAATCCCCGTGGATGGCGGTAAGCCCGTTCGGCTCGTCACGGGTCGGGCGGTCAATCCCGTCTGGTCGCCGGACGGAAGCCTGATTGTGTATGCCGGCAAGTTCTTCACCGGCCAGGTCGAGCTTCTTGGCGTGCGGCCGGATGGCACCCCTGTCGCGTTGCCCGCCGTACGAGCCCGCCCGGGCGGCTATCGCTTCTTGCCCGATGGCACGGGCATGGTGTACCTGCCGTTCATTCCGTCGCTGGATTTCTGGCTGATCGATTTCACCACCAACAAATCCCGCCAGCTCACGCGCCTCAGCAATCAGGGCGCTTTAGGGACCTTCGACGTGACACCTGACGGAAAAGCCATCGTGTTCGACCGCTCGCGAGAGAACTCGGATGTCGTCCTGATCGACCTGCCGAAACCGTAGCGCGGGATTTGCGCGTGTCAGGGCACGCGGCGCCGAGCGTCAGAAATCGACCCGTAGACCGAGCTGGACGCGCCGCTTCTCGAGCGCGGCCGTTGGTTGGCCAAACTGCGCGGCTCCTCTCGTGCCAACGTACCCGACATAATTCGTGGAATTGGTGACGTTATAGATTTCAACGAAGGCTGTCGCTGCCCATCGGGCACGAATCGGAAACACCTTTGCGAGGCGTGTGTCGAGGGAGAGGAAGCCGTCGCCGCGGCGCGAATTGCGCGGCTCGGGGCGATCGGGAAAGGGATCCGTGTCGAGCTGTTCGGTTGTCACGCTCCACGGCAGGGCGCTTCTGGCGGAAACGATCCCTGAGACCTGGATTCCGAGAGGCAGCGTAGTCACGGCGCTGATGCTCAGATTGTGCCGGATATCGTTGTTCGTCGGTCCGAAGTCTTCCTCGTAGTCGAAGGGATTCGTGGCACCCGCGTCCGCGGGGAGCCCGGCTCGCTCCGCACTAATACCCATCAGAGCCGTATTGGTGTTGCTCTCGTTCTTTGCCAGCGTGTACGAGAGCCGCACGAGGTGCTCCGGGCTCGGAGCGAAACCGACCTGAACCTGCAGAGCGCGGTACGTGAACTTGCCGCCGTTTCCGTAGCGATTGATGAACGAGTAATTCGGGTTCACCCGGACCACCCGCCCCGCCAGCGCGGCTTCCCGGTCATAGTTCACGTCTCGTATGAGGTACTGATCCAGCCCGCGGGCGAACACGGCGTCCACAGAGGCGGTCCAGCCTGCGCCGAAATCGCGGGACACGCCGGCACTGGCCTGAATCGTGTAGGGAACCTGCAGGTCCTCCTCGAGGTCGGGTGTTCCGCCGAGTTGCGAGATATTCGGGATCGTGTTCCGCGCGAGGGCCTCGGCCAGAAAGCGCCGCGCGCGGGCGACATCGGCAGGCAAACAAGGATTCTCGCAGAACGGATTGAGCCCGGGAATGGACGCGTCGAGAACGATTGACCGCTCCGGGAGGATTCCATTCCAAAGGATGTGCGTGGCGACATTCAAGTGGTTCTCGTCGTAGTACACGCCCACGCCCCCGCGCACGAGCGTCCTCCCGACATCGTGGAACGGCGTCCAGGCGATGCCGATGCGTGGCGCGATGTTGTCGCGGTCCAATCGCACCCGGTTGAGACCCCGGTCAACGCGAACGAGAGAGTTCAGCGCGGTGTAGCTCCCGTCCAGGTCGTAGCGCAGGCCGACGTTCAGGGTGAGATCCGAGGCCACGCGCCAGCTGTCCTGAATGAAAACTCCTCCCGACCAGCGCGAAAAGTCCCATTCGGTGGGTCCCTCAAAGAGGGCGAAGCGAGACGGGTAGCTGTTTGGATCGGAAAGACTGAAGGGGATGTCACTGCGGAAGATGTACTGGCCGTCGCGCAAGAAGCGGAAATCCCCGGAGCTGCGGCCGCGCGAGACCTGGGTGCCTGACTTCACATCATGTTTCCCACGCGTCGACGACAGCTCCTCGATCAACTGAATCTCGCTGCTATCGACGCGCCCGAAGCCGGTGGGGCACCCGAGCGTCGCGCCGGGATACCTTCGCCCGAACCAGGTGCCCGGGGGATTTCGTTCGGCGAAATTGCAGCGGCTGTCCGAGGTCGTGTCGTTGAAAGCGGCACGGAGCTCGTTGAAAGCGGACGCAGAAACGATTCGACTCCAGGTGCCGACGACGTCGTTGGCGGTGTACCCCTCCGACAGGCCCTGCTCCTCCGTGACGATGCCGCCGACCCCGACCCCCGTGCTCTGTTTCGTGTCCCGGTTGTAGCGAACGCGATAGGTGCTCGACTCGCTGGAGTGATATTCCAGTTTGACGATGGACAGCCTCTGGTCGGAGGTGGCCGGCACGTCTCCGTTGAACTCCGGAAACGAGGAGTTCACGACGTTGCTGGTGGCACCGTCGAACCATTCGAATCCGCCGAAGAAAAAGAGGCGGTCCGTAATCAACCTTCCGCCGAACGTCGCGCCGAGCCGTTTCATGTCGAGCGGCGCTTTCGACGTCGCGAAAGCCGGCGTGGCGTCCCATGACCCGTTTCGGAAGAAGCCGTAAACGCGTCCCGCCGTGAGATTCGAGCCTGAGCGGGTGATCGCGTTCAGGACGCCTCCCGACGAGCGACCGAACTCCGCGTTGTACTGGCTCGTGAGAACCTGGAATTCCTGGATCCAATCCTGAGCGTACGCGATGCGCTGATCGCCCAGAGCGATGCCCTCCGCGGAAACCCCGTCCACGTAGTAGCCGTTCTGGAAGTCCCGGCTGCCGCCGATGTCGACGCCGCCATAGATTCCGGTGGGGGTCACGCCCGGAGCAAGCGATGCGAGGCCGTTGAAGTTGCGGTCGACGACGGGGAGCGTGTCGAGCTCGTCCCGGACGATGAGCCGCGACAACGTATTCTTCGTCGTTTCCAGCACCGGCGCCGCGCCGACCACTTCGACGGCTTCCGCTGCAGCCACGGCGTCGAAGACGAAGTCGATCGTCACGGTGGTCCCGACGTGGAGTATCTGGCGCACCCGGATCTGCGGTCGGAAGCCGGCAAGCTCCGCTGTAACGGTATAGACGCCGGCCGGTGCGGGCAGCGTCCGATAGAACCCTGAGCTATCGGTTGTCGCCGATCGGACCAGTCCTGTTTCGACGTTCGTGACCGTCACCGTCGCTCCTGGCAGGATCGCGCCGGTCTGGTCCGTCACGAGGCCTTTGATCACAGCGTCGACGCTTTGCCCCGCGGCCACCCGCGCACACGCCATGGCAGCCAGCGCCGCGAGACTGAATCGCAGGAGGGTCACCACAGGTCTCCGCGGGAGTCTCGCACGATTCGACGGACCAGGTTGTGGGCCAATCCGTCAAGGATAGCGTGCCGGCTGCGGCGACAACCTGCGGTCACAAGTTTGCTTTGAGGCCGGACGGGAGAACTTCTTCGAGGAGATAGCCGGGAAAGAGGGTGCGGATCCGAGAGATCGCTCTGGCGGAATCCGGTTCTGAGCGCGCGGCGTCCCGGATCGCGGAGTGATAGCGGGACTGCCGGTCGAGCAGCTCCGGGCCGCCAGGCGCGCCGTGGCCGGGGACGAGGTTCCGGGCGCCGAGCGCGCGGAGGGTTTCGAGACCGCGGTCGAGATTGGCCGCGGCCGCGTCCTCGTAATTGACGTGGTAGCTGGCGAAAACGAGGTCTCCGCAGACGACGACTGACTTCTCGGGCAGGTGCGCGATCATGTCGCCTCGCGTGTGGTTATGGCCGGGGTGCAGGACGCGGACCTCGGTTCCGCCGAGGTCGAGTGTCAACTCCGTCGAACGTCCGGGAGGGGAGATAGGGCTCCGCGTCGCCGAAGAGGTCCGCAAGGTCCGGCTGCCGGCGCCGCGAGGCGATCAGACCCGGGTGCTCCACGGCCATGGCCTGGCCGCAGGCCGGGTGCGCGATGACCTCCACTCCCCGCGAGGCGAACCATCCAGCGCCAAGCGCGTGGTCGGTGTGGTGGTGGGTCAGGACGACGTGCCGGACCGGCACCGGCGTCTTCTCGTGGACCTTCTCCTCGACGAGCCGCGCGTAGGCCGGAGCGATGAAGGGGTCGACGAGGAGGACGGCGTCTCTGCCGAGAACAGCCGTGCAGTTTGCGCCGTAGCTCGTCGCGATCTCTTCTCCTCCGAGCGTCCAGACGAAAAGGTCGTCGGCGAGCCGCGTCTCATTGAGGGCCGGCCCCGCCACGTTAACCTGTCGCGGGGCGGTCGCCGTCCACGAAGGCGAGAATCTCTCTCGCGTGTTCCGAGGGCTTGACCTTCGGCCACACAGCGGCGATCTTTCCCTTCTCGTCGATCAGATAGGTGACGCGGTGGATCCCCGTGAACTTGAGGCCGTAGAGAGACTTCTGTCCCCACACCCCGTAGTCGTTGACGATCTTCTTTTCGGTGTCGGCGAGCAGCCGGAAGGGGAGGTCGTACTTGTCAACGAATTTCTTGTGGGACCTCTCGTTATCCACCGACACGCCGAGGATCTCGACTTTCCTCTTGCGGAACTCGGCGAAGCCGTCGCGGAACGCGCAGGCCTCCTTCGTGCAGCCGGGCGTGTCGTCCTTCGGATAGAAGTAGAGGACGACCTTCCTCCCCGCGAATTCCTTCAGGGAAACGGGCCGGCCGTCCTGGTCGGTCGTCTCGAAATCCGGCGCCTTGTCGCCGGCTTCAAGGAGCTTCATCGCGTCCTCCTTGCTGGCGCGGTCTGCGGAACCAGATCGATGGGTGGGAGTTTTGCTTTCTCGAGCTCTTTGTTCAGAGACGGAACGTCCCGGGCCTTGACGTCGTTCCAGCGGGCGAGCTGGCTCGCGAGTGACTTCCGAACTTCATCGACGGCCGCAGCGGCTGCGGGTGTCGGCTTCGCGTCCGCGCCCTCGATCACCTCGAGCAGCGTTGCGAGCTCTCCGTTCAGCCTCGACAGGCTGGCCTCCCCGCCGGCCCGTGCGGGAGGAAAGAAGCCGCTGGGACTCCCCTCGAGCGCCGCAGCCTTGCCGTCGAGGGTCACGATCACTGCGCCGGCGGGGGGGGACCGCTTGCCGGCGCGCTCCTTGAGCGGCTCGAGCTGTCTGCGAAGCGACTTGACCTCGTCCAGGGCGGTGAAGTTCTCGTGCATCGCCGCGCAAATTTGCGTCGCGAGCGCGAACTGGCTCGCGAGGTCCGCTGCGGAGGTCTTGACCCGCGGGTCCATCTCGACGGTCAGAGGCTGCGTCGAAGTCGTCGCGCCGGCGATGAGCTTGACGGTGTATTGCCCCGGCAGGACCCATGGCCCCAGCGGGTGGCGTGGCGTGTCCTGGTAGATGGCCGTCATCGGGTAGCTGCGGCGAAGCGCGTCGGGCGGCGGGTAGTGCAGGTCCCAGACGAACCGGTGGAAGCCGGCGTCGGCGGAGAGCGTCCGCGGCGGCCGCACCCAGTAGGTCGGAACATCCAGCTCCTTCTCGGTGACCGGCTCGGGTTTGTCGACGCTGGAGAAGCGGCGCACGAGCTTGCCCGAAGCGTCGAGGATCTCGAGTGTCACTGGTCCCGCCACAGCGTTCTTCAAGACGTAGTCGAGGATCGCGCCGTCGGGCGGGTTCTTTCCGGCCGGCTCCTCGGGGGGCAGCGGCGTGTCGTCGTTCCTGTTCCACCGGACCCTCCTGGCGAGCTGCGGGCGGAAGAGATGGGTCTGCGCCTGAGCGACGCGCGCGTCGAGTTGCCGCAGGGGCGTGATGTCGTCCAGAATCCAGAAGGAGCGGCCGTGTGTCCCGACGACGACGTCGTCCTCGTGGATGACGAGGTCGCGGATCGAGGTGGCCGGCATGTTCAGCCGCAGAGACTGCCAGTGGTCCCCGTCGTCGAAGGAGACCCAGACCTGGCGCTCCGTTCCCGTGAAGAGGAGTCCCTTTCTCTGCGGGTCTTCCCTCACCGTGTTGACGGAGGCGTTCTCCGGCAATCCCGTGACAATCTTGTGCCAGGTCTTTCCGCCATCGCGCGTTCGATAGATGTAGGGCTTCAGATCGTCGAGCCGGAAACGCGACACAGACGCATAGACCGTCTCCGCGTCGAAACGAGAGGCATCCATCTGCGTCACCTTGCTCCAGGGCGTCATCTCCGGCGGCGTGACGTTCTTCCAGGACTTCCCGCCGTCGCGGGTGACGTGGATCAGGC
>Ga0137373_10009437_pt1 | contig 10230 bp, 8 predicted proteins | sample SagtaG_5_FD_104912 | JGI IMG/M metagenome (GOLD analysis project Ga0137373, IMG submission 104912) | Vadose zone soil microbial communities from Sagehorn Ranch, Mendocino, California, USA - Sage1_R_80_16 metaG | ecosystem: Environmental > Terrestrial > Soil > Vadose zone | place: USA: California...
ACATCTGGACACGCCTCGTGCGCGACCCGGCGTGGCCCGAACCCTACGCGCGCCTGGCAACCGTGCTTCTCGTCTTGATCACGGTGCTTCCTCCCGTCGTCGTGTTCACGTCGCGCTTCTTGCCCCGAGGCGCGCTCAAGGGCTTTGCCGTCGGGCTTTACACTTGGTTCGGCATCGCATTCCTGCTCGGGCTCGCGTTCTTCGCCGCGGATCTGGCCCGTTGGATCGTGCGGGGCATCACCGCGCTCGCGGGCAATGCCGGGCCTCAGGATCCCGAGCGCCGTAAGCTCGTCGCCCGCACCGTGGCCGAGGCAGCGGGGCTCGGCGTAGCGGCATTGGGAGCGGTCTCGATCCGCTCGGCCCTCGCCGATGTCGGCATCGAAGAAGTCGAGGTCGGCCTTGCGCGGCTGCCGCGCGCGCTCTCCGGACTGACGATCGTGCAGCTCACCGACATTCACATCGGGCCCACCATTGGACGAAAATTCCTCGAGCACGTGGTGGAGAGATCGAATGCCGAGCGGCCCGACGCGATCGTGATCACCGGAGACCTCGTCGACGGCAGCGTCGGTTCGCTCCGCTCTCATGTCGAACCCCTCGCCAAGCTCAAGGCGCGCTACGGCGTCTACTTCGTCACGGGAAACCACGAGTACTACTCGGGAGTCGACGAGTGGATGGCCGAACTGGATCGTTTGGGTGTCCGCGTGCTTCGCAATGAGCGAGTCGCGATCGGCGACGCGTCGGCCTCGATCGACCTTGCCGGCGTGGACGACCAGAGCGCGCACGGATTCGGCCCTGCCCACGGAGCCGACTATGCGAAAGCATTCCGCGACCGCGACCCGGAGCGTGAGCTGATTCTACTCGCGCATCAACCGAGCCAGATCGTGCACGCCGCTCGAGCGGGTGTGGGCCTTCAGCTTTCCGGCCACACGCATGGCGGTCAGATTTGGCCCTTCGGTGCGCTCGTTCGACTCAACCAGCCCTACATCGCGGGGCTGCATCGGCACGAGCCTTCGACGCAGATCTACGTCAGCCGCGGAACGGGGTACTGGGGCCCACCCATGCGGCTGTGGTGCCCGGCAGAAATCACGAAGCTGGTGCTCACGCCCGCATGAACGGGTGCGCTCTGCCGCCGGCGAGACTGCCCGTCATCGCGCGAACGCTATCGTCCCGGTGGACCCGAGGCGCGGCGACGCCGGGTCGGGGGCGCCACCTCGTCGTCGAACTCGGTCGCACCATGAGGGCTCGTACCGCGCAGCGTCGATCCACAGTGGGGGCACCAGTCCATTTCCTTGGCGTAGGCGGCGTGGCACCCGGCGCAGTAGCAGATCGATCCCGTTTGCCGATAGTGCACTTGCGAATTCGTGCGCACCTCGCTGAACACGAGCTCCTGCGTCCCGATACGAATGCGATCGCCGTCCGAAAGCTCGACGGAACCGCGAATGTACGATCCGTTGATCCGGCAACCGTTGCGGCTGCCGAGATCTTCGAACACCGCATGATCGTGGTCGACGTTGATGCGCGCGTGCCGCCGCGAGATCGACGGATCGAAGATGGTGATGTGGCAGTCGTCTCCCCGTCCGATGAGCGTGATGCCCAGCGGCAGATCGTATTCTTGCAAGAGAAATCGGAGCCGATATCTCCCAGTTGTTTGGGGACGATCGGATTTCATGGCGACTGCTGCACTACTTCCTCCCCCCCACGCAACCTGACCGGTCCCTCGCGGAACCAAATCGCCTCCTCTTGCGGTGCTTGGCAAACGACCGCCCAGCTAATTCTTAATCGGCGCACCCTCAGTTTCAAGACATGAAAAGAGGAAACCTGTCGCACCAATTTTTGCGGAACTTTCCCACCTTGCCTCATCGGGTGACCACTCGAGTGTCCAGGGCACCTCGAGCATTCATTTTGCAAGGCTCACTTTCGAACCGAAACAGTGCGCGAGCGGAATCGTCGCTCGTCACCGCAGCAAGGAGCACCTGGCGAATGGGGCGATTGTGGATTCAAGCAGCAGCAAATGGAAAAGTTCGGCTTCTGCTTGGCGCGGCGGCCGCGCGGGAGAGACGCCGAATCGGCCGTGAGATCGATAAAACCATCGATAGGGCCTTTCGCGGAGATCTCGCCGATTCCGAACTCGGCAAGGTGGAGCAGCTCGCGGCGCTCGCCGACCAGCTGGCGCGTCGCAAGACCGGCTAAGCACGATTCCGCCAGTCTTTTGCAGACGATTCAGATTCTCGTCGAACGTACCCCGACCCGCTGCTCCGGCGTACCGAGAACCACGAGCTCGCACACCGGACCGCGCCGCGAAGTTTTGGAGTTGATCGAGCGGGCCGCCTTCACCGCTCGAATCGTGTACCCCGCGTAGAGGTCGCGAACCTCGGGCACGTCGGAGTTCGACAGCACGACGCACACGCCGCGCTCCGTCAACCGTCTGAAAACCTTCGATAAACGGACTTGTTCCTCGGGACCGAAGCCGCGCGGCGCGTACGCCGTGAAGGTCGACGTGCGCGAAATTGGAACGTAGGGCGGATCGAAGTAGACGAAGTCGCCACGCCGAGCGCCGGCCACCGCCACCTCGAAATCGCACACCGCAAGCTCCACATCGGACAGGGCGCGGGAACAAGCGCGCAGATTGCGCTCATCGCAGATCACCGGATTGGCATATCGACCAAAAGGTACGTTGAACTTGCCGGAGCGGTTCACGCGATAAAGTCCGTTGAAACCGGTTTTGTTGAGGAAGATCGTCCGCGCGGCGCGCTCGACCAAAGGGAGACCAAAAGGCTCGACTTCCCGCATCTTGTAGTAGTGCTCGGGATCGTAGCGGTGCGCCCCCAAGGCGCGAATGAGCTCCTCGACGTGGTCGCGCACCGCGAGATAGCAGTCGATGATCTCGGCGTTGACGTCGCTCAGGACGCCCTTCGCCGGCAAAAGATCGAAGAAGAGCGCGCCGCCACCCAAAAACGGTTCGAAATAGCGGGCCGAGCGCGCGGGGACCACGGCGCGCAGCTCAGTCAGCAGCTGCCCCTTGCCCCCCGCCCACTTGAGAAATGGCCGCGCGCGCATGATCCGATCACTCCTTCCGGGTGCGCACCAGGCTTTGCGCAGGGTGTAGGCTCGGCGACAGGGGTGGCGCCTCGGGTTGCACCGTGACGTGCGACACCTGGTGGGCCACGCGGATGCGTTCGCCGACCTGGCGCGCGACATCGGTGCCGTGAGCAGCCCCGTCGAGAACGACGTGAACGGTGACAGCATCGAACCCGTCGGAAATGGTCCACGCATGCAGGTCGTGCATGTCGGCGACTCCAGGCGTCGAGCGGATCGTTTTTTCCAATTCTTCGAGCGCCACGCCGGGCGGCGTGCTCTCCATCAGCACGTGCAACGTCTCGGTGACGAGGCGGAATGCACCCCACAGAATGAGCACGGAAATGAGCAAGCTCGCCACCGCATCCGCTCGGTTCCACCCGAAAGCAAGCACCAGGAAGGCAGCCACGATCGCCGAAACGGAGCCGAGCGCATCCGAGATCACGTGCGCGAGCGCCGCGCGTGTGTTGGTGTTGTGTCCGTCACCGCGCGAGAGCACCCACCCCGCCAACAGATTGACGACCAGCCCTCCTCCCGCCACGGCCAACATGGGTAGAGCGTCGATGGCGCCGGGGGCGCGCCAGCGTGAGATGGCCTCGGCGACGACCCAGATCGCGGTCACACCGAGCGCGATACCGTTGGCGAGAGCCGCCAGCGTCTCGGCGCGGCGGTAGCCGTAGGTCCTTGCAAGCGTGCGGGGCCGGCTGGCAACTCGCTGCGCCATGACGGCGAGGGCGAGGGCCCCACTGTCCGCGAGCATGTGTCCGGCATCGGACACCAAGGCGAGGCTGTGGACGAGCCACCCCGTGACCGCCTCGACCACCATGAAGGCGACGGTGAGCAGAAGCGCCGCCCAGAGCCGGCGTTCGGGGGCCTGGGCCCCCTCGCGATGCGGATGCCGATGGTGAGCGTGCGCGTGTGCAGGCGAAGGGCTTGCGTGGTGCGCGTGCTCCGCGGACATGGCCAGCATCCCGTACGGGGACCTCCGTCCACGATTCCTACCATGGTTGCGATCGGCGTTAACGCCGATCGCGTCGCGGCCCTCGCTCACCCCGATCGCCCCGATCGCCGCCGCGACCGCCCGGCGGGCCGTCGCGACGGGGTCCACGCTGCGGCGGACCGGCTTCGCGCGCCTGCAGAATGCGCTCCCGCGCCCGATCGCCCTCTTCGCCGGCGGGGAACGGGAGCAGCTCGCGCCGCGTCAGCCGAACCTTGCCTTCGCGGTCGACCGAGATGACCTTCACCTGGACTTTGTCGCCTTCCTTCAGCACGTCTTCCACGCGCTCCACCCGCTCGTGGGCAAGTTCGGAGATGTGCACCAGACCATCGGTGTTCGGCAGGATCTCGACGAAGGCGCCGAAATCGGCGATGCGCTTGACGACTCCGTCATAGATCGCGCCGATCTCCGGCTCGGCGGTGAGCCCGCGGATGATGTCGAGAGCTTTCTTGACGGCTTCCGAATCGCTCGACGCCACGTTGACGGTGCCGTCGTCCTCGACGTCGATCGCAACGCCGGTCTGATCGATGATCCCCTTGATCGTCTTGCCGCCGGGTCCGATGACGAGCCGGATCTGATCGGGCTTGACCTTGATGGTCGTGATGCGCGGCGCGTACTTGGAGAGATCGGCCCGAGGCGCGGGCAAAGCCTCGAGCATCTTGCCGAGGATGTGCTTTCGTCCCTCCTTGGCCTGCTCGAGCGCGCGCGAGAGGATTTCCCGCGAAAGTCCGGCGATCTTGATGTCCATCTGGATGGCGGTAATGCCCCGCTCGGTGCCGCAGACCTTGAAGTCCATGTCGCCGAGATGGTCCTCGTCGCCGAGGATGTCCGAGAGCACCGCGATGCGATCGCCGTCGGAGATGAGGCCCATGGCGATGCCCGCCACGGGGCTTTTGATCGGAACGCCGGCATCCATGAGCGAGAGACACCCGCCGCAGACAGCGGCCATCGAGGACGAGCCGTTCGATTCAAGGGTCTCGGATACGACGCGGATCGTATACGGGAACTTGTCGCTTTCCGGGATCATGCGCAAGAGTGCGCGCTCGGCGAGCGCTCCGTGTCCGATCTCGCGACGGCCGGGCCCGCGCACCGGTTTGGCTTCGCCCGTCGAGAAGCTCGGAAAGTTGTAATGGAGCAAAAAGCGCTTCCAACGCTCACCCGTCAGGGCGTCGATTTTTTGTTCATCGGAGGACGTGCCGAGCGTCGTCGCCACGATGGCCTGCGTCTCGCCGCGCTGAAAAAGCGCCGACCCGTGGACGCGCGGCAAGAGGCCCACCTCGCACATGATCGGACGCACCGTTTTGGTATCGCGTCCATCGATGCGCTTTCCCTCGTTCAGAACGAACTCGCGAACGATGTGCGCTTTGCGCTCCTCGAACTCTTCCTTGACGAGCTTTTCGTATTCGAGCCACGGCTCGGCGCCGAGCTCGGACAAAAGCGTGTCGCCGAGCTTCTTTTTGAGGTTGGTGTAGCCCTCGTAGCGCGCCTTTTTGTCCATGACGCGAGTCGCGCCCGCCAGCTCTTCGTCCACGATCTGCGCGACGCGCTGTTTGACGTTGTCGGGCAGCCGCTTGGCCACGAATTCACGCTTGGGCTTTCCGACCGCCGCACGCATCTTTTCGATGAGGTCGAGAATGGGCTGCGCGGTTCGGTGCGCGAACATCAAGGCCTCGACGACGTCATTCTCGCCCGCCTCGGCGGCGCCACCTTCGACCATCACGATCGCGTCTCGGGAGGCCGCAACCACGAGGTCGATGTCCGACTTCTCCTGTTGCTCGAACGTCGGATACGCGATGAACTCGCCCTCCAACCGCCCCACGCGAATGCCGACCACCGGTCCATGCCATGGAATGTCGGAGATGTGCAGCGCGGCGCTCGCGCCCGTCAGGGCCAGAACATCGGTCGGGTTGATCTTGTCGGCAGACAGCACCGTCGCGATGACCTGCGTGTCGCGCCGGAAGCCATCGGGAAAGAGCGGCCGCAGCGGTCGGTCCATGATGCGGCAGACGAGGATCTCGTCGTCACGCAGGCGCCCCTCGCGTTTGAAAAACCCCCCCGGGATTTTGCCGGCCGCGAAAGTCTTTTCGACGTACTCGCAGGTCAGCGGAAAAAAATCGATGCCGGGTCGCTCTTCGGCGGACACGGCCGTGACGAGAACGACGCTCTCGCCGAAAGTAATGAGGACGGAGCCATGAGCTTGCTTGGCAAGCCGGCCCGTCTCGAGGGTCAACGGACGACCGCCAACCATCACGGATTCTCGAACGAATGACATTTGAACGGCGCTCCTTGCGCGCACGCCGCTATCGTGCGGCTTGACGCCGAGCACCTGCGAGCTCTTCTTCCTCGATTCTTGCGCGCGACCGCCGTCCGGTTCTCGGTGATGCGCAGGAAGCGAAGATGAAGCTGCCCCGCAGACGTGCTCAGAAGAAAACGGGAAAAATGAATGGGAGCGGGCCGGTCTCCTTTCGCTTGTATGGCGTTGGGTGGGACGGGCTACTTGCGTAGGTTGAGCTGACCTACGATCTTGCGATATCGGTCGACGTTCGTCGACTTCAGGTAGTCGAGAAGTCGCCTACGTTGTCCCACCAGCTTCAACAAGCCACGGCGCGAATGGTGATCCTTGACGTGGGTCTTGAAGTGCTCGGTGAGCTCGGCGATGCGCTCGGTGATGAGCGCAACTTGGACTTCGGGCGAACCGGTGTCCTTCTCGTGCGTACGGTATTTCTGGATGAGTTCAGCCTTCTTTTCGCTGAGGATCATGGATGTTTGGGAGCCCTTTCGGCTGACGCCCGGCTGAGAGGTTGGCGCTGAGAGCGCCTTGCCCTGGGCCGGGCCGATGGGACGAACGTTGGAACAAACGGCGGGCGAAGTATACGCGCCGCAGGCTCGGGGTCAATGCGGAGTACGGACTCTTCGGTATTGCCCGCTTTTAGCTTCCGGTCCCTTCGACGACGACCAAAAATGTCCGCGCCAACACATAGATGTCGAGCCAAGGCGACCAATTGCGAACGTACTCCACGTCCATCTGGACCCGGTGATCGAAGCCCGATGCGTTGCGTTCGGTGACCTGCCAGATGCCGGTGATCCCCGGCTTGACCCTGAGAATGATGCCCTCTTGTTGCTTCATCTCCGGGATTTCGCGCTCGAGGTAGGGCCGCGGGCCCACCAGACTCATCTGGCCGACGAGCACGTTCCAGATCTGTGGCAGCTCGTCGAGGCTGTATTTACGAAGAATCCGACCGACGCGGGTCACTCTGGGATCGGCCGTCATCTTGTGAAACTCGTTGTATTCGGCGCGGAGCTTGGGGTCTTTCTCGAGAACTTCGGCCAGACGTTTCTCGCCATCGCCGTACATCGTGCGAAACTTGAGCGCGGAAAACCGCACCCCGTTCTGCCCGAGCCGCTTCTGCCGATAAAAAATGGACCCCGGCGAGTCGAGCTTGATGAGTAGGGCGATGAAAATGAGAATGGGCAGAACAAAAAGCCCGCCCACGAGCGTCAGCGCGAGATCCATCATGCGCTTGGCGACGCGAGGGCCCGTGAGCAGGAGCCGTCTTCGCACCTCGATGCCGAGCACGCCCCCGAGGCTGCGGGCGGGCGCGCCAAAGTGAGCAATGTTGAAGAGGTCGGGAATGACCAGAACGCTCGAGAAGCCGCCGCCGACTTGTTCGAGCGTCGTGACCAGCGCCGCTGATTCGAGCTCCGGCATGGCAACCACGGCCGAGCGAATCTTGAGCCGCTGCGCGAGAACGGGAGCAAGCTCGAGCCCGCCGACGACCGGCACTCCTTCCACTTCCGAAAACCGCCCCCACACCGCTCGCACCGAAGGGGTGTTCAGGCTGGGGTCGCGGATCGATTCAATCGCAACGTCGTCTTCGCCCCAGCTGGCTCGCAGCGTTCCGTGTTTGGCGGGATCGTCATCGAGGATGGCAACGGCTTTCAAGCCCAGCTCGGGATGGTTGTGCAGCGTGCTCACCAACGTCCGACCCACTTTTCCGGCGCCGAGCACGACCACCGGATGCCCCCACCAAGGCTCGCGCGAGAATTTCGCGCGCAGAAGGCCGCGACCGAGCGGAACGAAAACGACGGACAGAAACCACGCCAAAAGCCATGCGCCGTGCCGCACACCCGCGCCCAACGTGCCCGTTCGTTCCAGCAACGTCACCAGGTAAAGACCGAAGTAAACGATCGAAATTGCCTCGGTCGTGCGGCGAATCTCATCGGGGGGGCTGGGAGGCGCCATCGAGTAGAGCTGGGCGGTGACGAAAGCGCCAAGACAGACCACAGCGACGACAGCGGCGCGCCACAGTCCGGTCATGGGCGATGCCCAACCCGGGACGAGAAACTGACCGAGCGTGGCCCCCGTGATCAACCCCAGAGCGTCGTACGCTACGAGCAAGAGCAGCGTGAGGGTCGGCCGGCAGCGAACGAGCAGGCCTATGATGGAAGGGTTCTCGCGGGCCCGCAGCGCGAGCGCGCTCCACTTGCCGACTTGACCGCCCGACTGAACTTGCTCGATCAACGCTTCGGCGATCGCGCGCCCATCGCAAGCGCCCATGCGATCGAGAATCGCGCCGATCAAGCCTCCGGTTTCCCGTTGGATGCGCAACGCCTCGCGCAGCTGCTCGGGTGTGATCATGCCGCGACGCAACAGAACCTGGCCGATCTCGTTGCCGCGCTTCTTGCGTCGCTTGTAAAAGGCGGGGATGGGTCTCACGCGAATGGTTCGCTGGGGCGACAATTCTCCGCGGGGTTTGCTGGAATGGCCGGAGTCGGGGGGCGGCGCGAGCACGACCTGGGTCCCTCAGCGTTTCTGCGAAAACAGCCGCCCGACCCAGCTGAGCTTGCCGCCCATCAAGGCGGAACGTGCGATTTCACCGACGAGCGCCGGGTCGATCTGATTGCTCGTGACCTGCAGTTTGGGCTCAGTCGCGAACGTTCCGACCCTGGCATCGTCCAAAATCCGGATGACCTCGTATCGGCCGCGACCCAGCCGAACGATCCGATATGTCTTCCCCCCCACCTGGACCATGCCCTTCACGAACGCCATTCGCTTATCCTTCCGACCCGCATTCTATATATCTCGCGCGACCCGCACTGTGAAGCATTCCCCTCGCGCTTGCGGTTCTTTCGCAGGCACTTTTCTCTCGTCAGAAGTTTGGCGTCAGGCCGTTACCCTGCGGTGTCGTCGCGGTGCCTCCCTGGTTTCGGCCCGCCCCTTCGCGCGAACAAAGACGGCTCCAACGCTCGGTTCGTTTCCGGCACTCGGCGCGGGCCCTTCGGCCTCGCCTGCGCGTTTCACGGCACTCGGCGCGAGCCTGCGGCCCCGGTTTCACGGCACTCGGCGCGAGCCTGCGGCCCCGGTTTCACGGCACTCGGCGCGAGCCTGCGGCCCCGCCTGCGAGGTTTTCGAATCGGGCGCTTGACAGCAGGCCGGCAGCTAAATAGGTTCCGCCGGCCCTCGAGGAGGTGTGTCGCAGTTCGCCTCCATGTGCGGTAAAGTACCGCAACTGTTCATTGGGGGATCGTCCAATGGCAGGACACCAGACTCTGACTCTGGCTATCAAGGTTCGAATCCTTGTCCCCCAGCGAAGAAAAGAAACATACCTTCCCTACATAAATATTCAGTCACACAGCAGCACCGGTCACGGCAACGTGACCGCTGGCCCCATCGTCTAGCGGTTAGGACACCGGCCTCTCACGTCGGTAACACGGGTTCAATTCCCGTTGGGGTCGCTGACAGTATGAAACCTGATGCGAGGCGGCCTTCGACGCCGTAACGAGGGCCGTCTTCGGTCTGGACGGGCGTCATTTTCAAAGGTCCGTCGAACAACACCTCCAACGCTCGCCTCGCCTCTTCTGGACGGCGACGGCACAAGCCTCGAAGATCGGCGATGCGCTTCCGAGCCTCGACCTCAAGCCGGCGAATCTCCAAGTCGAGCACCGAAGGCGCGGTGCGCGTTGCATCGATGCGGCTCTGCACGGTGCGCAGATGCTTCTCCCGCTCCGCGATCTCCTCGGCGATTGTCGGCGAGTCGACGCCCTTGGCGACGAGGGCCGCCAAATTGCGGATCTCCCCTTTCAGCTCGGCCGCCCTCGCTTCGAGCCCGGGTAGCTCCGTGTTCGCGTTGGCGGTTCGCTCGGCGAGCCGACGCCTC
>Ga0137373_10009444_pt1 | contig 10225 bp, 10 predicted proteins | sample SagtaG_5_FD_104912 | JGI IMG/M metagenome (GOLD analysis project Ga0137373, IMG submission 104912) | Vadose zone soil microbial communities from Sagehorn Ranch, Mendocino, California, USA - Sage1_R_80_16 metaG | ecosystem: Environmental > Terrestrial > Soil > Vadose zone | place: USA...
GAGCGATAAGTGCCCGCAATCTCGGGATTGTTCTGTCCTTGGCGCTTGGTGTCAAGCCGAGTGCGGAGTAGACTCGATCTCTCCAGCGGGGCCGCATGATCGTCATCTGCACGAAATGTCAGGCGAAGTTCCGCGTCGCCGACGAGAAGATCGGCCCGCGAGGGGCGAAGGTCCGCTGCTCGAGGTGCCAGACCGTCTTCCTCGTGCACCCGGATCTCGGCACCGTACCCTCGCTCGACACCGCGAGCTCGAACACGGCGCCGCCCGCCGCGCCCGCGGTCGATCTCGAGGCGCACACCGGTGCGGTGCGCGCGCCCCGCTCCGAGAACCCATTCATCGAGAGCGCGGGCGCCCCCGCCTGGAACACCGCCGTCCCGACGCCCGCGCCCGCCGCCGATCCGTTCGCGTCGCCCCCGCCGCCGACGGACCCGTTCGCCGCCGCGGGGCACCGCCCGGCCGGCGCCGATCCGTTCGCGGAGGCGGAGGGGTCGCGCGCGACGCTCGCCGTCACCGACCTCTCGGACCTGCTCGGACCGCGGACGTCGTCCCCCGTGAAGCGCGCCGGGCCGCCTCCGCTCCCGCCGTCCGCGCGGGCCGCCGCGTCCGCCCCCGAACCGTTCGCCGCGGCAGCCACCCGCGCCGCGCCGTCCTTCGAGGCGCCGTCGCTCGACGCTGCGCCCTCGTTCGACACCGCGGCATCGTTCGAGCCGCCGTCGTTCGACGCTGCGGCGCCGTCGTTCGACACCGATCCGTCGTTCGACGCCGCACCCGCGCTCGACGCCGCGTCCCCCCCGCCGGACCCGTTCGGGCGAGCCTCGTCGTTCGGCGCCGCCGATCCGTTCGACGCCGCACCAGGGCCGCTGCCCGACCTCCCGCCGATCGATCCGGCCGCTCGGGGTGTTTCGGCCGCGGCGCCCGACGACGGAGGCCTCGCGCTCGAGGACCGCCTCACGCCCCCGCCGAGGAAGGTCGCGCCGCGCGAGCCGGAGGGCGCGTTCGCGGCCGCCTCGTCGCTCGACGGGCACGGCCCCTCGATCGATCCGTTCACGCTCGCCGCATCCGCGGGCGAGCCGTTCGATCCGGGCAGCTTCGACCTCGCCGGCGATCCGGGCCGCGAGCAGCTCGCGATCGGCGGGAGAGAGCCCCCCGCGCCGCCGGTCGCCGCGCGCGCCGTGGACGCGCCCGCGCTCCGGCTGGGATCGCCGCGCGCCGCAGCGAGAGCGGAGCCGCAGCCGGAGGAGCGGATCCCCGGTCAGCGCGGCTCGCGCCTGCGCGCCGTCGCGGTGAACGCGGTGGCCCTCGCGGTGCTGCTCCACGTGGCCCTCGCGCTCTGGGTGGTGTGGCGCTCGGACGGACCTCTCGAGGCGGGCACGCTTCGCCCCGCCACCATCCTCGGCGCGCTCGGGCGCGGCGCCGCCTCGGAGCCGTGGTCAGCCCAGGAGGTCCGCAGCGGCGTATACGAGCGGGAGCGCGGCGCGCCGATCCTGTTCGTGCGCGGGACCGTGCTCTCGAGGGCGACGGCGGCCGTCTCGGCCGTGAAGGTCTCCATCGAGGTCCTCCGCGCCGGCCAGGTGGTCGCGCGCGGCGAGGCGATCGCCGGCGCGGTGCCCACCCCCGAGGAGCTCTACGGCGCCGGAGACGAGGCCGCGCTCGAGGCGGCCCGGCGCTCCGCGCGCGGCCGTGCCCCCGCTCGAGTGCAGCCGGGCGACGCGGTGCCCTTCCTCGTCACGATCGGCGACGCCCCGCCCGACCTCGACGGCGCATCGCTCCGGCTGGCGGTCGCGCCCGCGGGCTTCGCGCCGTGACGGGCGCTCCGGCCCGGGGCGCCCCCGGTCCGGCGGCGGAGGCACTCGCGCTCGCCCGGCGGCTCGCGGCGCTCGAGGAGGGCGCGATCCGCTGCGGGGCCGCCGCACGCGCCCTCGCGGCGCTCGAGCCCGAACGCGCGGTGCTCGTCCTCGGCGCGCTCGTCCGCGCGTCGGGCGGGGCCGAGGCGCGTCTCGCGCTCGCCGCGGTGGGCCAGGCGCTCGTCGCGCCCGGGGACGACCTCCCGTACCCGTGGCTCGCGGGCGTCTACGCGGCGGCGTCCGCGCGCGGCGCGCCGGAGGTCGCGGCGCTCGTCGTCGCGCCGCCGCCGCACCGCGCGTACGTGGAGCCGCGGGACAAGACAGACGGGCACCTCGCCCACCTCACGCTCGGCCACAAGAAGGCGATGGCGCGCGCGCAGCGTGATCCCGACCTCCTCGCGCGCCTTGCCGCGGAGGGCGACCCGGTGGTGGTGCGCGAGCTCCTGCGCAACGCCCAGCTGACCGAGCCGTTCGTCGTGAGGATCGCGTCGCGCCGCCCGTGCCGGCCGGCGACGCTCCGCTGCATCTTCGAGACGCGGCGCTGGCGGACGCGCCCCGCGATCGCGCGCGCGCTCGTCCGCAATCCGTACGTGGAGACCGAGCTCGCGCTGAAGCTCCTCGCTGCGCTCGGCGCCGCCGATCTGCGAGACATCTCGCGTGACGGCGTGCTCCACCCGCTCGTGCGCGCGGTCGCGGCCCGCATCGCCGCCGAGCGCTCGTAGCGACCGCCTCAGCGCGACTTCGCCGACCGCTCCGGCCCGGGCTCCTCCGCCGCCGGCGCGTCGTCGTTCCGGTGCCCCCGCCGGCGCCGCACGAACCTCCCGATCGCGTCGCCGACCTGCGGCACGTAGATCCCGCCGAACACGAGCACCGTGATGAACGCGGCGACGGCGAGGTCGTTCAGGGACGGCATCCGCGGGGTAGGATAGCGGGAGGAGGCGGCGATGGCGAGGAGCGAGCGGGGGCGCGAGCCGAAGGCGAGCGTCCCCCCGTTCCGGGCGGACCGGCCGCTCGTGCTCGGGCACCGTGGCGCGAGCGCCGAGGCGCCCGAGAACACGCTCGCCGCGTTCCGGCTCGCGATCGCGCAGGGGGCGGACGGCGTGGAGCTCGACGTCTGGCGCTGCGCGACGGGAGAGGTCGTGGTCGCGCACGACGAGGATCTCGTCCGCGTCGGGCGGAGCCCGCTCCGGCTCCCGGACGCCCCGCTCGCGGCGCTCCGCGCGGTGGACGTCGGGGCGTGGAAGGGCGAGCGGTTCCGGGGCGAGGCGATCCCGCTCCTCTCCGAGGTGCTCGCGGCGCTCCCGGACGCGGTCGTGAACGTCGAGCTGAAGAGCCGCGGCGCGCCCGACCTCGGGCTCGCGCAGGCCGTGGCCGAGGTGATCTGGCGCGCCGGCGCGGGCGGTCGCGTGATCGTCTCCTCGTTCGACTGGCGGCTCGTCGCCGCCTTCCGGCTCGCGTCGCGCGACGTCGCGACCGGGCTCCTCTTCGAGGAGAGCCACGCCTGGCGGCTCCGGACCTTCCTCGGCGTGCGGTCGCTTCGGCCCTCGGCGGTCCACCCGGACCGCGCGCTCGCGACCGACGCGCGCGTGCGCCGCTGGGTGGCGCGCGGCCTCGCCGTGAACGTCTGGACCGTGGACGACGCCGCCGAGGCGGCGCGGCTCGCCCGGGCGGGGGCGACCGCCATCATCACCAACGCGCCGGCGCGCGTGCGCGCCGCGGTCGAGGGGCGCTAGAACTCCCAGCCGAGCTTCGCCGCCCCGCCGAAGGCCGAGGCGATCTTCACGTCGTCGTAGCCGCTCACCTTCGGCGTGGCGCCGCCGAAGTAGGTCCCCTCGAGGGCGAGCGAGACCGCGTAGGCGGTCATCCGCACCCCGAGCGTCGTCCGGTAATAGCCGGCGGAGAAGCGGGGGAACGCGCCCTGCGTGCCGGTCGCGCCGACGGGGTTCGCGTCCACTCCCGAGAGCGCCGGAGCGAAGTCGATGCGGTCCGTCGAGGCGGAGACGTAGGTGAAGCGGGCGGCGAGGTAGGGCGTGAAGCTCGTGACCGCGTTGACGCCCCAGCGCTTCGACACGAGGAAGTCGACGTCCGTCGCGCCGAGGTCCCAGTCCTTCTGGCCGAAGAGGCGCGTGTAGGCGACCCGGACCGCGAGGTCGGGCACGAGGTCGAAGCCCTCGTTGAGCGCCCACTTCCCCTCGCCCTGCGCCGCGAAGTAGGACGACGAGGCGAGGTAGATGAGGCGGCCGCCGAACTCGAGGCTGAACGGCAGCGCCTTCCGCACGTGGACGGAGGGCATGTACAGCTGCGCCGGCTGCGTGGACTCCGTCGGCCAGACCTGGTTCGTGAAGCCGAGCGGCGGCGCGACGCCGACGGCGTCGGGGTGCACCGCGACGGTCGCGGTCTCGAGGTCCACCGCGAACCCGGAGTGGCCGGTCGTCGACGCGGGGTGCAGGACCGCGGAGGAGAGCGCGAGCGCCATCTCCGTCGAGAGGATCGCGAAGCGCCGCCGGGAATCCTTGGCGAGCTGCGCCGGGGTGCTCGTCAGCACCGGGCCGTTCGGCAGCGTGGAGATCGAAGTCCAGATGCTCGGATCCGGCGCGCCGAGCTTCGCGAGGTCGATGTCGAGCGGCTCCGCGCGGGCGGACGGCGCCGCGGCGACGGCGAGGACGGCAGCCAGGGCGTACGCCACACGACGCATCGAACCTCCGGGGGAAGCGACCCACGGAGGTTACTGCCCGGATTTCCCGGGTGTCAATTTCGGCCGGCGCACGCGCACGCGCGCGCTCGCCGCGCACCGCGGCGCGAGCGGCTACACGGGAGCTCGTGATTCGCGATTTGTCGTCTAGATGCCGGCGCCGATGCCGCCGGCCGCTCCCGCGAGGTCCCGCTTCGGCACCGCGAGCTCCTTCGCGAGCTTGTTGTAGAGCCCCATGATCAGGATCGTCGGCGCCCACTGGCCGACGAAGTTGCCGAGCTGCTTGCGTCCGGTCAGGACGAGCGCGGCGGACGCCGCCATCGCCCCCACCGCGAGCCCCAGGAAAGCGAGCGACGGCACCTTCGCCGTCTGCCGCTCCACGTTCTCCGTCGCGCGATCTTCGTATTCCATGTCGTGCCCTCCCCCGAGCCGTCAATCTGGTGATGCCGCCCGTCCGGGACCAAGCCCGGTCCTCGCCGCCGCCGTACTCTCGTGCCGTGCCCGACCTCCTGGCGGCCCGGTGGCTGTTCGGCCTCTCGCTCGTGTTCCACATCGTGTTCGCGGCGGTCGGCGTCGCGATGCCCCTCCTCATGGTCCTCGCCGAGTGGCGCTGGCGCCGCACCGGCTCGGCCGTCCACCTCGACCTCGCGCGCCGCTGGGCGAAGGGGGCGGCGATCCTCTTCGCGGTCGGCGCGGTCTCGGGCACGGTCATCTCCTTCGAGCTCGGGCTGCTCTGGCCGCGCTTCATGGCGTTCGCGGGGCCGATCATCGGGATGCCCTTCTCGCTCGAGGGCTTCGCGTTCTTCGCCGAGGCGATCTTCCTCGGCGTGTACCTCTACGGCTGGGGGCGAGTCGGCCCGCGCCTCCACCTCGCGAGCGGGCTCGTCGTCGCGGCGAGCGGCGCGCTCTCCGCCTTCTTCGTCACGCTCGCGAATGCCTGGATGAACGTCCCCGCCGGGTTCGAGCTGCGCGACGGCGCCGCGGCGGACGTGCGCCCGCTCGTCGCGATGTTCCCGCCGGGCTGGGCGCACGAGGTGATCCACGTGCTGCTGTCGTCCTACCTCGCGACCGGCTTCGCGGTGGCGGGCATCCACGCGCTCCGGCTCCTGCGCCGGCCCGCGTCGGCGCTCGACCGCGCCGCGCTGCGCCTCGCGCTCCTCGTCGGCGGCGCGGCCGCGCTCCTCCAGCCGATCTCGGGCGACTTCTCGGCGCGCGAGGTCGCCCGGACGCAGCCCGTGAAGCTCGCCGCGCTCGAGGGGCAGTTCCGGACGGAGCGGGGCGCCCCCCTGCGGATCGGCGGGCTGCCCGACCCGGACGCCGGGGCGACGCGGTTCGCCCTCGAGATCCCGCGCGGCCTGTCGCTCCTCGCCTTCCACGATCCGGACGCGGAGGTGAGGGGGCTCGCCGAGTTCCCGCGCGAGGTCTGGCCGCCCGTCCGCCGCGTCCACCTCGCCTTCCAGGTCATGGTCGGGCTCGGCACGCTGCTCGCCGCGCTCTCCGCGGCGGGGCTCCTCCTCGCGCTCCGCCGCCGGCCGTGGCCGCGCGCCTACCTGCGCGCCGTCGCGATCGCGGGGCCCGCCGGCTTCGTGGCCCTCGAGGCGGGCTGGCTCGTCACCGAGTGGGGGCGCCAGCCGTTCACCGTGCGCGACGTCCTCACGACGGCGCAGTCCGTGACGCCGGTCGCGCGGCTCGGCGTCCCGCTCGTCCTCTTCGTCGCGGTCTACGTGCTCCTCGGGATCGTCACCGCGCTCCTGCTCTATCGCCAGATCGCGGCGACGCCGGACGCCGCGGGCGCGGACCGCGCGGGAGGCCCGGCGTGACCCCGGCCGACCTGCTCGGCGGCGTGATCCTCGCGTCGCTCGTCCTCTACGCGCTGCTCGGCGGCGCCGACTTCGGCGGGGGGATCTGGGACCTCCTCGCCTCCGGGCCGCGGCGGCGGGAGCAGCGCGAGCTCGTCGAGCACGCGATCGGGCCGATCTGGGAGGCGAACCACGTCTGGCTCATCCTCGTCGTGGTCGTGCTCTTCACCGGCTTCCCGGCCGCGTTCGCGGCGATCTCGATCGCGCTCTTCGTCCCGCTCGTGCTCCTGCTCCTCGGGATCGTGCTGCGCGGCGCCGCGTTCACGTTCCGGACGTACGACGTCCGGGAGGACCGAGTCCAGGCGCGCTGGGGGCTCGTCTTCTCGGGCTCGTCGGTCCTCGCGCCGGTCGTCCTCGGCGTCGTCGTCGGGGCGCTCTCTTCCGGCCGGCTCCGTGTCGCGGCCGACGGCGCCGAGCCGTTCGCCTGGGTCGCGCCCTTTCCACTCTCGGTCGGCCTCTTCGCCGCGGCGCTCTTCGCCTACCTCGCCGCGACCTACCTCGCGGTCGAGGCGCAGGGGCTCCTGCGCGAGGACTTCCGCCATCGCGCCGTCGCCTCGGGCGTCGCGGTCTTCCTCTGCGCCGCGCTGTCGGGCGCGCTCTCGTGGCGCGAGGCGCCGCTCGTCTTCGAGGGGCTCACCCGCCGGCCGTGGTCGGTGCCGTTCCACGTCGCGACGGGCGCCGCGGCCGTCGCCGCGCTCGGGCTGCTCGCGACCCGGCGCGTGCGCGCGGCGCGCGCGGCGGCGGCGGTGCAGGTCGCGCTCGTCGTCCTGGGGTGGGGGGCGTCGCAGTATCCGTACGTCCTCGTGCCCGACCTCACGCTCGCGTCGGCGAGCGGGCCGCGCGCGACGCAGGTCGCGCTCCTCTGGGCGCTCGGAGGCGGCGCGCTCCTCCTCTTCCCGTCGCTCTACGTGCTGTTCCGCGTCTTCAAGGGGGAGCGGCCGTTCTCGGTCGTGGACCGCGGGACCTGACCCTCGCCGGCGGGCGCCCCTTCTCGGTCGTCGTACGGCCCCGGAAGGCGTTAGTCTCCGGTGTTCCTCCATGGAGGCTCCCTCATGCGCCGCACCCTCGCCCTGTTTCTCGCCGTCGCGCCGTTCCTGCCGGGCTGCCGCTGCCCGACCGTGGACTCGGGTCACCGCGGCATCGTCTTCAAGACGCTCGGCGGCGGGACGAGCAAGGAGGTGCTCGGCGAGGGGATGCACTTCATCCCCGTCTGGAACTACGTCATCCCGTACGACACGCGCGTCCACGAGATGAAGGAGCAGCTCATCGTCCTCACCTCGAACGGCCTCACCCTCCGGGTGGACGCGAGCGTCCGCTACCGGCCGAAGGTCGACGAGCTCTACGAGCTGCAGACGCAGATCGGCCCGGACTACGACCAGAAGGTGATCGGGCCGGTGGTCCGGTCGGAGGCGCGCAAGGTGTTCGGGCGCTACCAGCCGGAGGAGATCTACTCGACGAAGCGCGAGGAGATCGAGCGGCAGATCTACGACGAGGTGCTGCGCGCGCTCGAGGGAAAGCACGTCATCGTCGAGGCGGTGCTGGTGCGGGACGTGGACCTGCCGGAGGCGATCAAGACGGCGATCGGGGACAAGCTCGCGGAGGAGCAGCGCTCGCAGAAGATGCGCTTCACGCTCGACCGCGAGCGGCAGGAGGCGCAGCGCAAGCTCATCGAGGCGGAGGGGATCTCGAAGTACCAGACGATCGTGCGCCAGGGGCTCACGCAGGAGTACCTCCAGTTCAAGGGGATCGAGGCGACCGCGCGGCTCGCCGAGAGCCCGAACTCGAAGGTCGTCATCGTCGGGGGCGGGAAGTCGGGACTCCCGGTGATCCTCGGCGGCGACCGCTGACGCTGCGCCACCGCTGACGCCGGGCGGGGTGGCGCCGCGTCCGAGACACGACGAGGGCCCCGGCGTCGCCGCCGGGGCCCCTTTCGTCACGCGAGCTGCGAGCTGCGCCGGCCGAGCTAGAACTTGTACGCGGCGCCGAGCTCGAAGGCGGTCTGCGACATCGTCGTCTCGTAGGAGACGAGCCCGCTCATCGGGGCCGCGCCCTTGAGCGTCGACTCGGGCGAGTACATGAAGGCGGCGTTCACGGCGAGCTTGCCGAGGTCGTAGCCGGCGCCGACCGTGAAGTGGTGCTCCGCGATGGCCGGGAACGCGATGTTCTCGAACCCGCGGTCCTTGTCGAGCGGCGCCTTGCCGTAGTTGTAGCCCGCGCGGACCTTGAGGGCCTTGAGCGCCGGGACCTGGTACTCGGCGCCGACCTTCACGACGAACTGGTCGCTCCAGTTCATGTTCCAGCCCTGGCCGGCGGGCGGCGCGTCCTTGGTGAACTTGGGCTGGTCCTTGCCGTTCGTGGCCGACCAGTTGATCCACTGGCCGTCGAGGGCGAGGAGGAGGCCGGCGACCGGCCGGACCGCCGCGCCGAGCGTCGCGACCATCGGCTGGTCGAAGTCGATCGCCTGCGTCTGGCCGGCGACGGTGAAATCGAAGTCCTGGAAGTAGCTCTTCGTCTCGTAGGCGGCGCCGAAGGTCACCATCTCGACGGGCTTGTAGGTGACGCCGACGGTCGCGCCGTAGCCGAACGAGTTCGCCGTCTCGTGCTTCAACTGGCCGCCCGCCTCGTAGGACATCTGCGCGAACATGAGGTTCGCCGCGAAGCCGACCGAGATCTGGTCGTTCACCTTGTAGGCGACCGCCGGGGCGACGCGGCCGTCGACGTACGACGTCATCGTCCGGGTCCCGCCGAACAGGCCCGACGCGCCCTGCGCGTAGTCGACGCCCATCCCGGCGGTGCCGAGGGCGGCGAGGCCGACCGTGTAGCGATCCTGAAGCTTGTAGACCGCGGCGACCGTCGGGAGCATGTCCGTCGGACGATCCGACGACTGCGACGCGGTGACGGGCGGCGCGCCCATGCTCCAGTCCGCCTTGTACTTCACGCTCGGCATGAAGCCCTGGCCGGCGACGTCCACCCGCGGTGCGAGGTCAGCGAGCCCCGCAGGGTTCGAGACCGCGGTGGACCCGTCGAGCGGCGCCGCGACCGAGGCGCCGCCCATCGAGTTCTGGACCGGCCCGAAGCCGATCATGCGCATGCCGTTCGTCGCCCGCGCGGGTGATGCGACGAGCGCGATCGCGATCGCGACCAGGCCGAGTGTCTTCTTCATGTGCCACTCCGTAGGGTGCGCCCCGGGATGGAGCGTCGCCCCCCATGGAGCCATGCGGTATCGGGCGGGTCAAGGTGATGAATCGTCGCATATAGCGACTTCGCTACTTCGAGAGATCTCATCAGGCAGGCGGGCGCCCGCCGCCCGCGAGCCGCCCGCGCGACCGTCAGTACGGCCGCACCGGCGCGATCTGCGAGGCGAGCTCCTCGGGCGCGATCGCCGGCAGGCGGCACAGCCCGCGGTCGCAGACGTACGCGGTGGGACGTCCGGCGGCGACCTTCCCGGCCGCGACGGTCGCGGTCCGTCCGAGCCGCTCGACGGCGGACCCCTCGGCCGCGCCGGTGAGGGCGCGGTTCGGCAGGAAGGTCCGGCGCAGCACCGCGAGGAACGGCTCCGGCACGGGCTCGCCCTCGGGCCACACGAGGACGACCTCGTGCGCGGCGTCGGTCGCGAAGTCCACCGCGAGGAGCATCTCGGCGAGCGCAACGGGCTGCGCCTCGAGCGCGCCCGCGTAATGCCGGAGCGCCGCGGACGCGATCTTCCACCACGCCTCGTCGGTCGTGAACGCGTGGAGCCGCAGCGCGTTCAGGATCGCGACCGACGCGCCGGACGGCTCCGCGCCGTCGTGCGTCGGCTTCTCGCGCGCGATGAGCCGGTCGTGGTCCCC
>Ga0137373_10009447_pt1 | contig 10223 bp, 8 predicted proteins | sample SagtaG_5_FD_104912 | JGI IMG/M metagenome (GOLD analysis project Ga0137373, IMG submission 104912) | Vadose zone soil microbial communities from Sagehorn Ranch, Mendocino, California, USA - Sage1_R_80_16 metaG | ecosystem: Environmental > Terrestrial > Soil > Vadose zone | place: USA: California...
GAGACACTGGGTGTTTCGATCGGCAAGATCCTCCGCGATCTCGCAGTCGACATGCGGAAGCGACGCCGGCAGTCGGCGGAGGAGCGTGCGCAGAAAGCGCCGACCAAGATCATCTTTCCTCTCGTTCTCTTGATCCTGCCGGCACTCTTCATCGTCTGCGTTGGACCAATCCTGTTCTCGTTCATCCACGGACTCTCCTAGTCGGAGCTAAAGGACGACCTATGACGGACGGCGTCGCGGCACGATTCACGACGGAAGTCGGGAGCGACCAATCAGCGACGAATATCCGGCGACTCCAGCCGCTCCGCGTGCTGCTCTCGGGACAAGATCGCCGCTTCATCCGCGTCACGGCGTTCCTGCTCGCGTTGCGTGGGTACGACGTCACCGAGGCCGAGCCTGGTGAAGCCGTACACGCCGCCGCGCGACACCGCGCAGACGTCGTCGTACTCGAGAGTGGGCTTTCCCGCGCGGTGGCCGCCAGCCGCGTGGCGCAACTTGGTGCGCTCGCAGCTGCACCGGGCGTCGTCATGGTCACGGACGACGGCAAGAACCTGTGGAGCGGCCAGCCGACCGTGGAGAAGTGGACCCCGCTCGAGCAGCTTGTCGGCGCGATCGAAAGCGCGTCGCTGACACGGCGACTCCCCGCAGCAGAGGCGGCCAGTCAATGAATGCCTCCGGCGTAATCCCCGCGAGCTCAGGTCCGCAGTTGCGACGGGATGGCGCACACTCGATCGTGACGGTTCTCACCGGTTTGGCGTTGAGTGCTGCGCTCGTACTCCGGTATGGCGCAGATCGTGACATTCTTCTCGCGCTGTTTGTCGTCAACATCCTCGTTGCGATCTCGCGTCACGACATCGAGCGGAGGGTGATCCCCAACCGCCTCGTCGTGCCCGCGTGGGCGATGGCTCTCGCGGCGAACACGATTCTTCATCCGTCGCAATGGTCGGAATGGCTCCTTGCAAGCCTCGCTGCCGGCGCGTTCTTTCTCGTCTTCGCGCGTGTCTCGCGAGGGGGCGTTGGCATGGGCGACGTCAAGCTCGTTGCTTTCCTCGGAGCAGCCCTAGGTGCAGACGTGCTTCCTGCACTGGTCGTCGGAACCGCAGCGTCGGGAGTGCTGGCGGCGGCGATCCTCGTCCGCCACGGGGCAGCGGGCCGCAACCGAACGTACCCGCTCGGCCCGTTTCTCGCCGCCGGCGCGATCGTGACGCTGCTCTTTCTCTAGGCCCGGCCTGCTCTCGCACGCGTTCACTCGTTGAACGCAAGATAGGGCGTTAGACCCATTGTCGAAATGGGACAACTAAACGACACTGTGCGCGGGGAAACAACGGGAGGGCGAGAAGAATGACTGCGGACTCGCTTCCTCCGCGGACCGGGGAGCTTCTCGGTGTCGGGCCAAAGGCTGCGGCGGAGGTTGGACTCATATCGGACCTGATCGGACGAGCTCAGTCGAGCTCAGTTCCGACTGGTCGCGCGGACGCGCCCGATCTCTACGCTGTCGAGCGCGCCTTTGGGCGGCACTTCGTCGACAAACGGGCGCGTTCGGGCGTCGCGACCGCCCGCGACCGCGCTCTCGATCTCGCAAAGGCGGCGGGAGAAGTGTCTGGATCCCTTGCGATCTCGTTTGCGAGCGACGTCTTCGTATCCCTTGCGATCGAGCGGCCCTGGCGCGAACGGGATGCGGACGTCGTCCTGACCACCTTGTCGACGATTCTGGGGACATCCTCGCGGTCGCTGGCAGTAGAGCTTCTGGTCGCGTCGCTACGCGCACCGCAACTTCTGGAGCTACCTCCAACTGTCGCACTCGAGGTTCAAATTTCCATGCTCCACGCGCTGACGCCGGTGGTGGAAGCGTCGCTCTGGGCGAAGGACGATGCGGGAAGGCCACAATGCATCGTCGCCTTCGGACGGACCGCCGCCACACGTCGATTCCGCGCAATCGCTGCTCGCGCGCTCGACGGTGAACCGGCCGACAGCGGGGAGCGAGGCACGATCGTGGCAGCTCCGGTTCGCCGCTGGCAGCGGCCGGCGGCGGCTCTGGTCGCACGCATGCGGACTCGTGACGGCGCGAGCATCCTTCTGAGCGAGGCCGCTGACGCGATGGGTCCTCTTCTCGAACGCGAGTTCCTCCTTCAGCGAGCCGCTGCACGTGAGAACGCGCTCGTGCGGGCCACCGAGAGGCGGCTTGGCCGGCTTGGGCTCGATCTCCACGACGGTGCGCTGCAGCACGTCGCGGCGTTCGCGGCAGACCTCCGCGTCGCTCGGCGCGAGCTCGGCGAGATGTCGCCGTCTACGACCCAACCGCACGCGGCGTCGCGAATCAACGACCTCGAGACACGTGTCTGGGAACTCGATCGCGTCCTTCGCGAGCTGGCGCACTCGCTCGAACCCGCGAGCCTGCTCCGGCGCCCGTTGGCCGATGTGATCTCCAGTGAGGCGTCGGCGTTCGCCGAGCGAACCGGGATCGAGACGCGACACCTCGTCAAGGGCGAATTCGGAGCGATGACGGCCTCTCAGAAGATTGCTCTGATCCGCATTGTGCAGGAAGCCCTCACGAACATCCGTGAGCATGCGAATGCATCGAGCGTGGAGATCAGCATCTCTGCAACACGCGCTAGTGTCGACGCCCGGATCGAGGACGACGGCGCCGGCTTTGACGTCGCGCGAACGTTGCTGGACGCGGCGAAGCGCGGGCGTCTCGGGCTTGTGGGCAGCAGCGAGCGCGTACGCTTGCTCGGAGGGACATTGGACGTGAGCAGCCGTCTAGGCGGGCCCAGCGTGGTCGCCTTCAGCTTACCGCGCTGGCAGCCGCTGTTCGCTGCCGGCGACGAAGCGCCTGCGGTCGAGCTGCTCGCGACCTAGCGCGGCCGAGCGAAACCTGCGCTGTCGCGCGGAGTCGGTTACGACGTGCTACTTGCCGTGGCCGTTTCCGTGACCCCCGCCGGGATGGTCAGGCTGACCGGAAGACGCGCCAGGCGCTCCGGTGCTCGACGGCGGCGCCGGCTTCGGAGCCTTTCCGCCCTCAGCGGGCTTGGCGTCATGCTTCGGCGGAGCGTGCCGTCCGCCGCTTGCGCGCGGCGGCGGGGAGGCCGGAGTAGCGCGCGGCACCGATGCGTGCGGGCGTGCGGGCGATGCGGGGACGGCACCGCCCCGCGAGGCGCGCGGAGGGCGCTTCCGCCCTTTCGAGTGGCTCTTCGTGCCAACCGATGCATGGAGCGCCCGGGTCGAGCTCGAGGCCGCTTGAGGCGAGCCAGATGCCGTCGTGTCGCCCACTGCAGCAGGCTGCTCCTGCGGCGCGACAACGTCGGGCGACTCCGGTTGTGAGGGCTGTCCGGGAGAAGCCGGCGTGGTCGGACCGGTCGGGGAGGTCGCACCTGGTGATGGAAGGGCGGCGGCACCGGATAGGAACTCAGGCCCGAACAACGGATTCGCCGGGAGCGAGGATGGCCGACCCAACGGACCCTCCGGCCTCCCGGCGGTCGTCAGCACGAACTCGGGGACGGCCCGCTGCTGCGCGCCGGGAACCGCGAACTCGGTCGCTTTGACGCTCTCCCGGACGCCGAAGGCGTGCAGCCAGAACTGGACCGAAGCGAGGCCGCCGGCACCGACGAGAGCCAGGTATGCAGCAGCGGAAAGCGGCCGTCTCACAAGCCTTAGTATCCCTCTGCCGCCGGACACGCGTTCAGGCCGTTTCGGGGCCCGCCGCGACGACGCAATCTTTGCCCTGCCGCTTCGCGGCGTACAGGGCGAGGTCGGCCGAGGTCATGAGGTCGTCGGCGGTGTGGATCTGCGGGAAGGCCGCAACTCCGAAGCTCGCCGTCACCTGCACGTAACTCGGTCCGACCGGTATCGCCAGCTCTGACGCCGCGACGCGCAGGCTCTCGGCGAGGGACTCCGCACCGGCGGCGTCGGTCTCCGGGAGCAAGATCGCGAACTCCTCGCCTCCGAGCCGCGCGGCCAGGTCGATGCTGCGAACGCGGCGACGTAGCACGTCCGCAAATGCACGCAGGACTTCATCCCCGACCCCATGTCCAAATCGATCGTTGACGCGTTTGAAGTCGTCGAGGTCGGCGAAGATGAGCGCCAAGCTATTGCCGAACCGCTCGGCACGACGCAGCTCCGCTTCGAGCGTCTCCTGGAATGAGCGACGGTTCGCAAGGCCGGTCAGCTCGTCCGTAACGGCCTGGCGCTGCACGATCCCGTGCAGGCGGGCGTTGTCGAGCGCGACCGCTGCCTGGGCCGCGAGCGAGTGCGCGAGGGCAACGGTCCGATCGTCGAAGCCGGCCGGCGACGGAAAGAGGACGAGGACGAGTTCCTCGTCGGCCACCTCGGCGCTCGCAAGCTCGAGCCGAAGCGGGCGCCCCGTCGCCTCGAAGGTGCCCTCACGGGCTACTTCCTCACCGTCACGGACGGCCAACCCCGCAACCGCGCCCGTCGCCTCCATGGATGCGTGCACGATCACCGGCAGAAGCTTCTCCGGGTTGTGCGTCGAGGCCAGCGCATCTCCGACGAGCGCGAGGACATCCCGCATGTCCCTGCGCGTAGGCGCAGGCCGCCGGCGCCTGGTCGCGATCGAACGAACACCTCGTGCGGCAACTGCGAGCGTGGCCAGGGACACGAGCGTCGCGAGGATCAGCCACAGCGTTCGTCGCTGCGTGCGATCGCTGATCGCCGTACGTGGAGTCGACGCTTCGAGGACGACCGGTCGTGGCGGACCAGTAAGGCGTGCGGCAAAGACCCGGTAACGGCCGTTCGCCACTCGATCGAACGCCCGGCCGAGCGGAACCGCCCGGGCGCGGTCCCCTGACACGATCGAGAGACGGTCTGGTGAACGCACCGCGGCCGCAGCACCGAGCCGATCGAGGGACCTGCGGTCGACGCGGACGATTCCGACCACGCGGCCGATCGGCTTTCGGCCCGTGACGACCGCAACGCTCCGGGTCACAGCGGAACCTGGGCTCGATCCCCCTATGAGGCGCCCGTCGGAGTACACGGCGACGTCACTGCCGCGGATGAGTCTGCGAATCGCGGGAGCGTCGCGCCGCTGGAGAGCGCGCTGCAGTGGCCGTGACCGGGCGAGAGACGCAGCCCGCTCGTCGGCAGCCGCAACGCGCCCACTGAAGATCGTGGCGGCGGCACGTACTTCGCCTGCAAGCCGGGCGTCCGCTCGTGCCATCTCGCCACCACCGACGGTCAGCGCTGCAGCCCACGCCGCGACCAGCAGCGCCAGGAGTGCGGCGATCAGGAGAAAGCCGGTAAGAGCAGCTCGAGTCCTCCCCTTTGGGTTGAGAGCTCGCAAGGCCCCGATCCTTGCGACGTAGGAGCCGCCGCTCATCCCCCGAATTCCGGGCTCGAAGGATGAATGTTGTCGTCGAGAAGCTGCGCGAGATCGATGTCCTCAAGGAGAACGAGGTCTATCGGCATCTGGCGGAGCTCGTCGATCGTCTGGAGCTCAAGGACGGCTACGCCGGCGAGCACACCACGGCGGTCAGCCGGCTTGCGCTCGCGATCGCAGCCCAGTTGGGCTTCGGTGGCGACCAGCGTCGCCAGGTTGAGCTCGGGGCGCTTCTTCATGACGTCGGCAAGGTGTTCGTTCCTGATCGGATTCTCACGAAGCCCGGGCGCCTGAACGAGCTTGAACTGGCGCTGTTGCGACGCCACGCCGCCTCGGGGGAGCGTCTCATTGCCCGAATACTCGACCTTCCGGACGTCCTCGGCGTCGTGCGGTCGCACCATGAGCGCTGGGACGGGCGCGGCTACCCGGATGGAAAGCGGGCCGAGGAGATCCCGCTGGCGGCGCGGATCGTCGCAGTCGCAGATGCTTTCCAGGCGATGATCGAGCCGCGGCCGTACCGCGAGCCCCGCGAGCCCCGGACGCGGGCCGCTGCCCTCGAGGAGATCCGCTCCGAGGCCGGCCGGCAGTTCGATCCGGCGTGCGTCGAAGCGCTCCTCGCCGTCGCCTGACGCGGAGGGAACGCCCCTGCAGTCGAACTCGGTGCCCGCGGCGGCGCGTGTCCCAAGTTCGACGCTGCAGGGTCGCACCACCGCTTTGACGTGGGGGAACCCATGGTTCCCCCACGTGCCCCCTCTTTTTGGTTCGGGGCGAGGCGGATGTTGATTTGCGCTCCGGCGAGACGCGGTCTCGCCTCCGCGCACGGACGTGGACTCACCCTAGACGGATCTGGGCGACTCGTCGTGCCGCGCGGGCGGCGGCGCTGAAGCGTCCCCGCCCGCGTCAGTCCGCCTCCGCCTAACGCGGCTTCGCTCGCGTTAGTCTCCGGCCCTGGTGGTGCGCTTGACAAATGCAGTTTTGTTACTCGAACCTCGACGGGCAAGCTGCTTCGGTCTACTCCAACGATTACGGGGAGCGCCACGTGGCGCTCCCCGTTTGCCCAGAGTCCGCCGTCTACCTCGTGAACTTGAAGTTCGCGAAGTGTGATGTGGTGTCGTTCAACTTGACCTCAAGCGACATGCACTTCGTGGCCCAGGCTTTGTCTGTCTTCCAGACGTACACGTATTGATCCGAGACAGCGTCGTAGGAAAGGCTGCTATTGCCAGCCGTCGACGTTTCTTCAACGCCATCCTCTGGGGCGGTCGGATCGCAAGCAATCTGCTTCCACTTCGGATAGCCGGCGGCGAGGATGTTTAGCCCCCGATTTCCTCCGAGGCTGAACTTCACCGGGATCGCGCTACCCGCCTTCACAACGTTGTACGCAGGCAGATTGTCGATCGGCCGGAAGAATCCGCTGTAGTTGTAGATCACGGTATACGTGGCGCTGACAGTCGGCGCCGCGTTATCGGCGTTGTCTGACCCACCGCTGCACGTCGCTGTGATCGAGCCGACTGGACCGCCCGAAACGCCGAGCGTCGCGCTCGTCTTCACGCCGGACAGCAGTGCCTGATCCTGCGTATCGCACCCCGGAATGGGAACACTGCCGAGTACGTAGGTCGCACCGTTCGTCACGCCCGTGACGGCATTCGTCGGAGGCGTCTTGTCGATCTTGAATGCGTCGCTCGTCGCCGTATTCGCGGCGGCGGCGTTCGCAGCCCGATCCGTGAACGCTGGGCTGCCCACCGTGACGGAGGCACCTTCACCGCTCGTCGTGCTAGTCCCTGTCTTCGTGGGCGACCCGATCGGGAGGAAACCCGACAGGCTGTCGGTCGCCGTGAAGGTTGCGACGACGTCGGTCTTGTTCCAGCCGGCAGCGTTCGGGGTCGGGCTAGCGCTTGTGTAGGCGACCGAGGGTGCGGTCTTGTCGATGTTGATGCCGTTGAAGCTCGCGCCCGAGGCGCTGTTGCCGGCGTAATCGGTGCAGCTACCCGTGCTGGACTTGCTCTGGTTTGCACCCTCGCCAGAGACGGTGCCGCCCAAGAGCCCGTTTGTCGCGACGCCCGAAAGAGCGTCCGTGCAACCGAAGCTCACGACGACATCCTGGTTCGTCCACGCACCCGTGTAGTTGGCGTCATCATCAGCCGTCTTGGCCGATGGGGTGATCACCGGAGCCGTCTTGTCGATGTTGATGTCGCCCTGACTTCCGTTGGCCGAGTTGCCGGCTTTGTCCGTGCAAGTCGTGCTCGCCGACTGACCGGAACCTTCCGCATTCACCGTTACCGGATTCGGGGTGAGTGTGTCCACGCCCGAAGGACCGTCGTCAGTACATGAGAACGTGACCGTGACGTTCTGGTTCGCCCAGTTTGTCGCGCCCGGTGTATAGGCCGTGTCGTCGGCATTCTTGACGCTGACGACGGTGACGCTCGGCGCGGACTGATCGATCTTGAAACTAAGGGAATCGCTTGCTGACCCACCGGCGCTATGCGCGGCGCAGGACGATGTACCGTTCGCCGTATCCGACGAGAACGTCTGCGTACCGCAACCAGAGTCGATCACGACGGCTGAATCTGGATCGTTTACGCCCCACTCGACGGTCACGGAGCTCGTGTACCAGCTGTTTGATCCAAGCGTTCCCGTGATTGTTTTGGTGATGACGGGCGGTGTCGAGTCAGACGCCGTCGTGGCGCATGCTGCACCGCTTCCGCCCGCCGCCGCACTGAAGTAGTCGTTCGTTCCATCGTTGTAGCGAGCCTTGATCGTGTAGCAATGAGAGCTACCCGAACCCAGGCCGGTGATCGACTTGGTCGCAACGTTCTTTGCTGCGGTTGAAACCTCTGTCGCACCCTCGTAGATCTTGTAGTCGGTGATGTCTGCTGCGTCGGGTGAGGCAGTCCATGAGAGATCGACCTGAGTCGCGCCGTTTGCCGAAGCTGCAAGGTTCGATGCGGGACGCGGAAGGATGCGGACGAGGAAGCTGTCGGGATTGCTATTGAACTGGGATCCAGCCTTGCCACCAGACGCAGTCCCGCTGATAGTGACTTGCGATCCGAGTGCCGCAATGGCACTCATTGTGTACCCGAGCGACTGCGCCGTGGCCGAACCGCATCCCGTGAGCGAAACCGTGCCGGGTGAAGCAAATGTCGCCCCGGATGACGAAAACGTCACCGTCACTGGGGTCTGCCCTGCATTGCACCCGTTCACATCGCCTGGCGGCGATCCGGTCGGGTCAGTCAAATAGGCCGCGGCCGAGCCCGTGCCGCCGCGAACGGCACTTGTGTCGCCGCCCGTATTCAGATCGTTCACATTGACCGTGTCGCCGTACGCCATCACAGCGCCGACAGTCAGCGCCGCAAAGACGACGCCGAGGATCAGGCTAAGCCGCCCTCTCCTTCTCTTCTGTGTCGGTGTTGCCACTCTCTCTTCCTCCTTAGTTGCCGCAGGAGGCGCCGCAGAGCACCTCGAACGTGAAGACAGAAAACGTGCAAGAACACGCCGAGGCGCGACACACCCGAGCGACCCCACTGCTCGGGCCTATCGCGTCCCAGCTGGACGGCTCGGACCAGACCGACGACAACGCCATTGCCCCGTTCGCCGGTCTCACTCCCCTTGCCCTCCGTTTCGCCGCAGAGAACCGCAGATCCGCACTTCAGATGGTGCGCCGATGCCGACACCGGGCCACTAGCCACGCGTCGCGTCGGAGCCGCTCAATAGTCCGGTTTCCGTCCTCCCCTTGATGGCCGCAGTGTCGGGCGAGCCGCATTCGCCCGACGTGCCTCAGTGTCCCTCGGAAACGATCCTTGGACAATGGGCCGCCCGCCTCATCTTCCGTTCACACGACTGAACGTGTAACGCTGAACCGGGCCTATCCGTGTGAGCAAACAGGGCCAGGAGCCCGGACTGCGGCGGCCGGGCTCCTGGGCCCGCATCAGCGTCAGGGGGACGCACCCGAGATGCGGGCGGCCGGCGGCCGGTTACGGGCGCCGTCCTGGGATCCCAGTTCGGGCAAATCGAGTTTCCTCCCACCTGAGCCGACGCGCAAGGGGACCAGGTGGTCACCTCGGCGTTGATCCTTCTCAACGGTCGAGAAGCTCGATCGCGGCAGCTCGGGTCGGCACGTGCAGCTTGCGCAGGATGGCCGACACGTGCGTCCGCACCGTCACGGGCGAGATGAAGAGCCGCCCTGCGATCTCTTCCGTGGACGAGCCGTCGCGCATCAGATCGAGCACCTCCCACTCCCGATCCGTGAGCTCGACGCTGCGGCGGCCGAGGAGTGGAATCCGTCGTCGGCGTCGCCGCTCGCGGAACTCCTCGATCAGCAGCGCGACGAGACGGCGCGGGAGAGCAGCCTCGCCCTCCAGCACTCCGTAGAGCGCCAGCGGCAGTCTGGCCGGATCGATGTCCTTCAGGAGATAGCCGGAGGCGCCGGCGCGGAGCGCGTCGAAGAGATCGGAGTCCGTGCGTGAGACAGTGAGCATCACGACCGCCGTCTCCGGGAGCTCGCGAGCGATCGCCTCCGCGGCGCGGATGCCGTCTCCGGGCATGTGGATGTCGAGCAGACACACGTCCGGGCGCTCTCGCCGAGCCGCCTCGACGGCCGCGGGCGCATCAGCCGCCTCTGCGCAGACGGTGAAGTCGCCTTGTTCGAGCGCCATCCGCACACCGGCGCGCGTCGGCGGATGGTCGTCGGCTACCAGAACACGAATCTTGGTGCTCACGGCACGAGGACCTCGATTTGCGTGCCCCCGCGCGGTGCCGACTCGATCTCAAGACGACCGCCGATCGCTGTGGCGCGCTCCCTCATCACGACGAGGCCGAATCCACGCGGGTGCACGGACGTGGGATCGAAGCCGATGCCGTCGTCCTCGACGCGCAGACGCAGCATGCCCCCATTCGA
>Ga0137373_10009452_pt1 | contig 10223 bp, 9 predicted proteins | sample SagtaG_5_FD_104912 | JGI IMG/M metagenome (GOLD analysis project Ga0137373, IMG submission 104912) | Vadose zone soil microbial communities from Sagehorn Ranch, Mendocino, California, USA - Sage1_R_80_16 metaG | ecosystem: Environmental > Terrestrial > Soil > Vadose zone | place: USA: California...
ACCCTCTTGCCGACGGTGACAGGGGGTGTCGTCACCGTCATCACACCCCCCGTAGGGGGGGTGACGGTGATGACACCCCCACGGCGACACCCCCCGACCGCGGTGACGACACCCCTCGCCCTGGGGGGCGGGGGGCTGGCCCACCACCCCAAGCAGCACCCCCGGGTGACCGTCCCGGAGGCCCTTCGGGGTGTAAAGCGGAAACCGGGCAATGGACGCCCGCTGACGCCCCACCGCCAGGGACTGGCTCCCCGGAGTCCGCGCCGGACCGTCCCCGCGCCTGCCGCCCCGCCTCCCGCCCCGGCAACGGCCCATCCGCCGCCGGCCCCAAGTCGCCGGTTCGCCGGTGTCCCGTTCGCCGATGACCGAGGCGAGGTCGCCGTGGCGTCGGTGAACTGGCGCAAGCGCGGCAAGCGCTACCTGGTGTCCTGGCACCTGAACTGCTCGGGACGGACAACCACTAACAGTAGTCACGGGTTGGCGTCAGAGGCGAGCGGCTGATGGCATCCGTTGGCATCCGAAAGCGCATCAGCTCGCGTACCGGCCGTGTCAGCTATCAGGTCTGGTGGCTGCTGGACGACGGCTCCCAAGGCGCTAACACCGTCGCCACCAAGGACGAGGCCCGCGGCCTGATGGCGCAGAAGCGGCTGGAGGCCACGCGCGGCACCCTGGAGGGGCACCGCCAGGGCCGGCAACCGTTCAGCCGGTGGGCCGACCAGTGGTGGGCTGTGTGGTCGACCGACCCCGACCGCAGCCCAACGACGCTGGAGGCGACCGAGAACCGGCTGCGGCGCCACGTGCGCCCTTGGTTCGGTGACCGTCCCATCGACACGATCCGCCCCACGCTGATCCGCCACTGGCAAAACCAGCTCATCGCCAAGCTGAGCCACGAGAGCCTGATGGCCTGCCGGTCGATCCTGCTTCGCATCCTGCAGCTCGCCGAAGACGAGGGTGCCATCGCCAGCAACCCGCTGCGCAAGGTGCCCGCGCCCAAGCGGCGCGCCGACCCCGAGAAGGTGCTGGGCCAGACCACCCGCCGCGCCCTCACGCCCGAGGAGGCCTGCTGCCTGCTCGCCGGGTTCCCGCTGTTTTGGTGGGATCACGTCATCACCCTACTCGGGACGGGCCTGCGCTTCGGGGAGCTGGCCGGGCTGCGCCGCCGCCGGGTCCACCTCGACCGCGCCACCCCCGTGCTCCAGGTGGTCGACACGCGCTACCAGGCCGGCCGGTTCGGCAGTGGTTTCAAACCCCGCCCGAAAAGCGACGCCGGCATCCGGGAGCTGCCGCTCGCCCCCCAGGTGGTCGAGGCGATCCGCCGCCAGCTCCCGCCTGGCGGCGACCCCGACACCCTGGTCTTCGCCGGCCCTGGCCGCGGCAACGGCGTGCCCGCCGGCACGCGGACGGTGCTGTCACGGCACAACTTCCGCCGCCTGTACCGCGGCGCTGTGGGCCGGGCAGGCGCCGACCTGGCCCACCTCCAGCTCCACGGCCCCCACGATCTGCGGCACACGTTCTCGACCTGGCTGGAAGACGCCGGCATCCCCACCCGGGTGATCGACGAGCTGATGGGCCACCAGCGCAGCCACCGCAGAGAGCTGGACGGTGGCAGCCGAATCGGTACTCGCTACCGCCATACCACTCCACAGATGGCCGGCCGCGTAATCCACGCCATCGAGGCGCGACTGACGACCGCGCTGCAGATTGCCGAACGGCTAACCCAAGATAGCTCAGAGCGGACAGAGCAGAGGATCTTCTGATCGAAGCTATCGGCACCATGAGCGGCTCGACGCTCGAGGGCTTGAGGTGCCCCGTACATCACCTGTGGGAGGTGGTGGTCTTCGGTTGTGACTGGCTGTGCACGCGCGTTCGACTCCTATCAGATCGCACTGGCGGTCTTCGCTGAGAATAACGACGAATGACGCTTCTCGAGCTGCCGGCACAATCACGGCAACAAGGACGAACGCCGCTATCACCAGCGCCCGGCCAGCATCGCGGCCGGCGCGCGCTGCCAGCATTGCTGGCCGACCTGATTGGCCAGGTTGCGAAGGCGATCCAAGCCTCGGCGATTCGGGCGGTGGAGACCTTCACGAGGCCGCGCTGGGGTGTGGCAGGTCGTCGGCTGAGCCGGTGATGAGGATGCGGCCGGGTTCGATCGCGCGGACCCGATCCCATTCGACATAGCGGCCGTCATGGTGCACCCAGCCGACCAGGAGCTTGACCGGCAACGGGCCCATCATGGAGGCACGCTCGTAGCCGAACCGGGCGCCCAAGGCGCGCCAGCCGATGATGAGTCCGGCCAGGCGCAAACTTGCGCCAAAACCGCCGATGATGGGTCCGTCCTGTTCGAGGCGCACGTCGTGGACTCGGCCGGCGCCGCGGCCCTGCTCGTCGACCACCTCGGCGCCGAGCAACTCACTCAGGCGCATGCCGCGCTCCCGGGATCCGGCTGATGACATGGTCACCGATCCATGCGTCGACCCGGTCGGTCTCCAGTTCCTCCTTGGCGACGCTCAGGTCCACGCAACTGCCGATCCGCTTCACGACCCCGAAGGGGATGCGGGCGGGGCGGCGCTCTTGGCTGTCTCGGAGGCGGTTGGCCAGTCCCTCCAGCCAGGCGCCGAGGCGGCCGCCAAGACGCCCCGCCAGCGCGCCAGGGCCGGCCAGGATCGCGGTGACGTGCGGCGGCCCGCCGCCCTCCGGGAAGCTGAACTCCAGGTCGTCGACCTTGCCGGCGAGCCTGGCGTCCTTGTCGAGGAGCTGGCGGTCGAACAGGTCCAGCCCCGCATCGAGCACGCGTCCGGCCATACGATCAGCTCCCTGCCTTGGTGAGGATCATCAGCGGGATGGTCACCACGGCGACGACCAGCAGCAACGCCAGGTACAGCGAGCCGATGGCGTTGCCGAGCCGTGAGTTGACCTTGTCGCCCATGTAATCGGGGTCGTTGGCCACCAGCAGAATCGGAAAGTAGGTCAGTGGCAGGGCGGCTGCCGACAGCACGATCGAGTACTCGGTCACCTTGATCGGGTCGAGGGTGGACAGCACCAGCCCCGCGCCGAGCACGATCGAGAGGAGCGTCACCAGGTGGAAGCGGGGGGCCTCGGTCGGCCGCACGAACTTTCCCCATTGGAACCCGAAGTACTGGGCGACGGTGTAGCCGCAGGACAGCGCCGTCTCCAGGGCCGCCCCGAAGGTGGCCGCGAAGAAGCCGACCAGCAGCACGGCCAGGCCGAGCTTGCCGAGGACCAGCGCGGTGGACAGCGCCACCTGGGAGAGGTGGCCCGGTTCGATCCCTCGCGGCTCAAAGAACAGCGTCGCCATGACCATGAGGGTCAGCGACAGCAGGCCACCGAGCGGGAACCCGATGTAGACGTTGGCGCGGTTGACCATCAGGTCCGAGCGGGTCCAGCCGTCCTCGACCGCCCCGGAGGAGAAGAAGAACACCTCGTAGGGGGTCATCGCCGCGCCGAGCAGGGCGATCGCGAAGTACCACCAGGTCGGGTGGCCCTCCCCCTTGGGCACCGCCGGGTGGGTGGCGCCGTGGATGAGGCCGCCCCAGTCGGGGTGCAGCCGCCACAGCGCGACCGCCACGACGATCAGGGCCAGCCCGAGCAGGCCGAAGACGTTCTCCATCACCTGGAACTTCACCCGCCAGACGACAAACCACACCAGGAACGCCACCAGCGGGATCCACAGCAGGTAGTTGACGCTGGTGGCAAGCTCGATCGCCAGCGCCACCCCGCCGATCTCGGCGGCAAGAGTGAGGAAGGTGATGAAAAACGACGCGAGCAGGTTCACCAGCGCCACCCGGGCGCCGAGCCGCTCGCGGACCAGGTCGAACACCGGTCTGCCGGACACGGTGGCGACCCGACCGGCCATCTCGGCGAACACACAGATGCCAACCACGCCGACCACGACCACCCACGCCAACGACATGCCGAAGCGTGCCCCGGTCTCGGTGTTGGCGACGATGTCGCCGATGTCGACAAACCCGCCGATGGCGGTCAGGATCCCCAGGGCGATCTCAAAGACCTTCCTCACTGGTGGGCCTGTGCGAAGTCGTCGAGCCGCTTGGACAGCCCGGCAAGCGGAGCCGCGAGCCTGGGCAGGTCGACGAGGTCGCCCCGCCGGGCGGCGATCCGCAGGTCGGCCAGGCTCGAGAGGGTGGGGGTCAGCAGGCCGTCGAGCTCCTCACGGAGGCGGTCGGTGCGCCGGTCCGGCGGCTGGATGGCATCGAAGGTCCCCTGGGCCGCAGTCGCGTCCCTCTCCGCCTCGGCCAGCACCTGGCCCAGGTAGCGGCCGTAGGCCCGGTCCCGCGCCGCGGCGCTGACGGCCAGGCGCGCGGTCTCGACCGCCGAGACCACCGCCTTGGCGGTCTTGCCGCCCTTGGACGCATACACGTTGAAGGACCGTACCGGACCAGTACAGCCACAAACGATCGCAACGAGCAGCAATGCCGCGATGCGCGATCTCATCTGGTGAGAATTCCCACAAACGGTGGCAAGGAACCACCGCACAGAGTCGGAATTCAGGGCCCGCCGGGTGGTGCGGGGTCCAGTGGGCCATGCGCGGCCGCCATAGCGTCGGTCGAAGGTCGGCCGTTCGGAGACGATCCGCGGGATCTGGTAGAAGATGTGGTGCGGCGGCGCCACCGTCTGGCATCGCAGCCGTGGGCTCGTCGCCGGCCGTCGAGGAGGTGGCCGCGCGTGGGCCTGGGAACGTCTCAATCCAGACCGCGCCCCATTCCGCAGTCGGCATGGGCGTGTCCTGGCCGCAGGCGCTGCGTCGGATGCGTGGCTGGTTGGCCCCGTGGATGTGGCTGCAGCGGCTGCTGGCGAGGGTGGTCGACAAGCGCGCCGCCCGGCAGTTACAGCAGGCGCTTGAGTGGGTCGGGGTTGGACAGCCGATCTACCTCTACCTACCGCCGTAATCAACAAATCAATAAGAAGAGCTTCGCTCGTTGCCCTGGCATGATCACCACAGCGACAGGCCGCAGTGCCGCAGAACGAGTAGGCCAAGTAGTGGGTGCGTCCGATGCGCTGGATGCCACGCTCGGCCGCGGCGGTCACCTCCTCCAAGGTGTCGCCGGCCAGGTTGGCCAGCTCCACGCCCTTGATGTTGGACCACAGGCCCTCGACGGGGTTCAGCTCGGGCGCGTAGCCGGGCAACGGCTCCACCACCAGCCAAGACCGCTGGCGTTGCAGCCACGCCTGCATCACGCGGCTGCGATGGGCGGCCAGCCCATCCCACAGCAGGGTCGCCTTCTGTCCGCCCAGCGCCCGGCGCAGCTGCTCCGGGGCGCCGATCAGGGTGTCGTGGGAGGCGGTCTGGTAGTGGAAGGCGAGTTGAACGCCGCCGCCGTGCGATCCGTAGCCGACGTCCAGCCGGGTCACCCCGGCCGCATCGAGGCGCTAGGAGGCCGCCTTGCCCGAGGCGGTTCTTCCCGGACTGGTGCTGCCGCACCCGCTCAGCGTGAGGGCGGCGACGCAGACGTGGAGGAGTCTTGCTCTGGCGAATCGGGCTCATGTGTGCCTCCATGCTGTCGGAAGCGTGGAGGTGGACAAAGTCGCCGGCTATCCAGTTGAGGGCATGGCGGGCGGCTCCGAGCGAGTGGGTAGGGTGGATCGGCGGTTGTGTCACGATCCCCTTCCGCCCGGCCGGGGGCGTAGCTGCCAGGGCGGGCACAGCAGCCCCTCGGCCCGCAGCGCGGCTAGCGCGACCCTCGGGAGCTCCTCGGGCATCTCGATGGCGAGATAGCGGGGCTGCCACGCGGGCGCGAACTTGCGGTTGAAGCGGTAGAGCGACTCGATCTGGAACGGGCCGGACAGGCGCCGCAGCAGCCAGCGGGCCGCCCGCAGCCGCCCGGGCACGTCCGGGGCTGCCCCTGCCGCCAGCACCGCCCGAAGGAACGAGAAGTTCAGCGACAGCCGGTGGATCCCCAGCTCGGGTAGCCGCATGGCCGCCTCGACGACCAGGAAGTCGTTCAGCCAGGAGGGCGCTTGCTGGTCGCGGCGCATCACATCGAGGCTGGCCCCGTCGACCCCCCAGGGCACGAAGTGGAGGAACCCCCGCAGCAGCCCCGCAGCGTCGGCCGCCGCGACCACCAGCGTGTCCGGGTCGCGCCGGTCCAACAGGCGCCCAAGAGTCATCGAGAAGCCCCGCTCGACCGCCTCCCCCCGCCAGCGCCGGGACAGCTCGCCAAGCGCGGCCACCTGGTCAGGATCGAGGGTGGCGGATCGGCACACCAGCGACGTGAAGCCGGCCCGGCGGGCCCGGTTCCAGCTCTGCCGGGCGATCCGGACCGCCCGCCCCTCCAGGGTAAAGTGGTCCAGGTCGAGCACGGCCTCATCCCCCAGGTAGAGCGTGGTCAGGCCGGCGGCCCGCAAGGCCGCAGCGGCCGCCGCTCCGCAGCCGAGCACGGCGCCGACCCGGCCCTGGGCGACCACCTCACCCAGGAAGGCGGTGATCGCGGCTGGCCACTGCTCGGGCGGTCCCAGCGGGTCGCCGGCGGCCAGCGCGACCGACCCAACCGTGCCGTAGGCGACCAAGGCGTCGCCGGCCCGCACGGTGGCCCGGTCGTCGCGGAGCGCGAAGTAGGCCAGCGAGTCGTCGGAGGCGGCCACGGTGGTGCCCAGACCTGGCTCGGCGGCCGGGCGGGTCAGAGCCGGGGCCAGGAGGCGGGCGACCACCACCAGGGCGCCCACGTAGAGCACGGCGGCCACCGAGCTGGGGAACAGCCGCCCGAAACGGCCATCCAACGGCACCCCGGTCCCCAGGCCGAGCGCCATCCGGCCGGCCTCGGCGAGCATGCCGCCCAGGCCAAGGTCGGCACGCACGTCGCGGTCGTTGACGACCAGGCCGACCATCCCGTAGGCCACGGTGGCGGCGAGCACGGTGAGGGCCGGCCCCAGCAGCGGTGGGCGTTCGCCCCTGGCCGCCCGGGCAGGGAACCGGCCGGCCTGGCCGGCCAGCAGCCCGGCCAGGAACGCCTCCACCAGCGCCTGCTCGACGTTCAGGCTCATCACGACATTGAGGGCGGCGCTGCCTGCCAGCAGGCCCACTGCGGCCAGCCAGGCGGTGCGGTGACGGCGGCGCAGCCCGCCGGCCAGCAGCAGCAGACCGATCCCGGCGGCCGCCACGGCCACCGTCGCGCCCTGCGACACCACCCCGGGAACCAGATCGTCCAGCAGCCGCAGCCGGTCCCGCTCGGCCGGCAACAGGGCCGAGGCGAGGTTGAGAAGCCCAGCCAAGACGGCCACCGCAGCCGCCAGTCTGGCCACCCGGTCCCGGCGCCAGGAAGAGCGGATGCGGGCTGGCCGCGGGCCCGGCCCACCCGCGTCCCGTGCCTGGGGACTAAGAGGGGACGTCGTGGCTGCCATCGCGCTCGCCTCTGCCGCTCACGCAGGCGGCCATGGGCCTGCCCGGCCAGGCCGCGGTGGGACGACGACCACGCCGGGGGTCAAGTCGGGCCCGCCGCCCGCGGCCACCAGCCGGCGAACAGGCACGTCGGCCCTGCCCGTCGGCGGCCATCGGGTGGCGTAGGCAAGTCCGCGATGACGAGCCGAGCCGATCTGCGCCCACTCACCCGGGCGACGATCACGAGCGGCTCCCGGCATCTTGCGCAACGTCTCGCGGACCAGCACCAGCCTGAGGTCCCGTCGCCGGCCGGGACGGCCGGCCCCTTGAGGTGGTCGGCCGGATGGCTTGTGCTTCGATCCAGCATCACGCTCGCTCCTCGGCGGCCTCTCGACCTTCCCGGCAGGACAATAGCCGAGGCGGCCGGCGCGCGTCGCCCAAGCGCGGATTGCCGCTGCCGCGGTATGACTCTCTGATCGGGCGGGCTGGGCGCGCGGGTGGAGGGGGGTTCGAACGCCCGCACGCTGCTTGCGGGGTTGGCGGCCGACAGCGCAGCCATTCGGCCCGGAAGAACACCAGCAGCGCCAGCGCGATCGCCACGTGCAACCCGACCAAGCTGGCTTGCAGGTAGCTGATCACGGGGGCGGGGCTCCTTGGTCACAGACCTCGCCGGCAGCAGGTCAGGATTGGTGGACGGCATGGTAGACGCGGTCGGCGTAGTCCTCCAGCCGCTCCGCGCAGTGCTTGAAGCGCTGCTCAGCCTCGACGGCGGAGGGGGTGCCGAACAGGTCGCGGACCTTGATGTCGCGGTACCAGCGGCGCAGCCGCTCCAGGCTCTGCTCCTCCTCGTCCAGCTCGGCCAGGGTGAGCTTCTGGGTGCGGACCTCCTTGTTGAGCTCCGCCTCGTACTTGCCGCAGTCGGCCGCGAACTCGGCCCACTCGGCCTCCCGGGCGGCAGTGAACAGCGCCTCCAAGCGGGCGGTGTTGACCTCGTCGCGGCCGACCGCGTCCAGCAGCACGATCTCGCCGTCGCCGCGCTCGGCCAGCCCAATGGCGCGGTCCAGCCCGGCCGTGAATGCTGGAGTGGTCGGCACCGCCCACACCCCCTGGCCGAGCATGAGTGCACCGGTGCGGCGCAGCTCCCGCCAGACCGCGACCCGGTGCCGGGACGGGTCGGCCGGCAGCCGAACGATGAGCACAGTCCACCGCATATGAGGCCTCCCAGACGAGACACCGTCAGACTGTAACAGCTGTTACGATCCCAGGGATGGGTCTTTCGACCAGCCGTCGGTACCGGGAGGTGGCTGGCACCGAGGGTTGCATTCGGGAGCGGTGCCGATGCAGACAGTTTGGGATGCGCGCAGATGAGCGGGGTGCTGGACACCGCCGCCCGCCTGGCCAGCCCTTGGGCCTACATCGTGCTGGCGCTGCTCGCCGCGGCCGAGTCGGCCGCCTTCGTCGGCCTGGCCGTGCCTGGCGAGACCGCGATGCTGCTTGGCGGGTTCCTTGCCTTCCAAGGGCGGGTGAATCTCGGGGTGGTGATGGCGGCCGGGGCGATCGGTGCGGTGGTCGGCGACTCCATCGGCTACGAGATCGGCCGCGTGTTCGGCGAACCGCTCAAGCGCAGCCGCCTGGGCCGCCGCGTCGGCCAGGACCGCTGGGCCAAGGGCGAAGCCTACCTGCGGGCCAAGGGCGGCCGCGCGGTCTTCCTGGGCCGCTTCGTCGGCGTGTTGCGCGCGCTCGTGCCCGCCTTGGCGGGCATGTCACGCATGCCCTACCGCACCTTCCTGCCGTGGAATGCGGCCGGCGGGCTCATCTGGGCACCCGGGTTCGTGCTGCTCGGCTACCTGGCGGGCGGCTCCTACCGCCAGGTCGAGCGGGTCGCCGGCCGGGCCAGCCTCCTGCTGCTCGCCCTTGTCGTCGTCGTGGGTGCGGTGGCGCTCACGGCCCGCTGGGTCGCCCGCCATCCCGACGGGCTCCGCGCCGCGGTCGACCGGCAGCTCAACCGACCATGGGTCGTCCGCCTCGGCATGCGCTACCAGCGCCAGCTCGTCTTCCTGGCCGAGCGGCTGCGGCCTGGCGGGGCGCTCGGCCTGTCGCTGACCGTCAGCGTGCTCGCACTGGTCGGCGCCGGCTGGGCGTTTGGCGCGGTGCTCCAGGACGTTCTCGCCGGCGACGAGGGAGCCCTGCTGGACCGGCCGGTGCAACGCTTCTTCGTCGCCCACCGGGAGGCCTGGCTGACCCCGCTCATGCGTGGCGCGACCAACCTCGGCAACGCCGCGCTGCTCATCGGTCTGATCCTGCTGGTCGGGCTGGCCTGGTGGGCCCGGGCACGGACCTGGCGGCCGCTCTGGTTGTTGGCCGGCGTCTACCTGGGCGCCTGGGCGCTGGCATCAATCGTCGAGGACCTCACTCACCGGGCTCGGCCGTCGGCCGCCCAGGCGATCGGCCACTGGACCGGCTACGCCTTCCCGTCCGGGCACACCACCAAGGCCGCCGCCGTCTATGGCATGCTCGCCGCCTTGCTGGCAAGCGCCATCCCCCATTGGGGCCGCAAGGTCGTTGTATGGACCACGGCAGTGCTCATCGCCGGCCTGGTCGGTCTTGCGGAGCTGTACCTGGGCGCGCTCTGGCTCACCGACGTGCTCGGCGCGCTCACCCTCGGCGCCGTCTGGCTGTTCTTGCTGCTCACCGCAGCGCGCACCGTGAGCGCGCTACACGGCGAGACTGCAGCTGCCGGCCCGCCCGCATCCGGCAGCCAGCCGGCCGAGGCGGCACCGCCACCGGTCGCCACAGCGGGCACCCCGCCGGATGCGCCGCGGCGGAAACAGGAAGGGGAGTGACGGCCATGCTCGACCGATCCGTCGCC
>Ga0137373_10009456_pt1 | contig 10218 bp, 12 predicted proteins | sample SagtaG_5_FD_104912 | JGI IMG/M metagenome (GOLD analysis project Ga0137373, IMG submission 104912) | Vadose zone soil microbial communities from Sagehorn Ranch, Mendocino, California, USA - Sage1_R_80_16 metaG | ecosystem: Environmental > Terrestrial > Soil > Vadose zone | place: USA...
AGGTCCATCACCTCGCGCTCGACCGGCTCGAAGCTCTTCCAGAACCGCGACAGCGCCTCGTCGAGGTCGGTCGCGGCGACGTCGATCTGGTAGAGCGCCTGGACGGCGCGCTCGCGGGCCTTCGTGCGCTTCGCTTGGGCCATGCGGCGAGTCTACTCCGTCCGCTTGCCCGCGCGCCCGACCCCGGCCGCGGCCTTGAACGCGTTGGCCTGCTCGATGACGGCCATGGCCGCCTCGGCGCCCTTGTTGCCCGCCTTGAGGCCGGCGCGCTCGAGCGCCTGCTCCATCGAGTCGCAGGTGAGGATCCCCATGGCGACGGCGCAGCTCGCCTCCATGGCGACGACGCCCACCCCCTTCGTCGCCTCGGCCGCGACGTACTCGAAGTGCGGGGTCCCGCCGCGGATGACGGCGCCCAGGGCGAGCACGGCGTCGTAGCGGCCGCTCGCGGCGACGCGCCGCAGGAGCGCGGGCAGCTCGAACGTGCCGGGGCACCGGTACACGTCGATCGCCGCCTCGTCGGCCCCGTGGCGGCGGAGCGCGTCCAGCGCGCCCGAGAGGAGCTGCTCGGTGACGAGCGAGTTGAACCGCGAGACGACCACCGCGAAGCGCAGACCGGTCGCGACCAGGGAGCCCTCGTACACGTTCATCGCTTCTTTCCTTTCGCCTGCGCCCCGGCCCGGGCCCGCCTGCCCTTCGCCGCAGCGGACGATCGCGGCTGCGCCGCGAGCGTGAGGAGGTGCCCGAGCTTGTCGCGCTTCGTCACGAGATAGGCGCGGTTGCGGCGCGTGGGCGGCATCTCGATGGGGACCCGCTCCAGCACCTCGAGACCGTAGCCCTCGAGCCCGACGATCTTCTTCGGGTTGTTGGTGAGGAGGCGCATCTTCCGGACGCCCAGGTCGCGCAGGATCTGGGCGCCGATGCCGTAGTCGCGCAGGTCCGGCTTGAAGCCGAGCTTCACGTTCGCCTCGGCGGTGTCGAAGCCCTGGTCCTGGAGGTTGTAGGCCTTGAGCTTGTTGACGAGCCCGATGCCGCGTCCCTCCTGGTCGAGGTAGACGAGCACGCCCTTCCCGGCGCGCTCGATCTGCCGCAGCGCCGCGTGCAGCTGCGGGCCGCAGTCGCACCGCTCCGACCCGAACACGTCGCCCGTGAGGCACTTCGAGTGGACGCGCACGAGCACCGGGTCGTCCTCGCGCCACTTCCCCTTCACCAGCGCGACGTGCTGGTAGTCGTCCACGTCGTTCTCGTACGCCACCGCGGCGAACATGCCATACACCGTCGGCAGCGGCGCCTGCGACGCCCGCCGTACCAGGTGGTCCTTCATCATGCGGTAGGCGATGAGGTCCGCCACCGAGAGGATGCGCAGGTCGAACTGGCGCCCGAGCTTCTCGAGCTCCGGCAGCCGCGCCATCGTCCCGTCGTCGTTCATCACCTCGCAGATCACGGCCGCGGGCTTGAGGCCGGCGAGCCGCGCCAGGTCCACCGACCCCTCGGTCTGCCCGGCCCTCACGAGCACGCCGCCCCGGCGGGCGCGCAGCGGGAAGACGTGCCCGGGGCGCGCCAGGTCCTCGGGGCGCGCGTCGTCCTTCACCGCGGTGAGGACGGTGTGCGCGCGATCCTTGGCGCTGATGCCGGTCGTGACGCCCTTGGCCGCCTCGATGCTGATGGTGAAGGCGGTCCCGAAGGTGGAGGTATTGGCCCCCTCGTCCACCATGAGCGGCAGGCGGAGCTGCCGGACCTTCTCCTCGGAGAGCGCGAGGCACACGAGGCCGCGGCCGTGCTTCGCCATGAAGTTGATGGCCTCGGGCGTCACCTTCTCCGCGGCGATGCAGAGGTCGCCCTCGTTCTCGCGGTCCTCGTCGTCGACGAGGATGATCATCTTGCCGCGGCGGAAGTGCTCGACCGCGGCCTCGATGCGGGCCACCGCGTGGGCGTGCGTGGTCATGCCGCCCCCCCACCGTAGCCCCAGCGCGCGAGCGCGCCCGGGTCGAGGCCGCCGGGCGCGGCGCCCATCTCGACGAGCCGGGCCACGTGGCGCGCGACGACGTCCGCCTCCAGGTTGACCCTGGTGCCCGGCGCGGCGGCGCCGAGCGTGGTGCGGGCGAGCGTCTCCGGGATGAGGGCGACCTCGAATCGGTCGCGGTGCGCGCGCGCGACGGTGAGCGAGACCCCGTCCACCGCGATGGACCCCTTCTCGGCCACGAGCGGCGCGATCGCGGGCGGGAGCGAGACGGTGAGCCGCGCGCCCTGCCCTTCCGCCACCCGCGCCAGGATCTCGCCGACCGCGTCGACGTGCCCCGCCACGAGGTGGCCGCCGAGCCGATCTCCCAGCGCGAGCGCTCGCTCCAGGTTCACCGTGCTCCCGGGCCGCCAGCTGCCGAGGGTCGTGCGGGAGAGCGTCTCCGGCACGGCGTCGAACGAGACGAAGCCGCCGCCGCGCTCGGCGACGGTGAGGCAGCAGCCGGAGCAGGCGACGCTCTCGCCGAGCGCGAGCGCGTCCACGGCGAGCGTGCGAGGGCGAAGGGCGAGGCGCGCACCGCCCTGCCGAGGGGCCACGCGCTCGACCGTCCCCACGTCTTCGATGAGACCAGTGAACATCGGTGGGCGAATCCTAGCCGCAGATGGCCGAAATGGCCAAGGCGTTCCGCAGGTTCAGCGCTGCCGATCCACGCGCTCGCGCGAGCGGGAGCGAGCGGCCCGCTTCGCCGAGCCTCTCGCGGGTCCGCCGGCCGAGCGGGACGAGGCGCGCGCGAACACCGGGGCTCCGGAGACGAGCACGTCGTCGCCGACGCGCCGCACCTCGACCGCGTCGAGTCGGAGCGCATCCGCCATCCGCTCCGGACCGGCGCCGGCGAGCCAGTCCTTGCCGCCGCCGAGGAGCTTCGGCGAGAGGAAGAGCGCCACGCGGTCGACGAGCCGCGCCTCGAGGAAGGCCTGGTGCACCTCGGCGCCACCCTCGACGAGGAGGTGCGTCACGCCGCGCGCGGCGAGCCTCGCCAGCAGATCGTCGAGGTCGACGAGGCCGCCCCGCTCCTTGCAGCGCACGATCTCGACGCCGGGGCCGAAGGCGCGCGCCGCGGCCGAGGTGGTAGCGACGAGCGTGAGCGCCTTCGACGCGACGTGGAACAGCTGCAGGGAGGGAGGGAGCGCGAGGCGCGCGTCGAGCACCACCCGCACCGGATCGCGGCCCTTGCCGCGCGGGAGGCGCGCCGTGAGGAGCGGGTCGTCGGCGCGCGCGGTGCCGGCGCCGACCAGCACCGCGTCGACGCGGTCGCGCAGCCGGTGGACCTCGGCGCGCGCGGCCTCGCCGGTGATCCATCGCGAGTCGCCGGTGCGCGTGGCGATCTTCCCGTCCAGCGTCACCGCCGCCTTGAGGGTCACGAACGGGCGGCCCGAGGTGATGTAGCGGAACCAGGGCGCGCCGAGCGCGTCGCACTCGGCGCGCAGCACTCCGGACACCACCTCGACCCCGGCGCGGCGAAGCCTCGCCACGCCGCGCCCCTTCACGACGGGGTTGGGATCGCGCGACCCGATGAAGACGCGCTGGACGCCCGCCTCCAGGATGGCGAGGCTGCACGGGGGTGTCTTGCCCCAGTGGTTGCACGGCTCGAGGGTGGTGTAGAGGTCCGCGCCCTCGGCGCGGCTTCCCGCCGCGCGCAGCGCCACCACCTCGGCGTGCGGCCCACCGGCGCGGGCGTGGTGGCCGCGCGCGATGACGCGCCCGTTCTTCACGAGCACGGCGCCCACCGGCGGGTTCGGGCTCGTGCGGCCGACGCCCTTCTCCGCCTCCCGCACCGCGAGGCGCATGAAGAACTCCGCCACGGCGCGGTCGAAGAGGGCCCGGCTCGGCCGGCGGCTCGGGCGGGGCCGGCTGAGCCGGGCTCGGGCGAGGATGCGTCTCATGCCCCGCCGCGGCCGCCGCCGGGCCCGCGCGCCAGCCCCTCGAGCTCGCTCATGAACTCGCCCACGTCGGTGAAGGCGCGGTAGACCGACGCGAAGCGCACGTAGGCGACGGGGTCGAGAGCGCGCAGCCGCTCCATGACCGCCTCGCCGACGACGTGGCTCGTCACCTCGCGCTCGCCCAGCTCCTGGACGCGGCGCTCCACCCCCGAGACGAGGTCGTCGATCTGCTCCCGCGAGACGGGCCGCTTCTGGCAGGCGCGCTGCAGGCCCTCGACGATCTTGCGCCGGTCGAACGCCTCGCGGCGCCCGTCCTTCTTCACCACCTGAGGCAGCACGTCCTCGACGCGCTCGTACGTGGTGAACCGCCGCTCACAGCCGAGACACTCGCGCCGCCGGCGCGTGGCCTGGCCCTCCTGCGCCTCGCGCGAGTCGACGACGCGATCTTGGAGGTGGCCGCAGTACGGGCAGCGCATGGCGTGGAGAGCCGCCGGCCGGAGCCGCGACCCCTAGTACATCCCCTGGTACATCGGGAAATGGCTGCAGAGGTTCCTCACGTCCTCGCGGACCGTCGCGAGGACCTTGTCGTCGGTGGGGGCGTCGAGGACGCGGCCGATGAGCCCGGCCACCATCGTCATCTCGCGCGCGCCCATGCCGCGGGTCGTGAGGGCGGGCGTCCCGATCCGGATGCCGGAGGCGGTCATCGGCTTCTCCGGATCCCACGGGATCATGTTCTTGTTGACCGTGATCCCCGCCTTCCCGAGGGCCTCCTCCGCCACCTTGCCGGTGAGCTTCTTCGGGCGGAGGTCCACCAGCATGAGGTGGTTGTCCGTGCCGCCGGAGACGAGGCGCAGCCCGGCGCGGACGAGCCCCTCGGCCAGCACCTGCGCGTTCTCGACGATGCGGCGCTGGTACTCCTTGAACTCCGGGCGGAGCGCCTCGCCGAACGAGACGGCCTTGGCGGCGATGACGTGCTCGAGGGGACCGCCCTGGATGCCGGGGAAGATCTGCGAGTTGAGCGTCTTCGCGAAGGCCTCGCGGCACAGGATCATGCCGCCGCGCGGCCCGCGCAGCGTCTTGTGCGTGGTCGTGGTCACGATCTCGGCGTGCGGCACGGGCGACGGGTGCAGCCCGGCGGCGACGAGGCCCGCGATGTGCGCCATGTCGACCACCATCGCGGCGCCGACCGAGAGCGCGATCTCGGCGAAGCGGTCGAAGTGGAGCGTGCGCGGATAGGCGCTCGCTCCGACGATCAGGATCTTGGGCCTGTGCTCCTTGGCGAGGCGCGCCACCTCGGCCATGTCGATCGTCTCCGTCCCCTGCTCCAGGCCGTAGGGGACGATCTTGAAGAGCTTGCCGGAGAAGTTGACCGGCGAGCCGTGCGTGAGGTGCCCGCCGAAGTTGAGGCTCATCGCGAGGAGCGTGTCGCCCGGCTGGGCGAGCGCGAAGTAGGCCGCCATGTTGGCCTGCGACCCGGAGTGCGGCTGCACGTTCGCGTGGTCGGCGCCGAAGAGCTTCTTGGCGCGGTCGATGGCGAGCTGCTCGATCCGATCGACCACCTCGCAGCCACCGTAGTAGCGCTTCCCGGGATAGCCCTCGGCGTACTTGTTCGTCGGCGTCGAGCCGAGCGCCTCGAGCACCGCCGGCGAGACGAAGTTCTCGCTGGCGATGAGCTCGAGCCCCTCCACCTGCCGGCGGGTCTCCTCCCGGATGAGCCGGAAGACGTCGGGATCGGCCTCGGAGAGGCGCTGCGTGGGCATCATGAGTGTGCTCCTCGAGGGACGGGAGGGCTTGAATACCGCGCGCGGACCGCGGCGGCAAGGATGGCCGAGGCGGACCGGTCCTCTCTCCCCGGGCGTCTCCGTTCCAGGGAAGCGCGGGCGGAGCCCTACTTCTCGAGCGCGCGAATCTTGTCGACGCGGCGCTGGTGCCGACCACCCTCGAACGGCTGATCGAGGAAGGCGGCGAGGACGGCGCCGCCCTGGCCGAGACCCAGGACCCGCTCGCCGATACAGAGCACGTTCGCGTCGTTGTGGGCGCGCGCCATGCGAGCTTCGAGCTCCGTCCCGCAGTGCGCGGCGCGGATGCCCTTCACCTTGTTGGCGGCGATGGCCATCCCGATCCCCGTTCCACACACGAGGAGCCCGAAGCGCGCGCGCCCGGCCGCGACCGCCTCCGCCACGCGCAGCGCGTAGTCGGGGTAGTCGACGCTCTCGCCCGAGAACGGACCGAGGTCCTCCACCTCGAAGCCCTTCTCCTTCGCGATGCGCACGGCCTCCGCGCGCAGCTGAAGGCCGGCGTGATCCGACCCGGCGATGATCCGATCTGGCATGGCGGCTCCCCTCGATGGGTCCACGCATTCTGCCACGTCCGCCGACCCCACAGGGCGCGTGGCCGCGCTCCGCGGGCAGGGGGTCAAAGACGCACATGAAGCAGGGGGCTGCCTGCAACAGCGGTCACTGCCGGGACCTGTCGGTCCCGGCCTCAAGGAGCCGAGACATGAATGGCAAGCTGGTTTGGGCGCTCGCGACGGTGATCCTCACGGCCGCGGCGTGCAGCAAGCAAGCGGCGAGGGTGTCGGTGAGCGCGAGAGCCGAGACTCCCGCGGACGGCGGCACCACCACGGGCTGCGCCGGGCTGAGCCTCAACGGGGGCGACGTCTGCGTGACCGACGTCCAGATCGAGATCCGCAAGGTGAAGCTGGAGGGGCCCGCGAACGAGAACGCCAACGCGGATGCCGGCGCGGCGGATGACGGATCGGGCCACATGCTGGTGGCCGACCAGAAGGGCGGCAACGACAGCGACGAGGACGAGGACAACGAGGTCCGGGTCGGACCGTGCCCCCTCCACCTCTCCGGCAGCGATCTCCAGGCGGGCACCCTCTCGCCCACCATCTGCGCCGGTGACGTGCCGGACGGCACCTACAACGAGCTGCGTATCGTGATCGCTTCGATCGACGCCGCGGCCGACGCGAGCGCGGTCCCGTCCGTCACGATCGCCGGCACGTTCAAGGGCACGGCCTTCGCCTTCCTGTCGAGCCTGAAGGTCGTGCAGAAGAACGAGACCACCATCACGATCGACGCCGCGAACAGCAAGAGCCTGACGATCAGCTTCGACCCGGCGAGCTGGTTCATGGCGGCGGACAGCGTCACCTCGCTCGACCCGGGCGCGGCCGCCAACCAGGCGCAGATCGAGGCGAACATCAAGGCGTCGATCAAGAGCTTCGAGGACGACGACCACGACGGGCACGACGACCACGGCGGTGACGGCTCGGGCCATCACTGAGGTTCACGATCGGAGCCGGTCCCTCCCCCCAAGTCCCCGGCTTTGATCGCGAAGGCCGGTCCCGGATGTCCGGGGCCGGCCTTCATTTGCTTGCGTTCGGCTGGGGGTCTGGGGGGAGCGGCCTCGCTCCCCCAGGCTGAGGCGTGCGACGCGGAGCGGCGCAGGCCGGACATCGTCTGACTCGCCTATTTACCGCTTGCGAGCATGAATACCGCCGAAGGCGACTCAGACCCGCTTGAAGCAGATGACGGCGTTCGTCCCGCCGAAGCCGAAGCTGTTCGACAGCACGGCGTCCACCCGCTTCTCGCGCGCGACGTTCGGGACGACGTCGACGTCGCACTCCGGATCCTGCTCCTCGACGTTGATCGTCGGCGGGATGACGCCCGTCGTGAGCGCGAGGACGCTGAAGACCGCCTCGATGCCGCCGGCAGCGCCGAGGAGGTGCCCGGTCATCGACTTCGTCGAGGAGATGGCGAGACCCTTCTTGGCGTACTCCCCGAAGACCCGCTTGATCGCCTGGCACTCCGCGATGTCGCCCTGCGGCGTGGACGTGCCGTGGGTGTTCACGTACCCGACCTGCTCCGGCGCCAGCCCGGCGTCACGCAGCGCCATCCGCATCGCCCGCTGGCCGCCCTCGCCCTCCGGGGCCGGCGAGGTGATGTGGTTCGCGTCCGCGCTCGCTCCGTACCCGGCGAGCTCGCAGTAGATCTTCGCGCCACGCTTCTTCGCGTGCTCGTACTCCTCGACGATGAGGATGCCCGAGCCCTCGCCGGCGACGAAGCCGTCGCGGTTCTTGTCGAAGGGCCGGCTCGCCTTCTCGGGCGCGTCGTTTCGCTCCGAGAGCGCCCGGGCGGCGCAGAAGCCGCCGATGCCGAGCGGCGTGATGGTCGCCTCGGTGCCGCCGGTCATCATGACGTCGGCCATGCCGCGCTCGATGAGCATCATGGCGTCGCCGATGGAGTGGTTGCCGGTGGCGCACGCCGAGACGGGCGAGTAGTTCGGCCCCTTGAATCCGTACTTCAGGCTTATCTGCCCGGGCGCCAGGTTCACGATGAGCGCCGGGATGAAGAACGGCGTGATCTTCCGGACGCCCTTCTCGAGGAAGGTCTTGTGGACCTCCTCGATGGTGCTGAGGCCGCCGAGACCGGCGCCGATGATGGCGCCCACGCGCTCCGCGTCCTCCTTCGACATGTCGAGGCCGGAGTCCTCCATCGCCATCGAGGCGGCGGCCATCGCCAGCTGGATGAACCGGTCGTTGCGCCGGACCTCGCGCTTGTCGATGTACTTCTCGGCCTGGAAGCCCTTCACCTCGCCCGCGATCCGGGTGGGGAAGGTCGAGGCGTCGAACTGCGTGATCGGGCCGATGCCGCTCTTGCCGGCCACGATTCCGCGCCAGGTATCCTCGACCCCGATCCCGACGGGGCAAATGATCCCCAGCCCGGTGACGACGACGCGCCGTCTCGACATGGTGCTACCTCCACTCCGAGTTTGACTGCGCGTGAATCGATTCCCGAGGCCGCGGACCACGCGCGCCGGAGGCTCGGGCGAACGGGCTCCGCCCCGGCCACCAGCTGGCGGGGCGGCGCGACGGTCGCGGGTGACCCTACTTCTTGTGCGTGTTGATGTAGTTCACGGCGTCCTGGACGGTCTTGATGTTCTCCGCCTCCTCGTCCGGGATCTCGACCTCGAACTCCTCCTCCATCGCCATGACCAGCTCGACGATGTCGAGGGAGTCGGCGCCGAGGTCCTCGATGAAGCTCGAGGTGATCTTGATCTCCTCCTCCGAGACGCCGAGCTGCTCCGCGATGATGCCCTTGACCTTCGTCTCCACGTTCGTTGCGGTCATCGTGTTCCTCCCTCTGTTGGATTGGGTCAGTTGCCTGTGAATCTGTCGCCGGGGAATCCGGCTACATGTACATGCCGCCGTTCACCCGGACCACTTCTCCGGTCACATACGACGCCTTGTCGCTCGCGAGGAAGGCCACCGCGTCGGCCACCTCCTGCGCACTCCCCAGCCGCGCGAGCGGAATGTTCTCGAGCATCTTCGTCCGCGCCGCCTCCGGGAGGCCCGCGGTCATGTCGGTGTCGATGAAGCCGGGCGCCACCGCGTTCACGCGGATGTTGCGCGAGGCGAGCTCGCGCGCGACCGACTTCGTGAGGCCGATCAGGCCCGCCTTGGTCGCCGCGTACGCGGCCTGGCCGGCGTTGCCCATCTCGCCCACGACGCTGGTGAGGTTCACGATGGCGCCGCCGCGCGCCTTCATCATCGGGCGCGTCGCGGCGCGGATGAGGTTGAACGTCCCGGTGAGGTTCACGTCGAGCTGCCGCTGCCAGTCCTCGTCCTTGATGCGCATGACGAGCTGGTCGAGCGCGATGCCCGCGTTGTTCACGAGGACGTGGACGCCGCCGAAGGCCGTCACCACGTCGTCGATGGCCTTCACGCACGCCGCCGGGTCGGCGACGTCGAACTTGAGGAGCTTCACCTGCGCCGCGCCCGCCTTCTCGCACAGCGCCGCCGCCTCCTGCGCCGCCGCCTCGTTGCCCGCGTAGTTGATGGCGACCTTCGCCTTGCCCGACGCGAGGGTGACGGCGATGGCGCGGCCGATGCCGCGAGAGCCGCCGGTGACGAGCGCCGCCTTGCCGGTGAAGTCGAACATGAAACGCTCCTTAAGACCTGAGGACCGCGAGCGCCTTCTCGAGCGACGCGGGATCTTCGACGTTCACGACCTCGACGCTCTTGTCGATGCGCTTCACGAGGCCCGACAGCACCTTGCCGGGGCCGACCTCGACCATGCGCGTCACGCCGAGTCGCACCAGCTCCTCGACGCACTCGATCCACCGCACCGGGGAGGTCACCTGCTCGAGCAGGAGCGGCACGATGCGCGCGACCTCGCGGTTCGGCTTCGCCTCCACGTTCGTCACCACCGCCACCCGCGGCTGCTGCCACGCGATCCGGCGCAGCACCGGCTCGAGGCGCACCTGGACCGGCTGCATCAGCGCGCAGTGGAAGGGTGCGGAGACGGGGAGCGGCAGGAC
>Ga0137373_10009465_pt1 | contig 10212 bp, 7 predicted proteins | sample SagtaG_5_FD_104912 | JGI IMG/M metagenome (GOLD analysis project Ga0137373, IMG submission 104912) | Vadose zone soil microbial communities from Sagehorn Ranch, Mendocino, California, USA - Sage1_R_80_16 metaG | ecosystem: Environmental > Terrestrial > Soil > Vadose zone | place: USA: California...
CTCTACATCAACAACGGCGATCGCACTTTCACCGACAGGACCGCCGAGTACGGGCTGGAGCATGCCGGATATTCAACCCAGGCTACGTTCTTCGATTACGACGGAGACGGCGATCTCGACATGTATCTCCTCAACCACTCGACCCACACAGAGCGCGGAGTAAGCTCGAAGCCTCAGCGCGAAGTGCGTCATCCGACTGCCGGCGACAAACTCTTCCGGAATGATGGCGGACACTTCGTCGACGTCAGCAAGAAAGCCGGCATCTACGGCGGGGTCGAAGGCTACGGACTCGGCGTCGTCGCGAGCGACCTGAATCTGGACGGCTGCCCCGACCTCTTCGTCGCGAACGACTTCCAGGAAAACGATTTCGTCTATTTCAACAACTGTGACGGGACGTTCACCGAGTCGATCGCCAAGGCAATGGGTCATACCAGCCGGTTTTCAATGGGTGTCGACGCTGCGGACTTCAACAACGACCTGAGGCCCGACCTGATCGTGCTCGACATGCTTCCGGAACGCGAGGAGATACTCAAGACCTCTGCGAACGCCGAAAGCTTCAACATCTTCAACCTGAAAGTGAAAGCGGGATATCACCCACAGTACGCCCGCAACACGCTTCAGCTCAACCGCGGCAACGGGCGCTTCAGCGAGATAGGATATCTGGCAGGAGTTTACGCGACTGACTGGAGCTGGTCGCCGCTCTTCGCCGATCTGGACAACGATGGTCGAAAGGACCTCTTCGTCACGAACGGCATCTACCGCCGGCCAAACGATCTGGACTACATCAATTACGTCGGGAACGAGGCCGTTCAGAGCTCCCTGGCGAACGGGATCACTCAGGAAGACCTGACCCTCCTGGAAAAGATGCCGAAAATCCGCATCGCGAACTTTGCCTACCACAATAACGGCGATCTTACTTTCACGAACATGGCAGAGGCGTGGGGACTCGCTCAGCCGGGTTTCTCGAATGGCGCCGCGTACGTCGACCTGAACAACAGCGGGGCGCTCGATCTGGTAGTGAACAACATCAATGCGCCGGCCTCGATCTATCGCAACCGCGCGCGTGAGATCGGGGGCGGGCACTACCTGACCGTAATTCTGCATGGCTCCGGCGCTAATACCGCCGGAATCGGCACGAAGGTGATCCTGTACCAGGGAGCCACCACGCAGCTGCTTGAGCAGATGCCAACGCGCGGGTTCCAGTCGTCAGTCGATCCCCGGTTGCATTTCGGCCTTGGAACGTCGGCGCATGCAGATTCTCTGCTCGTCATCTGGCCTGACCGTCGGTATCAGGTGCTGACCAGCGTGGCGGCAGACCGCATGCTGACGCTTTCGCAGGACGATGCAGCCGGCAGCTATTCCCATCGGAAGCCTCGCGCTCCTGGGCCGATGTTCGAAGACTTGACCAGCCAGCTCGCGATCGACTTCAAGCACGAAGAGAACGCGTTCTACGACTACAACCGCGAGCCACTGATGCCGCACCTGCTCTCGACCGAAGGGCCCGCTCTCGCGGTCGGCGACGTGAACGGCGATGGTCTCGATGACGTCTACATTGGCGGAGCCAAATGGCAGGCCGGCCGGCTTTACACGCAGCTTCCCTCGGGCCGGTTCAAAGCCGTCACCGAGCCTGCTTTCAACTCGGACAGCATCTACGAGGACGTGGACGCGGCGTTCTTCGATGCCAATGGCGACACGCATCCCGATCTATACGTCGTGAGCGCCGGCAACGAGTTCTCGGGTACCGACGAGCAGCTCCGCGACCGTCTCTACATCAATGACGGCCAAGGAAATTTCCAACGGGCGAAGGATGCCCTCCCCGATTTCTTCGAGAACGGATCGTGTGTCGTGCCAGGCGATTTCAACGGCGACGGGCATGTGGATCTATTCGTGGGAAGCAGGGTCGTGTCGCGTGCCTACGGCCTTATACCTCGAAGCCATCTCCTGCAGAACGATGGCAAAGGAAGGTTCATCGATGTGACTCTCGAAAACGCCCCTGCGCTCAGCGAGGCGGGCATGGTTACGTCGGCGGCCTGGCTGGATTACGACGGCGACGGAAAACTCGATCTCGTCGTTGTGGGCGAATGGATGCCGGTGCGCGTGTTCCGGCAGGAGAACGGCAAATTCGTTGATCGAACCGCGGAGGCGGGATTGTCGGGAACGAACGGCTGGTGGAATAGCATCACCGCAGCGGACGTGAATGGAGATGGGCGGCAGGATCTCGTTCTGGGAAACCTCGGGCTCAACTCCTACATCAAAGCGTCACGCGACGAGCCGGCGCGATTGTACGTCGGTGATTTTTTCCACAGCGGGGGAGTGAAGCAGATTCTCACGTTCTACAAGCACGGCGTCAGCTATCCCCTGGCAGGTCGAGACGAGCTGGTGCGACTGATGCCGGCGCTCCGCAGCAAGTATCCGTCGTATTCCAGCTTCGGCGCCAGCCGCATCGAGGACATATTCCCCGCGTCGGAGTTGAAGCAGGCGAAGGTGCTGGAAGCGCGCAACTTCGCCAGCTCGATCGCGCTGAACAATGGCAGGGGCGGCTTCGAGCTGCGACCCCTCCCCGTCGAGACGCAATTTGCTCCAATTTATGCCGCGCTCGCGGGCGATTTTGACGGGGATCACAAGACTGATCTGCTGGTTGGGGGCAATTTTTATGGTGTGACCCCGGTCCGCGGCCGGTACGATGCCAGCTATGGCCTCTTGCTTCGCGGCGATGGAAGCGGTCGATTCGTGGCGGTTGATTCCGAGGGAAGTAACCTCTGGATAGACGGCCAGGTGCGGGACATGAAATGGTTGCGGCGCGCCGACGGCGAGCGCGTCATCGCAATTGCACGCAATAACGACAGACTCCAAATCCTCCGTCCCACTGAGCGAACCCGATGACAAAACTCCACATCGTCGACATCCTGGTGATCGCAGGGTACTTCCTCGTGCTGTCAGGCATCGCCTATTGGGCGGCACGCCGGGAAAAGAACGTGAGCTCCGACTACTTCCTAGCGGGCCGGGATGTGGGCTGGCTCGCGGTCGGTGCGAGCCTGTTCGCTTCCAATATCGGGAGCGAGCACCTAGTCGGACTCGCGGGCACGGGGGCAGCTAGCGGTCTCGCCGTAGGCCACTTCGAGTGGCTTGCCAGTTTCATCCTGTTGCTGCTAGGCTGGCTATTCGTGCCTTTCTATCTGCGCAGCGGTGTATACACCATGCCTGAGTTCCTCGAGCGCCGGTACAACTCCGCCTCGCGCGCATACTTCACGTGGGTGTCCATCGTTGGGTACGTGCTGACGAAGATCAGCGTCACGCTGTTCGCAGGCGGTGTAGTCATGAGGGCGGTGACGGGCCTCGATTTCTGGACCAGCGCCGCGATCCTGATCGTCATTACCGGCCTTTACACCCTGTTGGGTGGACTCCGTGCCGTGATCTATACCGAAGTGATGCAGGCCGTCGTCCTCATCGTCGGCTCAGCAACGCTGATGGTCGTGGGACTCGGCGCTGTGGGCGGTTGGTCCGGACTCGAGGCCCGCGTGCCGGCCGACTTCTTCTCAATGTGGAAGCCGTCAAGTCATCGCGATTTCCCCTGGACGGGGATTGTATTCGGAGCGCCGATCCTCGGTATCTGGTACTGGTGTACCGACCAGCACATCGTGCAGCGCGTGCTGGCGGCGAAGAACGTAAAAGAGGCCCGACGAGGGACAATCTTCGCCGGCTTCCTGAAGATTTTGCCCGTATTCATCTTCGTTCTTCCCGGGATCATCGCCGCCGCTCTGTATCAGGACGTTCGGGAAGGCGGTGCCAATTCCGCCTATCCGGTGCTCGTGACGCGCCTGCTCCCAATCGGTCTGAAAGGGCTCGTCCTCGCCGGGATGCTCGCAGCGCTGATGAGCTCGCTTGCATCCGCGTTCAACTCATGCTCGACGCTGCTAACGTGGGATGTCTATCGCAAGTGGAGGCCGAACGCGAGCGAGAAGCGCCTGGTCACCGTCGGCCGCGTGACAACGGTAATCCTGGTGGGCCTGGGCCTGATGTGGATTCCCTTCATGAAGTACGTCTCACCCCAGCTCTACATCTACCTGCAGAGCGTGCAGGCCTACATCGCGCCTCCGATCGCGGCGTGCTTCCTCCTCGGAATCATGAATCCGCGGCTGAATGGGCGCGGTGCCCTGGCCGCACTATGGACCGGTTTCGTGATCGGCTTTGCACGTCTCGTTCTGGAGCTTGCAAAGGCCAGGCTGCCGAGCGGGACGATATGGTCGTGGATAGCGGGGATAAACTTTCTTCATTTTGCGGCCCTGCTGTTCGCATTGTGCAGCGCGATACTCATCATCGTAAGCATTGTGACGCCGCCGCCGGCATCGGAGCGAGTCGCGGACCTCACGCTGCAGACAGCGACAAAACAGCTCGACACCGCGGACACGCCAGACGAGCGTCGCATCACTATCGCCCTGTCGGTGCTCCTGGCCGCAAGCATTGGCGCGCTCTGGATCCTCTTCCGGTGAGGACTCGTTACTGACGCCTGACGTTGACCGGGAGATCAACGTCGGGCTCATCGGGTACGGCCTCGCGGGCGCTGTCTTTCACGCGCCTTTGATTGAGGCGACCGCGGGGCTGAGGCTCGCGGCGATTGTGACCAGCGATGCGGGCAGGGAAGCGGAAGCGCGGCGCGCTCATCCCCGCGCGATCCTCTTCGAGTCCACCGCACACCTCTGGCACGCTGCCTCGCAGCTCGACCTGATCGTCGTCGCGTCGCCAAACCGGGCTTGAAGTCATCGAAGCCGCCCGTCGGTCATCCGCTGATCGCAGCGTGGTCGCGGTTAGGCGTCAGCGGTAGCGGAGCTTCGCAACTGCGAGTGCGCCATTGAGCGCGACCATTCCGGCGTTCGTCGCGACAACGGGCCAGTCCGCAGTCAGCCCACCGTAGATGATCCACAGTGAGCTCGCGGTAGAAAGGAGCGCGAACATGCCGAGCGACAAATCGCGCGTTCGGCGTGTCCGCCAGGTTCGGATGACCTGCGGAAGGAACGAGCTGACTGTTAGCAGCCCGGCAAAGTAGCCCAGATAGTGGATCACGTCGCGCCTGCGAGCGCGGAGCCGTCGCGGATGGTCAGCCAGTCCGTGCGAACGCTATCCCACTCCTGAATCAGCAGCCCCTGCTTCTCGAACAGCAGTCTGATTCCGCTGTGATCGTAACCGCCAATCTCTTCCAGCACCGGAATGAGAACACTCAAGGCGTCGTCGCTTATCACGGTGCGGCGGGCGATCTGCGAGATGTGCCGTGCCTCGGACGCGGCGATGGTCAGGCCTTCACCGCGGTTCACGTGCAGCATTACGTGAATGTCTGAGCTTCCATCGCCGACATAGACCACGCGGTCGCTCGGAACACCGAGCCCAAAGCGCAGCTCGTCCACTGCCGCGACTTTCCCATATCCGGCTGCGACCTGCTCGACATTCTCGACTTCGCCGGTCTCCTCGGCGAACCCGAACCGAGTGGCGATGATGTGATCGGGCGGCACGATGCCTTCGAGCGCGGAGTTGACAACTTCCCACGGCGCCGCGGAAAGGACGTAGAAGTCGAACCGGAAGCCGTCGATGCCGTCCTTCAGGAAATCAGCCAGTAGCGCGACGTTCCGCTTCAGGCGGATACGCCGCCCGACTTCGATCAAGTCAGCGCGACGGACGCGGCCGAACTCAGGGTCGTGCTGCAACAGGTACGCGAGCTCCGCGCCCTGCTGCACCAGGTTGAGCCGCGAGAGTGCCGCGACCTTCTCCTGAAATGCTGCAATGCCAAGCATCTCGCTCAACGCCAGACCCGAGTCGTTGAAGCTCAGTGTCTGGTCGAAGTCCGACACCAGCAGGTAATGCTTCCTCATCCATTCTCCGGTATCAATTCGGTGCGTCGTATTCCTCATTGTGTGTCTCGGTTTATAAAAACGATTCGCCCCCGCATCCGGCGGACGCGGGGGCGAGGCTTCACTTTGTCGGGGTACACTCAGCCCCATCGCCTCCGCACTCCGCGCGTCCAGCACCCGCCGTTGAGGCGGATCTCGAGCTTTGCATTCGGAAAGCGATGGGTGATCAATGTCATTGCGTGTGGCGATTTCGGTGGCGGTGCGATCTGATGAACATCGCCCGCTTTGTGAACGTATTGGCCGATGTCGATGCTGTCAACCGAATCGTGCAAATTGAGCAGCGGCTTAGGGGCAAACTTGGCGATTCTCGCCGGGTCATGACGGAAATCGCAATAAGTTCGTGCTGAATCTGCACGAATTTCGTTACAAGACCCTTACCTGAACTGAGGTGGGCGGATTGATCCTTCAGTTTCCAGTCCGTGCGGGTCCCTGGCGCACGGCACCGTCCACCAACCCGATCTCTACATACTGAGACACAAGCACCGGGAATTCCGTCCTCACTGGCTCGACTGAAGCAGCGACCGACCATCAGCCCCAAAAAGATGCACCCGGTCCACCGGCACACGGACAGTGATGCTCTCTCCCACACCACCCATTCCATCCCTCGCGACCGAGGCCATCATGCGGTGGGGACCTACGTCGAAATGGATGTGGCTCGTGCCGCCGAGCCGCTCCACAAGCACGACTCGACCAAGAAGAGACTCTCCCTGCGCGGCCGCGGGATCGACTCTGAGATCCTCGGGACGTATTCCTAACGTTACCGGCTCGGCGAGCACGCCTGCTGCAATGCCGCCTTCAGGCAGTCGCACGCGCGCAGCTTCGGCCGTGAATACCTGCGCGCCGTCGTCAGACGCCACGCGGCCCTCGACAAAGTTCATCGGTGGCGTCCCGATGAATCCCGCAACGAACCGGTTGGAAGGAGCGCGATACAGATCAATGGGCCGCCCAACCTGCTGAATGCGACCATCCGCGAGCACGACGATCCTGTCGCCAAGCGTCATTGCTTCCACCTGGTCGTGTGTCACGTAGATCGTTGTGGTCTTGAGCCGCCGCTGCAGGCTCCCGATCTCGATGCGCATCTGCGCCCGAAGTCCGGCATCAAGATTGGACAACGGCTCATCGAACAGAAACACGAGCGGCTCGCGCACCATCGCGCGGCCCATCGCGACTCGCTGCCGCTGACCGCCCGATAGCTGCTTCGGCCTGCGATCGAGCAGCTTCTCGAGGCCCAGCATTCCCGCCGCCCATGCGACGCGCCGCTCGATCTCCTGCCGCCCCACGTTCCTCAGTCTGAGTCCAAGGGAGAGATTCTCGCGCACGGTCATGTGCGGATACAGACCGTAGTCCTGGAACACCATTGCCACGTCCCGCTCCCTCGGCGGCAGCGGCGTCACGTCGCGCTGGTCGATGCGAATCTTCCCGGATGTCACATCCTCGAGACCGGCCACCATTCGCAGAATCGTCGACTTGCCCGACCCCGAGCCGCCTACCAGTACGAGAAGCTCCCCATCGGCGACCTCCAAATTGAATTCCTCGACGACGGTCACGGCGTCGAACTTCTTGGATATCCGGTCGAATGAGACGGAGGCCATTATCCCTTGATTCCCGTGCCGGCCATGCTCTCGATGAAGTTCCGCTGGAGAAACGCGTACGCGACGACCACTGGTATCACGAGCACCATCGACGCGGCGAGTGACACGCCGACCGATCCTGCTCCTCCGCCGAGGGCAAAGACAGTGAGCAACTGCGGCAGCGTCATTATCTGCTGGTCGCGCACGACGAGCAGCGGCCAGAGCACTTCGTTCCATGATCCCATGAAGGTGAAAATCGCCACGATTGATAGCACGGGCTTGGAAAGAGGCCAGAAGATTGTGAAGAGAATGCGGAGCTCACCCATGCCGTCCATTCGCGCCGCGTCGATGAGAGACTGCGGAATCTGGAGGAAGAACTGTCGCAACATGAGAATCGCGGTCGCATTGAACAGGTATGGCAGAATCAGCGCTGTATACGTATCGATCCACCCGAGCTGAACGATCAGCGTATAGAGGGGAATCAGCGTCAGCTGGCCCGGGACGAGCAGCACTGCGATCGTTGCAGCGTTGAGCGCTGCGCGTCCCCGGAAATGCAGTCGCGCCATTGCATACGCCGTCATCGATCCGAATACGAGCACGGCAACAGTGATCGTCGTCGCTACGAACGTGCTGTTGAGGAGTGCTCGTCCGAACGGTGCGCGAGCCCACATGAGTCTGTAGTTGTCGAGCGTGATCTGATGTGGAATCAGCGAGAGAGCGCCTACCTCTGAAGGAGGCTTGAGGGTGGCGGAGGCCATCCACAGGAATGGGTAGATGAAAGTCAGCGCAGCGAGAGCCAGACCCGCGTACAGAGCGAAGCGGCCGAAGAACTTCACAGTGCCTCGGCTCTGCCTATGAGACGGCGCTGAGCGAACACGACTCCTCCGATAATCAGCGCAAGCGCGACTCCGATCGTCGCGGCGTAGCCCATCTTCTGGTACGAGAACGCGTTCGTATAGAGATAGAGAACCACCGAGTACGTTCGGCGAAGAGGACCTCCTCCGGTCATAACGTACGGCTCGATGAAAAGCTGGAACCCGTTGATGGTCGACAGCGTAACGACGAGAATCGTCTGTGGCAGCAGGGAAGGGAGCGTGAGGTAACGGAAGCGTTGCCACGCGTTCGCGCCGTCTATTTCAATCGCTTCCTGACAGCTTCGCGGAATGTATTGAAGACCGGCAAGATAGATGATCACGTAGAAGCCCACGTTCTTCCAGGTCACCATCACCGCTATCGCGGGCATGGCGGTCGCAGGATCGGTGAGCCACGGTACGGGAGCGAGTCCGATCCGCACGAGAAGGCGGTTGATCAGCCCGACGTCCGTAGCGTAGAGGTTGCTCCAGAGGATGGCGACGACAGCTCCCGAAATGACTACGGGAAGGAAGAACGCTGCGCGCCAGAAGCTGCGCAGCACGAGTCGGCGATTGAGTGCCACCGCAAGTGCGAGCGCCGTGGCGATCTGAAGTGGAACGTGAATGCTGAGGAAGACGAAAGTGTTCGCGACTGCGCGCCAGAATCGGCTGTCGCTCGCCAGCAGGCGCACGTTGTCGAGACCAGTAAAGGCCGGCGCGGTTACCAGATCCCATTGGAGGAAAACAAGTATTACCGCGAACAGGATCGGATACGCAGCGAACGCCAGCAGGAATCCCACGTACGGTGCGGCCAGCAGCGTCCCTGATCGCTGTTCAGCGCGCATTCAGGATATTCCTCGCTTCGGCAGCCGCGCTTGCCAGCGCCTGTCGGACGGGGACAGTGCCGTAGATGGCGGCTTCCTCGTACGCCTCCGAGATAAGGTCGAAGATCTCGACTATGTCGGGATCCAGATCCAGATCACGGGTCCGCCCGACGTAACGTGCGTATGTCGACAGCGTCGGCCACCGGGCGAGCGAGGCGGTGAATCGCTCATCAGCCACCAACGCGCGACGATAGGGGAGTTGGCTGGCCTCCTCTATCAACATGCGATCGGCAGCTGGCGACGTAAGGAATGCGACGAAATTCGCAGCCGCGTCGGGATGCTTCGTCGTCGAGAAAATCGCAATGCTTCTCAAGTCTGCGAAAGCATAGCTGTCGTCGGGATTGGTTCCATCGGCCGCAGGCACCGGAGTAACATCGTAACGCAAGCCTCGGACTTTCAGCTCGTTCAGCTCCTTCACGAACCACGGCCCGATGATTTTCATCGCGACAGTTCCGTCCGCGAATGGGTCACGCCCCAGGGCGAAATTCGAGCGTGGAAGCACATGCTCGGCAAATCCGCGGTGCAAGATCTCGAGCGCTTGAACGGCTGCCTCGTTGTCGAAGACGACCTTTCCCCCGCTGACCAGAGTTCTACCACCGGAGCTGGCGAGGTACAGCGGATAGAAATCGTAGAATCGCTCGAACCATGTGGTCTTGAGAGTAGCCCAGATCCCCCATCGATCGAGGCGGCCATCGCCATCGGTATCCCGCGTCAGCCGTCTGAACGCGGCGAGCAGCTCGCTGTGTGTGCGAGGAGGACGAACCCCTGCCGCCGCCAGCTGGTCGACGTTGTACATCAGCATCTCTGGATTCGTTTTCCAGGGAAACGCGTAGATCCCGCCGTTCGGAAAACGGAGCGAGGACAGCATCGCCGGACTCGTGCGCTCTTTGAAGCGCGCCGCAGTTGCTACACGATCGTCGAGACGCACCACACCCTTCGCCCGAACCAGTCGCGCGAGCAGCGCCGACGACACGTTGGAGCTCACGTCGGGCGTTGCCCTGGCAAC
>Ga0137373_10009469_pt1 | contig 10209 bp, 9 predicted proteins | sample SagtaG_5_FD_104912 | JGI IMG/M metagenome (GOLD analysis project Ga0137373, IMG submission 104912) | Vadose zone soil microbial communities from Sagehorn Ranch, Mendocino, California, USA - Sage1_R_80_16 metaG | ecosystem: Environmental > Terrestrial > Soil > Vadose zone | place: USA: California...
CCGGAACCGGGTCATCAGAGCACCGAGCTCCTCCTGGAAAGCCGTGACGTCGATGTCAGAACGTTGATCCTCTCCCGCCAGCATCAGCACGACGTCGCCCAGGAATGGGGCGTCCTCCTGCCAGAACGACAGGAGCATGAGCATGAGGAGCTCCCGCACCTCTGGCCCCAGCTCACCGACCATGCCGAAGTCCAGGAAGTAAATCCTGTCGTTCCACCACAACAGGTTGCCCGGATGGGGATCCGCGTGGAAGAACCCATCGGTGAGGATCTGCCGGTAATAGGACTCCAGGAGCTGCCGGGCCGCCTCTTTGCGCTCGGGGCCCTCCGGGGCCTGTCGAATGGGAACTCCGCGGACCTCCTGCATCACCAGGAGGCGCTCCGTGTCATATTGCGGGTACACGTTGGGCACGGCCAAGCGAGGGTAGGGCTCGAGAACCCGGCGCATCCTCTCCATATTGGCCGCCTCTTGCCGGAAGTCCAGCTCTCGCTGCAGTGAGCTGGATAGGTGCTCGAAGATGGCTCCCATGTCCACTACCTGTCGGAACGCCGGCCGCTCCGCGGTCTTCTCGGCGAACAGCTTGAGAAGGCCGAGGTCCTGCATGATGTCCCGGCGCGCGGTGGGGCGTTGCACCTTGACCACCACCCGCTCTCCTCCCGTGAGCGTGGCCCGGTGAACCTGCGCGATGGTCCCCGCCGCCATGTGGTCGGGGTCGATGGACTCGAACACGTCTTCCCACGGCACTCCCAGTTCTTCCTCCATGACTCCTACGACCTCTTCTTGGGTCAGGGGCGGGACCCGGTCCTGCAGCGTGGAAAGCTCTTCGACGAATTCTGGCGGCAGCAGGTCGGGCCGGGTGGAGAGGATCTGTCCGAGCTTGGCGAACGTGGGCCCCAGCTCCTCGAGCGCGGTGCGGAACCGGATGGCCCTCGTCCGCATGGAGTGGTCATCACCGAGCTTCGACCGGCCGAACAGCTCTCGCAGGCCGTGCTTGGCCATGATTTGGCCGATGGTTGCGGCCCGCCCGAGCAGCTGGCCCTCCACGGAGTCCCGCTCCGCCTCGCGGGCCTCCTTGACCAGGATGGCCGGGGATGGAAGTTGGCCGTCCCCGCCTATCTCGGCCGTATTCACGATGATCACCGTGCACCGGGCGTTGTGCGAGACGCGGTTGGGGACGTTCCCCAGCAGGAACTCCTTCCGGCCGCTCATGCCCAGGTTGCCCACGACCACCACGTCGACGCGCTCGTCCTCGGAAGCCCGGACTATGGCGCGGGCAGGATCGGTGTCAACGACTACCCGGGCCCTCCCCCGGTCGCCGGCGATCTTCCGAGCGAACTCCGCCAAGTTCTGGGCGGCATAGCCCGCTCTCGTGGTTTCGGCGGCTCCGGCCTCAGCTCCCGGCTCGTTCTCAGGGACAATGACTTGGAGCAGCAGCAGCTCCGCCTCGTAACGGTGGGCCATGGCCGCGGCCCAGTCCACCGCCCGGGTAGCGCTGTCGGACCGGTCCGTCGCAACCAGGATCCTGTTGATCATGAGCGCTCCCTCGGGGAAAGACCGGGAGCCATTACAGCACACTCCGGAGTCAGGGCACCGACCGCGGGCAAGAACCGTCCGCAGGGAACGTGCCCGGTCGAGACGACCGCGGGCGCCGGGAAGGGTCGGATCCTCAGATGTGGGGGGCCCGGACCGCCGGCAAGGGGCGGCCAGCTTTCTCCGCGGCCTCCACCTCGTCCGCCTGCGCCAGGGCCTCGCCCGCGACCAGCTGGGCCTCCACCCCTCGGTGACGCTGCCCGTACCGCTGGATGCGCCCTGCTCCCCGCCGAATGAGGGCGTGGGCCCCGTGCGGATTCCCCCGCATCAAATGGACGTAGCCCGCTCCCAGCTGAGACAGCCCCTTGAAGAACTCCGCATCGGCCGTTCCCTTGCACTGCTTCCAAGATGTCTCCCAGGCCTCATGAGCCGGGAAGAACCTGCCCGAATTGAAGTACTCGATGCCCAGACGATGGTTCTCCTCTGCGGACAGCGAGTCGAAGTCGTGCATGTCCAGCCGGTTCCGGGCGTCGCGGGGGAGGGGGCGGCCCAGCTCGTCCCTGGGCCGTTCCGCCTTGGGCGGGGCATTCGGGTCACGAGGTCGCCCCGGTTTGGGCGCCGGCACGCGTTGCGACACGCCGGAATGGTATCGGACCAGATTGGATCCGCGACCTCCGCTCCCCCGCACCGACAGCACAGGCCTCCCGGCCCGGGTCCATCTGGCCCGGTCAACCCCGGATGGAGTTTGATACATATGGGGCCAGCGAGCGCCAGCAGGCAGGCGGACAAGCTCGCCGTGAAACCGTGAAGAAGCAGCGCGAACGATCGCGGTCCAACGAGACCGAGGAGGAACGGGGCCGCCGACTCCTGGCGGAGGGCCGCCTGATCGTCGACCTGGTCGATGGAGGTCACGTCGAGGCGACCTGCCAGGGACACCGCCAAACGTACCGGCTGGGCCATGATCCCGAGGAGGGGTGGTGGTGCTCCTGTGGGCCAGCAGATCCCTGCGCTCACGTCGTCGCATTGCAGTTGGTGACGTGGCCCCGGAGCCCAGCGGAACGTTCGGGAGACCAGCGGCATTCCAGCGGGGGGGACGAAGCCGACGGATCACAATACCAGCGCACCGAGGCGTGAGAGGCACGGCAGGGCCGACCTTGCCAGGCGCCCCGGCACCGACTCCAGGTTGAGGCGTTTTCCCTGAACCCGCCGGCGGAGGAGGGCCTCAGGCCCTTCCCACCACGACCCGACTGACCGGAATCGGCCCCTTGGTGCTCCGGACGCCCTTCAGGCCCCCCCGGCGGAGTACCCTCGCCGCAGCGCGTGATCGATCCGGGCTGACCTCCACCAGGAGCCACCCCCCCGGTCGGAGCCATCGGGGGGCCTCCGCGACCACCCTGCTCAACAGCCCCATGCCGTCACGGGACTGGTCGGTCAGCGACTCCTTGGGCTCGAATCCCTTGATCTCCTGCGGAAGGATCCTGACCTCCCGCCGGGCCACGTAGGGAGGATGGATGGTGATGACGTCAACTCCACGGACGAGCTCCGTCGGAAGAGGCCCGAACAGGTCCCCTCGCAGAAACGTGGCGTTGGTGATGCCCAGCGCTGCGGCGTTGCGCCGGGCAAGCAGGATGGGGCGGCGGTACAGATCCAGGCCAAGCATGCGAGCAGTGGGAACGGCCCTGGCCACGGCCAGGGCCACCGGACCCACACCAGTGGCCACGTCGACACCAACCGGGGTCCTTCGGCCGCGAAGCCGCCGGATGGCCTGCTCCGCCATGAACTCGGTCGACTGGCGAGGGATGAACGCCCCCGGGCCCACGGCCAGGATGAGCCCGGCGAAGGTGGTCCGGCCCATGAGGTAGGCCGGAGGCTCCCCCGCCGCGCGGCGTTCGAGGAGTCGGCGGAAACGCTCCACCGCCCGCGGGGGGACGTCTGCCTCCGGGTCGGGGTCGTGTCCCAGCACGTACGCCAGCAGCTCCTCGGCGTCGAACAGCTCCTTTCCCGCGTGCGGATGATCCACGGACGTTGACGCCTTCAGCACGGCTTCCGCCTCGCTGATCGTTTCCTGGCAGGTCGTCATGAGGTGCATCATACGGAGATGGACTTTCGAGATAACCCGAAGGAGGCAGCCTTCAGGGAAGTGGTCCGGCGATGGCTGGACTCCAACATCCCCGCTGGGTGGGGGACCCCCCAACACCGGATGCCGGAAGGCACCGAACGGCTCGCCTTTTACCGCGACTGGTCCCGACGGCTGTACGAGGCTGGCTTCGTCGGGATGACGTGGCCGAAGCGGTACGGAGGAAGAGAGGCCCCCGTCACCCATCAAGCCATCGTGCTCGAAGAGATGGGGCGGTCCGAAGGGCCGGAGCACATCGGGCTGATCGGGATCGGCATGGCCGGCCCCACCATCCTCGCCCACGGCACCGAGGAGCAGAAGGACCGGTTCCTGCGGAGGATCCTCACCGGCGAGGAGGTGTGGTGCCAAGGCTTCTCCGAGCCGGGGGCCGGCAGCGACCTGGCTGCCCTCCAGACCAAGGCCGAGCGGAACGGAACGGCCGGCTTCGTGGTCAGCGGCCAGAAGGTGTGGTCGTCGTTCGCTCACATCGCGGACTGGTGCATCCTGCTCGCCCGCACGGACTGGTCAGGTGCGAAACACGACGGGCTCACCTACTTTCTCATGGATATGCACTCGCCTGGCGTCGAGGTTCGGCCCCTCCGACAGATCACGGGCGACGCCGAGTTCAACGAGATCTTCATGGACGGCGTGCGCATTCCGTCCGACCGGATCGTTGGGGAAGTGGGGAACGGCTGGACCGTGGCCATCACCACGCTGATGAACGAGCGGGCGAACGTGGGCTTCGCTCTACTCGCCCGCCTCGACATCGGCTTGCGCAGGCTGGTCGGCCTGGCCAAGGACACCTCCCGCGATGGCTCCCGAGCGGCCGACGATCCTCTGATACGGGACAGGCTGGCGGAGCTGTGGATGGACTTCCAGGCATACCGCTTCACGGTATACCGGGCCTTCTCGGAGTTCCTCAAGACCGGAAGGCCGGGCCCGGAGGGCTCGGTGGCCAAGTTGTTCTGGTCGGAGACCAATCAGATCCTGACGAAGACGGCCCTGGAGATCGAGGGCGCGTACGCCTTGCTGGGGGCGGGGTCGGACCGGGCGGTCGACGGCGGCCGATGGCAATACGCTCAGCTTCGCAGCAGGGGCAACACCGTCGAGGCGGGGACCTCGGAGATCCTCCGCAACATCATCGCCGAGCGCGTCCTGGGCCTTCCCAAGTCGAGATGAGGGGAGAGATCTAGCCGAGTGGACTTCACCTTCTCAGAGGAACAGGAGGCCCTCCGGGCTTCGGTTCGCGAATTCCTGCTGGACCGGTACCCCATCGGGCGGGTCGCGTCGATCGCCGATGGGGCGGGGTTCGACCGCCGCGAATGGCGGGAGGTGGCCGATCTCGGGTGGGCCGGCATCTCGGCGCCGGAGACCCTGGGAGGAACCGGCCTGGGGTTCCTGGACGAACTGGTGGTGGAGGAGGAGCTGGGGCGGGCTCTGTATCCCGGACCCTTCCTGGCGACAGTGGTCATGGCGCTTCACGCTCTGGTGGCGACCGGGGCGGAGGACCTCGCCGGGTCCATCGTCTCGGGTGAGCGCATCGCCACCGTGGCCTGGGCGGGCGTGGATGGCGGGTTCGACACCGACCCGCCGCCGAAGGTGTCATGGGAAGAGGACGGGTTGTCGGGAGTCAAGCTCTTCGTGACCGACCTCCGATCGGCCGACTTGCTGCTGGTTGTGGGTGCCACCGTGGCCGGTCCCGGTCTGTGGGTTGTGGACCGAGACTCCCGCGGGGTGGCGTGGCGGGAGCTTCCCACCGTGGATGCCACCCGCCCGTTGGGGGAAGTCGTCTTGGAGGAGGCGCCTGCCTCGGCCCTGGCCTGGCCCGACCATCGACTCTTGGACGTCCTCCGGGACCGCGCCTTGGCCTCACTGGCGGTGGAGGCGGTGGGAGTGGCCACCAGAGCCCTGGAGCTGGGCGTGGAGTACGCACGGACCCGCGAGCAGTTCGGGAAGCCCATCGGGGCCTACCAGGCGGTCGGCCACCAGCTCGCTCAGGCCTTCGTGGAAGTCGAGACGGCTCGGTCCCTAGCCTACTGGGCGGGATGGGCCGTGGCGGAGGGAACCCCCGAAGCGTCGGTCGCTGCGGCGACCGCCAAAGCCCGGGCGGCCCAGGCTTCCGTGGCGGCATGCGAACGGGCCATCCAAGTGCATGGGGGCATCGGATTCACCTGGGAGCATCCCCTTCACCGCTACTACAAGCGAGCGCTGGGGATCGCCTCGATCATGGGCACGGGGCCGGAGCTCCGGCGCCGGGTGGCAGGCTACATTCTCGACTCGGATGGCTCGGCGGACGAGGGGGTGCGATCCGATGCAGAAGCCCCGGGCCCCATGGGCGCAACAAGCGAATCGGCGGCACTCTGACCGTACAATCGGACCCGACATGGCTCCCCGCGCGACCAGGCTGCGCTCAGTGAGGCCCGAGAAGGCCGACCGTCGATTCGACCCCGGCGAGCGCATTCGGCTGACCGCCGATCGCATCATGGTGCGCGTTCCGGACGAGAGCGAACGCCGGTCGAAAGGCGGCTTGGTCATACCGGCCACCGCGGTGGCTCCCGTCAAACGGTGCGTGTGGTCGGAGGTGGTTCTGGTGGGGCCGGAGACTGGCAACGTCAAGCCCGGAGATCACGTGCTGTTCATTCCGCAGACCGGTCTGGAGGTCGACGTGCGGGGCGAGATCTTCTTGTTGCTGCGGGAGCGCGACGTTCAGGGGATCGCCTCGAATCGCACCGATTCTCATCAGGGTGGGCAGTACCTGTGAGCTTCCTCTAGCCTTCGGCGAGACCCATCCGGAAGAGCGCCCCACCACCGTTCTCCTGCACCAGTTCGACCTCCTCCACCCCTCGCTCGTAGAGATCGGACCACGTCTCACCGATCCATGCCTCGGCCGACTCGCGGTCCGCGAACCGCTCGGACGAACCCAGCTCCTCCCCTCCCTGGTCGAGGTACCGCCACACGAACACGGCCCGCATGCTACTCATCGTTGGAAGGGCTGCAAGGCTGGGCCGCCCGCCACTCCTTGACCGATCACTTGATGAGGCGGGAGAGCCGTCGGTCGGCCAGGATCCTCCCCCCGGTCTGGCAGGTCGGGCAGTACGTAACCTCGTGGGACTCGTACGAGACCCGTCGCAGGTCGGAGCCGCAGACGGGACACGGCGTGCCGAATCGGGCGTGGACGATCCAGTGGTCCCCCAGCTTCGGAGGGAGTCCGCCCACCCGCCGCCGCTCCACCTCCAGGCCCTCCTCCAACACCGAATGCACCGCGGTCAGGAGTCGGTGGCGTTCCTCATCCGAGAGCGAGGACAGGGAACGGAACGGCGAGAGTTTGGCCCGATGCAGGATGTCATCGGCGTAGCCCCTCCCGATCCCAGCAACCCGCCGCTGGTCACGGAGCATGGCGTGGAGCCGGCCGGTGTCTGAACCGGTCAGGATCATCGCGACGAATGCATCCGAAAACGGGTCCGGTCCAAGCTTCTCCAGCGGTCCGCGGTCGCCCGGGCCGAGCACCCACCACCCCGCCTTTCGTTCCGTTCCGTACTCCTTCACCAGCAGGATCGGAGGGCGGTCGAACACCAGCCGGACCACTCCGCCCCTCTCTCTGCCCGATCTCTCCTTCTCCAAGAAATTCACCCGACCTCCTTGCGATAGGTGCACGAGCAGGGTTAGGGTTTCGAGACCGAACGTAAGGAACTTCCCCTGGCGGCGCACGTAGTCCAGCCGCTTCCCCCCGAGTTCCTCAGGCATGGGGGTGAAGGACTTGAGCGCAGAGAACAGGAGGGGATCCGCGCGGAGGAAGTGGGACCCGGCCAGCGCAGCGTCGATGCGTTCAGCCAGGGCCTGCATCTCGGGGAGTTCAGGCACGGCTCCGATTCTACGGAGGGTCCTCTGCCGACTGGGCGTCGTGACCGCCGTCGTGGTGGCAACGCTCATCCCGGCGGAGGCTGCGTTCGCCTTCACCGACGTCCCGGCCGACTATTGGGACTACACGGCGATCCACTATGTGGCCTCGACTCACTCGTGGATGCGTGACTACGGGAACACCCAGTTCCGCCCCACCACCCGCGAGACCAGGAGCTTCCTGGCCCGGACACTGGTGACGGTGTACGCACCGAACGAGCGGATCGACTCCAAGATCACGTTCTCTGATCTCTCCAGGACGGACCCGTTCTACCGGTTCGCTAACGTCTCGGTGAAGCTGGGATGGCTTCAGAAGTACTCGGGCGACCGGTGGGCCGGCGGGAGCTCGGTGCCCCGCAGCCTGTTCGACCAGGCCATCATCTTGGCCATGGGCCTGAAGGCCCAGGCGCGGGGCCTGGCCAACATCCACGAGAGCGACGGCACGAACTACGACGTTTCGGGGCGGTGGCCCCATATGCAGCTTGCCTCGTTCCTGGGACTGCACTACAACCACAAGGACGAAACCAAGGACATGCAGATCTCCACCCTCATCCATCGCGATGAGGTGGCTTACTCGCTGTACACGGCGCTCAAGCTGCCCTCGTGGGAGCTGGACAACTCCACGAAGTTCGACACCGTGTCCCTCCCCGCGCTCGACGCGAGGAACGCCGGGCAGAAGGTTCAGCACCAGCTCACCCAGTACGCCCTGAACTTCGTTGGATACCCCTACATCTGGGGCGGGGAGTGGAACGTCAAGTCCCCTTCCGGGTACTGCTGCGGCTACCAACCGCAGGGGGGCTTCGACTGCTCGGGGTTCGTGTGGTGGGTGCTGAAGAAGAACGAGGATGGCTATGACGCCGCCCAGTTCCGCGTTTACCCGGGATGGGTCGTGCACGAACGGACGAGCCACGACATGGCTCACATGGCCCCCTCGCAAATCCCGTTCAGCAAGCTGGTCATCGGCAACCTGATGTTCTTCGCCTCGAACGGAGGCCACAACTGGACCGACGTCGATCACGTGGGGATGTACATCGGGAACAACTGGATGATGCACTCGACGGGGGGAGGTCCCCAGCTGCAATGGGTCGGCAGCGGCTGGTATCGCGACCACTTCGTGTGGGGCCGCGGCCTCCTCGGCCACGACCAGGGCAGGGAGATCGTGCCGCCCACCTGGCTGGTCAAGGGGGAACCGGCGGTGGGGCCAAATGGGAGCTAGGGTGCGGGGCTCGGGTTACGGCTCCCCGACGACGTTCCGAACAGCACTCAGGAGCGCCCCCAGGCTGAAGGGTCGTCGGAGCTCAGCGTCCACCGGGACCAGGGCCAGCTGTCCGGTCTCGCCATGGGCGGCCATGAACACGACGACCTTGATGCCCGAGAGCTCCGGGTCCCGGCGGACCTCCCGCAGGACGTCCCAGCCGTCCTCGTTGGGAAGGTCGGAGTCCAGGATCAACAGGTCGAAGGGGGAGGTTCGGAGAGCCTTCAGCCCGTCGGCCCCGCTGCGCGCTTCTTCCACCTCGTACCCGGCGAGCTGGAGGCGCAGCACCGGCTGCCGGAGGTGCTCCGGCCGGTTGTCGATGAACAAGATTCGCTTCTTGGCCATGTGCGCTCCGCGCTCACTTTACCGACGGAGCTCATCCCTCGTTCACTCCGGAGGTCAACTTGACAGATCCAGGCAGTGACCCTAGGGTTTGCCCGGGCTGCTCTGGCAGCCCGTTTGTTATGCGTGTGAGAGAGGGTTGGGTCACGAGAGGATCGCGGCCGGTCGCGGCCGCGATCCTCGGGACCCTCATGCTGGTGGGGATGGTGGTGATCCCCGCGGCCGTCTCCTCGGCCAGGGTGACCCACCAGGATCTGGCCAACGCCGAGGCTCAGCTCGCCACCCTCAACGACCGCCTGTCGCTCCTGGTCGAGCAATACGACCAGGCCAAGATCGCTCTGGCCAAGGCTGAGCAACAGCTCTCCGACGCCCGAGCCGCCGCGGCACAGGCCCAGGCTGAGGCGGATGCGGCCAGGGCCCAGCTCGCCGCCCGGGCCCGCCAGGCCTACGAGAGCGCTGGGACTCAGCTTGACGTGTTGCTCGGATCCACGTCGCTCCAGCAGTTCTCCGACCGTTTGGAGTTCATCGGGAGCGTGGCCCAGCAGGATCAGGACGCGGCCACCCTGGCCATGGTCAAGGGTGAGGCCGCCCGCCGGGCCGCCGCCGCTCTGACGGTGGCAGTGAGGAATCGCCAGTCGCTGGTGACCCGGCTTGCCGACAGCAAGTCCCAGATCCAATCCGGAATCACCCAGCAGCAGGGGCTGATCCAGAGCCTCAAGACTCAGCTCACCAAGCAGGCCCTGGAAGAAGCGATCGCCCGACAGGCGGCCGAGCGGGCCGCCCAGCAGGCCGCAGCTCAGGCTCGGCAGCAGCAGCAGCCATCCTCCCAGGGCGGCGGAGGTTCGGACGGAAACCCGCCCCAGAACCCACCCCAAAATCCACCCCAGAATCCACCCCAAAATCCACCCAAGACCCCACCCCAAAATCCACCCCAGAATCCACCCCCGAACCCGCCCCCCAACCCCCCGCCTGCTCCTCCACCTCCCCCGCCATCCGGCGGCGCGGCCGCAGCGATCGCGGCAGCTCATTCGGTGCTGGGCGTCCCTTACAGGTGGGGCGGAGCCGACCC
>Ga0137373_10009471_pt1 | contig 10209 bp, 5 predicted proteins | sample SagtaG_5_FD_104912 | JGI IMG/M metagenome (GOLD analysis project Ga0137373, IMG submission 104912) | Vadose zone soil microbial communities from Sagehorn Ranch, Mendocino, California, USA - Sage1_R_80_16 metaG | ecosystem: Environmental > Terrestrial > Soil > Vadose zone | place: USA: California...
CAGGGCGGCGCAATCCCTTGACGTGAACATCATCGGCCCGCTCGACAACGGCAACGTCAGGGTGCACGAGGAGGGGACGGCGAATGTCAACGTGACGAACGGCAGCCTCGCGATTGCTCCCGCTGCGCCGATCACTAATGGCGGATCCGCAGCTGCGATCGACGGAGGCCAAATCCTCAGCATGTCGCAGGGGCGTACGGCAAGCGCCCTCTCGATCAAGCTCACGAGCGGAGTTGCCGAGGTGGTTTTCGCCTACCAGGGAAACGACGTGGCTGAGTTCTTTGGGCCAGAGGCAGGCGGCAACGACAGCATCGTCCTCGCCCTTGCCCGACCGATCGAATTCGACAGGATTGTCTGCAGCGCCGTGTCGAGCAGCGACCTGTGCTCGGTCAGTTGGGTCGGCGCGCAACCCTAGTCCTCGCGCCTTCACGCGTCACGCTTTGCGGCGGCGGGCTTCACAGCTCGCCGCCGTCGGGGATGGAGGCGTAAGGAAGAAAGAACCGCGACCTCGTGTCTTGAAAGATGATGCGGCCGGACGGACAATCCGTGTCGTGACCGACCTCGAGCCCGCTGCCGCGAGTAGCGCGGCTTTTCGTTCCTCGCGGTCCCGTCTGTCCGGCGAGCTGGTCTTCCTGATCGCGGACGTACGTGGCTACACGAGCTTCACCCGCGAGCGGGGCGACGCCGAGGCCGCCCGTCTAGCGGCACGGTTCGCCGGGCTCGCACGCGACATCGTCGACGCGCGTGGCGGACAAGTGATCGAGTTGCGCGGCGACGAGGCGCTCGCGGTCTTCGAGTCGCCCGCGAACGCCGTTCGCGCGGCGAGCGAGCTCGTCGCGGCGTGCGGGGAGGAGACTGCTGCCGATCCGCAGCTGCCGCTCCTCATCGGGATCGGCGGCGATGTCGGCGAGGCGGTGCCGGTCGAGGACGGCTTCCGGGGCGCTGCGCTGAACACGGCAGCCCGGCTCTGCTCGCAGGCGACGGGTGGGCAGGTGCTCGTGAGCTCGAGATTGGCCGAGCGCGCCGGCGAGGTCGCCGGCATGCGCTTCGAGTCCGTCGGCATGGCTGAGTTGAAGGGGTTCGAGACGCCGGTAGAGCTGATCGAAGTCGTTGCCGAGCCGGCCCGTCGCGCGCCGCCGGCATTGCCGCGCCCGCCTGCCGAGCCGTTGCCGATCGAGCTGGAGGCCGAAGCGCCGCTCGTCGGCCGGGCGCGTGAGCTGTCGTGGCTGCGCGGAACGTGGCGGCAGGTTCGCCGCGGTTACGGGCGGATCGTCTTCGTCTCGGGGCAGAGCGGGATCGGCAAGTCGCGCCTGGCGGCGGAGCTCGCTGCCTTCGCGCGCGAGCTGGAAGCGAAGGTCGTCTATGCGGGCGCAGGGGGAGCCGCCGCGGCGCTCGCGGTTGCGGCCGTCCGCGAGGTCGCCGCCGAACCGGAACCGACGCTTCTCGTCCTGGACGACTTGGACTTGACCGCGGAGGCCGTTGCGCCCGTGTTGAACGAGCTGTTCGACGCGATCGAGTCCGGCGCGACGATGGTCGTCGGACTCGTCCGCGATCCCGACACGAGGCCCGAGCTCGCCGCTTTGCTCGCACGCGCAGACGGCGCCGGCGACGGGCACGGCAGGCTCCGTCCGCTCGAGCCGGAAAGCCTGCGCGAGATCGCACGCTTCTATGTCGGCGAAGACGTGCTCGAAGTGCCGCTCGAGTCGATCGCTCGTGCGTCGGCCGGTGTTCCCGGCCGCGTGCATGAGCTGATGAGCGAATGGGCGGAACAGGAGGCGACGAGAAGACTGAGCGCCGCCGCGGAGTGGCTCGCGGCCCGGCGCCGTGAGCGGAGCGCCGACCTCGAGTTCGCGAACAACGTGATCGGCTTGAAGCTCGGCCGCATCTACGGTGGCGACGGCCCGGCGGCAGAGCGCGGCTTCGGCAAGAGCCCGTACAAGGGCCTCTCACCCTTCCAAGAGGACGACGCCGCGCTCTTCTTCGGGCGCGAGCGTCTTGTCGGCGAGCTTGCCGCGCGAACGGTGAGCGCGGGTCTTCTCGCGGTCGTCGGAGCGTCCGGCAGCGGCAAGTCCTCGGCGATCGCAGCCGGCCTGCTTCCCTCGTTGCGGGCGGGATTGCTTCCGGGAAGCGAACGCTGGCGCTCGGCCGTCATGCGGCCGGGGCAGCACCCGCTCAGCGAGTTGGAGGCGCTTCGCTCGGCTGCCGACGGCGACGGCCGCCTCGTTCTCGTCGTCGACCAGTTCGAGGAGGTCTTCACCGCGTGCCGCGACGAGGAGGAGCGGGCGCGCTTCGTCGAGAGGCTCGTGTCGATCGCCGGCGACGCGGAAAGCGCAGTCGTCGTGATCGGCGTGCGCGGCGACTACTACGGCCACTGCGGCATGTATCCGGAGCTGGCGACGCTCGTGGCTGCGAACCAGGTGCTCGTCGGACCGATGAGCGCAGACGAGCTTCGCCGCGCGATCGAGCTGCCGGCGCGCCGCGCGGGCGTCCGCGTCGAGTCCGCGCTCGCGGAAACGCTCGTCGAGGAGGTTGCGTACGAGCCGGGCGGGCTGCCGTTGCTTTCGACCGCGCTGGTCGAGTTATGGGTGGCGCGGAGCGACGGCTGGCTCCGGCTCGACACGCACGAACGGCTCGGGGGCGTCCGCGGCGCAGTCGCACGCTTGGCGGAGGGCTCATACGAGAATCTCGCCGAGCCGGAACGCGCCGCGGTTCATCGTCTGTTCCTGCGACTCGTCACGAGCGGCGAGGACGGGGTTGTTGCGCGGCGGCGGGTGGCTCGGTCGGAGCTGGATCTCGAACGGGATCCGCTGCTCGCGTCGGTGGTCGATCGGCTGACGGAGGACCGCCTGTTGACGGCGCAGGGGGCAAGCGTGGAAGTCGCGCACGAGGCGCTGTTGCGGGAATGGCCGCGCGTGCAAGAGTGGCTTGCGGAAGATGCGCACGGCCGCGAGCTGCGCGAGCATCTGACCGAGAGCGCGCAGCGCTGGCAGGAGTCGGGGAGGGACGACTCGGAGCTCTATCGCGGCGCACGGCTGTCCGCGACCCTCGACTGGGCCTCGACCCGAGCGCAGGAGCTGAACGAGCTCGAGCGGGAGTACCTCGACGAGAGCCGGCGCCAATCCGAGCTCGAGGTCGAGCGGCAGCGGCGTGTGAACCGCCGCCTGCGCATCCTGCTCGCCGGCGTCGCCGTGCTCCTCCTTGCCGCCGTCGTCGCGGGCGCGCTCGCTCTCGTGCTGCGGTCACATGCGCAGCGATCGGCGACGCGCGCGGAGGCGCAGCGGCTCGGGGCGCAGGCGCTCGTTCAGAACGACCTCGACCGCTCGCTGCTGCTCGCCCGCGAGGGCGTCGACCTCGACGACTCCGTCGCCACGCGCAGCAATCTGCTCGCGGCGCTGCTGAAGAGCCCGAATGCAATCGGAATCATCCGGCCGCTTCGCGAGCGGCTCGTCGGGGCTGTCGGCATCTCGCGCGACGGCGGGCGGCTCCTCGTCAGTGACTACAGGGGCCGGTACGCGGTGATCGACTCGACCACCCGGCGGGTGATCCGCACGTTCACCGCGGCGCGCGCGGCACTCAGCCCCGATGGCAGGCGTGTCGTCCTTCTTGCGCAGCAGCGGGGAACATGCACCCGCTTCAACACCTGCGGGCCCGACGGGACGCTCCAATTCCTGGACGTCGGCACGGGCAAGACGGTTCGAGCACCCGGACGCCTGTCCGCGCCGGCTCTCCAGACACTCCATGACGCGGCCCTCACCGCGTGGGTGTCGTTCAGCCCGGACCTGAAGACGCTTGCGCTTCCGGTCGGCAGCAGCCCCGGCCAGAAGGTCGGAGGACTGCTCCTCTTCTCGACGTCGCCCGTGCGCCTGATCGCACGGCTGCCGCTGGTCGAGGCAACTCAGCCGTACATCTGGGTGTACTTCAGTTCCGACTCGCACTACCTGATCGCCGGCGAGCCGCCGACCACGCCCGTCGCTCGCGGCGTCGTCTCCGTCTGGCGCTTGGGCCAGTTCCGCACGCCGGTGCGCGTCTTCCGCGGCGACATCTCGACCGCTGCGCTGAGCCACGACGGCGGGCTATTTGCGGTCGGCGGCTCTGAAGGCTCCGTCGCCGTCTACGATTTGCGGACGGGCGTGCGCCGCGCCTTCAACGGGCGCCACGACGGCTTCGTCGACAGCGTCGCCTTCAGCCCCGACGATCGCACCGTCGTCTCGACGGGTGACGACGGGCAGGTGCTCGTGTGGGACGTCGGCAGCGGCGGCGTGGGCGCGGTGCTGACTGGCCACCAGGGGCGGGTCTATTCCTCCGCCTTCAGTCCCGACGGCAAGACGCTCTACAGCGACGGCGTCGACGGCAGCGTGATCGTGTGGGATTTGTCGGGCGAGCGAACGCTCATGCGCGCTTACCTGGCCGACGCCGGCGGCGTCGAGGTCGCGCAACGGCCGATGGTCGGGTCGCGGGACGGCCGGCTGCTCGCGTTCAGCCAGGCCGACGGCAAGGTGGTGATCCGCGACGCTGCCTCGATGCGCAGGCTGAGGACGCTCGACACCGGCAACGGCGGCGTCAACACGTTCGCGTTCGGCCCCGACTCCCGCCTCCTCGCCACCGAGACCCACCTCGGAGCGGGACCGAACTGCGGCGGTGCGCGAACGCTCGTGTGGAATGCCCGCTCCGGCAGCCTGCTCGGCCGACTGCCGATCCCGCCTCAGGCGTCGAAGCGGGGCGGGCCTTGCGCGGACGTCGAGACGCTCGCCTTCAGCCCGGACGGCGAGCTGATCGCGGGCGGCTACGACACCAATGCGATCTTCCTCTGGAACGCCGCAACGCGCCGAGCCGTCGGCTCGCCGCTGGTGGGCCCGCCGGGCACGTACGGGGCTGGCCTCGCGTTCAGCCCCGACGGCAGCTCGCTCGCCGTCAGCTTCGGAGGCCCCCCGATCCAGGTCGTGAGGATCTACCGCGTTTCCGACCGTCACGTCCTGCACCGGCTGACGATGGACCACGGCGGTCCGCTCGCCTACTCTCCCGACGGCCGGCTGCTCGCGACCTCTAGCGCCGAGAACGTCAAGTTCTGGGACACCGCGAGCGGGCGACCGGCCGGCCGGCCGATCCTGCAGGCGAATCGGGGGGCCATCGACTCGCTCCAGTTCAGCGCCGACGGGAAGACGCTCCTCGTCGGCGGCGCAGATGGCGGCGCCCGCCTGTACGACGTCGCTTCCGGAACGGAGATCGGCACGCCGCTGCAGGCGCCGGACGAAGGCGGGCGCATGAACGCCGTCTTCTCCAAGGACGGGAAGCGCGTCGTCGTGGGCTACGTCGACGGCCGCGCGTTCGTCTGGAACGTCGAGCCGGGCGCGTGGAAGCGCCACGCCTGCTCGGTCGCCGGGCGCAACCTCACCCGCGAAGAGTGGCAGCAGTTCCTCCCCGACCGCCGCTACCGCGCCGTCTGCCCACGACGCTTCAAGCAGTGACGTCGCTGTTCCTGATCTCCATGATCGTCGCCGTCATTGCCGCAAACAGCCGTTCGCGCTCCTCGCCTGTGGAGACAGCTTCGGCGCGGCAAACCGTCAGCGTGTTGCCTCTTTTCAGCACGTAGCCGCGTGCTTTCACGGTCGTGATCGCCGGCGCGACCAAGTTGATCTTGTACTCAACGGTCAGCACGGCGGAGGTTGCATCGGCGAGCGAGTACGCCGCATAGCCACAGGCACTGTCCACACGGCTGCGACCGCGCCCGCGTGTAAGTAGCCGTGTTGCTGCGTGAGCTCCTCGCGGTGGGGCAGCTCGATCTCGACCACTCCGGCGGCGACCGCAGTCAAGTGGGCGCCAAGCGTCCGCATGAACGCTGCCGCCCGAAACTGAGCTGCACACGTTCCTTGAAATCCGAGTCGCGCGGCTCGTGTGTGGCCATGTCTCCTGGTGCCTGTTGCGCCTTTTCCCGCTGGGGTTCCAGCGGGGATCGTATGCGCGGCGTCTTCGAGCCAGCGCTCGAGAGGCCGGCGCCAGTCTGTGCCCTATCAGACCGTTTCCTTGGCCGCCGTTGCGAATTCCCTCAGACGTCACAGCCCGACACGATCGAGAATCGACCCGAGGACGATTCGCGCGTCGAAGTGCGTCTCGGCGAGCCGCCGCGCCGCCTCGCAGTGGTCGAGATAGGCCTCGTCGAGCGCATCGAGGGCGGCACACGCCTCGTCGATCGTCTCAAACGTCAGCAACCCCGTTCCGGTTGGGAGGCGCCATTCGAGTCGAGTTGACTGCACAACGGCCGGCTTGCCGGAAGCGAGGTAGCAGGCCGTGCGATCGCTGAACCAGCCGCTCCGCGACCTGACGTACCCGGCTTTGGCGACGCTGACCTCGGCGCGTGAGAACTGGATGAACTCGCGGTAGCTCTCGAGGTCGCCTGCGTAGAGGAAGGGATCGCGAACGATCCAGTCGTTTCGTAGGAGCAGGCCGAGGTCGTCGTAGTCGTCCTGGAACATGGTGAGGGCGAGCTCGATGGGCCGCCGCGCCCGCTTCGGCAGCTCGAGAAATTTCATGAACTCCTCCCGCTTGCCCGCATACAGCTCCCCCTCGAACTGCGCGTACTGCGAACCGTGCCAGTCGCCGATCGTTGACAGTCGCTCACACGACATGTCGATTCGTGCCGGCCAGAGGTCGAGGACGACCGGCGGGAAGATCGCCTCCCACGCGATTCCGAGAGTCGAGATCGTGAACTCCGTTCGGCCGACGTTTTGACCGACCGTGAAGAAGAACTGGTAGCGGTCCAGGCCCAGGTCCAGTTGTTGGGCCCAGATCTGCGTGAAGCCTGGATCGAGGTCGAGATACGCGCGGCGGTCGATCGCGAGCAAGGGCGAGCTCGGCGGCAGCGGCCCCGCGAAGTTGAGGAGCAGATCCGCCTCGCCTGCGAGCTCGCCGAGGTCGGCGGCACTCATCCCGAATCCGGTCGACCTGCCGTCGTAGAGGATGCAGTAGCGTCCTTCGAACCCGAAGGCCTGTGCCAGATCGTGGAAGCGGGCGCGCGCGTAATCGACGCTGTGGCAATCGGCGTGCGGCCGGGAGCGGCCGTTTTCTGCCGACTGGCGAGGATCGAGCTTTGGCTGGTGGTCGACCCAGTAGGTTTCGACGCCGAGCCGGCCGAGCCCGACGACGTACTGGAGGAAGGCCCACGTGTTCCCCGCGAGTTGGGGCAGGCCACTCACGCCGCGGGTTGCTACGACGGCGCGCATGTGTGAGCCGGCGGCAGGATGGGCGTCAGCTGCTCGAACCAGCGCTCCACCTCCTCCAGCGCGTCGAATGCCCAACCGGCGTCGTCTTCCCACGCCGCCAGCGCAGGCCAGATGACGCGATTCGCGATGCGCGCGAGCTCGGCCGTTTCGAACATGTGGTTCAGCTCCGCCACGGAGGGCAGGTGCCAGCCCGCGCGGGCGACCTCGCACTCGTAGACCCGGAGGATCGACGCTCGCTCGGACGCGGGGAAGCGAGAGAGGAAGGTCGACAGGTCGTAGGACACCGGTCCGACCGCGGCATGGTCCCAGTCGATCAGCCGGACCCACGTCGTGCCCCCGCTCGAGCCGACCATCACGTTCATCGGCCAGAGGTCGCCGTGGAGCAGCGTCTCCGGGCCGCCGGACCGTGCGAGCATCTCGGCGCGAGGGCCGCGCTCGTCGAGCAGCTTCGCCAGACGGGCGAGCAGCCGGCGGCACAGCGACGAGCGCTCGACGCCGAGGTGCGGTCTGCGCACTCGTAGGGACTCGAGCGACGCGATCGCGTCGCGGACACTCGTGACGTAGAAGGAGATTCCCAGATCGCCTCCCCAGAGGCGGCACTCCGGGATCAGCGCGTGACCCGCGAAGCGGGTGTGGATCCGCGCGATCGCGGCGACCGCGTCCGTGATGCGGCCGAGGTCGGGCCGGTCGGCATCGAGGCCGTGCTCGCCGACGTCCTGGTAGAGGTGCCATACCGACGAGGCGTCCGGCTCGGCCGCGACGGCGAGCAGCGAAGGGGCCGAGTCGCCGAGGCCGATCGCGGGGAGCCAGCGTCGAACGACGAGCTCGTTCCGGCGCGCGATGTCCGGGTCGAGGCGCTTGCCGACGAACGACCGGATTGTCCCGTCGATCGTGCAGCGAAGGCGGTAGACGCGCGAATTGACCCTCTGCTCGCGCACGTCGACGCTTGCGGTGGCTCCGACGATCTGGCGCACGAGCACCTCCAGCGCCGGGAGCGCCGAACCGCGCAGGGAGCTCGAGGCGGGCGTCATGCAAGCATGGCGGCGATCTCTTCGGCGGTGGCCACGACCTTCGCCGCCGTCTCCGCGGGGCGCGGCCACTGATGCACGTCTGCGAGGGAGTTGATCGTCTTGTGAAGGCGAACGCAATCCACCTCGTGGCGAAGCCCGTCCCTGTCGCGCAGCGGGACGCCGCAGCTCGCCGCCTCACGCTCGTAGGCGGCGAGCAGCTCGTCGAGCCGTGGTGAGCGGAACCCGTCGCAGACGAAGGCGAGGTCGAACGTCGAGCGACCGAACGCGGCGCGCTCCCAGTCCGTCGGGCAGATGCGCGGCGGCTGCGACGACCGGTCGACGAGCACGTTCTGCGGCCGGTACGAGCCGTGGACGAGCGTCTCGGGCTCGCGGGCCAGCACCGCGAGGACGGCGTCGTAGCCGTCCAGGACGGCGGCGAGGCGCCGAGCGAGGGCAGCCGAGAACCCGGACATCGTCTGGAGAGCGCGTTCGGTCGCGTGGACGAAGAAGTCGGCATCGTGGCGGACGAGGAATCCGCACGCCTGCAGCCGTTCGCGTTGATCGATGAAGCGTCCGTGCAGACGCCCGAGCCACGCGGCGGCCGCCGGCCAGTACTCGTAGGTGCAGTCGCGGAGCAACTCGCCTTCGACGAGCTCGAGCATGAGCCAGTAGCGGGCAGCGGCTTCGTCCCAGCGGGCCCCATAGAACCGGGCGGTTCCGAGCTCCCGGTGCTCGAGGAGGTCCTCGTAGACGCGTCGCTCGCGCTCGCGCCTCGCGGCGGCGGCGTCCTTCGGGAGCCGCGACCTGCCGTAATCCTTGAGGAAGATCTCGATCGCGTCGCCGGTTGCGAGCTCGGCGGTCACGATCTGGATCGGGTACGACGTCGACCCGGAAACACGCGGCGACGGATCGCGGCGAGGGGCGATCCGCTGCAGCCCGCCCTTGTCAGGGCGAGCTCGACACTCTGCCGGAGCTCCTCCTCCTCGTCGGTGCCGGTCACGTCGACGCCGTTCATCGCTCGACCTACGCCGCGGCCGCGAGCGCCGCCCTCCAGTCCCGCAGCGGCCGCTCGTACACGCGCAGGAACGAGACGCCTTTCTCCGGCCGAGGGGACGGGAGATGCGTGGTCGCCCAGTCCACGGAGGCAAGGAGTCGGAAGCCGTTCCCCACGAGCACCAGCGCGCGCAGCTCTTCCTCGCCGACGCCGCGCGCGTACTCGGAGATCGTTTCCCTGTAGCGGGAGAGGTCGCTTCGCGTTGCCTTGACGGCGAACGTGTAGACGTCCGACGCAGGGACCCCGAAGCCCGAGCACTCCCAGTCGTAGGCAACGACCGCGGGGCCTGTGTCGTCCCGCCGCAGTCGCACGTTCCTTCCGGCGAGATCGCCGTGGACGAGCGTGCGCGGTAGGTCCCTGCAGATCGCCTCGACGCTGCCCCAGGTCGACTCGATCAGCTCGCAGGTCGAGACGAGTGCTCGCAAGGTGCTCTTGTCGCTGACAGTGAGCCTAGGGTTGTCGAGGTTGTCGAGGATCCTCGTTTGGCCGGCGCGTAGGTGCTCGAGGTAGTGGCCCGGGCCGCGCTCGGGCAGGGACGGCCCGAGGTCGAGCTCGGCGGCTGCGCCGTGCAGCGTGCCGAGCCAGCGCGCGGCCAGTGGTCCATGGCGTGCAAACGAGCACGGATCGTCGCCGGCGTCCTCGATGAAGAGCCATGCGAACTCGTCGTCCTCGTGGCCGACGAACCCGAGGTAGCGGAGTGCGGACGACGGCAGCCGGGGGAGCACGCTTTCGTAGATCGTTCGCTCGATGAGGAGCGCGTCGCGGCGCGCGCGCTTCGCGATGACGGGATGCGCTTCCTGCGGCGCCGTCGAGCGCCCGTGGCGTCGCGGGCCGTGGTGGCGACCACGCGGCCGTGCTCGAGGTCGAGCCGCGCATCGCAGATCTCGAGCGTGCTCGCGCGGTGCGCGATCATGAACGCCGTGCGGCC
>Ga0137373_10009473_pt1 | contig 10208 bp, 3 predicted proteins | sample SagtaG_5_FD_104912 | JGI IMG/M metagenome (GOLD analysis project Ga0137373, IMG submission 104912) | Vadose zone soil microbial communities from Sagehorn Ranch, Mendocino, California, USA - Sage1_R_80_16 metaG | ecosystem: Environmental > Terrestrial > Soil > Vadose zone | place: USA: California...
CGACGTTCGTCGCTGTCGTGCCGACGTTCTGCACGACGACAGTGCTGAGGCGGCCGATGCCGGCGGCGTTCTTCGCGGCGTACGCGCCGTACACGATCTGGGCGCCCGCGGTGATCCCGTCCGCGCTGTAGGCGACCGGGTGGGCGATGAACGAGGCGTCCTGGTGCGAGTTCACGACCACCGCGATCGGCACCGGCGCGGTCACCGTGACCGAATAGGCCTTCCCGTCGACGAGGCCGACCTCGCTGTTCGGGTCCACGAACTTCGAGCGGCCCGCGTCGATCGCCCGCGTCACCGTGAGCGGGGGCGCGCTGCCGTCGCGGCTGATGAACTGCGCCGTCGCGACCGTGCCGCCACCGCCGAGGTTCTGGATGATGAAGGGCGTCACGTAGCCGAAGAACCGGCGGGTGATGTTCGGGAGGAACACGTTCGTCGCGCCGCCGCTGAACCCGTCGTACGAGAGCGCCTCGGCGCGATCGCCGACGCCGGCGTGCTCGTTCACGACGGACACGATCGGCGCGCCGAAGCTGCGCACCACGACCGAGAACTGCGTGTCGCCCGGGAGATCGGTGTCGTTGTTCGGCACGTCCGCGAACGACGCGCCGGGGGCGAGGGTGTTGATGATGCGCCGGGTCACGCAGGTCCCATCGATGAACTTGTAGAAGCTCACCTCGAGCCGCGTCGTCACGGCGCCGGTGTTCTGCGTGATGAACGGCGTCTGCCAGCCCGTCGGGCCGCCGAGGGTCTTCGTGATGTTCGGCAGGTAGTTCGTTGCCGTCGGCGTTGAGTTGTCCAGCGGCGGGCAGAACCCGACGATCGGAGGCGCGCCGGGATCGCGCGTCATCTGCGCGTTCACGACCGTCGGCCCATTCACGACGACGCCGGGGATGAGCACGGGGGTCGAGTAGAAGCACGACGGCAGGGACGGGTCCGTCTGGCAGCCGGCGTTGTCCCGGTAGAAGCCGAGATCCCAGGCCAGGCCGTCGGGGGCGCCCTCGAGCGAGACGAAGTACGTGCCGTCGTTCTTGGTGAAGGTCGCGCAGCGGACCGGTGGACCGATCGTGATGCAGACGTCGCCGATGGGCGCGCCGGCCACCTTGTCGGTCACCGTACCCGCGAGCGAGCCATGGCTCGCGGCGGCGGGCTGCGCGCCGGCGAGCGACGCCGCGACGACGATGAGCGCGGCCGCGAGGACGCGCGGAACGATATGCAGACGCATCGGGGAGGGGCCCTCCTCAGCAGATCGGTATTTGGTGTCGCTTCGTGGCGGTCGCGTGGAGCGACGGAGCGCTCGGCATATCAGTGCACGCGGGAGATGGCGTCGATGCTACGCCATTTGTTCTATTGCGGCGCCACATCGGATGTTTCGCGACATGCGTTTTCAGCGGGCGAAGAAGCGCTCGACGCTCTTGACCGCCTGCTCGCCGGCGCCCGCGCCGGTGAGCTCGAGCAGGCCGACGTCGGTCGGGACCAGCTGGCCCTTCACCCGCGGCACGAGGTCGGCCGGCGCGTCCTCCCAGCGGTTCGTGGCCGGATCCCAGAGCTCGGCCCGCGCGCTCGGCGTGAAGTCGCGCGGCCCCTCGAGGACCGGAAGGCCGCCGACGAGCAGCACGCGTCCGTCCGGAAGGGCGGCGGCCGAGCCGAGCATGCGCGGCTCGACGAGCGCGCCGGCGTAGAGGAAGCGATGCGTGCGCACGTCGTACCGCTCCGCGGTGTTCGAGCCGCTGCGCTGTCCGCCGATGAGGAGCACGTCGCCGTTCGCGAGCGTGACGCTCGTGTGCAGCACGCGATCGCCGATCTGCGGTCCGCCGTCGGTCCAGCGATCGCGCAGCGGGTCGTACAGCAGCGCACGATGCGCGACGAGCGAATCCTTGCCTTCGAGCCCGCCGGCGACGAGGACGCGCCCGTCCGGCAGCGTCGCCATCGTGAAGTCGCCCCGTGGCAGCGGGAGGGGACGCGCGTCGGTCCAGCGATCGGTGCGCGGATCGTAGATCTCGACGGTCGCGATGAGCCGCGGCCCGTCGTAGCCGCCCGCGACGAGGAGGCGACCGTCGAGCAGCGCCGTCGCGCCGTGCCCGGTGCGGCGATGGAGCATCGGTCGGGCGGCGACCCACTCGCGCGTCGACACGCGGAACACGTCGACCCGATCCATCACCTCCCAGTGGTCCCCGTACCACTCGCTGCCGCCCGCGATGACCACGCGATCTCCCCAGACGGAAGTCGCGCTGTGCTGGACCCGCCCCGGCAGTCGCTGCGGCAAGACGGTGCTGCGGCCGGTCCACGGATCGAAGAGCTCGGTCGTGTCGTTCGAGACGCGCGGATCGGCGGCGTCCATGCCGCCGAAGATCAGGACCTCGCCGGTGGCGAGACGGAGCGCCTTCGCGTAGGCGCGCGGGACGGCGAGCGAACCGGCGTCCTCCCACGAGAGCACCGCGCTCGCGCCGGTCCGCGGAGCGAACACGAGCGTCCCCAGCACGAGCAGCGCGAGGAGGCCGAACGGCCAGCGGCCTGGCCAGGCGGTCACTGCACGAGCAGCGTCGCGCTCGCCGGAGGCACGCCCTGCGCGCTGAACCAGCTGAAGCCCTCTTGGACGACGTCGAACCTGACCACGTAGCTGCCCGGTGCCGCGGGCAGCGTCACCTGCGCCGCGACCGGGACGATCTGCCCGGGCGCGACGAGGCCGGGCAGCGCGGTCCGCACCCCGTCCCACACCACCACCGCCCCGGACGGGGTCAGCACGTGATAGGAGAGGTTGACGAGGCCGCCCTGCCACGTGAGCGATCCGGTGTTCGTGAGCGTCACCGGCACGCTGATCGTCGCGCCGGCCGCGCCGGAGGTACTCGCCGCGAGCTCATACACCGCTCCGCGCTCGGGCACGTCGATGCGCACGGCGTTCGCCGGCAGCTGCATCCCCTGCGAGGAGAACCAGGTGACGCCCTCCTGCACGATGTCCCACCGGAGCGTGTACTGCCCCGGCGACGCCGGGCCGATGACCGGGGCCGCCACGGCGCGGACCTCGCCGATGCGAAGGCCGGCCAGCGACGTTCGCGCGCCGTCCCACGCGACGACGTTCCCCGCCGCGTCGTACCAGTGATACGAGAGGTTGACCGTGCCGTCCCACGCGAAGCTCGAGAGGTTCTGCACGCGCAGGCCGACCGTGGTCGTCATCCGCGTCGCCATCGCTTGAGGCGTCTGGGTCGCGGCGAGCGAGCCGCCGTAGAACGGCGCGACGTAGGCGCTCACCCGCACCGGCTGGTCGAGGGTCGGCACGCCGCGGCCGCTGAACCAGGACACGCCTTCCTCGACGAGGTCCCACCGCAGCCGGTAGTCGCCGGCCGTGGACGGGAAGCGGATCGACGCCTGCACGGTGATGCTCTGCCCCGGCGCGACGTCGGCGGGCAGCTTGGTCCGCAGTCCGTCCCACACCACGGTCGCGCCGGTCGAGCTCGCCCAGTGATAGCTGAGATCGACCGGGTTCGCGCCGCCGGCGGCCCACGTGAAGCTGCCGGTGTTCGTGAGCGTGATCGGGATCGCCTGCTGCGCGCCCGACGCCGCGAGCGTCGCGATCTGCGGCTGATACGTCGCGCCGTACGTCTTCGCGCAGCACACCGTCGCGCTGGCGGTCCCGGTCGGAACGCCTCTCGTGCTGAACCAGGCGACGCCCTCCTGAACGAGGTCGACGCGCAGCGTGTAGCTCCCGCCGTTCGGCGGCGATTGCACCTGCGCCTGCACGACCGCGGACTGTCCGCTCGCGAGATCGTTGGGTAGCCGGGTGCGCAGACCGTCCCACACCGCGATCCGGCCGGCCGAGTCGTACCAGTGGTAGCCGAGATCGACGAGGTTCGCGATCTGCGTCGGGAAGATCCCCTGGCCGGTGTTCGTCACCGTCACCGGCACGATGACGGTCTGGCCGAGGCCGATCGGCGGCACCGCGCCGACGAGGTAGCTCGCGTGGAAGTCGAGTCCGACCCCGATCGGCGTCGGGTCCGGCGGGATGCCCTTGTCCTTGAACCAGAACTCGTTCTGCTTGTACAGATCGAGCTCGAGCGTGTAGTTGGCGGAGGTCAGCGGCGCGGTGACGGCGATCGCGAGCGTCAGGCCCTGGCCGGTCTGCACGTCGGTCGGGAGGTTCGAGAAGTTGTTCCCGATCGTGACGGCGCCGGTCGCGTCGTCGATCCACCGGTAGCCGAGCACGACGGGGTTCACGCCGGTCGCGGGCCAGGCCCGGCCGCCGTCGTTCGTGACCGTGGCGGTGACCACGGAGGTCTGCCCGGCGAACCAGCTCCGCGGCACGGTGTCGCTGACCCAATCGACGCTCCACTCCGTCGCACGGAACCACATGTCACGGAACGGGTCGTTGTAGAGCGCGTTCCACCACGCCGATCCGGTCTGCAGGTCCCATCGGACGGTGTAGCTGCCGGTCGTCGGCACCGAGAACGGCACGCTCACGACGGCCGAGCCGCCCGGCGGCACCGGCACGGGAAGCGGCACCTGACCGCCCTGGCCGACGACGACCGTCCCCTTCTGGAGCACCTGGTACGACACGTTCGTGCCGGCCGGGATGGTCGTCGTCCCGAGGTTGTACACGGCCGTCGCCACCGGGAAGCTCGCCCCGCCGATGCCGGCCTTCGGGAGCAGCGGCTCCAGCCGGACGAGCTGGGTGTAGCCGTTCTGGACCGCGTTCTGGGCCATCGACCGGATCGTCGGCAGGGCCTGGTACAGGCCGTTGCCCGGGCACTCGGTCTGGCCGCCGTTCTGCCCGACGATGTAGTTGCAGTCGCGGTGCCCCTGGATGTTCGGCGGGCTCGACGAGACGTTGATCCAGCTCCCGTCGGTCCGCTGCTCCTGATGGGTGAACGGATCGGCGCCGTAGGGCTGGATGCCGAACTGCGCGAACTTGATCGCGATGATGTTCGCGATGGCCCCCTGGAGCGCCGCCGTCGGCACCGTGACCGAGTAGTTGCCGATCGCCGCCACGCCGAACGATCCGTTGTTCCACCCGTAGGCGTGGCCGCCGATGACGTTGTCCCCGCCGGCCCGGCCGATCCAGATGTTGCCGTACTTGTCGGCGAGGTACTGGTAGCCGATGTCGCCCCACCCACGCGTCACCGCGTGGAAGTAGTAGATCCCGCGGATCGTGTTCGCCGGATTGGTGCCACCGTCGTCGGTGACGGTGTGGTGCACGACCGCCTTCTGCACCTTGCGGTACTCCGGCGTCCAGCGCATGAGCGACTCGTCGGCGCCCCAATCCTGCCGGGTGCGCACCTTCGACACGCCGACCGCGGCGGCCGACGCGTAGCTTTCCCCGAAGTCGCGGAACGCGCCCTCGACGTCGTTCATCAGTCGCGCGAGCGGACCGGTGTTCAGGTCGCTCACGTCCATGAACGTCACGCCGACCTGCACGAGCACATTCGCGTCACCGCCGGTGAGCCACACCCGGTACTGCGCGAAGTGAGCGCCGTCGACGCTCGGCCGCGGCGCGGCGTAGTGCTCGTTCCGCAGCGCGTCGGCCATGTCCTCTTCCTCGGCGAGCAGCGACCAGTCGTCCCAGGACGAGCCGTCGGCTGAGGTGCGCAGCTCGACGAAGAACGAATCCTCGGTCCCGCGCTCGGCGATCCAGTGCACACCGATGCGGTCGAAGAGCTGCGTCGCGTCGATCGACGGCGACGTGTAGAGGAGCGTCTCGCCGCCGGTGCTGCCGGCGTCCGCCGGGGCGGCGGCCCCGCTCTCGGTCGTGAGCTGGCCACCGGAGAAGGCCGGCCGCGGCTGCAGGACCTCGTGGCCGACGATGTGCCCCGAGCCGCGCGGCGATCCGGCGGCGGGCGCCGATCCATGTGGGAGGAGGGCCAGGGTGAAGAGGACGATGAGCCCTACGAGCCGAAGTCGGCGGTGCACGGGTCCCCCTCTCTGTTCCTCGCCACCGCCCCGACGCGTTCGTCGCCATTCTGGGCCAAGGCGGTGGATACGTATACGGTCGTGAACGAGCGGCGCGATACGCCGTTACCCGGACGCGAGATCAGAACGGCGAGAGCCGGACCATCGTGGACTTGAGCCCGAGGTAGGTCCGCAGGAAGACGTCGGCCGGGACCTCGAGCGTGGCGAGCGTGCCGCGGACCTTGACCGAGACGACGTGCCCGACCCCCGCAGGGGCCTGGTTGCTCACATCGACCGAGAGCAGCGTGCCGATGTCGACCCCGCGATAGCTGATGAGCGCGCCACGGAGCTGATCGCTCGTGAAGGTGACCGACCAGCTCGCGTGCTTGTTCGGCACAGGCACGCTCACCGCGAGATCGGCCGGGTCGGGCACCGCGACGAGGTACGGGTCGCTCGGGCCGCACGACGTGCCATGGTTCCAGCAGCCGTTGGCCACGGTGTAGCCGCCGCTCGAGCTCGAGAAGTACGCGCGGATCGCGGCGCCACCGAACGTGATCACGTTGCCCGCGGTCTGGAGCACCGCGAGATTGCCGGCCGTCGTCTCGACCGTCGCGCCGCCGTAGCACTGATCGGCCTGATCGTCGCGGACGTCGTAGTCGCGGGTCGGCGCGACGCTCGTGAAGCCGTACGTGCGTGCCGCGTAGGCCTGCGCCTTGTACGCCTCGATGTGCCAGCCGGTCGGCATCTCCTTGGGGATGACGCCGCGCACGTAGTCGTCGTAGCCGAGGAAGTTGACGACCCGCAGCGTGTTCGCGCCCGAGTTCCTGTACTGGAGCTTGCCGCGGAAGAACTCGCCCTTCTCCTGGATCGTGATCGGCTGCGTCGCGTCGGTCGGGACGAGGGTCACCGGGCCCGGTCCCGCGTAGCGCAGCGTCGGCGTCGCGGTCGACTGGTCGAAGACCTGCACGATCCCGTTGCGCGCGGCGATCTGGAACGTCGCGTTCGGAGCCGCCGTCGCGACGACGGAGTTGCCCGCGGCCTCGTTCACCGCGGTGAAGCCGCCGCCGGAGCGGACATTGTTCAGCCACGTCTCCATGTACGCCGCTCCGCAGCTCTGCCCCCCGCTCGACGACGGCGCCGAGAGCAGCACGCGCATCGGGCCGCGCGCGTTCGTCGCGCTGTCCACGAACGTGAGCGCGGTGCCCGGGTAATAGAGCGCGACGATCTGCTCCGCCGTGAGCGGCGCGCCGGCGGCGCCGGTGGCCCAGCCCTGCGCGCCGTACTGGCTCATGCCGACGCCGTGCCCGAACCCCTTGCCGTAGAAGGTGACGCCGGGCTGCACGGTGATCGTCTCGACCAGCCGCGGCACGCCGAGCTGGCTGAACCACGCGACACCCTCCTGCACCAGGTCCCACGCGATCCGGTAGCCGCCCGTCGCGCTCGGCAGCGCGACGGGAATGGTGACGACCGCGCTCTGCCCGACGGCGAGGTCGGAGGGCAGGAGGCCGCGATTGCCGTCCCACGTCACGACGCCGCCCGACACGGTGAAGATGTGGTAGCTGAGCCGCACCGGGTTCGATCCGCCCGCGGGCCAGGCTCGTGCGCCGTAGTTCGAGACGCGCACCGACAGCTGCAGCGTCGCGCCGATGGTCGCGAGGGCGGGCGTGGTGGTCTGGTCGTAGCCGCCGGCGAAGCCGCTCGTCACGATGAGCGCGGTTCGGGCGTAGGGCGAGCCCGTCGTCGAGAGCCAGGCGATGCCTTCGCGCACCGCGTCGATCGCCAGCGTGTACGTGCCGACCGCCGTCGGGACCGTGTACGCGACCGTGACCGCACGCGTCTCGCCGGGCAGCAGGTCGGTGGCGAGCGCGGTGCGCGCGCCGTCCCAGACGACGACGTTGCCGCCGGCGTCGAACAGGTGATACGCGAGCCGCACCGGGTTCGGCCCCGCGACGGCCCAGGGGACGTTCCCGCTGTTCGTCACGGTGACCGCGACCGTCCGGCTCTCCCCGATGAGGCCGGCCTGCGTCCCGCCGAGCGAGTACCCCGCGGCGTACGTCGCGACCGAGACCTGCGCGGGGAGCCGCAGGGGCGTCGCGCCGAGCGACCCGAACCACGCGATCCCCTCGCGCACGAGATCGAACACGAGCACGTACGAGCCGGCCTTCGTCGGCGTCGTCACCGTGGCGCTCACCGTCGCGTTCCCGCCGGGCGGGACATCCGCCGGCAGCGGGCTGCGGACACCATCCCAGACCACGACGGCGCCGGTGGCATCGAGCCAGTGATAGGAGAGGTCGACGAGGTTCGCGCCCGTCGCGGTCCACGGTGCCACACCCGAATTGGCCAGCGGGACGCTGAACGTGTAGGTGGTCGCGTTCAGGAGCGCCGGGACGCTCACCGCACCGAACGACGCGAGGAACGCGGGTGTCGCCTGTACCGGGTACGACGCGCTCGGATTGAGCCAGGCCACACCCTCCTTGACCAGCGCGAGCTGCAGGAGGTACGTGCCCGGCTGCGCCGGCAGGGCGATCGTCGCGACCAGCGACCGCGTCGTCCCGGGGAGGACATCGGCGCCGAGCGGCGTGCGCACACCTTCCCAGACGAGCGTCTTCCCCGTCCCATCCATCCAGTGGTACGCGAGGTCGACGAGATCCGCGCCGGTCGCGTTCCACGCGACCGTGCCGTTGTTCGTCACGCTGACCGGCAGCTGCAGCGCCGTGCCCGCCCCGGCCGATGGCGGCGGCGACGCGACGTACATCGCGCTCAGCGCGTCGCCAGGTGCGGCGGCCGCGGGGTAGCCGGAAAGGATGAGCGCGAGTCCGGTGAACGCGAGCGCGGCGATACGACCCACCCTCAGCAACAGTTCCCTTCCCGGCTCGATGCAGTCGCGCGAATGTCCGGCCTCAGGACAGATGTCGGCCGCCTCAACAGCCGAGCCGGCTCACGGTACCAGCGTCACCCCGATCGGGGAACCCACTCCGAACCACCGAACCCCTTCCGAGACCGGATCGACGACCAGGAGCGTCGCACCCGGCGGCGGGGAAGCGAGCGGAAGGGTCAGCGTCACGGTCGCGCCGGGAGCGACGGCGGGCAGGACCGCACGCGGGCCCTCCCAGAGGAGCACCCGGCCGTCGGAGGCGAGCCAGTGGGAGCTCAGATCGACCGGCGCCGCACCGGCCGGCGTCCAGGTGGCGGTGCCGGTGTTCGTGAGCGTGACCAGGACGGCGGGCGCGGTGCGCGAGATCGGTCCGGCGGCGACCGAGATCCCGGCGCGGTAGTCGGGCAGGCCGATCAGCGCGGCGTTCGCCGTCGCGACGCCGTAGGACGAGAACCAGGCCACACCCTCCTGCACCAGATCGACCCGGAGGACGTAGCTGCCCGGCACGAGCGGCGCGTTCACCGCGACGGCCGCCGTCGCGGTCGCGCCGGGCGCGACATCCGCCTGCAGTGTGGTCCGCTCGCCATCCCAGACGATCAGCCGCCCGACCCCGTCGTACAGGTGCGCGCTGAGGTGGACCGGCGTCGGGCCGGTCGCGCTCCAGCTCGCGAGGCCGTCGTTCCTGATCGAGATGGGCACGAGCATCCGACCCCCCGGGAGCAGCGCGGGCACCGAGCCGAGGGTGTACGTCGCGGCGAACCCGCTCGTGACCGAGATCTGCAGGTCGCGCGGGGCGACGCCCTGCGCCGAGAACCAGGCGATCCCCTCCTGCACGAGGTCGAGCCGGAGCACGTAGACGCCGGGTGCGGGCGGCGACGCGACGGGCAACGTCACGACCGCCGCCTGGCCGGGGCCGACGTCGGCCGGGAGGCTCGCACGCGCGCCGTCCCAGACGACGACGTTCCCGCCCGGATCGAGCCAGTGATAGGAGAGGTGCACGGGGTTCGCGCCACCGGCCGGCCATGCCGCGACGCCCGTGTTCGTCACCGACACGCCGAACGGCGTGACGCCGAGGGCGATCGTCGATTGCGCCGCGGCCGTCGGGGCGTAGCTCGCGCCGAGTCCGCTCGTGACGCTCACCGCGACGCTCGCCGGCGGCGCGCCCAGCGCGGAGAACCAGCCGGTGCTGTCACGGACGAGGTCGATCCGCAGGATGTACGAGCCGAGCGTCCCTGGCGGCACGACGGTGAGCGGCACGACCGCCGTCGAGCCGATCGCGACGTCCGCGAGGAGCGGACTGCGTTGACCTTCGAAGAGGACGACGTTGCCCGCCGTGTCGTACCAGTGGTAGCCGAGCCGCACCGGGTCCGGGCCGGCGGCGCTCCACACGAAGGTCGAGCTGTTCGTCACCCGCACGTTCGCGACGAAGGGCGTTCCGGGTGCGACGCGCCCGGGCACC
>Ga0137373_10009474_pt1 | contig 10207 bp, 9 predicted proteins | sample SagtaG_5_FD_104912 | JGI IMG/M metagenome (GOLD analysis project Ga0137373, IMG submission 104912) | Vadose zone soil microbial communities from Sagehorn Ranch, Mendocino, California, USA - Sage1_R_80_16 metaG | ecosystem: Environmental > Terrestrial > Soil > Vadose zone | place: USA: California...
AATGGCTATCAAGAACGAATTAAACCTTTATTCCTTTTTTCTTTTTCAATATCCCCTTCCCAGGGAAAGAAGAATAGGACAAAAGATATGGAATGTAATACAAAAAAGGATCCTTTGCCCAATTCTTTCCATTTATTAATTGCTATAACGAGTGTTTTATTCCAATATTAAGTTATTACTGAACAAAGAAAAAATGTCATTTTTTTATATAAAGGATGAGATCAATTCGGAAGCGCTTTTTTATTATTCTAGCAGACGGAATTGCTTTGGTCTAATTTAGGACTTTTCAATCTATTTTATCTTACCTAACTCTATCTACGTTCAGGAGATAATACCGAAATGAAACAATCCTTTCCTTTTTTCTGATCATAGAGGAGCCGTATGAAACTAAGGTTTCATGTACGGTTTTGGAATAGCGGTGGGAACTGTGATGTTATCATCGACTATGATTATCTAACAGTTTAAGTACAGTTGATATTGTTGAAGCACAGTCAAAATATGGTTTTTTGGGGTGGAATCTTTGGCGGCAGCCTATAGGTTTTCTAGTTTTTCTAATCTCTTCTTTGGCAGAATGTGAAAGATTACCCTTTGATTTACCAGAAGCGGAGGAAGAATTAGTAGCAGGTTATCAAACCGAATATTCTGGTATTAAATATGGTGTATTTTATCTTGCTTCTTACCTAAATTTATTAGTTTCCTCTTTATTTGTCACTGTTCTCTACTTAGGTGGATGGCATTTTTCTATTCCCTATATATCCTTTTTTGGATTTTTACAAATGAATAAAATGGTTGGAATTTTGGAAATAATAATGGGTATCCTTATTACATTAACTAAAGCTTATTTATTTCTCTTCATTTCTATCACAATAAGATGGACTTTACCCAGGATGAGAATGGATCAGTTATTAAACCTTGGATGGAAATTTCTTTTACCTATTTCTCTGGGCAATCTCTTATTAACAACCTCTTCCCAACTAGTTTCACTATAAACAAGATAATACAATAACAGTAAAAATATCTTCAACACAAAAGTTCTCTCAAACAAGAGAAAGAAACATACCTTTTTCATAGATATTTAAAATATGTTCCCTATGATAACTGGGTTCATTAGTTATGGTCAACAAACAATACGCGCCGCAAGATACATTGGTCAAGGTTTCATAATTACCTTATCCCACACAAATCGTTTACCTATAACGATTCACTACCCTTATGAAAAATCAATTACATCGGAGCGTTTCCGGGGGCGAATACACTTTGAATTTGATAAATGCATTGCTTGTGAAGTATGTGTTCGCGTATGCCCGATAGATCTACCCCTTGTGGATTGGAGATTTGAAAAGGATATTAAAAGGAAACAATTGCTTAATTATAGTATTGATTTCGGAGTTTGTATATTTTGTGGTAACTGTGTTGAATACTGTCCGACAAACTGTTTATCAATGACTGAAGAATATGAACTTTCTACTTATGATCGTCATGAATTGAATTACAATCAAATTGCTTTGAGTCGGTTACCAATCTCCATAATGGGAGATTATACAATTCAAACAATTAGAAATTCACCTAAAAGTAAAATAGGCGAAGAAAAATCTTGGAATTCAAGAACGATTACTGATTACTAGGTACTAGGATTTTTTTTGTTAGAAAAATCCAATAGTTTTTTACTAACTAGAAAGAAAAAAAGAAAAATAAATAACTACTGCTTATTCCAAATTATTTCTTATTTAAAATTTAAAATGAGAGTAGATTTTCATGATGTTATTTCTAACTATACAATTTATCTATATATATATATAAGAATCTTTTTTTACTTCCCTGAATCTTTTAGTTTTAGTCAGTTCATGAAAAATTTTATACTATTAATTTCTTCTTATCCATAATGGATTTACCTGGACCAATACATGAGATTCTTGTGCTATTTGGGGGATTTGTTCTTCTACTAGGAGGTCTAGGAGTAGTATTACTTACCAACCCAATTTATTCTGCCTTTTCGCTAGGATTAGTTCTTGTTTGTATATCCTTATTCTTTTTTTTACTGAATTCCTACTTTGTAGCTGTTGCACAACTTCTTATTTATGTGGGAGCCATAAATGTCTTAATCATATTTGCTGTAATGTTTGTAAACGACTCAGAGTGGTCTAAAGATAAGAATTATTGGACTATTGGAGATGGGTTTACTTCACTCGTTTGTATAACTATTCCTTTTTCACTAATGACTACTATCCCAGATACGTCGTGGTATGGAATTCTTTGGACTACAAGATCAAACCAAATAGTAGAACAGGGTCTCATAAATAACGTTCAACAAATTGGGATTCATTTAGCAACCGATTTTTATCTTCCGTTTGAACTCATTTCCCTAATTCTTCTAGTTTCTTTGATAGGTGCAATTACTATGGCTCGACAATAAAAAATACTTAGAATGAGTCAAAATTCTTAGAATTTCAAATCTAAAAAAATAACTAAAGAATAACAATTTTGATTTAGTAAAACCCATCTACTGCCAACACAACAAATACCCTCTTTTGTTGCGTAATTGTTCTATTCTAATTAATTGAATCGGTTCAATTCTTGTCCTCATATTGAAATGAATCGAGATTGATAAGGAGTTAGTTAATGATGTTTGAGCATGTACTTTTTTTGAGTGTCTATTTATTTTCGATTGGTATCTATGGATTGATCACAAGCCGAAACATGGTTAGAGCTCTAATATGTCTTGAACTTATACTCAATTCAATTAATCTAAATCTCGTAACATTTTCTGATCTATTTGATAGTCGCCAATTAAAAGGGGACATTTTCGCAATTTTTGTTATAGCCCTTGCGGCTGCTGAAGCAGCTATTGGACTATCGATTCTTTCTTCCATCCATCGTAACAGGAAATCAACTCGTATCAATCAATCTAATTTTTTAAATAATTAGACATTGAATCCGCTAAATAAAGCTACATATATAATAATATGGAACATTAAGATAAATAGAAATATTGATATTGCAATTTGAATATTGCAATAATTATTGAAAAGATGATAGCCAATTTATTGGCGAATTCAAATTAGTATGTAGAATTAGTATAATTATGGCTGTTGAAGTCTTAAATTCAAGTCTCTTGGCTCTTTTCACGCTTTCTCACAAACAGGTTAAGAAATATATTGCATTTTTTATTAAAGTTTGTATAAATCATTGCTTCGTCTGGTGTCTACAATACATCTAACTTATATAGTACTAATTTCATTTTTACCAGATCGAAAATTTTTATGTTGAAAAGGAAAATTTATAGATCCAATGTCACATTCTGTAAAAATTTATGATACATGTATAGGATGCACTCAATGTGTACGGGCTTGTCCAACAGATGTACTAGAAATGGTACCTTGGGATGGATGTAAAGCCAAGCAAATTGCTTCTGCACCGAGAACTGAGGATTGTGTGGGTTGTAAGAGATGCGAATCTGCCTGCCCAACAGATTTTTTAAGTGTACGCGTTTATTTAGGGCCTGAAACAACACGTAGCATGGCTCTATCTTATTGATATGTTACAAAAAACTCCACTTGAATCATCTAATTCCTCTTTACCGAAGAAGCCTGTGCTCGAAATAATCGAGCATGGGCTTTTCTGGTCAAAACGTATCTTGTCTTTATTACTTTATCATGAGTTATTTTCCTTGGTTAACAATACTTGTTGTTTTTCCGATATTTGCAGGTTCTTTAATTTTCTTTTTACCTCATAAAGGAAACAAAATAGTTAGGTGGTATACTATATCCATTTGTTTATTAGAATTCCTTCTAATGACTTATGCATTCTGTTATCATTACCAATTGGAGGATCCTTTAATCCAATTAAGGGAGGATTATCAATGGATAGATGTTTTTGATTTCCACTGGAGATTGGGAATCGATGGACTTTCATTAGGATCTATTTTATTGACAGGATTTATCACTACTTTAGCTACTTTAGCGGCTTGGCCAGTTACCCGGAATTCGGGATTATTCTATTTCCTGATGTTAGCAATGTATAGCGGTCAAATAGGATTATTTTCTTCACGAGACCTTTTACTTTTTTTTATCATGTGGGAGTTAGAATTAATTCCTGTTTACTTACTTTTATCCATGTGGGGGGGAAAGAGGCGTCTGTATTCAGCTACCAAGTTTATTTTGTATACTGCAGGGGGTTCCATTTTTTTCTTAATCGGGGTTTTGGGTATGGGCTTATATGGTTCCAACGAACCAAGATTAGACTTGGAAAGATTGATTAATCAATCATACCCTGTAACATTGGAAATACTACTTTATTTTGGCTTTCTTATTGCTTATGCTGTCAAATTGCCGATTATACCTCTACATACGTGGTTACCGGATACCCACGGGGAAGCACATTATAGTACATGTATGCTTTTAGCGGGAATTCTATTAAAGATGGGAGCATACGGATTGATTCGGATCAATATGGAATTGTTACCTCATGCTCATTATCTATTTTCCCCTTGGTTGGTAATAATAGGAGCGGTGCAAATAATCTATGCAGCTTCAACTTCTCTTGGTCAACGAAATTTCAAAAAAAGAATAGCTTACTCCTCTGTATCTCACATGGGTTTCATAATTATAGGAATTGGTTCCATAACCAACATTGGACTAAATGGAGCTATTTTACAAATATTATCCCATGGATTTATTGGTGCTACACTTTTTTTCTTGGCGGGAACAGCTTGTGATAGAATGCGTCTTGTTTATCTCGAAGAGCTGGGGGGAATATCTATTCCAATGCCGAAAATTTTTACCATGTTTAGTACCTTTTCAATGGCTTCTCTTGCCTTGCCAGGAATGAGCGGTTTTGTTGCAGAATTAGTAGTATTTTTTGGACTAATTACTAGTCCTAAATTTATGTTAATGCCAAAAATGCTAATTACTTTTGTAATGGCAATTGGAATGATATTAACTCCTATTTATTTATTATCTATGTTACGTCAGATGTTCTATGGATACAAGCTATTTCATGTTCCAAACGCAAATTTTATGGATTCTGGACCACGAGAACTCTTTCTTTTAATCTGTATCTTTTTACCAGTAATAGGAATTGGTATTTATCCAGATTTTGTTCTCTCGTTATCCGTTGACAGGGTGGAGGCCCTATTATCCAATTATTATCCTAAATAGATTTTCGTTTTTTAACCAGTCCACTCTATATTCCATAGTGGAAAAACCTAAAAATGCAGAAAAAAGTAAAAAAGTCTAATTAGATCTATCTCGAATTTTTGAGAACCCTTTGAAAGACGTTCAAGGGGTTCTCAAATAAAACAAAAACAAAAAACCTTCCAAAAATGTGGGTTTTATGTTATTTAATCATTTAGATGGTAATGTAAATGAACCATAACTATGTAAACCTATTCCTAACAAATTGATACCAAAATAGCAGATCCAAATTATAAGAAATCCTATTGAAGCTACGAGTGCTGAATTCGTACCCTTCCAATTTTGATTTGTTCTACTATGTAAATAAATTGCAAATATGGTCCAGGTAATAAATGCCCAAGTTTCTTTAGGATCCCAATTCCAATAGGATCCCCACGCCTCATTAGCCCATACTGCTCCACAAAGAATACCTATGGTTAAAAGGGTAAACCCTAGACTAATGATATGATAACTCCAAGAATCCAAACGCTCGGCTAATTGATATTTGTAATAATTTGGAAATGCGGGAAAAGAGCTATTTTTTAAAGCACTTCTTTTTGCATAAAAATATTCAATCTCACTAAAGAAAAATGTTTTAAGTAAAACATTTTTTTTCTTTTTAGAATTAGAAAAGAAATCCAAATTCTTTCGAAATTTAATGATTAAAAGAGCGGTAGATAATAAGGATCCGCACAAAAGAGTTGCATAGCTTAGTAACATCATACTGACATGCATCATTAACCACTGAGATTGTAAAGCAGGTACTAGTATTGTAGATTGATGCATTTCAGTTAAAAGACTCGATGTGGCAAAGCCTTGCGTTAAAATAGTACTTGGTGTAGTTATTGTGCTTAAATCATTTTTAGAGTTCTGTATCTTAGGAATAATATGAAGAATATACAGAGCCCATGAAAGGAAGATCAATGACTCGTATAAATTACTTAATGGAAAATGTCCCGAAGAAACCCAACGAGAAACTAAGAATCCTGTTATAGAGAAAAAAGTAGCTATCATTCCTTTTTCTGAAGAATCACGTAATTCCCTAAGTTCACGAACTAATAAGGTTATCAAATGAATCGTAATCACAATGGAAATGGTTGAGAAAGAGATATGAGTTAGTATATGTTCTAAAGTTGCAAATAGCATAAGGAGAAAGTCCCATTACAAAATTGGAAATTTCGAATTGAATCCATTTTCTAATCTATTGTATTCTTTTTCGAGAATGCCGCCACTCGGACTCGAACCGAGATGCTTGAGCACTGCTTCCTAAGAGCAGCGTGTCTACCAATTTCACCATGGCGGCTAACTTGAAATAAAAGTGAACTTAAAAGAATAATACTTATTTTCTTGTGAATCGTCGAGATCGGGAGAGTCCATAGAATTATAGAATCCTCATAAAAAAATATGAGGATTCTATTATAAAAAGTTCTTTGATAGGAAAAGAATACTGAGGGCGCAATATACCAAAAACTTTTGTTCTATATAACGATAATAGAGGGATTAATTTTAAGAATATTGTACCGAGGAATTCGGCGCATAAAAGTACATTAATTAATTAATTCCAATTATTCATTCATATTAAATAATTGGAATTTCTTTTGGATAGGTCAATTCAGATTATTCCAAAACCTTATTATTTGTTTGTTGTCCAGAAAAACCTTTTGGTTTTGGGTTCTCGTTGCCGCTAGAAAATGATCTTGATTTTGCTAAGGAATAAGATTGTACTATGGAAAAATAAGTCTTTTTCTTCCAAATATTTTTACGAATGCGTTTTTTTGACATCGAAGTACGTTTTTTTGGAACTGCCATTCAAAAAGGGGGTTACTTTTTTTTAGTTGTATGTGAAAGACATCTATTGCCGCAAATAAATCCTTCTTTATGTTTTTTTTAGTATTTATACTTAGACACTGAAAGATACTAAAATTCGAATTTTTTTTACTTTATTTTGTCTAATGTGGATAAGACAAGAGTTTTTTAGCGTATTTTTTATATCTATTTTAGACTTTTCATAATATAGAATATATACAAAGATATATTCTATACAAGGTTTTTCCGTTTAAATAAATTTATTTAAATCAATTTATATATCAATTATATATCAAATATACTTTATATATAAATATACCGTATGGGGGATAAACCCTCGTATAAAATGAGGAGATAAAAAGAAGGTAAAATTCAAATAGTTAATTAAGTTCAGAACGGTATTCCAGAATGGAATTTCAATCAAAATAAAAAAATACTCAGTCTCTTAAACAAGACATTCTAAAACTTAGATAATTCTAGTCATTAGGATTTCCATTTTATATGAAGTAAGGAATATTCTAGAATTTCCTATAAATATGGGTTTTCTTTGGAATTCAATCAACAGTTGCAAAACAAGAGAGCTATTTCATTTTAACAGAAAGAAATACAAAAATGAATAGAAAGTAAAACTGTTCAATCTTTTTTTATATTTTAATATATATATTTTTTTAATAATTAGATAACGAAATTTTTTGATCAACTTTTTAAATTTAAGCAACTAAACCCATTCTGAATTTTTTAATATTTCAATGAGACAATTTTTGATAAATTAAGAATTCCTGTATTTTTTCTTATTCTTATTTAGTTTTTTTAATTCCTTCAGAAGGAGATAAGAATAGGTTTGGTGAATCGGAAACAATTTTATTTTATAGAAAAATTGAACTATAAATTTCAACTAAAAATTGCTATTTCTTTTCTTATGGAACATACATATCAATATGCCTGGGTAATCCCTCTTCTCCCACTTCCAGTTATTATGTCAATGGGGTTTGGTCTTTTTCTTATTCCGACAGCAACAAAAAATCTTCGTCGCATATGGGCTTTTCCTAGTGTTTTCCTTTTAAGTATAGCTATGGTATTCTCAGTTTACCTGTCTATTCAACAAATAAACGGAAACTCCATCTATCAATACCTATGGTCTTGGACCATCAATAATGATTTTTCCTTAGAATTTGGATACTTGATCGACCCCCTTACTTCTATTATGTTAATACTAATTACTACTGTAGGAATCTTGGTTCTTATTTATAGTGATGATTATATGTCTCACGATGAAGGGTATTTGAGATTTTTTATTTATATAAGTTTTTTTAATACTTCCATGTTGGGTTTGGTTACTAGTTCCAATTTGATACAAATTTATTTCTTTTGGGAACTTGTAGGAATGTGTTCCTATTTATTAATAGGCTTTTGGTTTACACGGCCGATTGCAGCGAGTGCTTGTCAAAAAGCTTTTGTAACTAATCGTGTAGGGGATTTTGGTCTGTTATTAGGAATTTTAGGTTTTTTTTGGATAACCGGTAGTTTAGAATTTCGGGATTTGTTCAAAATAGCTAATAACTGGATTCCTAATAATGGGATTTATTCCTTACTTACTACTTTGTGTGCTTTTTTATTATTCCTTGGTGCAGTTGCAAAATCTGCACAATTCCCTCTTCACGTATGGTTGCCCGATGCTATGGAAGGACCCACTCCCATTTTGGCTCTTATACACGCAGCAACTATGGTAGCTGCGGGGATTTTTCTTCTAGCTCGACTTCTTCCTCTTTTCATATCCCTACCTTTGATAATGAATTTTATTTCTTTAGTAGGTACAATAACACTCTTCTTAGGGGCTACTTTAGCTCTTGCTCAGACAGATATTAAAAGAAGCTTAGCCTATTCTACAATGTCTCAATTGGGTTATATGATGTTAGCTCTAGGTATAGGTTCTTATCAAGCGGCTTTATTCCATTTGATCACTCATGCTTATTCGAAAGCTCTATTGTTCTTGGGATCCGGATCCATTATTCATTCAATGGAACCTCTTGTTGGATATTCACCAGATAAAAGTCAGAATATGGTTCTTATGGGTGGTTTAAGAAAATATGTTCCAATTACAAGAACTACTTTTTTATGGGGTACACTTTCTCTTTGTGGTATTCCACCTCTTGCTTGCTTCTGGTCCAAAGATGAAATCCTTAGTAATAGTTGGTTATATTCACCCTTTTTTGGAATAATAGCCTCTTTTACTGCAGGATTAACCGCATTTTATATGTTTCGGATATATTTACTTACTTTTGATGGGGATTTGCGTGTCCATTTTAAAAATTACAGTAGTACTAAAGAGGGTTCGTTGTATTCAATATCCTTATGGGGAAAAAGTTTATCCAAAGGAATCAATAGGGATTTTGGTTTATCAACAACGAAAAGTGGAGTTTCTTTTTTTTCACAAAATATACCTAAAATTTCTGTTAATACAAGAAATAGAATACGATTCTTTAGTACTCCTTTGGGGGTTAAAAACACTTTTATCTATCCTCATGAAACGGGAAATACTATGCTATTTCCTCTTCTTATATTACTCCTTTTTACTTTGTTCATTGGATTCATAGGAATCCATTTTGATAATGGAGTAATGGATAATGGAATATCGGAGTTAACCATATTATCAAAGTGGCTAACTCCTTCAATAAACTCTTTCCAGGAAAATTCGAATTCTTCCATAAATTCATATGAATTTCTCACTAATGCAATTTCTTCTGTAAGTTTAGCCATTTTTGGTCTATTCATAGCATATATCTTCTATGGATCCGCTTATTCTTTTTTTCAGAATTTGAATTTTCAAAATTCCCTTATAAAAGGAAATCCCAAAAAGAACTTTTTGGGTCAAGTAAAAAAAAAGATATACAGCTGGTCATATAATCGTGGTTATATAGATGTTTTCTATACTAGGATCTTTATCCTGGGTATAAGAAGATTAGCCGAACTAATGCATTTTTTCGATAAGGGTGTCATTGATGGAATTACTAATGGAGTAGGTCTTGCTGGTTTTTGTATAGGAGAAGAAATTAGATATGTAGGAGGAGGGCGGATATCGTCTTATCTATTCTTTTTTTTATGTTATGTATCCTTATTTTTATTCTTTTTTCCTTAATTCATTATTCTATGAAAATAGATTATTCCATGAATTCCTCAAAATGAGGCTCATCAAAATGCAAAATCTAAGACTACTATAAGACTACTAATAA
>Ga0137373_10009476_pt1 | contig 10206 bp, 7 predicted proteins | sample SagtaG_5_FD_104912 | JGI IMG/M metagenome (GOLD analysis project Ga0137373, IMG submission 104912) | Vadose zone soil microbial communities from Sagehorn Ranch, Mendocino, California, USA - Sage1_R_80_16 metaG | ecosystem: Environmental > Terrestrial > Soil > Vadose zone | place: USA: California...
ACGCCCGTTCGACGAAATCCTGGAGCGTGTACGATTTGCCCGTGGCGATCACGTAGTTCTCCGGGTTGTCCTGCTGGAGCATCTTCCACATCGCCTCCACATACTCCGGCGCCCAACCCCAGTCTCGCTGCACGCTGAGGTTGCCGAGAGAAAGGCGCTCGCTGCTGCCGCGGGAGATACGGCAGGCGGCGGCCACGATCTTTCGTGTGACGAACCGTTCTGCCCGAAGCGGCGACTCGTGGTTGAACAGAATGCCGGTGCACGCAAAGAGACCGTAAGCGTCGGCGTAGTTGGCAACTTCCCAGTGGGCCGCCGATTTCGCAACGGCGTATGGACTCCTCGGACGAAAAGCGGTGGACTCGTCGGCTGGCTCGCGCGTGTCGCCGAAGCATTCGCCCGAGCCGGCGTTGTAAAACCGAATCGGCCGGTCGGTGAAGCGAATCGCCTCGAGCAGATTCAGCGTTCCGACGCTGATGCTCTCCAGTGTCTCCACCGGCTGTTCGAACGACAGCGCAACGGAGCTCTGGCCGGCGAGATTGTACACTTCATCTGGACTTACGCGACGCAGGGCCTGCAGGACGCTACGGAAATCGGTGATCGTCAGCGACTCCAGGTGTACGGAGTCGATCACACCGAGGCGCCGAAGATTCCGAAAACCCGACGCCTGGGCATCCCGCGACGCGCCGTGCACCGCGTATCCGCGCTCGAGCAGCAGGCGCGCGAGATACGCGCCATCCTGCCCTGAAACGCCGCAGATGAGAGCTGTCCGGGTGTCAGTGCTCATTCGCCTCTAGAACTGAAAGTAGATAAATGCCTTCGCCTCGTTGCTCACACCCAGCAGCCAGATCGACATGCAGAGCGCGTAATACGCGGGCCAGCGCACCCACGCCGGTTGCATCACGAATCGCCGAACGAGGTCTATCCTCGTGCTGACGACCTCCAGTGTCATGAGTCCGAGAATGAGCATCGCCGAGAATGCCACCTCGAGCTTCGTGATTCCCTCGGCGCGAAGCGCTTCGGGGAGGATCTGGTGCGTAGTCGGTCTCACCAGCATGTGCGATATGATGTGACCCGCGTCGTGGAGCGATCCGGCGCGGAAGAAAATCCAGGCGAAGCACGTCAGAGCGAATGTCGCCGCCACGCGCCACACTGCATGCATACGCGGATGAGCCATCAATCCAGTAGCGGCCGCTATGCGGTCACGCACGCCTTGAGTCGCGATCGACGAGATAAGGTAGAAGCCATTCAGTGCACCCCAGACGACGAAAGTCCAATTGGCTCCGTGCCACAAGCCGCTCAGCAGGAACGTAACGAAGAGATTGAAGTACCATCGGGGCCGCGGAACGCGATTGCCGCCGAGCGAGATGTACACGTAATCGCGAAACCAGGTGGAAAGTGATATGTGCCATCGCGACCAGAATTCGCTGATCGAGCGCGAAAGATAGGGACGGTTGAAGTTCTGCATGAGCCTGAAGCCCATCACTTCCGCTGCGCCGATTGCGATGTGTGAATACCCTGCAAAGTCGCAGTATATCTGAAGCGCGAAGAACACCGTCGCCACCACTAATGTCAGACCTTCGTAGGTGTACGGGGCGTTGTAAACCGGATTGACGTAATCGGAGAGCCGGTCGGCGATCACGACCTTCATGAAGAGACCCCACCCCATTCGCCTCAGGCCATCGGCTACGCGGTCGTACTCGAACTCGTGCCGCTCGTAGAATTGGTGCAGAAGATTTTGGGGCCGCTCGATGGGGCCGGCAACGAGCTGAGGAAAGAACATCACGTAAAGCGCGAAGATTCCGGGGTTGCGTTCCGCAGCGTGCCTCCCGCGGTACACCTCGATGGTGTAGCTCATCGCCTGGAACGTGTGAAACGAGAGGCCGATTGGCAGGATGACGTTCAGCGCGGGCACGCCGTATGGCCAATGAAAGACTTCGGCGATGGCCCGGGCATTTGCGTTCAGAAAATTGAAGTACTTGAAGATCGCGAGCACGCCGACGTTGGCGACGATGCTCATCGTGAGGAACAAGCGCCTCCTGGTCCCTTCGGCATTCTCGATCAGGATCCCCGCTGCGTAATCAACGGCAATCGTGAAGAACAGAATGAGGATGTAGATCGGAATGAACGCCATGTAGAAGTAGCAGCTCGCTGCGAGCAGCCACGCCCAGCGGTAACGGTGCGGCAGGACGAAGTAGATCGTCACGACGACCGGGAAGAAGATCAGGAAGGTGAATGAGTTGAAGAGCATTTTACGGAGTCGGCTGGCGGGGAATATACGCTGCCGGTGTGCGACGTTCGTGGGAATTATGAGGCGTGCACGACCCGGCGCAGGGCGTGAACAGCCAGTCTGGCAGGACGAAGCATCTTTTGGATGGATCCGCCATGAAAATCCCGTGGCGCTGGCGCGAAAACGAACCGAGCCGCGCAGACGAGCCGGTCGCGCGTTCGCTCTCGCGAACGCAGCCAGAACGTGAGCGGCTCCGCGTAGGGATGGATTGCGGCGAGGCGGCGCGGCAACAGCCGCGGGGCATCGCCGAAAGTGAAGCCGACGCGGGACCTCGCGACTGCGATGAGAGCCTCAGTGTCGTCGGCACGGAGATAGGCCTCTTCCGGAAACGGCGACTCTTCCTCGCCAAAGGTCTCCCGCGCGAGCCGAAGCCCAAGGGCGAGCAGGCGCTTCGAGTGCGTTCGCTCAGCGAGTCTAACGACTTGCTGCGCTTCGGACGGCGTCAATCCCCGAGCAAGCTGCGCAACGTCGCAGAGCCATCTGAAAAGCATCCACTCGTGCTTTGCCCCGTGCGCGCACAGATAAAGAAAGAGATGATGCGGGGCGAGAGCCATCAGCCGCGTACCTGCGCATTCAATCTCCACTGCTCGATCCCACAGCTCTTCGGGATCGAGGTCGAAGCTCAGATGGCGCGACAGAAGTGACCAATGGAGCTCGACTCTCGAGCGGGAATCGGAAAACTCGAGTGCGTGCTGGCCGTTCACCAGCGCACCAACCATCTCTGAGCTGAAATCGGGCGCGAAGCCGCGAGTGACCAGCAGATCGCGCGCTGCCATCAGGTCGCTCCGGTGCAAGAGAAGATCGACGTCGGCGAACGTGCGCCGGGAGCAATCGCCGTAGGCGGCGATTGCAATCGCCGGACCCTTCAACACGATCGCGGGAATGCCCGCCGCAGCGAGCGCGTTCACCAGATCCGCGAGGCGCATCGTTGCCGATAAGGCGTGTGCTCTCGCAGTGCGCTCGAGATCACCGAGCTGCTGCACCAGCTCCGGTGAAAGCTCCGCGTCGAACAGCCTTCGCAAATTTCCGAATACGGCAGGCTCGACTTGCCATCGGGATGCCAATGCCATTACCCCGTTCCAGTCCACATGCCCGCTCACGATCGCGCGCAGCCGAGTCACTGTGACAGTCTCGACCGGCATTCGGCTGAGTGCGATCACAACCTGTTTTTCTGGCTCGGGAGATGGGTCGGGACGGCGAGACATGGGGCCGAGTAGATTTCGAGAGGAGTGCGTGAAAGCTCACAGCTAGTGATGTGTTTGGAAAGTGACGCGCGCCTCGTCTGTGAACCTTCCTCCTCTCTCTTGAGATCGAACTGATTACCAGATTTTGATTTTCTCCGGAATGACATTTCTCTCCGAGTCGAGCGCCGCAAAAGCCTTGACGGTTGCAGGACCAGTGATCGTCGGTGCGACGTTTCTCTGGGCAGGAATCGTGAAGGCGATGGCGCCGCAGGTTTTCCGGGCGCATTTGCTGAGACTTGGCGCGATTCCGCCACGGCTCGTCGGAGCCGGCACGGTGGGCGCCGCGGGCCTTGAAGCCGCGTGGGGTACCGCGCTCATTCTCGGCGTCGCACCAGCAGTTGTTTTGCCGCTGACTGCGGTACTGCTGGCGCTTCTCACCAGCGTGAGCTGGTGGGGAGTTAGAAGTGGGCGGACGACAGACTGCGGGTGCTATGGCGGATATGTCGTACCCTCTCTCGCGCAAAGCTTGGCTCTCAACGGTGCATTCGTGGCACTGACCTTGGCGGCGTGGCTCCTACAGCGTGGAGAGGGGCGGACGCCGTCCTGGACGATTCTCGTTGTCGCTATCGTGGGACTCGTTGTGGCCGGCCTCGCCGCCACGGCGTTGTCCTTCATCAGTCGAAACGGGCGGTTCATGTTCGATCCGAGCCCGCTCAAGGTCGGACGCACGTGGCGCTCGCGATGGGGCGTGAGCATCGCAGATGACGGGAGCGAGCACCTCGTGTCATACCTCGGTCCGGATTGTCCACACTGCAGGCAATGGGTCCGGGTCCTCAACGCGATCGACCAGGCGGACAGTCTTCCGAGGGTACTCGGGATCGTGGCGACGTCGAACGACAACCTCGAACAATTCGTCGAGGATTTCGGAATTCGATTTCCCATGACAACCATAACCCAGACACTCATGGGCCGCCTTGTCTGGGGCGTACCGACAACGGTTCTCGTTTCGCACGGCAGGATCCAGAACTGGTGGAGCGGCCCGATGCCGCGCGAATTCTTTCAGCGTTTCCGGAACGCGTTCTTCCCGTTGTCGGAGAGCCAGCCTCCCAGTGCTGCGCCGGCTTCGTGACGCCGGCTACACGCCGTCCTTTACCGCGAACACATAAACGTCGCTTTCAGAGAAATCACGCATCGTGCGGCTCGAGTAAAGCTTCTCCCGCGACGCACGAACCGGCACGAGAATCCCTCGTGCCACCGCCGATTTGATCGCCAAGGACATCAGCTCGCCACCGTAAAAGGTGCGCCAGTCGCGATCGTCGTAAATCACGTACCGGTAGCCCCCGTGCCGAAGCACCGATTTCAGATCTTCCGGCGATGAGATTCGCGACCAGTCCACGACGCCGCTGAGCCACGGATCGGCGCGGCGATACGGGCGATCGAGATAGTAGCTGTGACCCGAGTAGGTGATGACGAGGAGCCTTGCGTCGGGCGGTGTGTTGCGATTGACCCACTCGTAAACCGGGTAGTACCATGTGAAGCGATGGTAGCGCGCCGCGTCTCCTGTGAGTGCATAGCGGACGTAGTCCCAGGATACTGCTGCCGACACCGCGACCATGCCGATGATCGCCACAGCCAGTAGCTGCTGAGTGACTCTCACCGCGCGAGGCCAGCGTGTGAACCGATCGAGGAGCGGCACGCACAGCAATGGACCGAGAGGGAGAAGGAGCAGGACGTGTCGCGGGAACAATCGCGGCTCCATCGCCACCCAGAGGACAAGGAAGAGCGTCCCCAGTATCGCGACGCGTCGATAGCGAACGTCGCTCGCCACAAGGGCAGCGAGTGCGATCAGGACTAGAATCAGAGCGAGTGGTAGCAGCGGGGGCGTGGAGAAGAGCTCCCAGGCCCGCTGAATGAGCTGTGCCGGATCATGCGAGCCAGTCATCGTCGCCGTATAGGCTGCGGCCACCCGATCGGCGTAGGAAGCGGTTCCATTGATTTCCGGCACAAGCAGTGGCCACACCGGATTCTTCAGGCCTCTCAGGTTTGCGATGTAGAACGGACCGGCGAGGATGGCAGCACTGATAGCGCCGATGAAGAATCTTCGCAGATCGCGCCACGATGAATGACGCACAGCGTGGAATGCGAAGATGACGGTGACAGCCAGCCCCCAGGCAATGAGCTGATAACGACTCTGGGCGCCGATCCAGCAGACAAAACCAAAAAGCGCCGCGCGACTCCCTCGAGCCTCCTCGAGCTCTAGAAGCATCAGCGCGATGGCGTAGACGACAAAAATCGCGTACGCATCCGCCATTGCGGTGGCAAATGTTCTAATGACAAACGGGTGCACGAAGAACGCCGCAACGAAGAGTGCCGCGATGCGTGGGGATCGCGCGCGGCGCGAGAGACGCAACAATCCTGCGACGACGAGGAGCCATAGCCCGACGTTGACGAGACCGGCTGCTTGCGGCAGATGCAGTCTCTCGAACGGCAGATAGTTGAGCGTCCAGCCGAACGGGAATGCGTAGTGATAGTCGGCGATCGTCTGCCAGCTGCCGTCGCTGATGATCTGACGAACGTGCGCCAGGTGGTAGCGCATCACATCGCCATCGCGCGGCGGACCAATTGCGTAAAGCCAGAGTAGCGCTCCCACCGGAATGGCAACGAGACGAAGCAACCGGCTGCTTCGGAACACCATCGAATACTGCGAGGCAACGGCGGCGATCATGTCGCCAACGGTCGCCCGCTTCAGGACCAGGGCGGCGAGACCAACGATTGCAACGAGAAGAATTGCGGCATCGATCTGTCCCGCGCGCGTCATGATCGCGTAGGCGAAGCCGGTCAGCCCGCTTCCGATGAGCAGCGATGCGACCAAGCCGATTTCGCCAGAATCCCGGATCGGCCGTGGAAGAAGAATCGAGCCAATCGCGACCGACGCGGCCAGCGCAAACGCCGCCAGAAGAGTGGCGATGACGCCAGCCACTAATGGGTGCAGGTCGGTCAGTCCTCCGACCAGGGCAGAAGGCGCTTCCATCCCGGCGCGGGCTCTTCGTCCAGAGGCTCCACCGGAAGCGGCATCTCGTTTCGCAGGAGCCGTTCAGGGTTGGTTGTCATGAGAGCCTGGGCCTGGGGTGCCCCGCCGCGCTTTTCGAGTGCGGTCACAGCGTCTCTTACCGTACATTTGCCGCGCGAATGGTAGTCACTGCAGAGGTAGTCTGCGCAGCCACGGCGCAGCAGCTCCCACGCGATAGTCCTTGCGGCGGTACCATATTGACCGATAAGCGAGCCCGAGTTCACCTGGATCCGTGCACCGGCATCGCGCCACTGCTCCACTATATCATGATTGCCGGGCATGTTCCGATACCGCTCCGGATGGGCGATTACCGGAACCCAGCCACTCTCGGCAAGATTGCGAATCGCCGGGATGCTGTGAGGCGGGATGCTCATGAACGGGAATTCGATCAGCACGAACGATGTTCGCGCCAGCCTCACCCGCGGATCGGACAAGTCCGGCAGAGGGACGTCCAGCATCACCTCTGCGCCCCGCTCCAGGCTCATCTCCGGAAATTCAGCGGTGGCGAGCGATTTCAGCGTGTCCCAGGCGGCGTCGAGACCCTCGAGGTACACCGCCAGCTCCTCGGGATGGTCGATCATCGACGCGCGTAGATGAGGTGTTGTGATGACGTCGGCGACACGCTCGGTCCGAAATGCCGCCAGGCCCGACCGGGACTCATTCAAGTCGGCGGCGCCGTCGTCGACGCCGGGCATAAGGTGATTGTGGAAGTCCAACATGGAGCCAGAATCTACTGTGGTGTGATCCTTGCGGCTGCTTCGACGCGACCGAGGGTCGCGAAGTTTATGGCGATCGAATCCGGAAGGTCGTTGCGAAGAGCGCCGCACGGCTTCTGGTGACGATTGCTAATAAACTTGCGCTTTGGCTAATCAGTCGTATCTTGGGGAAAAATCGTCCGTATCTGGCGGCAACAATCAATCTCAGATGGAGACCAGCATGAGTTCCCTTCCTCGTGTCCGACCAGGACTTCTTCGCCATCGTCTAGACGAACAGACGCTCGTTTATGATCCACGGGATGACAAGGTTCATCTGCTCGATCCAACGACCGGCTGCGTGCTCGATCTGCTCGAGGAAGGCGGCTGGACGCCTGAGCGAATGGTGGAAGAGGTCGCCCGCCGCCTGAACGTTGCGCCGAGTAACGAACTCATGTCACTGTCGTTCGACGAGCTGCGCAAGGCAGACCTTCTCGACACCAGCCACGCTCCGCTGCCGCCGGTCAGTGATCTGCGCCGACGTGAGATGCTGCGCAAGGTGGGGCTCGCCGGCGCAGCAGCACTCCTGATTCCGGCGATCACGACGTTCACCGCCTCGACGGCGTATGCGGCGTCATGTCGTCTCGCGGGCCAGTCTTGCACGCTCGGTGGGCAGTGCTGCAGCGGCATTTGCGTCGGAGGCGTTTGCCAGCCGTAACAGCCATCACGCTTCCGTTGTGGAAAGAAGGCTCCCTTGTCGGGAGCCTTTCTTCTATCAGCCCCAAGGCATTGAAAGAATCGAAGCGAGCGTAGACTGACTGGAAACCACTATCCCTCGTCGCACGATGATCGAGCCTGGCCTCGGTTGGTACTTGTCGCCGCGATAGCAGCGCTTGCCATTGCTTATCTGATCCAGGCCGTCACCCCACTTCGGCTCGACGATGACGCGGTGGATTATTTGCGCATGGCGGCGGCGCTCACTGACGGGCGGCCGCTGCCTCAGGTTCCGCTGCCTATTGGTTTTTCTGTATTCCTTTCGAGTCTCGAGCGCGTTGGGCTGGCATCATCCAATGTCTTCGTTCTAGCCAATTGCGTCTTCATCGCCGCCGGGCTCTGGGCTGTGTGGCAGATGATGCGCGCCTGCCCGCTGCACATCAGGCAATGGACGGTCGTGTTGACTCTTCTCGCGATTCCCGTCGAAAAGAGCATCCCGATAGCACTGCCGGAAGCAGCCTTCTTCGGGTGCTCGCTTTTGGCGCTGTGGTCGATGTCGGCTGGACTCAACGCTCGTGCACCGGGCAGAATCTGGTTTCTTGCGGCGGCATTCGTACTGGCCGCCGTCGCGACGAGTATGCGGCTGATCGGTGTTGCGCTCCTGCCGCCGCTCATCTGGGCCTCTCTCCACCAACCGAAGCAAGAGGAGGTTACAACAGACGACTGGCGCAGCCGGCTTCCGCGGATCGCCTGGCTCGTAGCGATCGGTCTTCTCCTCGCCGCGCTCATCTTCATGGTTGCGACCTCAAAGCCCTTTTACGTCTACTCCGTGTGGATTCGCGAATACTACACGCCAGAAGGCCTCGTTGGTCGGCTTGCGCGAAGGGTAGTGCTGGTGGTGAGCGGATGGGGAGAGATCGTGCTGAACCTCCCATTCAGTCGCCTGCGCGGACTCCGTGCGCTTTTCGTCGCAGTCGGAGCGGTATCGGCCGGCGTCGTCGTCTGGTTGATGAGGCGAATGCCACGGCTTACGCCAGCGCGAATTTATCTTCTTGTTTATGTCTGCATCCTGGTGGTGTGGCCGAACCCGTCACCGCGCCTCTGGATGCCCATCATTCCACTGATCGTTGGCGAGATCGCGCCGGCGATCGACCAACTGCCAAAAGTCCCGTGGGTGACAGTTCCCCTGCGCGCGTATGTCGCATGGTTCATCCTCACCGGCGTTGCCGCGCTCGCTTACAGCTCGAGAATCAGCCTGTCGGGAGAAAATTTCCCTTTGCTCTACGGCCGGCGCGGAGGGATGGGGAGCCCGGAGATTACGGAGGGCGACCCGCGGTGGGGACACATCCAGCTCTACAGGGTCGAGGCTGCGAGAATGCTAGCCAGATACGGCGACCACCGGTGGCGTTGAATGCGTTCTGCCTCGGGACTCGCGCTCGATGATTGCGAACAATGCGGCGGAGCAGACGACGTCACTCATGTTCGCGAGCACCCAGTCACGCGGATGGAACTCGTGACGTTTCTGCGGCAGATCGTCGATGAGAGAAGCGAGCTCTGAAACCCTCCGCCATGATGAGCCCGTTTCGACCGAGAGATAGGGCGCCGAGGAGCCGGCGACAAAGGGATGACCCCGCCACGACGTTTGGGCTTGCGGGTTCCACACCAGGGTTGGAACATCCATCGACCATGCTTCGGCGAGAGCCAGACCCTGTGTCTCAAAGCTGCTGAGGAATACGCCCGCAACCGCGTTGTCGAGCGCCCGCTTGTATTCGTCCGGCGTGTACTTACCGTATCGGATGCGGATCGGTTGAAGTCCGCTCGCCTCGATGACTCTTTCGACATCCGTGCAAAACGCTTCGTCACCGCTCTTCCAGTAGACCACCACGCGCGACGAGCGACCAACACCGCTCGGCGCCCAGAACCGGGCATCCACGCCCGCAGTGCAGATTCGGATTTTCGGGCCCAGCTCCGGCGCCGCCGAACGCACGAGCTCTCTCACCCACTCCGAAGCGACAATCAACAGATCGATCTCCGGCAATTTGAGAACTCCATCCGCTTCGTCGGGTAAGAGCGCATTCGACGGGCCGGCGACCAGAAAGTCGATTCTCCGCTCGCGCTTGAGCTGGGCGGCCTGACGAAGGGCTTCGTTCGCAGGCGCGTAGACGACACGCGCGACGCGATTCAAAGTTCCCGGATCGTGGTTGAAATCAGCGCCGATCGCCTCCAGTCCCTGAACGACACTCCGAACGACGGCGTAGT
>Ga0137373_10009479_pt1 | contig 10203 bp, 9 predicted proteins | sample SagtaG_5_FD_104912 | JGI IMG/M metagenome (GOLD analysis project Ga0137373, IMG submission 104912) | Vadose zone soil microbial communities from Sagehorn Ranch, Mendocino, California, USA - Sage1_R_80_16 metaG | ecosystem: Environmental > Terrestrial > Soil > Vadose zone | place: USA: California...
CGGAGTTGGAGATCACCAACCCGATGGTGAACGCGATCAGCATCGCGATACCCATCCCTTGACTGCTGGCCCCGCCCACCGCGGCAATCAACAGCGCCTGGCTGCCGGTTTCGGCGCCGATGCCGTGGATCATGCCCACGCCGAACGCTGTCTTCGGTCCGTACTGGTCGACGTGGAACTCATCATCGTGGTGCTCGCCCGCGAGCGCGTGCTGCAGTCGGTGCCAGCCGTGCCGAACGCCGGCGAAGACCAGCATCCACCGACTTTTCAGGCGGAACTCGCCCTCACCGCGCAAGTACTGGCTCAGCGAGTAGATCACCCACACACCCAGGATCAGCAGCGTGAAGCCGACGACCCGCTCCATGAGCGGATCGATCCACTCGGGCAGGATCGCCGCGAACGACAGCGCGAGCAGGCCCAGGGCGAAGACGACGATCGCATGGCCAAACGCATACAGCAGCGCCAGCCACATCGCCCTGATCTCTAGCCGTCCGAACGTGGCGCGAGCTCGAGCAGGCTCGCTGCTCGCCTCTGACTCGGCCACCTCGACACTGGTAGTGGTGCTGGCGATGTCGGTGATGGCCGCGATGTGATCCCAGTCGATCCCGTGCCGCACGCCGAGCAGCAGCCCGGTCGCGAGCAGCGACAGGCCGCCGATTTGCTGTGCGGTCTGGGCGATTTGCAGAAATTCCATCACGAGCTCCCGATCCGAGTACGCACACGACAGGATATCGGATCAGCTGCAATCAATTGCAAGTACGAGTTGCGGCATCAGGAGCCCCAGGCCGGGGTCCTGACGGTCAGTACTCGAGGCTCTCCGGCTGGCTGACGGCGCGCAGCGCTAGCTCGTGGATCACCACGTGCGCGGGCTGCTGGTAGGTATACACCAGCGCGCGCGCCACGTCCTCGGGTTGCAGTGGCTCGATCGACTCGATCAGCGGGCGCACTTTGGGTGCGTTGCGGGTCAGCGGTGTGTCCACCGCGGCCGGTTCGATCATCGTTACCCGGATGCCATAGCGCGCCACTTCCTTGCGCACCGAGTGTCCGAAGCCGATCACGCCAAACTTGCTGGCGATGTACGCCGGCTCGCCCACGTACGCGTCGCGACCGGAGGTCGAGGCCATCAGCAACAGGTGTCCTGAGCGCTGGCGCTGCATGTGCGGCAGCGCGTAGCGCACGCAGTACATCAGCCCAAGCAAGTTGGTCTCGATCAGCCTGCGCCAGACCTCGGGATCGCCCTCGAACGCCAGTGCCTGATCGGCCACTCCGGCGTTGGCAATCAGAAAATCGAGTCGACCAAAACGTTCGACGGCGCCGTCGACCAGATCGCGCACCGCCAACGGATCGCGCACATCCATCTCGATGCCAACGGCCGCGCCGCCGCCGCGCTCGACCGCCGCGACCGTTTCGGCCAGACCAGGCGTCGGTAACGACCCCAGCGTCAGCCGCGCTCCGAGTCGCGCGAACTCGACGGCGGTCGCCGCGCCGATGCCACTGCCCGCGCCGGTGATGACGCCTACCGGACCAGCGGCTGTCGTCATAGTCCGCGCTGCACGAGGTCAGCCATCCGTTCACCGATCATCATGCACGTGGCGTTGGTGTTGGCCCGCACGCAGTCAGGCATGATGGACGCGTCCGCGACCCGCAGCCCCGCCAGCCCGTGCACCTCGCCCGTCTGACTCACGACCGCGAGGCGGTCCGAGACAGGTCCCATCTTGCACGTTCCCGAGATGTGATTGGTGGTCGAGACCTCGCGCGCCATCCAGGCGTCCAGCGCCGCGTCCGACGCCAGGACCTCATCGGTTGGCGCGATCCGCGCATCCAGCATGCACTCGAACTCGGCGTGCCCAGCCAGCTCAACGCACAGCCGCAGCGAGTCGCGCAGTCGCTGCCGATCGAATGCCTCGCGTAGATAGTTGAAGTCGATCGCGGGCTGTACCGCCGGGTCCGCTGATTGCAGTGCAAGCTCGCCGGAACCCGCGGCCAGGTTGAGCACCGGCTGCAGGGTGATGCCCACCGGCGTCAGCCCATCACCGCCGCGATCGACGCGCCCGGTTGCGAACGACACCATCAGGATCTGCAGGTCGTTGCGCAGCCGCGAGCCCGGCGCGGTGTAGCGCAGCGCGACCTGGTAGCGCGGTAACGCCGGGTCCATCAACCAGTCGGAGCGCGGCTGCCAGGTCGCGTACACGTGCGGGTGGTCGCGCAGGTTCTGGCCCACGCCCGGCACATCGAGCTGCACCTCGACACCTGCGCGCCGCAGCTGATCGGCGGGCCCGATCCCAGACAGCAGCAGCAGGTGTGGCGACCCCACCGCGCCAGCGCTGAGGATGATCTCAGCACCCTCGATACGCACCAGATCGTCACCCTGGCGCACGAGCACGGCGACCGCCCGCCCGCCTTCGAGCACCACCCTCTCCGCTCGAGCGTCGGACACAATCGTCAGGTTCGCGCGCTCGCGGGCCGGATTGAGGTATCCCAGCTGCGTGCTCCAGCGCACGTCGTCGACCATGTTCAGCGGGATTGCCCCAACGCCCGAAGCGCCAGGGGCATTGTGGTCAGGGCTCGCGGGAAAACCAGCCGCGAGACACGCTTCGTAGAACGCGGTCTGCGGCGGCAGCCACTCCTCCTGGCACCAGCGCTTGACCGGGATCGGACCGTCCGCCCCGTGGTATTCGCCGTCGAAGTCGTGGTCGCGTTCGATTCGCCGATAGAACGGCAGGACTTTCAGAAAACTCCAGAAGTCGTTGCCGAGGGCTGCCCATGCATCGAAATCCTCGCTAATACCGCGGAGAAAAATGCCGCCGTTGATGGCGCTCGAGCCGCCCGTTACTTTGCCACGCGGCACGAGCATCGGCTCGGCCTCAGGCGTGGCCTGTCCGATGAAGCGCCAATCGTGATCGCTGGGCAGGATGTCAGCCGCGGTGATGTAGCCGCGCCTGAGCTTGTCGGGCAAGCTGTCGAGCGTCGGATAGTCCGGCCCAGCCTCGACCAGCAGCACCCGCCGTCCCCTGTCCTCCGAGAGCCGCGCGGCAAGAACGCCCCCGGCCGAGCCTGCCCCCACCACGATGACGTCGTACGGACCCACGCGCGCCCAGCAGGGTATCGTGCCTACCGCCCACCAGTCTTGTCTCTACGGAGAAGGGCGACCGGTCTTGCGTCCCGAAGGGAAGGAGACCGGTCTTGCGTCTCGAGGGGGGCGACCGGTCTTGTGTCTCGAAGAGAAGGAGACCGGTCTTGTGTCTCGAAGGGAGGGCGACCGGTCTTGTGTCTCGAAGGGAAGGAGACCGGTCTTGTGCCCCCAAAGGGAGGTGAGACCGGCCACGCCCGCGAAGGTCAGTATCGTGCGTCAGGCTCGAACGGGTACAGCGGGCGGCGTCGGCGGCGGTACTCGAACTGCGCCAGGTCGGATGTCGTCACGCCGGGTGTATTGACCAGGACGATCTGCGCGGCGATGGGCTGGTACGCCGGCCTGGGTGACACCACACCTTTGGCCACGACGACCTGGTACGTCTCCGGCCGCACACCGGTGGCATACATCTGCTGGATGCTGGTGTTGCCGATCAGTCGACTGGTCAGGACCAGCGTGTGCGCATCGGCCGTGTCGAGCACCACCGTCGTGCCACCGTCGAAGAAGCGGAATCCACCATGCGTCGGCGTCGGTTCTTCGAAGCGGCCATCGGAGATGACTCGTACACGACCGGTGACCTCCACCGGGCGCCCGTGCAGCGCATCGGTGTGCGCGCCGACCCGCAGCGACACGGTCTGCCCAACCCCAGCCGCGACGCACGCGGCCACTGCCGCCGGATCGAACAACGTCTGCAAGTAGCGGCGCACGGCCAATCGCTGCGCTTCCGCCAGCAGGATCGTGGAGTCACCCGGACTGCCACCACCAATGTTGTCGCCAACATCCATCAGCACCACCGGACCGCGGGGCGCCGCGGCCGCCGCGCGCAGCGCTTCCTCCGCCGAAGGTGTGTCGCCGACAAACTCGGCGCGGCGATCCCATGCCCGCCGCGCGAGCCACTCGGCTGACGCGCGGGCCAAAACCGCGTCACCATCGTGCACGGTGAGAAAACTCATGCCCATCTCGGCCACGTCGGCGTACGGATAGCCTTCGGCGACGCTGGCGGACAGCATGCCTGGTCGCCCGACGACCTCATCGACATCCTGCACGAGACTCCGCATCGGCTCCTCGCCGGTGAACTGCTTGACGATGTTGATCGCGACCGGCGGCATCTCCAACGCCTGGACCGGGTGGATCTCACCGCGGATGGTGCGCACGATGATCTCGGCGCATTCGCGCGCCCGCGGCCGTGGATCAAGATGCGGATTGGTGCGATAGACGTTCGTAGCGGTGACGTTGTCGACCATCTTGCGCGAGATGTTGGCGTGCATGTCGATCGACAGACCGATCGGCACGCCTGGCCCGAGAACCGCGCGCACGCGGGCAGAAATCTCGCCGTCGGCGTCCGGATACTCTTCGGACACCGCGGCGCCATGCAACGCCAGCAGCACACCGTCCCACGGCCCACGGTCGCGCAGCAGATCGAGCATTTCGCCCACGATCCGCTCGAACGCATCGCTGGTGATGGTGCCGATGGGATTGGTCTGCGCGAACAGCAGCGGAACGACTTCCACTCCCGGCCACTGGTCAGCCTCGAGATAACCGGCCAGCGTCGCGTGCGACTCCGCGTAGTCGCGCACGATCTCCTGGCCACGCAGGATGCCGTCTTCGACGAACCGCTCGTAGGTCGCGGGCAATCGCGCGAACGTGTTGGTTTCGTGGGACAGGCCGAGCGTGGCGAGGCGCACGCGCCTCAGGCCCGGACCGCCACGCTGGCGACGCGGCGAGCGGCGGTTTCGATCCCTTCCAGAGCAGTGTGGAGGTCCTCCGCCGTGTGCATGACGCACATGCCGTGATGCCAGGCGCTGTGGAAATACACACCCTGCTCCAGTGCCGCGCCGAAGAACCGCGTTGCCAGGTCGCGGTCGTATCGAGCAGCCTGGCGATAGGTCGTCGGCTCCTCCTCCAGACCGAAGAGCAGGCTGAAGCGCGCGCCGACCGCCTGCACCCATACCGGCAGGCCGGCCAGGCGGAATGCTTCGCGCAGGCCAGGGTAGAGCACGTTCTCCAGCTGCTCGAGGTGCGACCAGAGCTCCGGCTGCGCGATTTCGTCCAGGAATGCATCGGCCGCGAGGATCGGAATCAGATGCGCGTTGAAGGTCCCGCTGTGGACTGCCTTGCCGTTCGGTGACACCGCGTTCATCACCTCGCGCCGACCAGCGAACGCGCTCAACGCTGTCCCGCCGCCCAATGCCTTGCCGAGCGTGCACAGGTCGGGCGTGACACCGAGATAGCCCTGCGCGCAGCTCGCGCCAGTGCGGAACCCGGACAGGATCTCGTCGAAGATCAGCACCACGTTGTGGTCGCGCGTGAGCTGACGCACCGCCTCGAGGTAGCCGCGCGCGGGCAGCAGCGTGCCCGAGTTGTAGTTGATGGGCTCCATGATGAGCGCGGCGATCTCATCGCCATGCTGCCGCAGCGTGCGCTCCAGGACGGCGACGTCGTTCCACGGCAGCACGATCACGAACTCTTGCAGGGCTGCTGGGATGCCGCCACTCTCCGCGAACGGAATTGGCGCCTCGACGGGTCCAGCCACATCGAGCGGTGGCCACGCGCTGTAGCCGAGGTAATCGTGGTACCCGTGGAAGTGTCCCTCGAACTTCACCACCTTGTCTTTGCCGGTAAAGGCGCGCGCTGTCCGAATCGCGTGCCAGGTTGTCTCGGTGCCCGAGCCCGCGAAGCGCACCAGTTCCGCGCATGGCACGAGCTCGGTGATCTTGCGCGCGACCTGTGACTGATAGGGCGTCTCGTGAGCGCACAGAATGCCCATGTCCAGGGCGTTCTCGATGGCTCGACGCACCGCCGGGTGGCCGTGCCCGAGCAGCGTCGCGCCGTTCGACGTGTTGAGGTCGACATAGGCCCGGCCATCGACGTCGTAGACCCAGCCGCCCGCTCCGCGCGCGGTCATCACTGGTGCGCCGAGCGACGCGTGGATGCGCGCGGCGGCGGACACGCCGCCGGCAAGGTGGTTCTGGGCCGCCTGGTAGATGCGTTCGCCTTCCGTCACACGCACAACGCTATCAGGCGGCGTGTCGCTATCCTCGGCCATGAGTAGTGCAGGCCGACGACGTATCGCTGACCCGCCGTGAGATGTGGGCGCTCGTCGTCTGCCAGCCGCTTGCCCAACTGTCGAATATGGCCCTGCTGCCCTCGTTGGGCGCAATGCGCGCGGACCTGCAGCTGAGCTATGCCGAATTGGGCTGGGTCGTGGCGGCGTTCGGCATCACTCGCCTGTCGGTCGATCTCCCGGCGGGCAACCTGGCCAACCGTTGGAACCCGCGCTCGGTCTTGATCGCCGCGCTCGCGCTCAGTGCGTTCGGTTCAGGCGCTGGTGTCCTGGCCACCAACGGCTGGCATATCGCGGCAGTGCGCTTGCTCGTCGGCATCGGCTCGGCCGTGGCGCAAGCGATGCTGCTCGCCTGGATCGTTGGCGGCGCGGGTAGAGCCGGCCGCGGCCGGGCGCTGTCGCTCAGCGAGGCGTTCTTTTCCTCGGTCGGACTCGTCGTACCAGTCCTGGGCGGCTTGCTCGCCGCGCCGCTTGGCTGGCGGGTCGCGTTCGTCATGGGCGCCATCGCCGCGCTCGTGGGCCTGCTGGCGATCGTATTGTGGACGCGGGCGAGCAGTGCCGCGCGCACTGTCGGTCTGACCAGGAGCAGCGAATCGACCGATGTCGCCCAGCCGGTGGCGTGGCTCGACTTACGCGCTGGCGGCAAGGTCCTCCTTGCGTCGTACCTGGCCACGTTCGCGGTCTTCTACTGCCGCAACGGCATGCTCAACTCGGTGGTGCCGGTCCTGGGCGCGGAGCGCTTCAACTTCACGCCCTTTGAGATCGGCAGTCTGTTCAGCGTGATCAATGCCATCGGCATCGGCGCGGTCTTGCTCGCCGGCCGCAGCGCCGATCGGTTCGGTCGCTATCGCGTGCTCGTGCCCAGCCTGGTGCTGCTGACCATCAGCCAGGCGCTGCTGCTCACCGTCCACGATCCGGTGACCTACATCGCCGTCGGCCTGATGCAGGGCGTGGCGTCCTTCGTCAATCCGCTGCCCACGATCGTGATGGGCGACGCGCTGTCACCGCGTTTGCGCGCCCGCGGCATCGCGGTCTATCGCGCTGTGTGCGACGTCGCCATCCTGACCGCGCCTGCCTCGATGGGTCTGGCGATCCAGGCGGCGGGCTTCGGCGCCGCCGAGACGCTCAACTTCGTCGTGAGTGCGATCGTCCTCGGCGGTGTGTGGCTGCTGTACCAGAAGCGGCAAGCGCTCCAGGCCACGCAAGAACAGACCGCGCCGCCAGCGTAGACTCGCGGCCGGCACCGCCACGCGCAGCTGGGGCAGGCGCCGCACCAGCGTGTCGATCGCGATCTGGGCTTCCAGTCGCGCGAGTGGAGCGCCGACGCAGTAGTGCGCCGCCTGACCGAAAGCCAGGTGGTGGTTCGGCGTGCGGCAGATATCCAGCTCGTCCGGTCGTGCGAAGTACGTGGTGTCGCGATTGGCTGACGCAAGCACGCCGAGCACCATGTCGCCACGCGGGATCGTCTGCCCGTGCAGCTCGACGTCCTGCGCGGCATAGCGTTCGGACGCCAGCTCAACCGGGCTGGTGAAGCGCAAGAGCTCCTCGACCGCCAGGCCGACCAGCGCTGGATCGGCCCGCAGGCGCTCGAGCTGTTCGGGGTGCTCGAGCAGCGCGAGCGTGCCACTGGCGATGAGGTTCACGGTCGTTTCATGGCCCGCGATGAGCAACAGCACGACCATCGCGAGCAGCTCGTCCGGGCTCAGCCGGTCGCCCGCATCTTCAGCCTGGAGCAGCGCCGTGAGCAGGTCGTCGCCTGGCCGCGTCCTGCGCCACGCGAAGAGCCGCCGCAAGTACCGCAGGAAGAACCACGCGGCGGGCAGCGCAAGTAAGGCATCGATCGGCCGCGACACCGATACCAGGCGCGACGACCAGGCGTGAAAGCGCCCGCGATCCTGCCGCGGAATCCCGAGCAGCTCGGTGATGATGGCCATTGGCAGTGGCAGCGCATAGCCGGCGACAAGCTCGATACGACCGCTCGCGGCGTTCCCCTCGAGCAGCCCGTCGCACAGCTCCGCGATCCGAGTGCGCAAATGCTCGACCAGGCGCGGCGTAAAGGCCTTCTGCACCAACGCTCGCAGGCGCGTGTGATCGGGCGGGTCGAGATCGAGCATGTTGCGCGTCATCGGCCGCAGCGGGCCCGGGATCCACGCCTGCCCGACTCGCTCGCCTGCCCGAGTCGGGTCTTTCACGAAGCGTGGGTCCTTCAACAGCGCGGCGACGTCGTCGTAGCGCGAAATCAGCCACGCCGGTTTGCGCGTTGGAAAACTGACGATGGTCCGATACACGGGCGCCTCGTCGCGCAGCCGCGCGTAGAACGGATGCGGGTTGGCCTTGAACGCAGGGCTGGCGAGATCAGTCGGCGGAATGTTCGGCATGGCGGCCTCCCTGGCTGGCGAGAATCATGTCGGCGACAACATCGGGCACCGCGTCCCACCGCTCGTTCAGCAGCCGTTCGCCGAACAAGCGCAGAACCAGGCATCCGAGGACCAGGGCGGCGTTTGCCCTGACCATCAGGCGCGGATCCGTGGCGCCACTGGCGGCGGACCAATCAACAGTCGCGGCGTCGGCAACCTCGAAGGTCGGCTCGATGACCTCGCGCAGGTAGCGAGTGCGGAGCGTCGGGTTGATCAGCAGCTCCGAAATCAGCACCTGGAAGGCGTCGAAGCCGACGCGGTCGAACACCTCGAAGCGGTGGCGCACGTAGCTGCGCACGAACGCATCGCGGTCGGCTTCGGGAGGCCGCGTGAGGTCGTGCTGGCGCTGCTCGGTCTCGTTGAGGCGGTCGAAGATGCCGAACAGCAGCGCGTCCTTGTTCTTGAAGTAGTTGTAGATGGTGCCGTCGGCGACGTCGGCCTGGCGGGCGACGTCACGGATGGTGGCGCCGTTGAAGCCTTTGGCGGCGAAGACGCGTGTCGCGGCGTCGAGGATGTGGTCGCGGCGCACGGCGGCGAGCCGCTCACTCAGGCTCTGAGTAATCATTCACTTTCCTGAATACTCATTCATTTTACTGCCAGGAGGATAATCCTGGCCCTGGCGGGCTGTCAACCTGCGGGAACTCGCATGCGCGGCACCGACATGCGCTGGGAGCCGAAGCTCGCGTTCGCCACGCTGGCGGCGTATTACGGTTCTGTTCCGCCCGCGGGGAGCATATGAGCGCCATCACCGCCGCGGCACACCTGCCCGGAGCAGCGGGCTACTGGCCGGCAGCCCGTACCCCTACCTCGTCCAGGTGGCGCAGCAGATCGGCCGGGTCCTCGTACACGCGATAGGCGCCGGCCGCCTGCAGCTCATCCAGCCCATAGCCGCCCGACAACAAGCCCACCCCGAGCGCGCGCGCTCGCTGCGCGGCCAGCAAATCCCAGACGCTGTCGCCGACCACGATCGAGGTGCCAATCTCCACGCCCAGCCGCGCGGCGGCGGCTAGAAACAGGTCAGGGTCGGGTTTCGCGTGCGCGACCTGGTCGCGCGTCACGATCGGCACACCCTCGGGAACCTGCAAGGCATCCAGGGTCCGCTGGGCGCTGACGCGGTGCCCGCTGGTCGCGATCGCCCACGGCACGCCGAGGCTGGTCAGCGTGGCCAGCAGCTCGCGCGCACCCGGCAGCGGGCGCACCTGGTTCGCGTAGTCGGCATACACCCGCGCATGTGCCTGGCGCAGCCGATCGGCCTGCTCGGCACTCACCGGCCGACCCGTCTCGCGCAGCAGCGCATTCGCGAACAGCCCGCCGCTCATCCCGATCTTGCGATGGATGCGCCACACCGCGAGCTCGATGTCCAGCTCTTCGAGCGCCTGCCGCCAGGCGAGCACGTGCTGGTAGACGCTGTCGACCAGGGTGCCATCCAGGTCGAACAGGAACGCTGGCCCGCGTTGCGGCGCGGTCATCGAGGGCTCACCGCCTGGCGATTGTCACACACACCTTCAATTGGGTGAAGGAGCTGGTCGATCCCGCGAGCCGTGCCGTGTTGGCGTTTCAGCCGCGGCTCGTGACCGCCAATCGGATCGCGC
>Ga0137373_10009481_pt1 | contig 10201 bp, 5 predicted proteins | sample SagtaG_5_FD_104912 | JGI IMG/M metagenome (GOLD analysis project Ga0137373, IMG submission 104912) | Vadose zone soil microbial communities from Sagehorn Ranch, Mendocino, California, USA - Sage1_R_80_16 metaG | ecosystem: Environmental > Terrestrial > Soil > Vadose zone | place: USA: California...
CCGATGAAGAGCCCCTGGCCGTTTTTGCCGTGGTCGCGCGCACCGAGGACGTGCGTTCGCGCATCGCCCTGGTCAAGGAAGCGATCGCCGAAGAGCCAGAGCGCGTCGCGCCGGGCGGGCTGTCGTTGGCGAGCCTTTCGGGCATCATCCCCGAGCTCGCCGTCGCCGGCCCCGTGGCGATCTTCGATCTGGAGGACGGACGCAGCGAGCTCGTCATTCTGGAGCGCGGCGAGCCCGTTTTCGCGCGGACGCTTTCGCGCGGCACGGCGGGCCTTCCCAATTCGGCGCCGATGCTGGCTCGCGAGTTTCGTCAATCGCTAGCGGCGTGGCGCATCAACGGTGCAGCGCCCGAAATCGCCTACCTCGTCGGCGCCGGAGCAGCGACGCCGGGGGCAGAGCAGTTCTTCCAGGGTGAGCTCGCGCTTCCCGTGGCGGCCCTTCCGCCCACTCGACTCGAGGAAACGACGCCCGAACACCTGGCCGCGGTGCCCCGCTTTGCGAAGGCGGCGAGCCTCGCGCTTTCGCTCACCGCGCGGGGCAAGGGGTACAACCTGCGTCGCGGCGCGCTCTCCTACGAACGCGGCTACGGTTTCCTGCGCGAGAAGGTCCCGCTGCTCGGCGCGCTCGGCGCCGTGGTCGTCGTGAGCTTCTTTTTCGGCGCCTTCGCGGAGCTACGGTCGCTCGGGCAGGAGCGCACGACGCTGGAGTCGGCGCTCTCCACGGTGACCAAAAACATCTTCGGCCAAGCAACGTCCGACCCGCAGCGCGCGATGGATCTGCTCGAGAAGAGCGCGGTAGGGGCCGACGATGATCCGCTTCCTCGCGCAGATGCCTTCGACGTCATGGTGCAGCTCGCCCAGGCGGTGCCGGAAAGCATGACCCACGACATCGAGGAGCTCGACGTGCAGCGCGGCCGCGCCACTATCCACGGCATCGTGCCGACCATTCCCGACGCGCAGCAGATCGCCGCCACGCTCAAAAGCGTGCGCTGCTTTCAGGACGTGAAGATTACGAAAACTAACCAGGAAGTGGGATCGGACCGACAAAAGTACGCCATGGAATTCGACATCAAGTGTCCGGCGGAGGGTAAGGAGAAGGCGGCTGCGGCGGCGAGCGGCTCGGCCAGCGCGAGCGCCAGCCCGGGAGGCAAGCCATGAACGAGCAGCTCACGCGCCTGCGCGAATGGTTCGACAAGCTCGCGCCTCGCGAGCGACGCCTGATGAGCATTCTCGGCATCGCCGTGACGGGATTTCTCGTTTTTTTGGTACCGCTCCTCATGTCACTCATGCTGAGCTCGCGGCGCGATGCCAACACGGCGCTGCGCAACGCGCTCTTCACCATCAAAAACTCCCGCGAGGAGGTTCATCAACGCCAGCTCAAGCGAGAGGCCATCATCGCTCGCTACGCCAACAAGGCGCCGGCTGTTGCGAGCGTCCTCGAGAAGGCTGCGCGTGACAATCGGCTCGAGATTCAGGAGTCGCGCGATATGCCGGAGGCGCCCCACGGCAAGAAGTACATGGAACGGAGCACCGTCGTTCGGATGCGCAAATGCGGCATGCTTCCGCTGGCCAAGACGCTCGAGCAGCTCGAGCAACAGCACATTCCGGTATCGATTTCACGTTTGAACATTCGACGCCGCGGCGGCGAGCGGGACTCCTACGACGTCGAGCTCGGCCTGTCGGCCTTCGACCGCACCGAGGCGAACAAGGAACCCGCCTCGGCCGGCACCGCACCGGGAGGCAACAAATGAAGCTGTCCGATATCAAGCTGCCGCAGCTTAACATCAAGCTTTCGCCGAAGATGCGGCGCATCCTGGCGCTCTCGGGTTATCCGCTCTTTTATTTGTTTTGCCTCTTTCTCTTCGCGTATTGGACGTTTCCCTACGAGCGGCTCAAAGAACGGCTGCTCGTGGAGCTCGACGCGCAGCGCGGCAACAATCCCAATGCGCAACGCGTCGAAATCGATTCGCTCGGTCCGTATTGGTTCTCGGGTCTCTCCGCCAAAGGGCTGCGCCTCATTACTCCGAAGCCGCTCGGCGCCGAGGGAGACACGACGCCGAGCAAGCTCACGTTCGACGAGGCGCACGTGCGCGTCTCGATCCTCCCGCTCCTCATCGCGCGCGTGACGGTGCATTTTGGCGCCAAAGCCTTCGGCGGCACCATCGACGGCTGGACGCGCAATGGCTCCGACGGGCGGCGCATCGAAGCGGACCTCGAGGACATCGACGTCGGTAAAGTCGAGGTCTTGGGTGATCTGGTCGGTGGTTTGCCCTTGGCGGGCACGCTCAACGGCAGCCTGGAGTGGATGCTTCCCGATCAGAAACTGAGCAAGGCTACCGGAACACTCAACCTGACCATCACCGATCTGGCGGCGGGTGATGGCAAGACTAAAATTGCCGGCAAGCTCGCGCTTCCCAAGGCCAACGTAGGCAACTTCGAGCTCGCGTCCGAGGCCAAAGACGGTGTTCTCAAAGTGACCAAGCTCGGCGCACAAGGTCAGGATCTCGACTTCGCGGGTGACGGGAAAATCTCGCTGCGCGACCCATTTGCCGACAGCCTCGCCGACCTATACCTGCGTTTCCGATTCTCGGACGGCTACAAAGGCAAAAACGAGATGACCAAGTCACTCTTCGGGACGCCGGGGTCGACGATGCCTGCCCTCTTCGAGCTCGCCGATCCGCGCATCAAAACGTCCAAGCGGTCGGACGGTTATTATGCTTGGCACATGTCGGGACTCTTGAAATCGGCGCGCTTCGATCCGGCACCAGCGGGTGGATCGTCCGCCGGCATGTCGCACCGCCAATCCGCCCCCCCCGCCGCGCCGCCTTCGCCCGCACCGGGCAACGTCGAATAGCGCGACCGTCAAGAATCGACGGCGATGCCGAGCTTCGCGCGCAGGGCGAAGTACGGCTCGCTCGTCGCGAAAAGGGTGAGCTCCTTCAGACGATCTTTGATGGGCACGGCGCTCGCGTCTTCGCCCGATGCCTTGATGAGTTCGGCGGCGACTTGAAGGTCGTGGCACATGAGAAAGCCCGCTCGGTCAGCGGTCAGGTCGACTGCGGCGACCCACCTCTTCAGATCGAGCGCGCCGCCCCCGGACAAGAGCTTCGAGACGAGACTGGCAAGGCGCTCGCGGGTAGGTCCGACGATCGCGCGATCGAGAGCGGCCAGGCTCTCGCGCATGGGGTTTTCCAGCTCGGGTTGAATCGGAAACTGCGGCGAAATCATCTTCACGGCGGCAAAGAGCCACGCCTTGAGTCCGGTGCCGGTAGGGACCAGATGCCTCACATAGAATCCTTGTCGGTAGTAGGCGAGATGACGCGAGACGATGAAAGCCCCAGCCTGCGGAGCGATCTGCGCCTCGATGGCCGAACGGCCCACGACCACGGCAGGTTCATGCGTGGGCAAGAAAGACAGACCGCCCGGGTCGTTGCTGTTCTCGAACGTGGGTGGCGGCGCGATTCCGAGCACGCTCGACGCCCAATAGATCGTTTGTGCAATCGGATGAGGACTCTGGGCGAGGTCGATGGCGTAGTCGGATTGGTAGCCGAGCTCCTCCAGGGATTGTGCGCGCGCGGCGATGATGGCGGGTTCGATGAGCAGGAACATCGCCGAGAGCGTTGCGTCCGCGTCTTCGTGCAACAGCAGCTGGTGAAAATCTTCGTAGCTGAGTTGGGTGCGCGCGGCAGCAGGTGAGTCGGAGCGCATGCGCCGGAAGAACCGCTCCTCGTCGGGTTCGGCGAGGTTCAAGAGAAAAAGGGCCTGGCACATGCACCACGCCGCATCGGCGCGTTTGGTTTCGGTGTAGAGGCGCCGCAAGAGCTTGTAGGAGTCGGTCCGGTCGGGGTTGCGCCGCAAGATCGCGCGGTGCGCGGTCACGGCCTTGTCGAGGTATTGCACCGGGTCGGAAGCATAAAGACTCGCCAACAAATCGTTGCGCCGCTTGTTTTCCGGATCGAGCGTCTGGGCTGCCTCGTAGGCATCGATCGCCGCTCCGATCCAGCCGAGGTTCTTGTGATAAAGCACCGCGAGCTCCTCGAATGCCTCGAGCATCTTCTGGTGATCGTTGGCTTCGTTGGCGTGGTCGAGCTTCATCTTGAGCAGCGTCTCCACGCCGCGGTAATCGCCTTTTTGGGTGCGCAGATCGACGGCTTCCTCGAGGGCGCGGTCGAGCGTCGGGTCGAGCTCGAGAGCGCGCTCGTAGTACTCGAGCGCCGTGTCGATTTCACCGAGCTGGCGCGCGCTGACCATGGCGGCCGTGTGGAGGTACTTGGCTTTCTGCTTCTTGTCTTCGACGAAATCGGACAGTTTGAGTACGACCTCGACCAGCTTGCCCCAATCCTTCTCTTCGCTGTAAAGCTGCATCAGCTTGGTGAGGATGTTCCGATCTTCGGGGCGCTCTTCCAGCGCGACGATGTACGTCTTCGCGGCGCGGGTGCGATCTTTGAGCTTGGCCGAGTAGATCTCCCCAATCTCGAGGAGCAAGGCGTATCGTTCCTCCCCGTCGGCGACGTCGAGCCTGCGGCTCTTCATTTTGACGACATTTTCCCAATCGCCGGCCGCTTGATAGAGCTTGGCCAGCGCCGCCAGCGGCTCCGGCACGCTCGGGTCGAGTTCCGCCGCCTCGGCGAGCGGCGGAAACGCGAACTCGAGAAATCCCGCGCGACGCGCCGACTCGCCCAGACGATAGAGCGATTCGGCTTCCTCTTTCTGCGTCAACCGGTCGCGGAACCGGCCGAGCAGCTCTCGGTAGAGCTCGTAGGCGCGTTTGGGATCGCCGTGGTCGAAGGAAACGCGGGCCACGCGCGCCAGCGCGTCGGCGTCGTTCGGCGCGATCTTGAGCAGCTCGTCCATCGGGGCGATCGCTTTTTCGGTCGAACCCGACTTGTAGAGCGCATCTACGTAGCGCACGAGCACGCGGGTGGCTTCGGTCCGGTCGAGCTTGTCGGCGCGGTTGGCGGGCAACTCGTAGTGCGCGGCCGCTTCGAAAAAGCGCTCCTCTTCGAAGGCAAGATCGCCGAGCACCACCAGCGCGTCCACATTGGTCGGATCGAGACGATTGGCCTGCGTCGCGGAGGCGAGGGCCCGGACGTCGTCCTTGAGCTTGTGCTTCGAGAGCCGCGCCGATTCGGCGAACAGACGCGCCTTTTGCCCGGCGCCGTCGGCCAGCTCGATCTGACGCGCGATGAGCTCGAGGGCGGCGGACGCATCGCCGCGCGCCGTGTACGCGGCCCGCAGCGCATCGATCGCGCCCAAATGGGAGGGAACCGCGTCGAGCGCGGCCTTGTATTTTTCGATGGCCCCGTCCACATCGCCGTTGTCCTGCAGGAGCTTGCCCGCGCGCATCCACTGCTCGGCCTTGGCCTCCGGCATCTTGGCCTGCTGAGCCAGCGCTTCGATGGCCTGTACGGCGAGGGTCGAGTCGCCCGACCCGGCCCGCAGCTTGACGAGCGCATCGAGCGCGGTTGCCTGGTTGGGATCGAGCGAGAGCGCGCGCTCGTAAGTTTCGAGCGCCCGCGATGGCGAACCAATCTGCTCGAGCAAGACCTTGCCGTGGGCGAGCAAGAGCTCGATCTTGCGCCGATCGTCGAGCGGCGTGCGCAGATGTCGTTCGTAGGTAGAGGCCACGTCCTCCCAATGCTCGAGCGCGCGATAGTGTCGCTCCAGCGCAGAGAGCGCCCCATCCATGTTGGGATCGATCCCCAACATCGCCTCGCAAGCCTCGGCGGCTTTCTCGTGATCGATGAATTCCTCTTCGTAGATGGAGGCGAGTCGCTCGTAGATGGCCACCCGCTGACGGGGCGTTACCGCCGCACGAATCTGGCGTTCGAGCACGCCCAACAGGTCACGATAGCGGCCCGTGCGATTGTAGACGCGATCGAGGCCCTTCAGAGCCGAGGCGTTTTGCTCGTCTTCTTCGAGGATGGATTCGTAGCGTCGCGTGGCTTCGCCCAAATCGTCCATTTGATCTTCGAAGAGCTCCGCGATACGCGCCAGCGTGGTCCATCGCTTCTCGCCGCGTTGGATTTCGGCGCGGCCTTCCAGCATCTTGACGAGCGCCTCGAAATCGCGCGCATCCTCGAGAATGCGCTCGAGCCCGTCGCCGGCAGCGGGGTGCGTGGGATCTTCGGCGAGCACCTTCTCGTAGAGCTCCCTTGCCCTGGTCGCGTCGCTCAACTTCTTTTCGAAGAGCTCCGCGGCGTCGGCCAAGAGATTGCGCGCGACGGCGGAGCTCGGCGCGACTTCGGCGCGATGTTGCAACGTGGAGGCGAGTTCGCCCCACTGCTGTGCTTTCTGGTAGACGGAGCAGATTCCCGACAGCGCGCCTTCGTGATTGGGGTTCGTGGCGAGGATCGTTTGAAAACAGTTGACTGCCAGATCGGCGCGCGCCGCCTTTTCGGAGTACCAGCGTCCCAGGCGCGTCAAGAGCGGAATCTTCATCTCGGGGGGCATGTCGCCCGAGCTCGCGTCGGCGCACATCGACGTTGCTTCGGTCCACGCCTGGAGATCGCCGCCCGCGAGCCGCTCGACTTCGCCCGCGTACGAATCGTTTTCGGAATCCTCGCAGACCGCCTGGGCATAAGCGACGATGGCTTGTGACTTGTCGTCGAGCTCGGATGCATAAATGCGCCCGATCTCCGCCATAGCGCGACCCTTCTCCGCGCGACTGTCCGCCGCTTCGGCGCGCCCGAGGAGCATCTCCACGACCTCCTCGAACTTCCCGAGCGATTTGCGCACCTGCATGAGCGAGGCGGCCGCGATGTCGTCGGCGGGATCGAGCTCGATGATGCGCTTGTAGATCCCCTCGGCATTGGCCTTGTCGTTCGCGCTTTCGTACATGCGTGCGGACCGAAAAAGCAGATGCTTGCGATTGTCGTTCGCGAAGGCGTCGAGCCCCCATGCAGGTTCGTTCTGCGCTGCGAGGGCGAACGCTTCGGCGATTCTTCCCGGGTCGGCGCCTTCTTGAGCGGCACTTTCCAGCGCGAGGGCCGCAGCTTCGTCCTCCGGTCCCGCGAGCAGTGCCTGGATTCGCTCGTCGAGCTCGTCCTCGGTGATGGTGACGGTCACCATCGCGGCCGATCCGCGCTCGAACATTTCGAATGCCTCGAGGAGGGCGCGTGCGTCGCGTGGGCGGGCGGTCGGCTCTTTGCTGAGAAGTGAGAGTACGAACCGATCGAGATCCTTGGGGACCCAACCATGCGGGGCCACTTCACTCGGGGCCCTCGGCTCTTCGATGAGGTGAGCGACGGCCGCGTCCACCGGCGTCGTGTCGCTGAAAACCGGCTGTCCCGTCAGCACCTCGAAGAGAATCGAGCCGAAGGCATACACGTCGGCTCTCGGTTGCGCGACGTTGCCTCGTATTTGTTCGGGGGCGATCGTCTTGGGCGATCCCAACGAGTGCACGAATTGCGAATGACCATTGACGATGCGGGCACGTTGCCGCAAACGATCGACCCCGCCGTCGACGACCAGAACGCGCTGCCCGTGGGCGCTCTTGTTGACGATGATGTTTTCGAGCTTCAGGTCCCCGTGGGCGATGCCCCGTTCGTGGAGTGCCGCCAATGCATCCAAGACATTGCGCAAGAGCAAGCGCGCTTCCTGGAAATGCACGGGACCGTCGCGCTTGATCCTGGCCGCCAGCGATTCGCCTTGGATGTCTTCGTAAGCCACGTAATCCGCGCCGGTTTCGTCCAGGCGACCCACGGTGAGCAGGCGGGGCAATGAGGCACTGCCAATTTTGCCGATGAGCCGCGTCACGGTGAGAAACCGCTGGAGGGCACGAGCATCGCGCGATGCATCCCGCCGCAGCACCTTCACGATCATCGCTTGACCGCCGTGGTCGGCGGCATAGACGATCCCGACGCTCCCTTCGCCGAGCCGGCGCTCGATGATGAAAGGCCCGACCATCGTGCCCGAGGCGAGCGTCTCGTCGGTGGCGAAACCCCGCTGATTCAGATCCCGGAGTCGGGGGTCGGCATCCGAGCGCGATCCGATCACCGCCTCGAGCAATGCGTCGAGCGCATCCATCTGCGAGCAGTGATCGGTTAGGGCACGCGCGAAGGCTGCTTTGCCGTTGGTGCCCCCGACTCGCTCGGGGTCGAGCCCCAAGAGATCCCGGCTTAGAGTAGTGAGCTCGTCGAGGCTGAAAAGGCGCTCGATTTCGCCACGGAGAATCTCGATATCCATCCTGGACTCCCTGCTCGATCGCGTCGCGATCCTACTAGTCCCTTAAGTGGTCTCAAGCCCTCAAGAATGTGTCGGAAATTTCGCACCCCACCGCCGGACGACCCGCCGATGCTCTCATTCGGATAGGGTCAAAAAATTTCAGCGACGGCGATTTCTTGGCCACGCCCCGGGCATATGAGAGGGTGGGGGAAATGCACCGCATAGTCGTTTTCGTGGAGAGGATCCTCCCGATCACCATTCTGGCGATGGCGGCCGTCGGCGCGCCGGTGATGATACTCGCACCGGAGGGGATACCGCGTCTGCATTCATTGTCTAGAGAACTCGCACTCGTCGAGGCCGAGAATGCCGACTTGCGGCAGCAGATTCATCATCTGCGCGGCAAGGTGCAGCACCTTCGGGATGATCCTGCAGCCGTCGAGCGAATTGCGCGGGACGAGCTCGGGTTGGTCCGGACCTCGGAAGTCGTTTTTCAGTTTCCGAGGCGACCGTGACTTCCTCGCGGACTCCGGTTGTGGGGTGGTAACGTAGCGAGGTGTCCGTCGAACTCGGGCGTCGGCTCATCGCGTCGGGCGCGGTTGGGGCTTCTGCAATCCAGGCCGCGCTCCAACGTCACCTCGGCACCGGTATGCCGTTCATCCGAGCTCTTCTCGAGCTCGGACAGGTGACCGAACGCGTGCTCGAAGAGGAGCTAGCGCGGTCACCTCTTCCCGTGCTCGGCACGGTGATTCCCCTGCCGGCGATCATCGACGACCTGCCCAAGGATCTTTGCCGCAAGCTCTTGGCGATTCCCGTGCGCCGCGACCCGCGTACCGGCACCATCGACGTAGCCGCCGTGGACCCGTTCGACACGCATATCGTCGAGGAGTTCGCCTACCACGTGAAGAGCGAGGTGCGCGTTCTGCGCGGTTCTCTTGCCTCCATCGAGGACGCGCTCAACCGCATCGACAAGGGCGAATTTTCCTTGACGGTCATTTTGCGCAAGTCGGTCCCTCCCGCCGATGCCTTCGCAGCAACCGGTGCGGCCGCGGCTCCACCAAACAACCCAACCGGTCGGATCCCGAGTGACCATCCCATTCCGCTCGTGCGGCGTGCCATACGCGACGGAAGCATCGAAGTGCTCGGCATTCGCGACATCGTCGAACCCGCCGAGGTCGACGGCGTCGGCAACCAAAGCGGCGAAGGGGCGGCATCGCTCCGAGGGGCGCACATTCCTCGCGCTCCTTCGGTCCCCACTTTCTCCGAGTCTGCCGCAAAACGAGAGTCTCACAAAATGCAGGTCCCCCGCCGGGACGGCGCCAGCCCGGCGACCACCTCGCGCGGACCGTTCTCTCCCCGCGCTCCCGTGCCCCCCTTTGCCGACATCCGTGGGGTGCTCGACGCCATGCGGGCAGCGACCACTCGCGACGAAGTGATCGATTGTCTGATCGTCGGCATGAGCACCGTGGCGCGCCGGGTCGGCGTCTTTGCCATTCGAAAAGGAGGCTTTCGCGGCATTGCTTGCAATGCGGAGCTCGGCGATGCGCGCCTCTTCCGCAGCATCGAAATCGCGACCGAAGCCCCGAGCCTGCTCGGGATCGCCGTGGCCAATGGCTCGTACTTGGGGCCGCTTCCCGTAACGGCGCCGCACGAGGCGCTGCTCTCCATTCTGCACGAGGCTTCCGAAGACGTTGCCGCCGTTGCAGTGCGGGTGGCGGGCCGTCCGGCGGTCGTTCTTTTCGCCGACCAGCTCGGCGATACGCTGATCGCCACGCGCCGCGCCGAAGAATTGGGTCGTGAGGCGAGTGATGCGTTTTCGCGGATTTTGAAGGACACCAAAGGGGTCCAGCGGGGTGGCGCGTGAGTGACGACGCGCGAGCTCGAGCCTATCGCGAAGCGCGCGAACGCTGGCGTCGCACGCTCGCTGCATCGTCCGTCCCGCCGCGGCCCAAGCCCGGGCTTTACGCGGGCGGATACGATCCTCCCGATCTCTATGATCCCGATGATCTCGAGGCGTTCGATTTCGATCCGCTGCGCGA
>Ga0137373_10009485_pt1 | contig 10199 bp, 9 predicted proteins | sample SagtaG_5_FD_104912 | JGI IMG/M metagenome (GOLD analysis project Ga0137373, IMG submission 104912) | Vadose zone soil microbial communities from Sagehorn Ranch, Mendocino, California, USA - Sage1_R_80_16 metaG | ecosystem: Environmental > Terrestrial > Soil > Vadose zone | place: USA: California...
GGCGGCGTGAGTCCCGTCGGCAGGAGTTGAACCTGCTGCGACCGTCGTATCAGAACGGTGCCCGTACCTCTCGGGCCTCGACGGGGTGGAGGAGGGTGTCGGATTCGAACCGACGCCGGACGTGAAGCCCGGTCTGTCTCAGCAGGACAGCGCGATAGACCGCTCTGCCAACCCTCCGTGACGGCCGGCGCCGAGCCCGACGCCCGCCAGTTCATCCTTTGACGCAGACGACCTGCTTGAGGTGCGCCACGACCTCCACGAGATCCGCCTGCTCGGCCATCACCTCGGCGATGTCCTTGTACGCGCCGGGAATCTCGTCCAGGACGCCGACGTCCTTGCGGCACTCCACGCCGGCGGTCTGGGCGGCCAGGTCCGCGGCGGTGAAGGTCCGCTTGGCCTGTCCCCGGGACATGCGCCGTCCCGCTCCGTGGGAGGCCGAGCAGTAGGCGTCCGGGTTACCGAGCCCACGAACTATGTACGAGCCGGTACCCATCGACCCGGGGATGATGCCCAGGTCGCCGCGTCCGGCGCGGATCGCGCCCTTGCGGGTCACCAGGACCTCGACACCGTCGTAGGTCTCCTCCACCACGTAGTTGTGGTGGCAGGAGATCGGCTCGTCGAACTCCGCGGTCGGGAACCGCTCGCGTACGACGCCGCACAGCAGGGCCATCATCGTGGCCCGGTTGCGGCGGGCGTACTCCTGCGCCCACCACAGATCGCGGCGGTACGCGGCCATCTCGGGCGTACCGGCGAGGAACGCCGCCAGGTCCCGGTCGGGCAGATCGGCGTTGTGGGGCAGCGTACGGGCCACGGCGATGTGCCGTTCGGCCAGCTCCTTGCCGATGTTGCGCGAGCCGGAGTGCAGCATCAGCCAGACCCGCCCGGCGTCGGGGCCGCCCTGTTCGAGGCACACCTCGATGAAGTGGTTGCCGCCGCCGAGGGTGCCCATCTGGTGCTGGGCGCGGCCTCCAGAGGCGCCACCTTCGCGGTGAGCGTGGCGAATTGGCGCCAGAAGGCGTCCCAACCGCCCTGGTCGAGGCCGCGGATCCGGCGGGGATCCACCGCACTGTCCCGCTGGGCGAACCCGACCGGGACCGCGGCCTCGATCGCCGACCGCAACGCGCCGAGGTCGTCGGGCATGTCCCCGGCGGTCAACGAGGTACGGACCGCGGACATGCCGCAGCCGATGTCGACGCCGACCGCGGCCGGGGAGATCGCCTGCCGCATCGCGATGACCGAACCGACGGTCGCGCCCTTGCCGTAGTGGACGTCGGGCATCACCGCGACGCCGTCGACCCATGGGAGGCGGCCGATGTTGCGGAGCTGCTGGGCGGCCTGCGGTTCGATGGCGTACGGGTCCGTCCAGACCCGCACGGGTGCCCGCGTGCCGGGCAGCAAGGTGTAGCTCACGATCGTCACCTCCTCATGGTCAAACGGCTGGCGTCCCGTACCGGACTCGAACCGGCGCTCTCCGCCTTGACGGGGCGGCGTCCACTCCATCTGGACCGACAGGACAGGGTGTGCTCGGAGGGAGTCGAACCCCCACGCCATCGCTGGCACCGGGTTCTGAGCCCGGCGTGTCTACCGAAGTTCCACCACGAGCACGCGAGTGGAGTAGCGCGGTGTCGAACCGCGCACGGAAGGCTTGCAAAGCGATCCTGAGCACCGGCACCTACCCCAGATGAGAGCCAGCGACCGGGCTCGAACCGGCTGCCTCCGCCTTACGAGAGCGGCGCACGACCCGTCGTGCTGCGCTGGCGTCGAGCCGGCGGCGGGAGTCGAACCCGCACGATCTCGCTTACAAGGCGAGCGCACGGCCACCCGTGCCGCACCGGCGTGCGCACCCTCGGCCGGATTCGAACCGGCACTGGACGGCCCCTCAGACCGTTGCCTCCTGCCATTGGGCTACGAGGGCATGTCGCTGGTCCTGCTCCCAGGCCAGGATTCGAACCCAGCCCTCCGCGTCCAGAGCGCGGCGTCCTACCGACTAGACGACCCGGGATTGGCGGGCCCCGGCGGGAGGTAGCGCCCGTCGAGGCTCCGCGTCAGCGCGCGACCAGCGCCGCCCACGACGGGACGGTCGGCCGGACGGCGAGCACCATCCCGGCCTCGGCCGGGGTACGGTCGCCCTTGCGCTGGTTGCAGCCGCCACAGGCGGCCACGGTGTTGAGCCACGTGTTGCGTCCGCCCCGCGAACGCGGCGTGACGTGGTCGACGGTCGTCGCGACACCGCAGCAGTACGCGCAGCGGTACCCGTCGCGGACCATCACACCCGGCCGGGACCAGGCCGGCCCGGCCGAGTACCGCCACCGCGTCACCACGTAGCGGACGAGCCGTACGACGGTCGGCATCGGGTACACGCCGATGAGCCGGTCGGGCACGGCTTCGTGGATCTCGGCGACCTGGCGGACGAGCATCCGCACGGCGTGGCGGAGGCTGACTCGGTGCAATGGGCCGAGGTCGGCGTTGAGGACGAGTACGTGGCCCACCGGTTCACCTCCCTCGTGTTCGTGGTGGACGTTGGAGCGGCTGCGGAGAGTCGAACTCCGATGTCCGCCTCGGCAAGGCGGCGCACTGCCGTTGTGCTACAACCGCATGCGAGCCTTCGGAGGGATTCGAACCCTCAACCTCCCGCGTACCGGGCGGGCGCTCCACCGGGTGAGCTTCGAAGGCGTGGTGCGTCGGGTTGCGATTCGAACGCACACTGTGCGCGGTTTGAACGCGCTGCCTCCTGCCGGGTTGGGCTACCGGAGCGCGAGCTGGGGGCAGAGGATTCGAACCCCTACGTCGGGGGCCAAAAAAGACCCCGCGGCCTGCCCGGTTAGCCGAGCCCCCATGGTGAGCGGCCGGCGGGCATCGAACCCGCTGCTCCGGTTTGGAAGACCGGCATGTCCGCCGAGTTCACCACGACCGCGCGGCACAAACGTAGGTAGACCGTGCGGGACTCGAACCCGCGATCTCCTCGGTGAGAGCGAGGTGAGCGTTCCAACCGCTCCGACGGTCCATGAGCCGGCGTGGGCGGGCATGGCGGCGGCAGTACCCAACCTCCGACTCGAACGGAGACCCCGCGGGCTTCAACCGCGTGCGCTACCACTTGCGCCAGAAGGGCATGGTGTGTGGACCGCCGGGGAGTAGAGCCCCGGCGGCTGCCTGCCGAGCAGCGCCGCATACCCTGTGGCGTACGGCCCAAACGTCGGGGACCGGCGAGTCGAACGCCGTGTCTCCTGCTCCCAAGGCAGGTGGGTTTCCGTCTCCCTCGCCCCCGATGACCCCCGGCCCGGCGACCATGTTGGTGCGCCGGACCCGGGGTCTCGTATGCCATCCACTGTGGAGTTACCAACTACCGTGGCCGCCGGCCGTGGCCGGGGCCTCGCAGGGGCGACAGGAGTTGAACCTGCAACGACCGGTTTTGGCAACCGGCGCTCTTCCGGGTTGAGCTACACCCCTGTGTGCTGCTTGCGCTTGAGATGCGAAACGCCGCCCTGTCCGGGACTCCCGGGGGCGGCGTCTACGTCAGACCGTTGTGGTCTACGTATGCCACCTGCCCGGGTGCGACCGCTTGGGCTCGGCGTGGTCGCTGGTCAGGTTGATGGAGCACCCGAAACTGGGCATGCCCAAGCGACCGCACACCTGGTGCGGTTGCGGGGTCTGCCACAGTGTCACGGGTCGAATCCTCTCCATCGGGTGCGCTCCACGGTAGGGCGCTTTTCCACGGTACGGCAACGGGTTTACGACGTCGAGGTATTCCAGGACGGCCAGTCACCGACCGTTCGGACGATCCGATGTCAGCTCGCCGAGCGCCACGACACGCAAGTTCCCGTCGAGGCTCGTCCCGTCACAGTCCAACCCGGTCTGTCCCGTGCGACAGGGATGCGATGGCCGCCGCTGGAGTCATGGGCGGGATCCGGGCATGATCGGGTGCACTGTCTTCGGCACGACCGGACGCCGGCTTGGTCCTCTCTCGTCATGACGCCGGGTAGCGCGCGGCCGGCGGCAGAAGCGGATATACCTGCCGCAGCGTGGCCGGGCTGGTCTGCCTCATCCCGCATCCAGGTCGACTCCTGCCTGGTCGCCGTACTCGGCCGTACCATCGACGGGTGCTGGTACTGATGCCCCTACCGGACCGCGATTTCGACGTGACCGAGGTCGCCGTACCGTGGCAGATCCTCACCGCGGCCGGACACCGGGTGTGCTTCGCGACCGAGTCGGCCGGGACCGTGCCGGCGGCCGATCCCCGGCTGCTCACCGGCGTGCTCTTCGGCCGCCTCGGCGCGGCAGACGAGCCGAAACGCTTCTACGACCAGCTCACCGCGAGCCCGGAGTTCCGCGACACCAACGCATGGGCGGACCTGGATCCGGCCGGCTACGACGGGCTGATCCTGCCCGGCGGGCACGCCCCAGGCATGCGTCAATACCTGGGCTCCGACGTCCTGCGGGACAAGGTCGCCCAGTTCTGGCAGTTGGGCCGGCCGGTCGGGGCGATCTGCCACGGTGTGCTGGTGCTGGCCCGTACCAAGGATCCACGGACCGGCTGCAGCGTCCTGGCCGACCGCCGGACCACATGCCTGCTGAAGTACCAGGAGCACGGGGCGTACCTGCTGACCGCGTGGCGGCTCGGACGCTACTACCGCACCTACCCGCAGTACGTCGAGGACGAGGTTCGGACGGCGCTGGCCTCGCCGGAGCAGCTCGAGCGCGGCCCGCGGGTGGTGGCGGCGCGCGGTACGGCCACTGACGACTCCCCGGCCTTCGTCGTGCAGGACGGCACCTACGTCTCGGCTCGCTGGCCCGGCGACGCGTACCTGTTCGCCAAGACCTTTCTCGCACTCCTGCAGCCCTGACACTGGCACCATGGTGAACGGCACCCCCGGTGGAGCGGCCACCCTTCTGGCGCGGATTCGAATCTTGGAAACAGCCGTCGGGACGCGGTGTCCGCGGGCACGCCGCACGCATCGCGCACGATCGAGCGACCCACCACCTGCCCGAACACTCTGGCAGCGGCCAGGTCGGGCTACGGAACGTAACGAGCGGAAGGCGGCAGATCAGGATGGCTACGGGGGGCGGCAGATGGGTAGCCACGCTGCTTCGGTCTTCCCGCTGGCTGTTGCGGCAGCGATGATGAGGTCGCGGTCGCCGCTGATGATCGGGCCGGCCGCCCGTTCCTGGACGTCGCGCAGCCGGCCCCACCCGTTGGTGTAGATCCACTGTTGGACCTTCGGATGGAATAACGCATACGCCGACGAGGGCGGCGCGGCCGCTGGGTGTTCCGTGTGGGTGGGCCGCGGGGCCGCGTCAGAGCCGGAAGCTGGTGAGGTCATCGTCGTCCGGTGGCGGGGGCGGCCGGAGCGCCTGGTTCGGATCGGCCAGGGCGCGAGGGCTGGAGTCGGTGTGGTGGCCGGCCCTAGTGTGGTGGGCAGCGGACTGTGCGGGGTCTTCCTCGTCGAGTGGGGCCAGGTCGGGGTCGGTATCAGCGGGGATGTCCACCGTGCCGATCAGTGCGCGCCAGTCCTGGCCGGGTTCTGCTCCAGGATGGCTAGCAGGTCGAGAAATCCTTTGATCGTGTTGCGTGGTGTCCGGAAATACGCCTCCCCGATCCGTGCCTGGCAGTGGGTCATGTACTGGTGCAGCGCTTCGTCGGGGACCAGGTATGCGGCGGGGTCGCCGCTGGCGTGGATGTGGCGGAGGTTGCCGAGGAGGACGTAGAAGTCCTCGGGGGTGAGGTTGGCCAACCGTAATACCGGTCCGGAGTAGTCGACGAGTCCGCTGACGGCGTAGGTGTTCTCGGCGAGCCGGCCCTGCAGCGCCGCGTAGGAGTAGAGGCCACGACGGGTGTCCAGGAGGAAGTCGGGGGTACCGCTGAACAGGAAGCCGAGATGGGTGGCGCCGCCCTGGAGGCTGTCGTTGATGATCCGTAGGATCTGTTCGTAGTTGGCCGAGCGGGCCTGGCTGTTGGCCAGCTTGTACAGGTTGACCATCTCATCCAGACATACCAGCAGACCGTCGTAGCCGGCCAAGCGCACGAAGCGCGACATGAGCTTCAGGTAGTCGTAGAAGGTGGCATCGTCGACGATGGTCCGCACGCCCAAGGCGTTGCGGGCATCTGTGCGGGTGGAGAACTCGCCGCGCAGCCACCGTACCGCGTCGCTCTTGAGTTGTTCGTTGCCGGTATCGTGCCCCTGCCAGTACTTCGCGATGACGTCAGCGAAGTCGTACCCGCCGGTGAGTTCGGTGAGCAGTTCCAGCCGGGTACGGACAACGAGCTCGGGATCTTGTCCGGTCTGCCGGGCGTCGGTCAGGGCCTGGGAGACGAACCGCTCGACGATGCTGGCCATCGCGCCGCCCTCGGGCTTGGCCCGCGTGGCGATATTTTTCATGAGTTCGGCGTAGAGGCTGCGTGCCTGACCACCGGTGGCGTGCAGCCGACGGTCGGGAGACAGGTCGGCGTGGACGGTGACCAGCCGCTTCTCCATGGCGATGGAGCGGATCAGGTGGAGGAAGAAGGTCTTGCCGGAGCCGTATGGCCCGATCACGAAGCGGCAACCGGAACCGCCTGCGGCGATGCGAGAGATATCGCCGAGCAGGGCCTGAACCTCTGCGGCACGTCCGACCTGGATGTGGTGCTGTCCGGCGTGGGGTACCACGCCGGCGCGCAGGGACTGGAGGATCGCCTCGCGCTCGCGGGGTCGGATGCGGCTTGCTGCCGCGGGCGCGGTCGGTGCGGTCATCCGAGCATCTCCTGGAGTACGTCCTGGTTGATGGTCAAGTCTTCGTCACCTTCGATGACGGGGTCGCCGGTGGTGTCAATAGCGGCCTCGTTGAGGACGTCGAGCGCGCCGCTGGGCAGGACGTCATGCCGTTTGGTCAGATCTTCGAAGGACTGCAGGGTCCAGGTCGGCGAGGTGGCCAGGTCACGCAGCAAGCGCGAATGCGCGTGATCGAGACCGGCGATCGGCGGAGTCTGCGCATCGGCGTGCCCGCTCTCCTGAGTTATCGGCGCGGGCCCGGCGTGTTGCCCGCTCGGGACGGGCGGCGTCGCGGTCGGCTCGTCCTCGGTGAAGATGGTCGACAGCAGCGCGGCCACCTGACCGGTCTCGGCGATCTTCTCGTCGATAAGTCGCCGGTCGAGGACCACCTGCCGTGGCGGTGCGCTCGCGGAGATGGTGAGGCTGTCGCCGCCATGCGCTGACGGTGGCGGTGTGGGCGGCGTGCTGGGCAGGGTGAAACCGGGCGACGACGCGCCCGCGGGTCGTACGACAACTGGCCCGGTCGAGGGCTGCGGACGCGGCACCCCTGTGACCCGCTCGTGCAGCTGCCCGTAGACCATTGACGGGTCGAGCCCGAGCAGCGTGTAGATCTTGGTGAGGGTGGTCACCTCGCCCGGAGCGATGACGCCGTCGGCGGCTGCCACGTTCAGGAGGAAATCGGCGATGCTGAGCCGTTGGTCGGAGCGCAGCGCTTCAAGGCGCTTCTTCAGCCCGCTCAGTTTGACGCCCGCGGCGAGCAACCATTGCAGGTGGGCTCGCAACCGGACCTGTTCCGGTTGGGGTAGCCCGAGCGCGGTCTCGAGATGGGCGACGAGGTGCTCGTGCTCGCTGGCGCTTACTTGTCCGTCTGCCTGGCCCACCGCCACGGCCAGGTGCAGCAGGATCGTCGCAGCGTTGAATGTGGAACTCGCCGTCTGCGAGCCCTGCTGACCGGTGCGGAACAGGACGGCGGGACCCGGCGCGAGGACGGGGCCGCCGAAGCGAACGTCGGGTTCGATGCCGATGCCGAGGTGCCCGAGCAGTTGCGCGGCGGACACGGATTCGGGCTTGGCCATCTTTCCGGCGACGGTCGTGGGCCACCGACTGATCAGATCGTCCGCCCGGATGTCGGAGGTCTGGCCATCGGCGAGGCAGGCCTCGGCCCACGCGTGCAGTTCCCCGACGTTGCCGGTGCGGTTGTCCACGAGTTCGGCGGGCAGCAGCGCTGCTGCGCCTAGCGAGCCCCGTCCGTCCGGGTTGCGGCCCAGCCAGCGGCTGTAGGCGTCCAGCTCGTTGGTGACTGCGTCGACGAGGTCGGTCAGTTTCCGTGTCGTGGCCGCCTGTTCGACGACGTCGGGAAGGTTTGGTGCACCCATCTCTGCGGTGCCGATGCCGGCGCTCGCCGTCCGGTAATCCAGCCGGATGCGGGACTTGCCAGGACGGATGACCAGTCCGTGGTCGAATCGCTGGTGGTATTTCAGCGTGAACAGCCTGTCGAACTCCTCGCGGCAACGGGTCTGCGGGGTGCCGGGGATAGATCTGGGGGGTGGTACCAGGCCCATGCACGCGCCCACGATGCCGGTACCGGCTCACCGTCCGCAGCGAATTCCGCCAAGGCCAGCCTCAGACGCATTGGGACCGTCCACCGGTCGTCGTTCAGCGGCGGTGGCCCGGCCGCCGCGGCGGATACGGCGGAAGCCGCCACGAGGCAGCCGGCGGACTTCTGCGGCGATCGCCGGGACATCCTGACGCGCCGCCGGGTCGCGGGGGCGGCCACGAGGGTACGGCGTTCAAGCCCGTAGAAGAACAGGAACACATACCCGATCGGTGCGGCGGGGAAGCGTCGCCCGTCGGCTAGCCAGCCCAGGTAGGCGGCACGGCTGGCCGACGGGATGCTGGCGTAGGCGGGCCAGTAGCTCAGGCCTCGGCCTTCCCAGTCGGGGCGGCGCCGATCCACAGGGAGGTTTCGGGTCGATCAGCGCCGGTTCGATCATGTTGCGGTTCGCGCGGGTAGACCCTGTCCGACGTAGATGAGGCCGCCCGGGATGGCGAGGCCGGCCACGGTGGCCTCGTGGCCGGCGGGTACCCAATGCCACTGCTGCGCCAGGGGATACGGGCTCGGTCCGGCCGGGGGGCTGGGCGGGGTCGGCTGTGGACCGGGTACGACTTGTTGTGGTGTGGGGCGGCCGGCGGTGCCGGAGCGATCCGGGCGGTGGGCTGTGTAGGGCTCGGCACCTTCATGCCGCTGAGGGCTGCGGCGAATGCGCTGGCCGCGTCAGGTCGTGAGAAGTCCCAGACGGTGAGGAACCCGTCGGGGTTGCTGAGGGTGAGTCGGCCGTAGAGCATCACGGGTAGTTGCCGGTTGTTCTTGTATCGCCGATCGGGGCCGCCCCTGACGTTGGCGTACTGCCACGTGGTGTCCACCTGACGAGCGTCGCGGGGGACATGTCCGTCCTCGATGAACCGCTGGTCGGTGACCTCGACGCGGAGACCGGAGTACGGCAGGTCGGCGTAGTTCTTGCCCTCCCGAAGCAGGAGGCGGTCGGGCAAGAAGTACACGGACCGTTGCTTGCTGGTCAGGCCGGGCACAGCGATGTTGGTCGCGAGAACTGGCGGCCCCGACGTAGACGTTGCGGCATCGCCGCGTCGGTTGAGTGCGGTAGCGCCGGCGTGTACCTTGCGTTGGTGCGCCGTGGCGAGGTCGGCGCGCGCCTCGACTATCCATGACCGGTGGGCTTGACTCAACTGTTCGTGGGTGGCGACCAGTTGGCTGAACCGAGCGGCCGGTTCGTCACCTACCTCGTAGAAGACCACGACGGTGCGGCGGCTGCGGTCCCGGAGCCCTAGCCAGAGGATGCCGGCCACACCGGGCAGCAGGAGAATCAACCCGACCGGCCTGATGAGGACTACGAGACTCGCCAGAGCCACCGCCGCATACGGCCACAGCCGGCGCCGTCGAGAAGCCTGCTGAATCTGGACGACGACATCGCTGGGACTGGCCGCCACCAGCTGCCGGACCGGTACACCGTCCAGTTCCTGGAGGACGACGGGATCGTTCAAGGGCAGCGCCGGCCGTGCGGGTGGCGCGACCTCCGTGCCCGATCCATGCTGGCGCGCGCGTGCGGACGTGGTGGCGAAGTAGCCGGATGACTTGCCGAGGCGAACGTAGTTCCCGCGTGGGCTGGTTCCGATCCGGAAGCCAGGGACACCCACTGAGATCCCGATGCCGGAGCGAGACAGGTTGAACCGGAACGGGCCAGCCCGCAAGCTGGTGCGTAAGTAAACCCCCATCTATCCCCCATTCCCCGATCGTTGCTCCGCAATGTTCGGCATGGCGGCGACGCGTAGCGCGCGGTAGAGCAGGCGGGCGTCGCCGAGTCGGTGGCGCAGGAGCTTTTCGAGGCCGCCGATGGGGATCAGGTTCTGGGGTGCGCGGGGGTCTTTGTAGTCGACGCC
>Ga0137373_10009486_pt1 | contig 10199 bp, 8 predicted proteins | sample SagtaG_5_FD_104912 | JGI IMG/M metagenome (GOLD analysis project Ga0137373, IMG submission 104912) | Vadose zone soil microbial communities from Sagehorn Ranch, Mendocino, California, USA - Sage1_R_80_16 metaG | ecosystem: Environmental > Terrestrial > Soil > Vadose zone | place: USA: California...
CGGAAGATCGCCATCGCCGCGCGCAGCTGCGCGACGAGGACGCCGAGCGTCGCGATGACGAGCGCGCTCCCCATCCAACCTGAGTACGAGTACGCGATGAGCTCTACGAAGAAGTGGCCGGGGAACGCCACGAGCGGCGGCGCGCCGATCATAGCGAAGCCCCCAACGACGAACGCGAGCGCAGCAAGCGGCGCGGTCGTCGCGCTGGGACGGTCCGCGCCGGCGCGGCGCTCGAGCGTCCCGGCCGCGAGGAGCTGTTGCGTCGCGGCGAGGCCGGTCACCAGCGCGATCGCCATCGCGCCGATGATCCCGGGGCCTGAGAGCGTGGCGATACCCACGAGCGACTGTCCGAGGTTCGCGATCACGGAGTAAACCGCGACGCGCCGCAGCTCGGTGGACCCAGTCGCGAGGAACGCGCCGCCGAGCGCGGACGTGATCCCGAGCGCGAGGAGCAGGTCCTGCACCTTTCCGATCTGCACGATCGCCGGCAGCAGACCGGAGAGGACGAGGATCTGCGCGAAGGCGATGAAGGTCGTTGGCACGAGCACGCCGAAGTACAGCGCGAGCGCGGATGCGGGGACCTCCGACGCGAGCAGCGCGGCATGCGTGTGGAACGGGATGGCCGCGAGCTTGAGGGCGAATGCGACGACGATGATCACGACGAGGAGCACGAACGTCGCGGGCGACTGATCGCGCCCCAGGCTCGCTGATAGTGCGAGCGCGGCCATGCCGAGGCAGCCCCCGAGCGCGACGAAGCTGAAGTGGCGATAGGCGGCCTCCGCGCTGCGGTTGCGATGCACCTGGAAGGTGAACGAGCCCACCGGAACGAGGAGGCCCAGCAGCAGCGCGGCGTAGATCGCGATCGGTGTCGTGAGCACGAGCACCGCCAGCACGACGGCGGCGACGACGAGCGCGGTCGGGAAGAAGTTGTATGCGGGTTCGTCGACCCACACCGCGAGCACGAGGAGGCACAGCGTTGCGAGCATCACGACCGCGGCGAGGCGCGCGAGCTCCGACATGCGCCACGGAAGCTCGAGCACATCGCCCGATGCGTCCATGGGCATCAGCACGACGATGGCGATCGCCGCCACGAGCGCTGCGAGCGACACCGTCCCAACCACCGCAAGGCGCTTGCGGACGCCAAATGCGACCAGCGCCGCAACGCCAAGGAGCGTGATGATCTCGATCACGCCTCGCGCGCCGCTCTTAGGTTCACGATCAGGAACGCACCGGCCAGCGCGACGACGACCTGGAGCCACGACAGCAGGAGCGTCAGCGCGAGATGCGGGCCGGGCACGAGCCGGACGAGGAGCTGCGTCCCCGTGAGCATGAGCAGCGCGCCCAGTGAACCGCGGACCGCGCCACGCGCCGTCAACAGGATCGCGATGCCGGACGAGAGCAGCCAAAAGGCAGCCACCTCGGTCGTGACGCCGCTGGGGTCGGGACCGAGGAGATTCGTGTTGATCTCATCGCCCGTCTCGGGACGGAGGAACGCGAAGGCTGCCGCGGTCGTCGCGGCGGCGACGACCGTCGCGATCCACAGCCGCCATCCGGGATCCTCGCCGTATCGCCGATCGCGGGCCGCGATGAAGAGGATCGCCGACGCCACCAGCGCGGCGGTGGCCGAGACCACGACCTGCGCCGCCGCGAGGCTGCCGTCATCGATGAGATGCGCCGCGAGCGCGACACCGAAGAAGGCGATCGCCATGTAGCGCAGCTGGCGCGCGCTGTTCGCAGCGAGCGTGGTGATCGCGACGATCGCGAGCAACAACATCAGCGCAGCGCCCAGACGAGCAGCGTCGCGATGAGCGTGAGTGCGAGCCAGACCCCGGCGCGTTCCTCGAAGGCCGCGAAGACCCCGGACACGGTCGTCGCCGATCCGGCCAGTGCGCGGAATGACGCCGATGCGATGGGGACCGGATCCGCGGCGGAGACGACGGCCTCGAGCCGCGTGCTGAGCGCGGTCAGCTCGGGTAGCAGCACGCGCACCGCGCGCGCGGCGACGACGAAGAGCGTCGCGACGACGGCGACGACCGGTATGAGCGTCACGAGCTCGTCGAGGCTTCGCGTGTTGGGTCGACCCATCGCGTCGGACATCGCATCGAGGAGCGGGAGCGCGAGCGCGAGGACGACCACGACGGTGCCGAGGAACGAGGCGATCGATGCTGAGACGTCGAGGTCCGCCGGGACGGCCGCGATGCTGAGACGCCGTCCGGCGTGCGCGAGCTCGAGCCCGACGACGGCGCCCGCCGCGACGACGGCGAGGGCCGCGGTCAGGAGATCTGGCGCATCGAACGCACCGATCGCGATCGCCAGCGCCCCAGAGACGATCACGGTCGAGCTCGCCATGGCGGTGATGTAGGAGCGGTGTGGCGGCATCCAGAAAGCGTCCGTTACAGCGGCGAGCCCGCCGCCGGCGAGGACGACGAACGCGCCGGCGAGGGCGATCGGCGAACCCGTCGCGAGCGCGATCCAGAGCGCCGCGATGACGACGTCGTATCGCGAGATGTTCCACTGTTCGGGCAGTGCGAGCGAGACCGCCGCGGCGTACGCGATGGTCAGAAGCGAAGCGATGAGGATGATGTGGCTCCAATGCAGGAACGGGTAGAGAAGGATGAGTACGAGCACCAGGGCCGAGATCGCGATCCGTCGCCGCAGTCGCGGCTTCCCTCGCCGCATGATGAAACGCAGCGCGAGCACGGTGACCACGACGGCGATGAGCCCCGGCGAGATGATCGCCGGAAGTCCGAGCGTCGCGAGATCGATGCGCGTCACGCCGAGGATGCGGCACAGCACGAGCGTCGCGCCGAGGCCCGCGGGCATCGTAAGCAGACCGCGAAGGCTCTCGCGCTCGCCGGCCTCCTCACTGCGATAGCCCCACGGGACGAACGGATAGAGACCCGCGAAGAGCGCCGCGCCGAGAGAAGCCGCCAGGATGACCCCCGGCGTCGCCGCATCGGGGGAGATCGTCTCGAAGCGGAACGATGCGCCGCCGAACCTGGATAACAGAAGCGCCGCGACGACGAACCCTTGAACACCGCCCGCGAGATATCCGGTGATCCGCGCGACCGCCGCCGCTGGTGAGACGAGCACCGCGATGAACGACGTGGTCGCGGCGAGCCCACCGAGAACCACGATGTCGGCGATGAGGTCGTCGGTGACCGCGAGCGTGACAAAAACCAGACCGTTCAAGAGGATCACCGGTCGCAAGAGCTGGTGGCGCGCAGACACACGCGTCGTGGCCACCAAGGCGCCCGCGATATACAGGGCTCCTACGGCCACTCCAATGACGGCGAGACCGTCCAGGCGATACGAGGCTTGGATGGTCGGTCCCCCTACCGCCGACCATTCCCACAGCGCCTGTCCCCGCGCGCGTTCCGGGTCGAGCGCGACATACATAAGGAGTGGCGCAAGGCCCGCGAGGGCGCAGCAGGCCACGGCGAAGGGGATCCTCCAGCGGAACGTACGACGTCGCACGACAAATACGAACGCGAGCGCGGAAAGTGAAAGAGCCACCACGAAGACGATCAGTTCGGCTGGCACGACTGGGTTAAGGTAGCCGAAGTGGATCTCCGTCTAATGCCTCAGCAGCAGCTGAAGGTGACTCCGAAACAGATCGCCGCGAACGCAATCCTGCAACTGTCCTCACTCGAGCTTCAGGACGTCATCAATCAGGAGCTCCAGGAGAATCCCGCGCTCGATCTCGAGGAGCAGCAGGTTTGCCCGCTCTGCGGGCAGCCGCTGCCGGGGCGCGTGTGCCTAAACTGCTTCGGTCTCGCGAAGGCACCACGGCAGAACGATCCGGAGACGGAGCCTCTCGAGGGCACGAGCCTCACGCAGCGTGACGATGAAGGTGACGAATTCGACCCGGTCGTCCGCGCTGAGTCGGAGCAAACGCTCGCCGAGTGGCTGTCCTGGAACGTGCGCGTGCTCCTCCCCGCGCGGTTGCTGCCGATCGCCGAGTACCTCATCGGCAACATCAACGAGAACGGCTATCTGGATCCAGGCGTGACGATCGAGCAGGCAGCGGAGACGATCAAGGTGTCGGTCGCGGACGCGATGCGCGCGCTGCGCGCGATCCAATCGGTCGAGCCATGGGGCATCGCCGCGCGCGACGTGCGGGAATGCATGCTCATCCAGATGCAGCACCTCGAGGAGGTCGGCGAGCAAGTTCCACCGCACGCGCGCGACGTCGTCTCCGACCATTTCCGCGAGCTGGGCGAGCACAAGTTCGGGGACGTCGCGCAGGCGCTCCACATCACACGCGATGAGGTCCAGGCCGCGTGGGACTACATAAGGGACAACCTCAACCCGCACCCGGCGCAGGGCTTCGCGGCCGGGCCGGACGGCACGAGCATCGGGGGCCGCGAGGTCGGCTTGCGTCCCGACGTGATCATCACGAAGGCGGAGAGCGGCCAGTACGAGGTCGAAGTCATCGAGTCACGGCGCTTCTCGCTGCGTGTGAACCCCGTCTACCGCCAGCTCATCATGCAGCTGCAGGCTGCGCGCAAGGAAGGCGGCGCCGCTACCCTGCCGATGAACGACGACGACCGCCAGCACATCCGCGAGTACGTGACGCGGGCGAAGTTCTTCATCGACAACATCAACCAGCGCCGGCAGACGATCCTGCGGATCACTGAGGTCATCGTCGAATGCCAGCTCGAATTCCTGGAGCACGGGATCCAATCGCTGCGGCCGCTGACGCGCGCCGAGGTGGGGGAGCGTATCGGGATGCACGAGTCGACGGTGAGCCGCGCCACCGCCGGGAAGTTCGTGCTCCTTCCCAGCGGTCAGGTCGTCCCGTTCGCGATGTTTTTCACCGCATCGCTCGGCACGAAGGACGTCATCAAAGAGATCATCGACGCCGAGGACCGCGGGCGGCCGTTCTCCGACCAGGAGATCGTCGAGAAGCTCGCCGAGAAACACGGCATCAAGCTCGCGCGGCGGACGGTGGCGAAGTACCGCGAGGAGCTGCAGATCCTGCCGGCGCGCTTACGGAAGCACGCCTAGCACGGGGCGGCGACTCTAGTTTTTGGCGGCGGTCTTGAGCGAGCTGTTTCCTTTGGGTGGCGCCTCGCCAAGGGCTTTCTTGATCTCATCCACCGCCGACGCTTCGACGTGGTAGCCGAACGAGGTACGGCGGACGCCCGGAAGGTCTTTGCCGCGCAGCGCATCCCGGAGCGCGTGCTCGCGCCAGCCGATCCGCTGGGCAAGCTCGCTGGTGGTCAGCCAGTCGCGGTCCTTGCTCTTCTGCTTCTCGGACGCGTCGGCCTTGGGTGCGCTCTTAGAGGCCTTCTGCGGTGGCACATCTCGAACGATACCCGGTTTGCCCACCCGCGCCGTCCTGCCCTAAACTGCCGCCGAAGCGCTGCGGCCCCCTCCGTCGGGGCGGGCGCTTGCTTCTTGTAAATTCACTTTTCGGCGTAGCGGAGGGGATCTTTGGACGCGCAACCCCTGCTTTGGGTCGTTCCCATCTCCGGACTGGTAGCGGTCCTCGTTGCCGGCTACTTCGCGTACGACGTCCTGCGCTCTCCGATCGGTACGCCCGCGATGCAGAAGGTCGCGGGGGCGATCTACGTTGCGGCCGTCGCGTTCATCCAGCGCCAGTACCGCACCATCTTCTTCCTCGCGCTCGGCGGCATGGTCCTCATCGGCGTCGTCATCTACTTCTTCGAATCGGCGCCAGGCGTGGAGCCGCTGGAGCTCGCGATCCGCACGTCGATCGCGTTCTTCGTCGGCGCGATGTGCTCGATGGCCTCAGGCATCGTCGGCATGTTCGTCGCGGTCAAGTCGAACCTGCGGACCGCAGCGGCCGCGCAGCACAGCATCGGTGACGCGCTCCGGATCGCGCTCCGCGGGGGCGCAGTGTCGGGGATCCTCGTGGTCGGCCTCTCGCTCATAGGTGTGTTCGTGATGTTCATCGCCTACGGCGGCTTCTCCAAGCCGGAAGAGGCACCGTTCACCATCGTCGGCTTCGGCTTCGGCGCGTCGTTCGTCGCCCTCTTCGCGCAGCTCGGCGGCGGTATCTACACCAAGGCCGCCGACCTGGGCGCCGACCTCGTCGGCAAGGTCGAGGCGGGCATCCCCGAGGACGACCCGCGCAATGCCGCGGTGATCGCGGACCTCGTGGGCGACAACGTCGGCGACTGCGCCGGTCGCGGCGCCGACCTCTTCGAGTCCACTGCCGCGGAGAACATCGGCGCGATGATCCTGGGCGTCGCGATCTATGCGGTCACGCACAACGTCGCGTGGATCGTGTTCCCGCTGGTCGTCCGTGGCTTCGGCCTGATCGCCAGCGTCATCGGGATCTTCCTCGTGCGTGGCAATGAGAAACGTGATCCGATGGGCTCGCTGAACAACGGCTACTACATCACGATCGCGCTTTCGATCGTCGGCATGTACTTCGTCACGAACCAGATGCTCAACGAGAAGGGCGGCGCCCTCTACTTCTTCGGAGCGGGCGTCGTGGGCATCCTCACCAGCCTCGCCTTCGTGTACATCACGCAGTACTACACGTCGGGCAACTGGCGGCCCGTCAAGGAGATCGCGGAGGCGGCCAAGACCGGGCCGGCGACGACGATCATCTCCGGCGTCGCCGTCGGTTTCGAGACGACCGCGTCATCGACGATCACGATCGCGATCGCGCTGTTCGTCTCCCACTGGCTCGGCGACCAGTGGGGCCAGGTCACGGGCCTTCCGCACGGCGGCATCTACGGCACCGCCGTCGCGACGATGGGCATGCTCATGAGCGCCGCGTTCATCCTCGCGATGGACACCTTCGGGCCCATCACCGACAACGCCGGCGGCGTCGCGTCGATGTCACGCGCCTCTGAGGAGACACGCGAGCGTACCGATCGCCTCGACGCAGCGGGCAACACGACGAAAGCGCTGACGAAGGGGTACGCGGTCGCCTCGGCCGCCCTCGCCGCCTTCCTCCTGTTCTCCGCGTACCTCGACAAGGTCGCGCAGCTGACCGGCAAGCCCTTTAATTCGGTCGACCTCGCGAAGGTAGACGTCTTCCTCGGCGGCTTCCTCGGCGCGATGCTCGTGTATCTCTTCTCGTCGCTCGCGATCCGCGCCGTGGGCCGCGCCGGCGCTGCGATCATCGAGGAGGTCCGGACCCAGTTCCGCGAGCACCCCGGGATCATGGCCGGCACCGAGGAGCCGAACTACGCGCGCGTCGTCGACATCACCACCGCGTCAGCGCTGCGCAACATGATCGCGCCAGGCCTCCTCGCGGTGGGTGCTCCGATCGTCGTCGGCATCCTGCTCAAGGCGGAGGCCGAGGCCGCGATGCTGATGGTGGGCACCATGGCCGGCGTGATCCTTGCCACCGTCCTGAACAACGGTGGCGGCGCGTGGGACAACGCCAAGAAGTACATCGAGTCGGGGATGCTGAAGGACGACAAGGGCAACGTGCTGGGGAAGGGCACGCCAGCGCACGCGGCGGCCGTCGTCGGCGACACCGTCGGTGACCCGTTCAAAGACACCGCGGGCCCGAGCCTCCACGTCCTCATCAAGCTTCTCGCGACGATCACGCTCGTGCTCGCGCCGCTCTTCATCCCGTAGCAACGAAGAAGCTGCGCATCGACGTCCCGCGTTAAGGTACGTCGGTGCTCGCATCTATCGATCTCAACAGCGACCTCGGCGAGGGCGCGGGGACGGACGCGCAGCTCATGCCGCTCATCAGTTCGGCGAACGTCGCCTGCGGCGGGCATGCGGGCGACGAGTCGACGATGAGCGCGACCGTCGCGCTCGCGCGGCGCTACGCCGTCGCGGTCGGAGCGCATCCCAGTTATCCCGACCGCGAGAACTTCGGCCGCATCCCCGTCGCGATGACGCATGACGCGCTGAGCGAAGAGATCGCGCGTCAGATCCGCGCGCTGCGACACGTCGATCCCGATCTGAAGATCTCTCACATCAAGGCGCATGGCGCGCTGTACAACGAGGCCTGGCGTGACAAGGCGATCGCGAAGGCGATCGTCGCAAGCGTGAAGACGGTGTTCACGACGCAGACGGACGTCGCGCTCTTCGCTCCGCCGAAGTCGGCGCTGGCTGAGGCCGCGCTGCACGCGGGTCTTCGCGTGGTGCGGGAGGGCTTCGCCGATCGCGCCTACGAAAAGGACGGCACGCTGCGGTCGCGTAAGCTCGCGGACGCGCTGCATACGGACCCGAAGGTCGCCGCGAAGCAGGCGCTCTCCTTCGTCCGCGACGGTGGCGTGCACGCCCACGACGGTTCGTTCCTGAAGATGGTCGTCGACACACTGTGTATCCACGGCGATACGCCCGGCGCGCCCGCGATCGCCGCCGCGGTGCGCGAGGCGCTCGTCGGCGCAGGCGTGAAGGTGCGGGCGGCGATCATCTGGCAGTGAAGCCGCGCGTCGTCCCCTTCGGCGAAGGCGCGCTGCTCGTCGAGCTCGGGAGCGAATTCCAGGAGAACGTCGTCGGATGGGCCCGCGCCATCGCGGGCTACTGGGAGACGATCTTCACCTTCGGTCCCGCCGTCCCGGCGTACGCGTCCGTGCTGCTTCGTTTCGATCCGCTGCGCATCGCGCCCACGCAGGCCGAAAAGGTCGCCGCGGAGCTGCTCAGGCGAGGCGAGTTCATGCTCGTCGCCGGCAACGAGCCGCGTCGTCTGATCGAGATCCCCACCAGGTACGACGGTCCAGACCTCGCGGAGACGGCCGAGCGTTCGCGCCTCACTGTCGAGCAGCTCGTCGCCCTTCACGCGAAGCGCGACTACACCGCGTACTTCCTCGGGTTCATGCCCGGTTTCGCGTACTGCGGGCGGCTCGATCCCAGGATCATCTCGTCGCGGCTCGAGCGTCCGCGCGAGCGCGTGCCGGCGGGTTCGGTCGCGATCGCCGACGGGCAGACCAGCGTGTATCCGCTCGCGTCGCCGGGTGGATGGCGCCTCATCGGACGGACCGAGCTCTCGATGTTCGATCCGAGCTCCGCCGAGCCGGTCCGCGTCCGTGCCGGCGACCGCGTCCGCTTCGTCCCGCTGTGATCCGCATCAGCGAGGCCGGCCTGCGCTCGACCGTGCAGGACCGCGGACGCTTCGGCCATCTGCGCGCGGGAGTCCCGCCGGCTGGCGCTGCGGATCCGTTCGCGCTCGCCGCCGCGAACGCGCTCGTCGGCAACACCGACGACGCCGCAGGCATCGAGATCATCGGCACGCCGTTCCGATTCTCATGTGACGACTCGCGTGTGGTCGCGGTCGCCGGACGCGATGTCTCGCTCGTGACGCGTTCGCGCTTGCCGCCATGGAGTTCCGTCTTTGTGCGCGCCGGCCAGACCGTGACCGTCCATTCGGGAGAGCGCACGCGCTTCGCGTACCTCGCGGTGAGTGGCGGGATCGCGACAGTCCCGCTCATGGGATCGCGCGCGTCGTATCTACCGGCGGGGCTGGGCGCTGCGCTGCGCGCTGGCGATGTTCTCCCGCTCGGCGATTCGGACGCGGGGCCTGAGGATGCCGCGCGGCGCATCGAACCGACGACCTATGACGAACAGGTGCGCGCAATGGCGGGCCCGCATGACGACCGCTTCGAGGGGGACGTGAACGCGCGGTTCTTCGGCGAGGCGTTCCTCGTGCAGCCGGCGAGCGACCGTCAGGGCGTCCGTCTTGGTGGCGTGCCGATCGCACCGCGCGCCGGCGAGCTTCTGAGCTGCGGCGTCCTCGCGGGCGCTGTGCAGGTGCCGCGCGGTGGTGCGCCGATCGTGCTTCTCGCCGATCACGGAACGACCGGCGGCTATCCCGTCATCGCGACCGTTATCGCCGCTGACATCGGGAAGGTCGCGCAGCGGATGCCGGGCGAGTCGCTCCGCTTCTATCGCGTCGAACGCGACGAGGCGCTCGATGCCTTGCGCGCCGAACGGCGGGCGCTCGATGGCGCGCGCGTGAGCGCCTGACGGAGCGCGACCATCTCGAGCGCGGCGTCCATTGACTCAGCGCCCTTGTTCCCCTCGGCTCCGCCGGCGCGCTCGCGTGCCTGCTCGATGGAGTCGCAGGTCAGCACGCCGAATGGGATCGCGGTCGGGTAGGTGAGCGTGAGATCCATCAGACCCTTCGCCACCGACTGCGCGATGTACTCGAAATGCGGAGTCTCGCCGCGGATCACGCAACCGATGGGAACGATCGCGTCGTAACGACCGGTGTCGGCAAGCAGTGCGACGGCCGCCGGGAGCTCGAAGGAGCC
>Ga0137373_10009494_pt1 | contig 10195 bp, 9 predicted proteins | sample SagtaG_5_FD_104912 | JGI IMG/M metagenome (GOLD analysis project Ga0137373, IMG submission 104912) | Vadose zone soil microbial communities from Sagehorn Ranch, Mendocino, California, USA - Sage1_R_80_16 metaG | ecosystem: Environmental > Terrestrial > Soil > Vadose zone | place: USA: California...
CGGCGCGGGCGACCTCTCCGCGCGCGCCGGGATCCGTGCCCGCGGCGAGCTGGGCGAGCTGGGCCGCGCCTTCGATGAGATGGCGGCGCGCCTCGAGCGGCTCGTCCACCGCGAGCGGGAGCTGCTCGCGAACGTCTCGCACGAGCTCCGCACGCCCCTCGCCCGGATCCGGGTCGCGCTCGAGCTCGCGGCGGAGGGCGACGCCGAGCGCGCCCGCCGCTACCTCGGCGAGATCGGGCAGGACCTCGCCGAGCTGGACGGCCTCGTCGCGGACGTGCTCGCCGCGGCGAGGCTGGACGCGGGTGGCGCGGCGGGGCTGCGGCTCGAGGCGGCGCCGCTCGACCTCGCCGCGCTCGCGCGCGACGCCGCGGACCGGTTCCGCGCCTCGCACGAGGGGCGGAGCCTCGAGCTGGACGTCGGCGAGCGCCCGGTGGCGGTCCGCGGCGATGCGGGGCTGCTCCGGCGGCTCCTCGCGAACCTGCTCGACAACGCCGCGAAGTACTCGGAGCCGCCCTCGAGCGTAATGCTCGCGCTGCGCGCGGAGGCGGCCGGGGTGACCCTCGAGGTGCGGGACCGCGGCATCGGGATCCCGCCGGAGGACCTGCCGCGCCTGTTCACGCCGTTCTTCCGGACCGACCGGAGCCGGGCGCGCGGAACGGGCGGGACCGGCCTCGGGCTCGCGCTCGCGAAGCGGATCGCGGAGGCGCACGGCGGCGCCATCTCGGCCGTGAGCACGCCGGACGACGGGACCGTCTTCCGGGTGACGCTCCCGGCCGCGCCCGCGCAGGCGTGAGCGGCGGGACCGCGCGGAGCGGCCCGGCCGGACGCGCCGGCCGGGCCGACCTACGGCTACAGGAGATACACGCGGACGAAGAGCACGCCCTGCAACACGGTCGCGGAGCCACCCGCGGCCTCCGTCTTGAAACCGGTGACGCCATCCGTGATCTCGGTGTCGCCGATGCTGACGAGCCCGAGCTGACCCTCGGCGCCGACCGCGAACCGCGGGTGCGGCAAGTACTCACCGCCGAGCGCCGCCACGAAGAACGTGTCGCGGGCCTTGAACTTGTCCGGGGTCGGGCCCGGGTCCGTCCTGGAGAACCAGGAGAGGATGAGGCGCGGACCCACGTACACCTGCACCTGAGGCCCGAGCGCCTTCACGAAGAACGCGCCCACGCCGAGGTCGGTCACCGCTCCCTTGCCTCCGCCTGCGTCGCGGCTCACCGAGACGCGCCCGATCTGCGGCTCGAGCCGGAAGCTCGGGGTGACGTTGATCGGAAAGTAGAGCGCGGACGCGGCCGCCGGTCCGAAGCCGATGTTGTCGAAGGCGTTGATGAGCAGGCCCTGCTCGGTCGGGAGCCCGACGCCGATGCCGAAGCGCGAGCCCGCCGAAACTTGCTGTTGCTGGGCGAAGGCGGGGGTGGAGAGCGCCACCGCGGCGAGCGCCGCGGCGGCACGGAGCGAGATCTTCATGGTCGAATCCTCCCTCGAGGACGGCCGGTCCATCCGGCGCGGGAGCACTCTACCCAATCGCCGGTGTCCCGCAAGCGCGGGACCCGCGCTCACCGCTCGCGCATCGACGGATAGTCGAAACGCGTCGGGGGGTCGAAGGTCTCCTTGATCGACCGCAGCGACGTCCAGCGGAGGAGGTTCGCCATCGACCCCGCCTTGTCGTTCGTCCCCGACGCGCGCGCCCCGCCGAAGGGCTGCTGCCCGACGACCGCGCCGGTCGGCTTGTCGTTCACGTAGAAGTTCCCCGCCGCGTCGCGAAACCGTCGGGTGAGGTCGGCGATGGCCTCGCGGTCGCGCGCGAAGATCGCGCCGGTGAGGCCGTACGGCGACGTCGTGAGGCAGAGCTCGAGCGCCTCGTCGAGCCGGATGTCGGCGTAGACGTAGACGGTGAGCACCGGCCCGAAGATCTCCTCCTCCATGAGCTGGAAGCGCGGGTTCACCGTCTCGACGACGGTCGGCTCGACGAAGAAGCCGCGCGCGTCGTCGGCGCGCCCCCCGCACAGGATCTTGGCCTGCGACGACGCGCGCGCGATGCCGACGTAGCGGCGCACCCGCTCGAACGCCTCGCGGTCGATGAGCGCGCCCATGAAGTTCGTGAAGTCATCCACCTCGCCGACCTTGAGCTCCGCCGTCATCCCGAGGAGCCGCTCGCGCAGCTGCGGCCAGAGCCCCTCGGGCACGTAGGCGCGGGACGCGGCGGAGCACTTCTGCCCCTGGTACTCGAACGCGCCGCGGACGAGCGCGGTCGCCGCCGCGTCCACGTCCGCCGAGGGATGGACGAACACGAAATCCTTGCCACCCGTCTCCCCGACGAGCCGCGGGTACGACCGGTAGCGGTCGAGGTGCTCGCCGACGGTCCGCCACATCCCGTGGAACACCTCCGTCGACCCGGTGAAGTGCAGGCCGGCGAGGTCGGGGCTCGCGAGCGCGGGGTCCCCGACCGCGCGCCCCGGGCCAGGGACGAAGTTCACGACGCCGGGCGGCAGCCCCGCCGCCTCGAGCAGCTTCACGAGCTGGTAGGCGGAGTAGACCGCCGAGGACGCGGGCTTCCAGACGACGGTGTTGCCGAGCAGGGCCGGCGCGGTCGGGAGGTTCGCGGCGATCGCGGTGAAGTTGAACGGCGTGACGGCGAGGACGAAACCCTCGAGCGGCCGGCATTCGAGCCGGTTCCACTGCCCGGGCGACGACACCGGCTGATCGGCGAGGAGCCGCTCCATGAACCACGGGTTCCAGCGCCAGAAGTCGATCGTCTCGCAGGCGGCGTCGATCTCCGCCTGCGGCGCGGTCTTCGACTGCCCGAGCATGGTCGCCGCGTTCAGGACCTGCCGCCAGGGGCCGGCGAGGAGGTCGGCGGCGCGCAGGAGCACCGCCGCGCGATCGTGCGGCTCCATCGCCCCCCAGGTGCGCCGGGCCTCGAGCGCCGCCTCGATCGCGGCCTGGACCTCTGCGGGGCCCGCCTGGTGCCAGCGCGCGAGCCGCTGGGCGTGCCGGTGCGGCACGCGCACCTCGGCGACCCGCCCCGTCCGGACCTCGCGCCCGCCGATGACGAGCGGGATCTCGAGCTCGCGCGCAGCGAGGTCCGCGAGGGCCGCCTTCAGGGCGCCACGCTCGGGGGTGCCCGGCGCGTACGAGAGCGGCGGCTCGTTGCGGGGGGAAGGGACGTGGAACGATCCGTTCGCCATGGGGAGCCTCGGGTGGGCGCGCGGAAGATAAGGCCCGGCGCGCGGAGCGGCCCCGCCAGCGTCGGGGCGGCGAGGGGGCGCTCGCCCGTCCCACGGCCGTGCGCCTTGAGGGGCGGCAGGCCTCGCGCTAGGTTCCCGGGATCTTGGCGAGCACCTACGACCTCTTCAAGCGGGCCGAGCGGATCGAGGCGCTCGCGGGCGCGATCTACGGCGCGCTCGCGAAGCAATTCCGCGACGACGAGCGCACCCGCGCGCTGTTCGCCCGCCTCGAGGCGGAGGAGCACCAGCACGCGAGCCGCATCCGGCTCCTCGTGGGGACCTACCGGAACGACCCGAAGCTCATGGAGAAGGTGAACGGCGCGGAGGGGCTCGAGGCGTGCATCGCCGCGGGCGAGGCGGCCTTCGTCGAGGTCGCGGCCGGCGCCTGGGGCTCCGACCTGCGCGAGGTGAAGCGCCGGCTCGCGATGCTCGAGGCGCAGCTCTCGAAGGCGCACGTCCAGCTGCTCGCCCAGAACGCCAACCCAGCGCTGCTCGACTTCTTCCGCCAGCTCGCGCTGCAGGACGAGGCCCACGCCGAGCTCCTGAAGCCGTGACGCGCCCGGAGCTGATGCGGGAGGCCCTCCGGCTCGCGCGCGAGAGCGTCGCGGCGGGGGGCGGTCCGTTCGCCGCGCTCGTCGTCCGCGACGGCGCGATCATCGCCGCCGGGACGAACCGGGTCGTGCTCGACTCCGATCCGACCGCGCACGCCGAGGTGGTCGCGATCCGCGAGGCGGGCCGGCGGCTCGGGACGTTCCGGCTCGAACGCTGCGAGCTGTACGCGTCGTGCGAGCCGTGCCCGATGTGCGCGGGCGCGATCGGCTGGGCGCGCCTCGCGCGCGTCTTCTACGCGGCGACGCGCGACGACGCGGCGGCGGCGGGGTTCGACGACGCACGGCTCTACGAGGAGGTCGCGCGCGCGCCCGGCGAGCGGAGCGTCCCGACCGACCGGCTCCTCGGCGAGGAGGGCCGGGTCGTGTTCGAGGCGTGGGCGGAGAAGCCGGACCGGGTTCCGTACTGACCGGTGAACGGGCTCGAGCGTCAAGCACGCCCATCGCCGAGAAGGCGCCGCACGTGTGGCTCGAGCTCGGGTTCCGGGGCGCGTTCGGGATCTGAGCTCCGCCCGGCCCGCGGCTACCCGGAGCGCACGCTCGCGAGGGCCGGATCCGGGCAGAGCGCCGGCGCCCGCGCGGCCGGCTCGTCCGGAGCCGCATCCGCGGGCTCGCGACCCACTGCCGGTGCGGCAGCCGGCGCCGCGCGCACCCGCGGGCGCGGTCCCCAGTGGAGCCCGAGCGTCGTCCCGACCCCCACCGCGAGCAGCTGCGCGGGGATGATCACCCAGAACCGGGGCGAGGCGGCGTACCCCGCCGCGAGCGCCGCCATCTGCCCCGCCGTCGCGAGGAGGAGCGCCTTCCACGCCGCACCCGACGCCGGCTCGGCGCGCGCCCACCGCGCGAGGAGCATGGCGGTGAGGGGCGGGACGACGATCGCCGCCATCCCGAAGGAGTAGGCCGCGGTCCGGAAGTTCCCCGCCGTCGGCCGGAGGGTGCCGTGGGCGAAGAGCTGCAGCGTGTAGTACGCGGAGCCGAGCACGAGGGCGTCGCCGAGCAGCACCCCGAGCGAGGACGCCGCGAGCTCGCTCCCCTGGAACGGCCCCGGATCGAGCTGGCGCGGGATCGGCGCCGAGAGCCCGGGCGAGGCGACCGCGAGGTGGAGGACGAGCGCGAGCGCGGTCATCACCGCGAACGATGGTGCGGCCCGCCGCAGCGGCCACGACCCGGACCGCGACGTGCGGCCCGGCGTCACTCCTCGTCGCCGAGCCCGTACCGCTTGAGCTTGTCGTGCAGGGTCACGCGCGAGACGCCGAGCCGCCGCGCCGCCTCGCTGCGGTTTCCCCTCGCGGCGCGGAGCGCCTCCACGACGAGCCCCCGCTCGTACGCCTGCACGCGGTCCTTGAGCGCGAGCGGCCCCCGCTCGTCCGCGGGCGCCGCCCGCCCCCGGTCCGGGAGGAGGGCGAGATCGAGCCCCTCCGGCGGCGAGAGCGCCACGAGCCGTTCGATCGTGTTCTCGAGCTCACGGACGTTCCCCGGCCAGGCGTGGCCGGCGAGCCGGTGGAGGAGCGCCTCCGGCGCGTGCAAGGACGGCACCCCGAAGCGTTCCGCGAACCGCGCGAGGAAGTGGCGCGCGAGGACGGGCACGTCCTCGGGGCGCTCGCGGAGCGGTGGGACGCGGAGGTGGACGACGTTCAGCCGGTAGAAGAGGTCCTCGCGGAACCGACCCGCGCGGACCTCCTCCTCGAGATCGCGGTGCGTCGCGGCGATGACGCGCACGTCAACCCTCCGCACCCGCTCCTCGCCGACGGCGCGGACCTCCCCCTCCTGCAGCACGCGGAGCAGCTTCGCCTGCGCCCCGGCGGCGAGCTCGCCGACCTCGTCGAGGAGGATCGTGCCGCCGTCCGCCTCGCCGAAGAGCCCGGGGCGCGCGCGGATCGCGCCGGTGAACGCGCCCCGCGCGTGGCCGAAGAGCTCGGCCTCCGCGAGCTCCGGCGTGAGCGCCGCACAGTTGAACCGGACGAAGGCCCGCTCGGCGCGGCGCGAGCCGAGGACGATCGCCTCGGCGACCCGCTCCTTGCCCGTCCCGCTCTCGCCGCCGAGGAGCACCGTCACGTCGCGCGGCGCGACGCGCGCGACGAGGACCGCGAGCCGGCGCATGGCCTCGGAGACGAAGACCATGGTGCGCGCGAGCGCGAGCTCGCCCGAGAGCCGCTCGTTCTCGTGCGCGAGCCGGACCGCCTCGAGCGCGCGGCGGACGACGGCGACGAGCTCCTCCGTCTCGAACGGCTTCTTGAAGTAGTCGTGCGCCCCCGCCTTCATCGCCTCGACCGCCTGGCGCTCCGACCCGTGGGCGGTGATGACGACGACGCGGGGCGCGGGGGTGCGCGCGGCGAGCCGGCGCAGGAGCTCCATGCCGTCCATGCCCGGCATGCGCAGGTCGGTGACGACGAGCGGCACCGCGTGCGCCTCGTAGCGCGCGAGCGCCTCGGCGCCGTCCGCGGCCTCGTCGACCGCGAGCCCCTCCGACTCGAGGATCTCGCGGAGCGTGTAGCGGACGCCGGCGTCGTCGTCGACGACGAGGACGCGGACGGCGGCGCTCACGCGATCCCCCCGCGCGCGCCGGGTGGCTCGACCGCGGCGGGGCGCGCGCGCACCTCGGCCCCCGGACCGGGCAGGCTCACCTCGGCCTCCGTCCCGCCGCCAGGGCGCGGCGCGAGCGCGACGTCGCCGCCGTGCTGGCGCGCGAGCGCCCGCGCGATGGTGAGGCCGAGCCCCGACCCCTGCGCCTTCGTCGTGACGCCCGGCGAGAAGACCGCGCCCGCCACGGCGGGCTCGAGCCCGCGGCCCCGGTCGAGGATCCGGACGCGCGCGCCGCCGCCCTCGGCGCGCTCCGCCTCGATCTCGACCGCGGCGCCGGCGGGCGACGCGTCGAGCGCGTTCTGGACGAGGTTGATGAGCACCTGCTTCGCCTTGCGCGGGTCGCACCGCACGCGCACCTCGGGCGCGCGCACCGCGAGCTCGATCGAGCGCTCGCGCGCCATCCCCTCGTGCAGCGCCGCGACCTCCCGGCAGAGCGCCCCGAGGTCGGTGTCGCCGAGCGCGAGCGGCACGAGCGGCCGCGAGAAGTTGAGGAACTCCTCGAGGACCGACTGCATCCGGTCCACCTCGCGGCGGAGCACGGCGAGCCGCTCCGCCCCCTTCCCGCCGGGGAGGTGCTGCCGAGGAGCGCCGCGAGCCCCTTCACGCTGGCGAGCGGGTTCTTGAGCTCGTGCGCGATCTCGCCCGAGAGCGCGGTCAGCTCCTCCGCGCGTTCCGAGTGGGCGCGCAAGGACTCGTGCTGCGCCGCCGCGGTCCGCTGCACCATGCGGTCGAACGACCAGCGCACCGCCCGCCCCGCGCCCGCCGCGAACGCGAAGACGAAGGTGAGCACCGTCGCGTGCGTGACGAGCCACGCGGTGGGGACGGGGAGCGTCGGCCCGCCGCCGAACGCCGAGACGTTGAAGTCGGGGAGCGCCGCGGAGGCGCCGATCGCCGCGAAGCCCCAGGCGGCGCCGATCTGGGCGAGCGCGAGGACGGCGTTGAGCGGCCACGGCACGAAGACGCCCGAGATGAGCGCGAGGGGCACCGAGATGTAGAGGAACGGCGACGCGAGCCCGCCCGTCGCGAACGCGACGAGCGCGAGGCCGGTGATCGCGACCGTGACGTTGCGCGGGACGGTCCCCGACCGGAAGCCGCGCCTCCGCCACAGTACCCACTCCGCGACGAAGAAGACGAGCAGCGCGACGAGGGTCGCGGCGAGGAGGAGGCGGCGCCACGGCGCGGGCTCGATCCAGGAGAGCCAGAGGGCGACGGCGAACAGCGGCGGGAGCGCGATGAGCCGCGCGCTCGCCATGCGGCCGAACAGCCGGGAGAGCTCCTCCTGCTGGATCTGGTCGTGGCCGGGGGGCGGGGGCACGGGCGGCGCCTCGCCTCCGAACATACGCCCGAGCCGCCGCGCGCGCATGCCGTTCCCCCCTCAGCGCCCGAGGGCGCGCTCGAGCGCGATCCCCGCCTGCGCGAGCCGGGCGCGGGCGTCGGCGAGCCCGACGTCCGCCTGGTAGAGCCGGTCGTTCGCGTCGATGACGTCGAGGCTCGACGCGACGCCCGCCTCGAAGCTCCGCCGCGCCGAGTCGGCCGCGTCGGCGGCGAGGCCGCGCTGCGTCTCGGCGAGCCGGAGCCGCTCGCGCGCGACGGCGAGGTCGCGCGCGCCGTCGGTCACCTCCTGCACGACCGCGAGCCGCTGCGCCTCCGCGCCGGCGCGCGCGCCGGCGAGCTGCGCGCGCGCCTGGCGGCGGCGCGCCTCGCGGAGTCCCCCGTCGAAGATCGGCCAGGTGAGGTCGAGCGTGGCGCGCCAGCCTTCCTTCTCGCCGGTCGGGTAGGCGACGTCGGAGGCGAAGGCGCTCCCGGTCGCGGAGAGCTGCGGCGCGAGCCGGGCCCAGGTCGCGCCCACCTGCGCCTCCGCAGCCGCGACCTGCGCCGCCTGCGCGCGCACCTCCGGGCGCCGCCCGACCGCCTCGGCGGCGAGCGACGCGGGATCCGGCGGCGCCGCCGCCACGGCGTCGGGGACGCCGATCCGCACCGGTCCCTCGCGCCCGAGCAGGATCCCGAGCGCGAGCCGCGCGCGGCCGAGCTCGGCGCGGGCGCGGGCGAGATCGCTCTCGCGACGCACCTGCTCCGTGCGGCCGCGGAGCGCGTCGAGCGGCGCCGCGACGCCCGCCTTCACCCGCCGGTCGGCGCTCCGCGCGTGCTCGGCCGCGATCTCGAGCGCGCGCTCGGAGGCGACCACGACCTCCTCCGCCGCCCGCGCGCCGTGGGCCGCCTGGGCGAGGCCGGCCCGAAGCTGCAGGCGCACCGCGTCGGCCTGGGCGTCGGCCGCGCGCGCGGCGCTCCGCGCGGAGCGCACGTCGAACCAGGCGGAGGGGACGACGAGGGGGACGCGCAGCGCGCCCCCCGCGCTGAGCTGCTCGAGCGGCTGGATCGTGATCGGCTTCGGGAGGGGCGTTCCCGGCGGCAGCGGCAGCAGCGACAGGAGGTCGCCGATGGCGACGCGAGCGTCGTCGCTGTTCCTCGTGTAGCTCGCGCTCGCGGACAGCGAGGGAAGGAGCGCCGCCCTGGCCTGATCGACGCCGGCGCCCGCCTCCTCGGCGCGGCTCCGCGCCTGGGCGAGCGTGAGGTTCTGCCGCTCGAGCTCCGCGAGGGCGGCGTCGAGGGTGAGCTCGGGTGCATCCCCCTGCGACTCTGCGCCGCCTGCGGCAGCGACTCTCAGGGTGCGCGGAGGTCCCCTTCGACTCCGCGCCGCCTGCGGCGACGCTACGCTCAGGGTGCGCGGACGTCGCGATGGCGGCTGGAGTCGCCGCCGCCACCGCGAGGATCAGCACCGCCGCACCGAGGCTCCCCATCTCACTCCTCCCGGGCGACACGAGCGCCCGTCCGGACGCAGAGCAAGGCCGATGCCCGCCGCCGGAGGCCAGGATCACGGGCACTTCCGCCCCGCGCAGCGCGCGGCGCGCCGCCGGCGCCGTGAGGAAGACCGAACGGGCCGTCGGATCTCCTTACAGGTGACGGGCGGGCGCCTCGCGAAAATGCAGGCGCGACGCGCCGCTGCGCCGCCGCGCGCCGGGCACGCCGCTTGCCCCTGTGCCGCTCCGACCCCGCGCGCCGCGGGGCAGGAGCGTTGCGATGCGCCGTGTCCTCGTCATCCTCGGTGTCCTGGTCGTCGTCCTCGCCGGACTCATCTCGCTGCGGCTGTGGCGCCAGGCCCAGGCCCTCGCGGCGCCGTCCGGCGGCTCGGGCGAGATCGAGGGCACGACCGTCGATCTCTCCTCGCGCGTCGGCGCGCGCATCCTCGAGATCCCGGTGCGCGAGGGGGCCCGCGTGCGGAAGGGCGACCTGCTCGTGCGGCTCGACTGCGCCGACCCGCAGGCGCAGCTCGCGGAGGCGGCGGCGCGCGTCGCCGCGGCGCGGGCGCAGGCGGTCGCCGCCGGCGCGCAGATCCAGGCGTCGCAGCGGTCGCGCGTCGCCGCGGGCGCATCCCAGGAGGCGGCCCGCGCCCAGGCCGCGGCGCTCGAGGCGCAGCGGGACGCGGCGGAACGGCAGGCGAAGCGGCTCGCAGGCCTCACCGCCGACGTGGCGGAGTCGAGCATCGACCAGACGCGCGCGAGCGCGACGGGGCTCGCGCACCAGACCGAGGCCGCGAAGGCGCAGGCGAGCGCGAGCGGCGAGCAGGTCCGCTCCGCCGAGGTGGGAGTGCGCGCGTCCGTAGCGCAGGCGGAGGCGGCGGCGGCGCAGGTGAACGCGGCCGAGGCTTCCGTCGCGCGCGTCGCGATCCTCGTCGGCGAGTGCGAGCTCCGCGCGCCGCGCGACGCGGAGGTCTCC
>Ga0137373_10009503_pt1 | contig 10190 bp, 9 predicted proteins | sample SagtaG_5_FD_104912 | JGI IMG/M metagenome (GOLD analysis project Ga0137373, IMG submission 104912) | Vadose zone soil microbial communities from Sagehorn Ranch, Mendocino, California, USA - Sage1_R_80_16 metaG | ecosystem: Environmental > Terrestrial > Soil > Vadose zone | place: USA: California...
AACGCCCGAGGAGATCGCGCAGAACGAGGCGGTTCAGCTCGCCTATCTGGGCCAGCGAGGGATCGACATGTGGACGGAGCAGTAGCGATGCAGCTGCGCATCGATGGGGTGGAGGTGCGATACGGGACGAGCAAGGTCTTGCACGGGGTCTCTCTCGCGGTGAATTCGGGAGAGGTCGTCACGGTGCTGGGGCGAAACGGCGCCGGCAAGACCACCACGCTGAAGGCGATCGTCGGCCTGGTCCGCCCCAGTCGAGGCCGCGTGTGCTTCGACGGCGCCGACATGACAAGGGCCGCTCCACACACTAGAGCCAGGAGTGGGCTCGGATATGTCCCACAGGACCGGCTCGTGTTCGCGAATCTCTCCGTTGGCGACAACCTCCGAGCCGTAGCCAGCCGCTCGTTCCAGTCGTGGGAGTGGATCTTCGAGCTGTTTCCCGTCCTCAAGGAGAGGTTCGGGCAAAAGGCGGGAACGCTGAGTGGCGGCGAGCAGGAGATGTTGGCCATCGCCCGGGCGCTCATCACCGACCCCAGCGTGATCCTCATGGACGAGCCGAGCACCGGCCTCATGCCGAGCGTACTCCGGCGGTTGGCCGAGGTCATCCGCGAGCTGCGCGATCGGGGCGTTGGCGTCCTGCTGGTGGAAGAGAAGGTTCCGTTCGCTCTCGAGGTCGCTTCGCGCGCCTACGTCTTGGAGACGGGCCAGATCGTCTTCGAAGGCGGGGTGGAGCAGCTGAGTGAGGCAGATCTGCTGGTTCGACATCTGGGAGTTCGTGCCTGAGACGCCGCATGTGACCGGACATGGGCGCCGGGCAGGGAGGAGGTGAGGTTGCCGTGGAGATCCGCAAGCTGGTCACGGTGATCGAGGAGACCCTGAAGGAAGGGGGCCGTGAGGTCCCACGGCCAATCCGGAAGGTGGCTGTGGCCGCGGTCCTCGAGAACCCTTTCGCGGGTCAATTCGAGGAAGACCTGACACAGCTCATCGACGACGGCGAACAGCTGGGGGCCCTGCTCTCGAAGCGAGCGGTCGAGGCACTCGGGGGAGCCGCGGCCGAAAGCTACGGGAAGGCCGGGATCGTCGGAACCTCGGGTGAGCTCGAACACGTCGCCGCGCTTCTGCACCCCAAGTTCGGGACACCCGTGCGAGATGCCGTCGGTGGCGGCAACGCCATCATCCCATCGGCCAAGAAGCGCGGAGCGGCCGGGGTGTCGATCGACGTTCCGCTCCACTACAAGGACGCTGCGTTCGTGAGAACTCACTTCGACGCGATGGAGGTCCACATCTCGGACGCCCCTGCCCCGGACGAGATCGTGATAGCCCTCGCGGTTACGGACGGAGGGCGGCCGCACCCCCGGATCGGGGGGCTGCAGAAACAGGAGGCCAAGGGGGAGGACGGCCTTCGGTGACCCGGTCCGGCCGCCGAAGGGAGGTGACCACATGGACGACTCGTTCTCGGAGAAACGGGTCACCCGCGAGCTGAGATTCGACCCCTCGCACACCGCCGTTCTAGTCGTCGACATGCTGAACGAATTCCTGGAGGACGGCGGAGTCATGGTCCTACAAGAGGGTCAGAAACTGTACGATCCAGTCAACCGACTGCTGGAGGGGGCTCGCGCAGCCGGAGCATCGGTTCTGTGGCTCTGCGACGAGCACCCGCCCGGTCCAGACAAGGAGTTCGAGAAGCGAATCCCCCACTGCATCAAGGGCACCTGGGGAGCAGAGGTCGTCGACGCTCTGAAGCGAGAGCCGGCTGAGCTCCGGGTGCCGAAGCGTCGGTACAGCGGCTTCTACGGAACGGATCTCGACCTCCGGCTCAGAGAGCTAGGTATCCAACACGTGATCGTCACCGGGCTGGTCACGAACATCTGCGTGCGATCCACGGTCCACGACGCCTTCTTCCACGGCTACGACGTGGTCGTCCCTGAGGAGTGCGTGGCGGGGACCAGCGAGCGTGAGCAAGCCTCGTCTTTGTACGACATCGACACCCACTACGGGACGGTCATGGCCCTGAAGGATGTCCTGGCCATCCTTGAGGGGTCAGGCTCGCCGGTCGCCACCAGCTCCGGGGGCTCAACCAGATCCGAGGGAGGGAACAAGTGACCGATCTCATCATTCGCAATATCGGACGCATTGTCTCGGGGGACTTCGAGAACCCCACCCTGGAAGGCGACTCCGTGCTGATACGCCATGGCCGCATCGCGGAAGTGGGGGATGTGGTCGGAGCGACCGAGAGCGACGTGCACGAGATCGATGCGGCGGGTGCCATGGTCTTTCCAGGTCTGATCGATTCCCATGTTCATCCGGTGGTCGGTGACTTCACGCCGAGGCAGCGAACCCTCGACTTCATCGATAGCTGCCTCCACGGGGGCGTGACGTCGATGATCTCCGCAGGAGAACCCCACGTGCCTGGGCGGCCGAAGGATCGGGTAGGGACGAAAGCGCTCGCCATCCTCACCGCGAAGGCATATGAGAACGCCCGCCCTGCCGGGGTCAAGGTCCACGGCGGAGGGCTGCTGCTGGAGCCCGGACTGGTCGAGGAGGACTTCGAGGAACTGGCCGCCGCTGGAGTTCGGGTCGTAGGAGAGATCGGAATCTCCGGAGTCCATCAACCGGAGGAGGCCGAACGCATGGCGCGGTGGGCCCAGAAGAACGGCATGCGGGTCATCGTCCACACGGGAGGAGCATCGATCCCTGGAAGCTCCGCCATCGGTGCCGAATTCGTGCTCACGGTCCGCCCCGACGTCGCGGCCCATGTGAACGGAGGCCCCACGGCCCCCCCGGTGAAAGACGTGGAACGAATCCTCACGGAGTCAGAGGCAGCGATCGAACTGGTGCAGTGCGGCAACGTCCGAGCCCTTCGGGATGTCGTCCAGGTGGCCCGAGCGCACGCCGCGCTTGACCGGGTGGTCGTGGGCACCGACTCACCCTCAGGGACGGGCGTCATCCCCCTGGGCATGCTCCGAACCATCTCCTGGATCGCCTCGTTGGGTGGCGTCGAGCCGGCAACCGCAGTCGCTATGGCCACGGGTAACACAGCACGGGTCTATGGGCTACGCGAAGGGCACATCGCCCCGACCGCCCCCGCCGACTTGCTCATCGTGGACGCGCCGAGGGGCTCGGAGGCCGAAGACGCGCTTGAGGCCCTGGCGATCGGAGACACCCCGGCGGTCGCGGTGGCGCTGATCGATGGACAGGTGCGGGTCTACGGGAGCCGGAACACGCCTCCCCCAGCCCGATCGGTCTCGATCCCGTGGATGGCACAGAGCGGACGCTGAGATGAAGGTCGGATTCGTCGGGATCGGGGCCATGGGCCATCCGATGGCGAACCGGCTCCGCGAAGTAGGCTTGCTGGCCTCTGCCTACGACATCGATCCCGCTCGCGCCCGATCGCTCGGAAGGGCCGATGTGGCCGCGCCGGACCTGGCAATCCTGGCACGGGCGAGCGACGTGGTCATTACCATGCTGCCCTCGGAACGGGCACTCCAGGATGTCGTCCTGGGCCCTGACGGGCTGGTTGCCCTCGGCCTCGCCGGCAGGACTCTCCTCGACATGGGAACAACCTCCCCCGCCCTCTCCCGGCGTCTGGCCGAGGCGGTCCGATCGGCCGGTGGGTCGTTTGTGGAGGCACCCGTCAGCGGCGGGACCGAAGCCGCCCGCCAGGGTACCCTCACCATCATCGCGGCCGGTGACGACGAAGCTTACCTGCGCGTTCGCCCGGCCCTGGAAGTTCTGGGCGAGAAGGTGTTCTTCGTTGGACCGGCGGGCGCGGGCCAGACCCTGAAGATCGCCAACAATCTCCTGTTCGCCGTCAACGTTGCTGCGTTGGGAGAAGCCTGGTCGCTGGTTCGATCCGCCGGCATCGCTGCTGAGCTCGCCTTCAACGTGCTGGTGGCCTGTTCGGGAGACTCCCGAGCGCTGCGGACTCGGATACCGGAGGCCGGCCTCGTCCCCTCGGCTCCTCCATCACGTGATTTCCTGCCGGGATTCCGGACGAGGTTGGCGTTGAAGGATCTGTCCCTGGCCACTGATCTGGCCACCGCTCTTGGATTATGGGCTCCAATGCTGGAGGCGGTGCACCGCCTGTATTCGGCCGCCGTGGAGAGGGGACTGGGTGACCTCGACGTCTCGGTCATCGGACGCCGGAGTGCTTCCTCCATCGATCGAGGAGCCCGGAGCTTGACTGGGACCGACAGGGGAGGGGCGTCGCATGCCTAAGGCCTCCACAGATTCGAACGGCCGGCGTCGAGTGAAGTCCGTGGCCAACGCCATCCGCGTGCTCGAGGCCCTCAAGGCTTCGCCGGAACCGCTTCGCCTCTCGGAGATCAGCCACCGACTCGGCATGAGGAAGAGCACGGTCCACCTGCTTCTGAGCACGCTCGCCGAGTTCAACTTCGTTCAGCCTGACGGGCCCCTCGGTCACTACAGGCTTGGGCTCGGTGCGTTCGAAGTCGGCGCTGCGGCGGTGGATCGGCTCGGCCTGCCTCCTGAGCTGGGGCCACCCATGGAGCGCTTGGCGGACCGGTCGATGGAAGCGGTGTCGCTGGCCGTCAGGAACGGCGCGAGTGCCTTGATCGTGAGGCGGTACGAGAGCGCGCACATCCTCCGCGCGGAAATCGGAATCGGCACGCGGATGCCGCTGCATGCATCGGCCTCAGGCAAGTGTCTGCTGGCAGGTATGGACCCCGACCAGGTGGACGAGCTCTATCCAACAGAGGAATTGCCCGAAGCGACGAACGCCAAGATTCGAACCAAGCGGAAGCTCCTGCGCGAATTGGACAAGGCCCGACGCCTGGGGTACGCGACCAATAGGGACGAATTCGTGCTGGGGGTTGCTGCCATCGCTGCTCCCGTCTTCGATCGCCGGGGCCGGACGGTAGCGGCTCTCAGCATCGCTGGACCTACTGCCAGGTTCGAGGAGCTGAGGTGGGTCCCCGAGCTCCATAGGACGGCTACCGACATGGCCACCATGCTCGGTTACCGCAACGAGAACCGATCATGAGGTTCGGGGTCCGCATCCCTTCCTTTGCCTGGCCGGAGTTATCGTTCGAAGACGCCACCGCCTTGCTGGACTACTGCCGGAAGGTGGAGGACCTCCCCTTCTCCGATATCTGGACGCTGGACCACGTCCTGGCGGCGTCGGCGCTGTACGGAGTCTCCTGGCTCGATCCGCTGATCGTACTGTCGGCGGTGGCGCCAATCACGAGCCGCGTGGGCCTCGGAACATCCGCGCTCGTTCTTCCCCTTCGCCATCCGGTGCTGTTGGCCAAGGACATCGCCACCCTGCAGCTCCTTTCCCAGGGGCGATTCATCTTCGGGATCGCCGCCGGCTGGGACGAGAAGGAGTTCGAGGCCTTCGACCTTTCGCTCAAGGATCGCGGCAAGCGCACGGACGAAGCGCTCGATCTCACCATGCGGCTCTTGACCGAGGAAGACGTGAGATTCGCCGGCCGTTTCTTCAGCGTGAACGGAGTCACGATCTACCCGAGGCTCCTGGAGCCGCCCCCCTTGTGGGTGGCCGGCGGATCGCTCAGTCATGCGCCAGAGACGCCCGACAAGCCGTATATCGCTCCAGGGGTGCTCCGGCGGATCGCCCGCGCTCAAGGGTGGATGTCGAGGTCGAGCGGTAGCGACGCCTCCATGGTGGCAGCAGACTGGAAGGTCATTCGGGAATACGTGAAAGAACAGGGCCGAGACCCCTCGTCGATGGTCTTCGCCCACACTCAGTTCGTCCACGTCGCCGAGGGGACCTCCGAGGAACGAGCGCTAGAGGAGCAATTGCCGCACTTCGTCCGGGTGATGGGAACCCATCGCACCCAGGACGAGCTTGCGGCCTCGTATCTGCTCGGGACCGTCGAGCAGATCCAGCAGAGGGTCGATGAGCTAGCGCAGGCTGGGCTCCAGCACATGATCATCACGCCTGTTTCCAGTGATCCAGCTCAACTGGACCTGCTCGTCAAGCACGTTGTACAGCCCTTTTCGGACTCGAAGGAGGCCTCATGAGCGAACGAGAAGTCAGGAACTTCATCGCCGGCCGGTGGGTGGCCGGGACCTCCGGCGAGCGCATGGACATCGAGAATCCCGCGACGGGCGCATCCGTCGCCTGGTTCGCAGCCTCCACGGAATCCGATGTCGACGCGGCGGTACAGGCGGGCATTGCCGCGTTCGCCGACTGGAGAGACACCGCCGTGACGAAGCGAGCGGCTATCTTGTTTGCGTTCCGACAACTCCTGAATGAGCACGTCGACGAGCTCTCCCGAACGATCGTCGAGGAAAACGGCAAGACGCTCGGGGAGGCGCGTGGAGAGACGGTTCGGGCGCTCGAGTACGTGGAGCACGCCTGCGCAATCCCGGAACTCATGAAGGGGTCGTTCTCCGAAAACGTGGGCGGTGGGGTCGACACGCAGTTTGTCCGAGAGCCCCTGGGCGTGTTTTCGATCATCGCCCCGTTCAACTTCCCCGCGATGATCCCACTGTACTTCGTGTGGGCGCTCGGTGCGGGCGATTCAGTGGTCGTGAAGCCCAGCGAGCTCTGTCCGCTCACGACGATTCGGATCATGGAACTGGCCGATCAGGCCGGGCTTCCTCCCGGAACCGTCAACATGGTATTGGGCGGCCCCGAAGTGGTGAGGCGGCTGGCGACGCACCCGGATGTCGAGGGTATCTCGTTCGTCGGTTCATCGAGTGTGGCTCGGGCCGTCTACGAGCTTGCCAGTGCGCACGGGAAGCGGGCCCAGTGTCAAGGCGGCGCGAAGAATCATCTGGTCGTGACCGACTCGGCCCAGCTAGACCGATGCCTCGAAAACATCGTGAACTCGGTATTCGGCAACTCGTCGCAGCGGTGTTTCGCGGGCTCGAACGTCCTGGTGTACGAGTCGATTTACGAGGAGTTCCGGGAATCGTTCCTCGAGGAGGTCAGAGCTATCCGAATCGGGAACGGGCTGGATAAGGACGTAACAATGGGTCCGGTGATCTCTGCGCCCGCGCTGCAGCGGTTTCATTCCATCATCGACGAAGCGGTTAGTGATGGAGCGAAACTGCTACTCGACGGTCGAAACGGCGGTCCGCCGGGGTCGGGAGGTCATTTTCTCGGTCCAACCGTGCTGGAAGCGGCTCCGGGAATGCAGGTGTTCGATGAGGAGGTATTCGGGCCAATCCGCTGCATGATGCCGGTCAAGGGTCTGACTGAGGCCATCAACATCGTGAATCGCAGCAGGTTCGGCCACACCGCCGTGATCTATACGGAGGAGGGGGGGGTGGCCCGGCGTTTCGCGCACATTGTCAACACGGGCCAGGTAGGCATCAACGTGGGGACTCCTGCACCGATCGCCTTCTACCCGGTCGGCGGCCGGAGGGTCTCTTTCTACGGCAGCCTCAGGGGCCGAGCCAACGATGCGATCGACTTCTATACAGACAAGAAGGTGATCGTCACGACTTGGTACAACCAGAGTGGCTGAAGGTGCATGAGGGAGGCTCGCCAGGGTACGTGAGGCCGTGGGTGGTCAGGGAGTCATCGCGGAAAGGCTGTTTACCGAGCATCTCCAAGAAGTGCGAGGCACCTCCCCAGACGCTGGCAATCGCGGCTACAAGAGGCCTGTGGCTCTCTCGAGGCAGAGGGAGAAGCTCGCTCACCGGAGGCCCCCAAATTCGACCAGGGGCTGGCACGCTCCACCGCTAGGGACACCTCGCCAACACGCGACGAAGGGATCCGGGTGCGGCCGATGCGACGACCCCGCGGCCGGACCGACAGCCGGGCGGAGGTCGTGAGCTCTCCGACGAGGGGTGACTTCGCGTGCGCGATGCGGGACCAATGCGGGACCGAACCCAAGCCGGAACCCGACGGTGGCCTGTGATGTGTGGAGATGACGATGTGTTATTCGAACTGCCGGGAGCTGCTCGTTCGCATTCAAGGGCTCCGGTTCCGGACCTGTGGTCGGCAGGCGTGAGCTATCCCCACAGAGCGCAGATCGGCACGGCGACGATGCGGTCATCGAGCTCGTACAGCGCTGGCCCGGTGTGGAACACGACCCCATGCACGAAGCGTTTCCCGAGTCGCTCCCGCAGCCAGGCGAGGTGCCGCGCGGAGTCTTCGTGGGGAGCCGCGTCCGCCTTGACCTCGAACGCGAGGAGGTTGGCCCCGCCCAGTTCGGCCACCACGTCGATCTCGTGACGCCCGTGTTCGTCCCGGAGGTGGTAGAGACGCGGCCGAGTCTCCGAGACGGCGACCTCCGGCCGGAGCTGGGCCACCACAAAGGTGTCGAGGACTCGCCCGAACACATCGCCGTCGCGAAGGATGGCGCCCGGGTCGAGCCTCAGCGCCGCTGTAGCCAGGGCCGGATCGACGAGATAGCGCTTCGCCCGCAAGGCCAGCCGCTTCAACCGGTTCGAGGTCAATGCGGGAAGGGCCTCCACGACGAACAGGTTGGTGAGCAGTTGCTCGTAGGCAACAGCGGTCTTGCGGTTGACGCCGGCTGCCTCGTACAAGGTGGCGTCGGCGACCGCGCCCGCCGTGTTGAGCGCGTAGGCCTCGAAGTATCGCCGCAGCCGGGCGGGGTCCCGCCCCGGCTCGATGCCAGCCGCGTCTCTCGTGAGGAGCTGGTCCAGATAGCCGTCCAGCCATCGCACCCTGGCGCGTGGCCCCATGCGCAAAGCGGGCTCTGGGAAACCGCTGACCAGGGCGAGCCTGAGATAGCCGCGAAGGTCGGGTCGCTCGGAGGGGAGCGTTGGGAGATCTCCTGAGGCCAGCCGGTCGAGGAATGGATTTCCCTCGAGGCGCCCCTCCCGCTCTCGGATGCTCATTCCGTACATCGGAAGGCGCACCAGCCGGCCGGTGCCCGGCCAGGTCGTAGCTTCGAGATCCGCCCTGACCGACCCGGTCAGCAGAAACCGCCCCGGCCGAGGGTTGTTGTCGACGGCCCGCTTGACGGCACCGAGAATCTCGGGCACCTCCTGCCACTCGTCGAGAAGCACTGGCTCCTTATGTTCGGCGAGAGCGGCATCAGGATCGGCCCGGAACGCGGCGGCCTCGGCGGGCCGGTCCAAGTGGACCACGGCAACAGCGTGGCGCCTGGCGGTAGTCGTCTTGCCAGTCGCCCGGGGTCCGGTGAGCATTACCGCTGGGAGCTGTCCCAGAAGCTCCTCAATGAGGGGGTCGACCAGCCTTTGCCGGTAGTGGGAGTCAGACACAGACTTACACCACCGCTTCTCGCCATGCCCGGGTCCCGCTTTTCGCCACGCTCTAGTACCACTTTTCGCCGCCGCTAGCGTCCCCCGGTGCCAGCGCGCCGCGGGCATTGCGTTCCCTGGAGGAATATCGCCGACCCTCTCGGGACTCGCCGACGAGGGGCCCTCCGAAGTTCGAATAGGCGCGTCGACTCCCCTGGCAGGTGGAGGTGAGCGGATTCGAACCGCCGACTTCTGCCGTGCGAAGGCCTTTTCAGGGGGTTTGGTGACCAGCGCGAACAGGTGCCATACCTGCTCTGAGCTGCGATTTTGGTCCTCAGCGGATCCCAGCGTTTCCCGGCGTTTCTTGGTGCGATGCGGGACGAATGCGGGACGAGATTGGCCTAATGGGTAACTCAGTTTTCTATCAACTCACCTCGAAAGCCTCCCGGAGCTCCGGAGGGTCGCTTCTGCCTCCCGAAAGAGACCGGCCTTCCCGTGCTCATCGGTCGGCTCGGCAAGAAGGGACGCGTATGGGCATGGATCACTAACAGGCGTCGGCTGACCGGATTCAGAAGGACCCTTACCACCGACTGACAGGCAGACGACATCCCACTCCGCTCCACTTGTCGGCGTGCCCGAAGGCACCCCCAGCGTGTGACCCCCGGCACCGACCGTCCGTCCCCTCCGCCCTACGGTGGCCCCACGGCAGCCGAGACCGGCGGCCAAGGAGCAAGGAGGACCAATGAGCGCGAAGATGGAGACCCTGCCGCTTCAGAAGCGAATCAGCTTCAAGGCCCGGATGATCGCCCTGGCGATCTTGGTGGCCGTGGTAGCGGTGGTGGCGAGCATCGCGGCGATTCAGTCGACCGGATCGACCAAGAACCTGCGGGAGCCGACCAAGAACCTGCGGCCCACCGTTCCGGCCAAGGTGCCCGAGCAGCCCACCGTCCCCCGGCCCAACCATCGACTGGACCGGACCTTTCGGATCGGAAACCACTCCGTGAGCTGACCGGAAGGGCTCGACCAAC
>Ga0137373_10009506_pt1 | contig 10189 bp, 9 predicted proteins | sample SagtaG_5_FD_104912 | JGI IMG/M metagenome (GOLD analysis project Ga0137373, IMG submission 104912) | Vadose zone soil microbial communities from Sagehorn Ranch, Mendocino, California, USA - Sage1_R_80_16 metaG | ecosystem: Environmental > Terrestrial > Soil > Vadose zone | place: USA: California...
GCGCAGTTGGTGAAGCTTCAGGTGCGCCTGGTTGTCGAACAAAAGATCGTGCATCGGCCAGAACTTGTCTTGCGCACCGGCAGCCTCCGCGGCTTCGGCCGCGTGCAGCGCGTGGGGATGGACTCCCTCGAGCGGGAAATGACGGTAGACGAACCGGACGCGGCCGGCGAAGCGTTCAAGCAACAACTTGACCGCCGGCGCCGCCTGCTTGCAGTTCGGACACTCGAAATCTCCGTACTCGACCACGGTGACGCGAGCGTGGGCGGGACCGATCGCGTGGTCGGCCCCGCTCGGCGCGACGGTCAAGTCGAACGGCTGAGAGCGATTCATCGGCGAGCTCGCGAGATTATGTGGCGGTCTGGAGGAACGCGAATCGCGTCTGCAGCGGATTCATTTTAGTCCCCGCATTCCGGCAGTCGGCGCGTCGCGATTGGGGCTACTGCAGATCGAATAAAAGAATCTCCGCACGATGGGTTCTGACCGCCACGGTGAGCCGCGGTTCGTCCTCGACTGCCGCGCCATCGCCGGCTTTGAGGTCGTGGCCGTTCATCACCACGTCACCGCGCGCAACCTGCAGCCACGCCTTGCGCCCCTTGGCCAGGTCGTAAGTGACCTGCTGGCCGGCATCGATCACCCCCGCAAAAAGCTTCACGTCCTGATGAACGACGACGGAGCCATCGCGCCCGTCGGGTGAGCCGACGAGGAGAAGGCGGCCGCGCTTGTCGGCGGCGGGGAATGTCTTCTGGTCGTAACGGGGCGCGATTCCCTTGCGATCCGGGACGACCCAGATCTGCAGAAAATGCACGGGCTCGGTTTGCGAAGGGTTGAACTCGCTGTGCCGAATGCCGGTGCCGGCGGACATGATCTGCATGTCGCCGGGCCGGATGACCGACCCGGTCCCGATGCTGTCCTTGTGTTCCAGCGCACCTTCGAGGACGTAAGAAATGATCTCCATGTCCTGATGGCCGTGGGTGCCGAAGCCTTGCCCGGGACTGACGCGGTCCTCGTTGATCACGCGCAAAGGCCCAAAGCCCATCTGCCGCGGATCGTAATAGTCACCGAACGAGAACGTGTGCCGGCTGTCGAGCCAACCGAAGTTGGCGGTACCACGTTCCGCCGCATGTCTTATGTTGATCATTCGAACCCTCGCCGCGAAAACCAAGCTGAAATCGGTCAAAGTCGACTTACAAGAAGCGGTCCAGTGCCGCGATCATCTCGATCATGTCTTCCTCGATCTACTTCGACCAGCCGCGCATCCCGACGTTCTCCGCGCCCGTTGCCCGGGGCGATCACCGCGCGGTCGCCAGTGTCTGATGAATCGATGCCACGACGGCGGCGCCTTCGCCGATCGCGCCGCCCACGCGCTTCACCGAGCCGGAACGAACGTCGCCGACGGCGAACACGCCCGATACCGTCGATTCCAGCGGCGCCCGCACCGGCCCGCCGGCGAGCTCCGCTGTCGCCTGACCCGTCAGCACGAAACCGTGCGAGTCGAGCGCGACCCCGCAACCTTTCAGCCAGTGGGTTTCGGGATCCGCACCCACGAACAGGAACACATGGCGTATCGGCCGCGTCTCTTCGACACCTCTCTGCTTGTCGCGCCAGGACACCGCGGCGAGGCTCTCCCCAGGATCGCCGTGCAGTTGCGTGAGCTCGGTATGAGGCCGCAGTTCGATGTTCGGCGTGGCGTCGATGCGATCGATCAGGTAGCGAGACATGCTCGCGGCAAGGCTCGGACCGCGGATCAACATGAAGACCTTGGTCGCGTGCTGCGACAGGAACACCGCGGCTTGTCCGGCCGAGTTGCCGCCACCGACCAGTACCACTTCGCTGCCGGCGCACATCTTCGCTTCGAGCGCGGACGCCCAAAACCAGACGCCTCTGCCTTCGAACTCGCTCAACCCCGGCACCGCGGGTCGGCGATAGCGCGCGCCGCTCGCAATGACCACCGTTCTGGACCGAAGTCGTCGCCCATCGGTGAGCCGCAGCGACAGTTCGCCATTGGCCTTGGCCTTCGAGCAATCGAGCGAGGCGGCCTCGGCCGGAATCAGGATCTCGGCGCCGAATTTCTGCGCCTGGACAAAGGCGCGGCCGGCCAGCGCTTGTCCGGAGATCCCGGTGGGGAAGCCCAGGTAGTTTTCGATGCGTGCGCTGGCGCCGGCCTGTCCGCCAAACGCCCGACAATCCAATACGACAACGTGCAGGCCTTCGGACGCCGCGTACACTGCGGTCGCGAGTCCCGCAGGACCGGCGCCCACCACGGCGATGTCGAAGAGCTCGTTGTGCTCGGCCGAATCGACCATTCCGAGACAACGGGCCAGTGTGTCTTCGGTCGGGCTCAGCAGGACCGAGCTGTCGGGACAGACGACCAGGACGTCCGCCAAAGCCGCGCCGTACTGCTCGAGCAATGCCGCGGCGTTGTTGTCCTGCGTGACGTCGACAACTTGATGCGGATGGCCATTGCGGCGCAGGAAGTTCTGCAAGCGCAACAGCTCGGTCGTATCCGGCTTGCCGATGAGAACCGGGCCGCTCGCACCGGATTCGATCAACCGGACCCGGCGCAGAATCAGCGCGCGGACGATGCGCTCGCCGAGATCCGCCTCGGCGATGATCAGCGCGCGCAGCTGCGAGGGCGGCACCAGAATGACCTCGACGTCCTCGGCCGCATCGCCATCGACCAGTGCGTGGCGACCGGAAAGTTGTCCGACCTCGGCGAGAAAATGTCCCGGTCCCTGCTGGGCGATGGGAACCACGCGGCCCAAGCCGTCACGCTGGCTGATGGTCACGGCGCCCTTGAGCACGACGAACATTCCGGGCCCCGTTTCTCCGGCCGCGAACAGACGGGCACCACGCTCGTAACGCTGGACGGTCCCGAAGCGGCGAATGCGTGCGATTTCCGGCTCGGTCAACACCGGAAACATCTGGTGCCATCGGCTCGCGATGGCCGGCGGCAGATGGGCTTCGCTAAGCATGTAGGTACCGACTATTCAACGCCGACGCTTTGGCGAAGGCGGATGCAACGTCTTGCGCGACAGATCGAGCTCGTCGTGCAGCCACTGCCGCAACGCTACCAGAGGCGGCCAATCGCGCAGCCCTGGGGGGTAGGCGAGATGGTAGGGTTGGGCGTGCTCGTGGGTAATCGCCAGCGGCGATAGCTTGACCAGTCGTCCATCACTGAGCGCATCGGCTGCAAGCAACTCGCGACCGATCGCGAGACCGAGATTCTGTTCCGCTGCCTGCAGCATCAGACCCGCGTCGTTGAACGATGCCACCGGGGTGACGTGCGTGCGCAGGCCCGCTGCCGCGAACCAGCGGTCCCACAGATCGGCGTCGCCGAGGAGCGGCTCGCGCGCCAACGCCTCGGGCTGCGCACCGAGCAGCCGTCGCGCGGTGGAGGGTGCCCCGACGACGATGAACTGCATCGGCATGTCGAACAGGCGTTCCGATTCCAGCCCTACCCACGGACCGCGTCCCTGACGCAGCGCGGCATGGAAGCCATCGCGCTGCAGATCGACCAGCTCGTGCGATGCATCGATCTCCAGCGCGAGCGCGGGATGCCGTTCGCGCCACCGGCCCATGCGCGGCAGCAACCAGCGCTGCGCGAACGAGGGCAGCACGGTCACGCGAAGTCGCTGCGCGGCGCCGGTGCCTGCCGCGGCCGCGGCCTGCACGCCGTCGTCGAGTTGCGCCAGCGCCATCTGCACGCTGCGCAGCAGTGCTTCGCCCGCGGCGTTCAGCACGACGCGCCGTCCCCGTCGCTCGAAAAGCGCGAAGCCCAACTGCTCTTCCAGGCCGCGAATCTGCTGGCTCACCGCACTGTGCGTGAGGTGCAGCCCGTCGGCGGCAGCGCGAAGGTTCTGTGCCTCGGCTACAGCGCGAAAAGCGGGAAGGGTATTCAGGGGCAGGCGCGACATGCTGGTAAGTATAACCGTCCAATATGGAAAGAACAAATCGATTCCACTGGCAGACCTGGGCTTGTAAGCTTACCAGCGTGACCAATCGCCTCTTTGGAGTCTGCCATGAATGATTCGTCCGTGCTTTTGCCGGGATCTCCCGAAACCGAGCGCGCTATGGCCACCGTCGGCGAACGATTGCGCGCGATCGCGGGCGGCTTCATTGCGCGCTGGCGCCACCGTCTGCCACGCAGGCGCGAGACGCCTGCATTCGATGCGATCGCCGAAATGAACGATTACATGCTGAAGGACATCGGCGCCCCGAGCTGGATGATTTCGCGGGCCGCGCTGCAAAAGGACTCGCTGCATCGGCAGCTCACGGGAATCGGAGGGCCAGCATGACAACGCCGCTCGCACTTGCAACGGGTGTTCCTGTAGCAGCGAAGGTAAGCGAACCCGTGCATAGCAAAGGGATACGCGCAGCTACCGCCAGCCCGCAGGTCGCGCTGGGCATCAGATCGTGGGACCAGAGCGAAGGTTCCGCGCTGCGGTTATTCGTGTCGCTTCTTGCGGCTGCTCTGATGACGGCCGCCACGGGCGGATTGGCGTGGATAGCGATCAGTCACCGTTTCGACGCGAGCGCAGCGCCGAACATTCAGTGGGGCGCCGTTTATTCGGGCGAATACGACCATGGCGCGCCGGTGTATCGGTTGGCGTCTATAACGGTGATCGCGCAGCGGAATGCGGCGATGGCAACGCCGGAGCGCGAAGAGAACGCTCGCGCCAGCGAGGCGCGGTCGAAGGTGATGGGAAAACCGCCCGCGTAGCCATGCCGGCGCAAGCTCCGTCTGTCGGCGCTGATTCCGCTACGCAGGCAGAGCCTCGCGGCCTTTTCCATGCGCGGTCATGGGTCGATTGTGCAACGCTTCCCTGGCGCTGAACAGATCGGCGATCCACTCGACGAACACGCGAACCTTCGCCGAAAGATGGCGGTTCTGCGGATACATGATCCACACGGGCAGAGGTTCGATCTCCCAGTCGGCCAGAACGCGCGCGAGCCTTCCGCTGGCGATCTCGTCCTTGACCATGAATGCTGCGACCTGCACCACGCCAAGACCAGAGAGTCCCGCTTCGAAATACGCTTCGCCGTCGTTCAGCGCGACGGCGCCATCGAGCTGCAGGTCGATGCGCTCGCCGTCCCTGGTGAAATCCCAACCCATGATGCGTCCCGTCTTCGAAGAAAAGTAATTGACGCAGCGGTGGTGCATGAGATCGTGCGGGTGCGCCGGGATTCCGTGGCGCTCGAGGTACGCGGGTGCCGCGCAGGTGACGAACTCGACCATGCCGACGCGGCGCGCCACCAGCGACGAGTCGGGCTGGACGCCGCCGCGAACGACGCAGTCGACGCCTTCCTCGATCAGGTCGACGGGTCGATCCGAGCAGCCGACCTCGAGCTGGATTTCGGGATAGCGCGCGAAGAAATCGGGCAACGCCGGCACGAGCACCCGGCGGCCGAAGGTCACCGGCACGTCGACGCGCAGCCGTCCGCGCGGGCTCGACTTGGTGCGGCCGAGCGAGCTCTCGGTGTCCTCGACCTCCGCCAGGATGCGAATGCAGCGCTCGTAGTAAGCGGCCCCATCGGGCGTGACACTGACCCGTCGTGTCGTCCGTTGCAGGAGCTTGGCCCCGAGATGCGACTCGAGGTTCTGGACGAGTGTCGTCACCGTCGCCTTCGGCATGTGCAGCACTTCCGCGGCTCGCGTGAATGCGCCCGTATCGACAACGCGGACAAAGACTTCCATCGCTTGCAATCTATCCATATGAATAATTCAGATCGGTGAATAGTGAATTCAATTCTAGCTACTTTGTGTGTCGTTGGCGAATGAATACGATACGCGACATTCGATCACGAAAGTGTTCGCGACGTTCCGGGTGTGCTGAGTCTGTCGATTTCGCTCCGGTCGGCTCGACTAGATAGCGAAGCGAGTGCGCGTCCTCTGCGGCTCCGAGGCGATGCACCGAATTGGAACGTGATCATGAATTCGGATTATCCATAACGATGGAGAGGACATGCTGAGCAAAGCGATCATCGCCACCTTTCTTGCCGCCAGCGCCGTCGCCTTCGACCTGCAGCCGCTCGCTCGCGCGTGCGATCGCGACGACGGTTGCGTCGCGTCAGCCGCGCGCGTGGAGCCTGCCGAAAGGGTGAACACATCTTCCGACCGCCGCGCCGCACAACTCGCCGACCTCGCGTGACGTTGGCAATCGCGACATCGAGCCATGACGATCGAATCTGCCGCTGCGACCGCTGCAACGCTGCGCTATCGCGGTTACACGGGCGAGCTGGCGATCCGGATCTATCGGCTCGCGGCGGCGCCTTCGCCGGTCGTCGTACTCCTGCATGGGGGTGGATTTGTCGGCGGGAGCCTTGATGCGATCGCTCCGCTTGCCGCGACCATGGCTGCGCGTCTCGATGTTGCCGTTGCCACGCCGGCGTACACGCTCGCGACCGAGCGTCCTTTCCCTGCCGCCGTCGAAGATGCCTATGCGGCGATCAGCTGGGCGGCGGCCAGCGCGCGTCGTGAACGTTGGGATCCCCGGCGGCTTGTCGTTGCAGGCGTCGAGGCGGGTGGCAACCTTGCTGCGGTGGCGGCGATGATGGCGCGCGATCGCGGCGGTCCGACGCTCGCCGCGCAAGTTCTCGTCGCGCCGATGCTCGACCCGACACTCACGTCGCGGTCGATGCAGTACGTCGCCACGAAGAGGTCGCGCTCGCAACGCGAATGCGGTGCGTGCTACCGCGCGTACCTGCCCAATGCCGCCGAGCGCCTGCACCCCTACGCTGCGCCTTCGTCGTGCTCGCGTCTCGCCGGACTTGCGCCGACGCTGATTCTCACGGCCGAAGGCGATCCGCTCCGTGACGAAGCGGAAGCCTACGCAGCCAAGCTCATCAGCGCCGGCGTGACGACCGAGGTCTCGCGTCTGCCGTGCATCGAGGCGGGTGCGGATACGTGGACCGAAGATGCCTGGAAGACGATCGGCGCGTTCCTCGGGCCGCGCGTCAGCGCGTGACGCACGCAAGGCCGGGCACGGCCGATGTCGAATTAACGCCGGCTGATCCGTCATTGGATGAACAAGAAGGTATGTGTTTCACGACCTCCGGAAAGGACCGTCAATGAGTAACCAACACTTTCGATTTCTCGGCACGACGCTCGCGGTCGGGGCTCTGGCGGTCCTCGCCGGATGCAGCAAACCCGAAGCGCAGGGCGGTCCGCCGCCCGGCGCGCCGCCGGTCAGCGTTGCGGCGGCCCTCGAGCGCGATGTCATCGAGACCGACGAGTTTCCGGGACGCATCGAGGCCGTCGACTCGGTCGAGGTACGCGCGCGCATCAACGGCTATATCCAGGCGGTGCAGTTCAAGCCCGGCGCCGAAGTGCACAAGGGCGACGCGCTGTTCGTCATCGATCCGCGGCCGTTCGAAGCCGAGGTCGCGCGCGCGGAAGCAACGCTCGCCACGACACGTGCCCAGCTCGATCTCGCGCGGACCGAGCTCGCGCGAAACGAGCAGCTTCTCGCCGACCAGGCGACCTCGAAGCGCGAGTACGACGATGCGCAAGCGAAGGTCCGCCAGCTGGATGCGCAGATCCGCGCCAATCAGGCATCGCTCGAGACGGCGCGTCTCAATCTCGCCTACACCCGCGTGACGGCGCCGATCAACGGCCGCGTCGGCAAAGCCGAGATCACCGTCGGCAATCTGGTTCAGGGTGAGGCTCCGAACTCGCCGCTCCTCACGACGGTCGTTTCGTCCAGCCCGATTTACGCCTCGTACGAAGCCGACGAAGGCGCGTATCTCAAGTACATCGGCAAGGCGCGCGGCGGTGCGCTGACGGTGGCGGTCGGCCTCGCCGACGAGCAGGGATTCCCGCACGCCGGCCGGCTCGAGTTCGTCGACAACCGCGTCGACCGGCAAACCGGCACGGTACGCATGCGTGCAATCCTCGACAACAAGGAGGGGCGCTTCACGCCGGGACTGTTCGCGCGCATCAAGCTCGGCGACTCGGCGACGCCGCGCAAAGCCGTGTTGGTGACGGATCGCGCAATCGGCACCGACCAGAGCAAGCGCTTCGTGCTGGTGTTGAGCGGCGAGAACAAGGCGGAGTACCGCGAGGTGCGCATCGGCCGGCTCGTCGATGGCCTGCGCGTGGTCGAAAACGGCCTCAAGCCCGGCGAAGTGATCGTCGTCAACGGGTTGCAACGCGTGCGGCCCGGCGCGCCGGTGACGCCGCAAACGGTTCCGATGGAGGCGAACGCTTCGTCCGCCCCCTCCGAGCGCGTCGCCGCGAAGGGATGAGGTCATGAACATTTCGCGCTTTTTCATCGATCGGCCGATTTTCGCGGGCGTCCTGTCGATCATCATCTTTCTCGCCGGCGCGATCGCGATCACCCGGCTGCCCGTCTCCGAATATCCGGACGTCGTGCCGCCGTCGATCGTCGTCCGCGCGACTTACCCGGGCGCCAACCCGAAGGTGATCGCGGAGACCGTCGCCGCGCCGCTCGAGGAGCAGATCAACGGCGTCGAGAACCTGCTGTACATGTCGTCGCAGGCGAATACCGATGGTGTCCTCACGCTCACGGTCACGTTCAAGATCGGCACCAATCCCGAGGTCGCCGAAACGCAGGTGCAGAACCGCGTGCAGCGCGCGCTGCCGCGTCTGCCCGACGAGGTGCGCCAGATCGGCGTGATTACGCAGAAGAGCTCGCCCGACCTGACGATGGTCGTGCATATCGTCTCGCCCGACAGTCGCTACGACGAGCTCTACCTGCGCAACTATGCAGTGCTGAACGTCAAGGATGTGCTGCAGCGCATTCCGGGCATGGGGCAGGTGCTGGTGTTCGGGGCCGGCGACTACGCCATGCGCGTCTGGCTCGATCCGCAGAAGCTTTCGTCGCGCAATCTCACCGCGACCGACGTCGTAGCCGCGATCCGCGAGCAGAACAAGCAGGTGGCGGCCGGCGTCGTCGGCGCGCCGCCGGCGGTGAAGGACACCGAATTCCAGCTCTCGGTGAACGCTCAAGGCAGGCTGACGACCGAGGAGGAGTTCGGCAACATCATCGTCTCCACGTCGGCCGACGGAGGCGTGCTGCGGTTGAAGGACGTCGCCCGCATCGAGCTCGGCGCGGGCGAATACGCGCTGCGGAGCCTCCTCAACAACAAGCCGGCCGTGGCGATCGCCATCTTCCAGGCGCCTGAATCGAATGCCATCGCGCTGTCCAACGACGTGCGCAAGGCGATGGCCGACATCAAGAAGGACTTTCCCGACGGTGTCGACTACCAGATCGTCTACGACCCGACGCGCTTCGTGAAGCAGTCGATCGAGGCGGTGATCCACACGCTGGTGGTGGCGATTCTGCTGGTGGTGCTGGTCGTGATCGTGTTCCTGCAGACCTGGCGCGCGTCGATCATTCCGCTGGCCGCGGTGCCGGTATCGATCATCGGCACCTTCGCGTTCCTCCTGCTGTTCGGCTTTTCGATCAACACGCTGACCTTGTTCGGTCTGGTGCTTGCGATCGGGATCGTGGTGGACGATGCCATCGTCGTCGTGGAAAACGTAGAGCGCAACATCGAGCTGGGCTACGACACCAAGGAAGCCACCTACCGCGCGATGCGCGAAGTGAGCGGACCGATCATTGCCATAGCGCTCACGTTGTGCGCCGTGTTCGTGCCGATCGCCTTCATCAGCGGGCTGACCGGAGAGTTCTATCGCCAGTTTGCCCTGACGATCGCGATCTCGACGGTGATCTCGGCGTTCAACTCGCTCACGCTCTCGCCGGCGCTCGCGGCGCTTCTGCTGCGTGCCCACGATGCGCCGAAGGACGCGCTCACGCGTTTCATGGACCGGTCGTTCGGCTGGTTCTTTACACGCTTCGATCGGTTCTTCAAGCGTTCGGCGAACGGCTACCAGGGCGCGGTCGCGCGCGTGCTCAATCGCAAGACAATCGCGTTCGCCGTGTATCTGGTGCTGATTGGCCTGACTTGGTTTGCTTTCCAGTCGGTCCCGCATGGATTCATCCCCGGCCAGGACAAGCAGTACCTGGTCGGCTTCGCGCAACTTCCCGACGGCGCGTCGCTCGATCGCACGGAGGACGTGATCCGGCGGATGTCGGATGTGGCGATGAAGACGCCGGGGGTGAGAGACGCGGTGGCTTTCCCTGGCCTGTCGATCAACGGCTTCACCAATGCGCCCAACGCCGGCATCGTGTTCTTCGGCCTCGACGAATTCGAGAAGCGCAAGTCA
>Ga0137373_10009511_pt1 | contig 10185 bp, 6 predicted proteins | sample SagtaG_5_FD_104912 | JGI IMG/M metagenome (GOLD analysis project Ga0137373, IMG submission 104912) | Vadose zone soil microbial communities from Sagehorn Ranch, Mendocino, California, USA - Sage1_R_80_16 metaG | ecosystem: Environmental > Terrestrial > Soil > Vadose zone | place: USA: California...
CCGTGGGTCGCCCAGGAACGATCCGCTGCCGGCCAGGAAGCGCTCGCCCGTCAGCGCGGCGCAGGCCGCGTCCAGCTGGTCGATGGAGGCGTCCTCTGCCAGGCCGGACAGCCCCGCCTGGGTCAGGATGGCCCGCCGCCACGACGCCCGCAGCGGCTTCGCCGGGCGAGTCGCGGCGGCCCCGTCCGAGGGGCTGCCGCCGGTGCAGGGGCTGGAGGCGCTGCTCTGCACCCGGTTCGCCTACATCCCCGAGATCCTGCGGGTGGCGCGGGCGCTGGAGGCGGCGGCGATCACCGGGGACGAGGGCGGGATCGCCTCGGTGAGCTTGGGGTGGCGCTGGCCGGGCTGGAACCGCTGGGCCGGGGGCTTGGCGGATGCGGGGCATGCCGAGCATGACGGCGCGGTGCCGGCGGACGGTGGCGACGGCCTGGTCGATCTGGTCGCGTTCGGCGCTGGTCAGCTCGTCCATGCCGGTTTTGATCCGGGCGATGAGCCGCCGGATCCGGGTGATCTCCTCCTGCGAGGGCATGGCGTCGGCCTTTGCCCATTGGTCGAGTTCGGTGGCGGCGAGCAGGCGTTCCCGGCTGCGGAGCAGGTCGTCGAGGTAGGCCTGCAGGTCGGGCAGGTAGGAGACGTCGGTGCGGAAGTGGTCTTCCGTGTCAAGTCTGTGCGTGTTGTTGATCAAGCTCCACTCCTCGGATCCGAGCCGCTCTCGACCGTGCTGGGCCAGCCTTCGCCGGAGTCCGGGGGTCAGCGGGGCCGTCGTTCCAGAGGGCGGATGGTGTCTCCGGGTTGGCTTTGCTCGCGTAGCTGGGCGTTTTCTACTTCCAGCACGTGGATCACGCGCGCGAACTGGGCCAGCTGCTGCCTGAGCTGGGTGTGCTCAGCGCGCAGCCCGGTGAGCTTGTGGCGAAGCTCGTCGTTGTCTGCCTGGAGCCCGTCAGCGATCTTTGGGCGGTAGTCCTGGGATCGGACGAGTGCGTAGAACAGGTCTTTCAAACCGGTGTGCTTGTGGGTGAGCTTGTTGCGCCGCAGGCCAGCCTCTTGTGCGAGGGACTTGATGGTGAGCTGGCCGTCGGAGTGCAGCGGGACACCGGCGAGCAGGCGGACCATGGCCTCGGTGATCGCCCGGACCTCCGCGGCATCCTCGGCCCGGCCAGGGCCGCTGACCTCGGCCGCTTGGGTGAGCGCCTCGCCGAGGGCCGTGGCGATGCCGGCCGTCGGCTGGGGGTGTTCCTGCGGGGCCTCGGTCACTGGTGGTCCTTCGGGGCGGCGTGCGGGTGGATGCGGGTGGCCTTGTGGCGGGCGATGATCTGGGCCAAAGCGGTCTGGCGCTGCCGCAGTCGCTGCTGGATCGGGAGCGGGACGGCGCCCTCGGTGATCTCGGCCTCGATCCGGTCGGCCTCGGCCTGGGCGCGCTCTATATGGGTGTCGGTCCGGGAGATGTTCGCGCACGCGCTGTCGCACCGGTCCTGGCTCGGGGTGCGTTGTTCCTGGCCGCCGGGCTTGCCCCGGTTGGGATCGCATAGCGCCTTGAGCGGGTCATGGTTGCAGGTCAGCAGGCCCTGGGGGTGGTCGAAGACCTGCAGGCGGGGGTTGTCCAGCAGCGCCATGTACTGGCGTTTGGAGACGAACCCGCCCTCGTAGGTGGCCTGGAACTCGCGGACGGCGGCGACGTAGCGGGCGGCGGTCGGCCCGCTGACGCCCGCGCCGTCGTGGAGTCGCCCGGCCGCCTCGGTCAGGGTGTCGGCCGTGGCCAGTGCCTGTTCCAGGTCCAGGATCTGCAGCATGTCGGATCTGGATCGGCCGCCGTAGGACTCCGCCTGGGACGCGCGCAGGTGCCCGTAGTGGATGCCGAGCGCGATGTGCCCGCCGGGCTGACGGTTGATGAACCAGGCTACCGTCCTGCGGAAACGCCGCATCGTGACCGGTCCGCCGGGATCGTCGGGGATCATCTCGTGCTCGCGTCCGTGCTCGGCCGCGACTGCGTTCGCCCATGCGGTGAACCGGCCGATCCGCCAGGTGGCCACGCCCGTGGTCATGGCGTCACCCAGGTAGGACCGGGGTTTGGGAGCCCTGGAGAACGCCCGCGGGAACAGCAGCCGTCCGTCGGCCAGCTCCTCCAGGACCGCGATCGCGCGCTGCACCAGTTCGATCACGGTCCATGGCTGCGGCCGGACCTCGCCGCCCGGCACCATGCTGCCGTCCTGGTCGGTCACGTTCTTGAAGTGCCGGCCGGTGATCCGGTAGCGCACCGTGCCGTCCGTGCGCTGCTCGGCGGTGCAGCAGCCGCGTTCCAGATTCAAAACCTCTTTCGGGCGCATTCCGGACAAATACGCCACCGTGACCAGCACGGCGGCCGATAGGTGCACGGCCAGATCGATCGCGTCCTCGAAGTCGATGCCTTGCGTCCACGGCCGGCTGGCCAGCCGGGCCGTGACCGGTACCGGCAGCGGCGCCCCGGCCCCGAACCGCAGGCCGTCCAGCTCCTCGGGCCGATCCCTAAGCAGGCAGGAGACCTGGGTGACGGAGACGCCAAGTGCACCGGCGATGAAGACGTTGTGGATCAGCGGCCGGCCCTGGGCGGCTTTGCCTTGCCGTCCAGGGGGTACTTCGGCTGGCGTCCTGACCGGGGCTCTGGCGTAGCCGGGCAAGGGCTGGCCTGTCTGGCGAAGATGCCGCAGGTAGGCGCTGACGTCTTCGCGTCCTCCTCGCCGGGGCGTGGAAGGGATGCAATCGAGCAAGCGGCGGGTCTCCCGCCAGGCGGCGATGATGTCCGGGGCGAAGTCGGTGACCGTCCGTAGCGCCCAGACCAGCAGCGGGGACATCACGGCCGGATGGACGGGGACCGTGGTGTTCTCCCCTGACGCAGCTGCTGCCTCGCCGAGGAAGTCCCCGGTCCCGGCTCCGGCCTCGTCCCACGGCGGCATAACCATCCGGTCCTCGCGTGGCAGGAACGGCGCATACGCCCAGAGCCGGGTCACGGCAAACATCTCCAGGGTGACCGTGCCGCGGGCAAGACCGCGCCCGGCCAGGGCCTGCGGGTATTCCTCGAGCAGTCGCCGGTCTACCTGGTCAAGCCGGGAGATCTGGTGCCCGGACAGCCAGTGAGCGAAGAACCCCCACGCCTGAAACGTGCGCCGCAGGCTTCCCGGCGATAGCCGCGGCCGGGTGCTGGAGCCCTGCCGCTGGAGCAGCACCGCCGGAGTGGGGATGTTGATCACCGCCCAGCCCGCCCGCATGAACGCCGCCCGCAGCGACGAGGGGAATCCCTCCCAGTTGATGCCCAGCGCCTTACCGGACTCCCCGTGGTCCAGTGCGGCTAGCTGCCAGCGCAGGTCACCGAATATCGGCAGGTCGGTGTCACGGGTGCCCGGGCGGGCTCGCTCCAGGGGAAATACCACAGTGCCCGGGTCCGGTCCGGCCACACGCGCGGCATCGTGGCCGAGCCGATGCGGGGCGCGGTTCACGAGTCCAGCCTCCGGTCGAGCATGCTGTCGATCAGTTCCCGGTCGCCGTCGGTGAGCTGGGCTCGCAGTCCGGCCCGTTCGGCTTTGGTGGTGTGCGTGGCGATAAGGTCGCTGACCCGGGAGTGGTGCCCCGCCCAGTCCATGGCCCAGGTCGAGGTATCGACCGCCGATCGCAGGGCCTCCAATGCCTGGTGCAGGTAGATGATCCGGGGCAGGTGCCGACCGGTGGCCAGCGCGTTCGGGCAGGCGAAGCACATGAGGAACGACACCGCGCACGGCCCGGCTGGGGTGAACGGGCTGTGCTCGAAGTCGGTGCAGGCTGCGACCGCGGTGTCCAGGCGGCCCTCGACGACCTGAACGGCCGTCCCCGCCATGATGCCGGCCTGCCTGGCCACCTGGTCAGCGTCATGGGCGGAGGCTCCGGCGGCCTGCGGGACCACGCGCATCCGCACGCGGGTCTCGGCGTGCTCGACGGCCTCGGCCAGCCCGGCGGCGACCACCTCCGCGGACCCCTCGCGAACGTGGTCGTCGCGCAGCAGGTAGACGTCCTGGTGGGTGCGGACGGTGTTGTTGCGGGGCCCGCCGCCGTAGAGAACCTGAACGGTGCGGCGCAGCCGCCTGGCTCCCACCCGCAGCGGGCCGGCCTCGCCGGCCAGGCCCGCGCTGGCCGACCATGCTGTGATAGCGCCCTCGGCGGCCGTGCCGTCGGCGAAGACGCTGCCGCCTTCCAGCGCCTTGGCCCGGCGGGCCAGCAGCAGCTTCGTGCTCGGCGTCCCGACGTGCGCCAGGGTGGCCCGGGTGTTAGCGGTAATGGCCGTGACCTGCCGGATCGCCTGGCCAGGGCTGCCGTCGCCGAGATCGACGAGGTTGCTGCTGCTATGGCGCAGCCGCGGTCCTCTGCGGGGCTTGTCCGTCTCCACCCGGTGGACCGCCGGCGATACCGCGTCCGCGTCGGCGTTGGGCCACTGCCCGGGGAGCTGCATCGTCTCCAGCACTGACAAGTTCCACGCCTCGTGGCATATCAGCAGCACCGCGGCAGCACCCATCTCTGCATACGTCGGGTAGAGCCTGGCCAGTGCCGCGCTCCCGCCGTGCGGCCCGAGCAGTCGCCGCAATGGCCGGGAATAGTAGCGGGTGCCGTCGGTGGACACCGTGCTGCGGGGCAGTTCGCCGGTGCGGCTGATGTGATCCAGCAGCCGGGCCCACTGCAACTCGCCAGAGCCTTGCTCCAGTTCGCCGGCCCGCCAGCGCTCGAGCAGGAGCGTATTTGTCTCGATACGCAGCTGCGCGGACCTGACGGTCTTGCGGGCCGCGTCCCGGATGGCCTTGAACTCCTGCAGCGAGTACGACCTCACCCGCGGCGCTCGTCTAGCCCGGGAGCGTGCCTGCATCCGCTCGCGGGTATCGCCCGGCAGCGACGCGATCTCCAGCAGCACGACCCGCAGCTGACGACCCCTGGGGTTCGGCAGCGTCCAGGAGTTCCAGACCGCAGGGCTGATCCGGCCCGCATCCGTCACCCGCGGGCGGCACGAGGCCGCGAACCGCAGGAACTGGCGGACGTAATTCGCGTAGTTGCTGCAGGTCTTGGCGCTGCCCCACGGGCCAGCGGCCGAAGCGCACCAGGCGAAGGCCGCCACCAGGTCCCGCTTAAACGCCTCCGGTCCTGGGCTGCCGCGGAAGTCGTAGGTGCCGTTATCCTGCCCGCCCTGCCCGATCGCGTGCACCACCAGGCCATCCGCAGCCAGGTTGCCCGGTCTGCGGTAGCCCGCCGGCGGCAGGGCGGCACGCCGCCCGGTCCCGCTCACGCGCTCGCCTGACCCTGGGCATCCAGGACCAGGCCCGTGCGTTCAGCCAGCCGCGCCAGCAGCTCGGTGTTGTCCGGATGCTCCTCATCGCCCAGCAGGCTCTCCAGCAGCAACCCGCGTACCGGCTCAAGGTAGATCGAGCGTGTCGTCTCCTCCGAACGATGACCGAGCAAATCCTTGACCATCGACCACACGTTGCCGTAAAGCGCCTCGTAGTGCCGCCGCTCCGCAGGCGTCAGCCCCAGCCGTCGGTCCAGAGCATGGTTCAGCGACACCAGCATGCGCAACGCCATCGAGTGCCGCAGCATATGGGGAGTGGCGAACACCTCCACGCCCAGCGCGGCACAGCGATCACTCGCCCGCTGGAAGACCTTGCTCCAGCCGCGGTAACGCATCGCCATCCCGGTCTCGGTCAGCCACAAAGCCAGCGGCTCCAGGCCGTCCTCACCCGCGGTGAACAGGTTTAGCCGGTCCCGGTCGGTGAGCGCGTTCAGCGGCGCCCCGGCCCGCTCACCGTTCTCATCGACCCAGGCCACGACACCCCGCTGGCTGATGGCCTGCACGATCCACCGCACGCGCACAGCGTCATAGCGGCCCTCGGCGCGGGCCCGGCGGACCGCGGCGTCACGCGTCGTCACCCGGTAAAGGTCCACGCTCTTCAGCGCCGCCGCGCTGACGTAGAAGTAGCGGCCGGAGTGCTTGGCCACCGCCGCGGCGATCCGCCCCGGGTAGTACCGGCGGGCCTCAGCGGTGTCCGGCAACTCGACCGTCAGCAGCGTGCCGGCCTCACGCCGCCGCAGTCCACTGGCGAACAGCACGTCGGCGAAGGCCGCGTCCCGCCCGTCGTTGCGGCCCCGCCACGACTCCTGCGACTGCCCGTTCGCGCCGTAACCGCGCAAGCCCACATCCCGCCACAGCCGGTAGGCCCGCGGCGTCAGCCACTTCACGTTCGCCGAGCGCACATCCGGCGGTGCCAGCTCCGGGACCTGCACCGCCGTGCCCTCCCGGGTGCGCACCGATCGCAACCGCACCGGGCTGGCCGCCACGTAGCCGCGGTCAGCAGCCCACTCATACAGCAGCCGCAGCGCGGCAAGCTCCCGGACCCACTTCGCCCCGCCGATCCGCCGCTCATTACCCCGCCCGCGTAGCCGCCAGTCCTCCCAGTCCTCCAGATCCCCTGCCCGCGCCTGGTCCCAGTTGCGGCCCGCCTGCCAAACGAACGAGAAAAACAGCCGGTAGTCCAGCACGTACGACTCCCGTGTGCCGGCGGCCCGCGAAGAGAACCTCGATCGGCGGAAGAACTCGCTCAACCGGGCGTCCACCCGCCCATCGGGCGCAACCAGGATCGGCTGCCGCTCCCGGAAGCCGAGCATCCGCTCACGCTCGGCAAGCTCGGCCCAGGCACCGCTCTGCTCGTCACCGGCCGGCGTCACCGGAGCCCGGTCACCACCGACCCAAAACAGCTGCCACTCGTCCGTCACACGCGCCCCTCAGCCGACAACACGACCTTGCACAACACGGGGAACGTACACGGAAGAAGCCGCAGCCGGCGCACTGGAAGCGGATTGGGCAGGCGCCGCCGCCGGCCTTGACGTTGGACGGCTCGGTGCAGTTGCCGAACGGCACCGCCACCGATGCCCGCTGGTAGGCGGTTGTGCTGGTGAACGGCGCGGGGTTGCCCGCGGCGTCGGTGGCCAGCGGGCCGACCGAGCGGATGGCCTGCTGCTTGCGCTTGAGGCTGACCTGGTAGTAGCCCATCGTGGTGGTTACCGACACGTGGTCCATGAGCTCTTTGAGCACGTCGACCGGGACCCCGGCGTCCGCGTGCCTTTGGGCGTAGGAGTGGCGCAGTGCGTACGGGGTGATCAGGGACGGTTCGAACGGGACCGGGGTGCCATCGGGTCCGGGCAGCTCGGAGTCGATGGCACCGATCTGGGCCACCCAGGCCTTGAACACCCGGGCCACGCAGGCCGGCGTGACGTGCCCACGGGACTGGTGTGCGCGCAGCAGCGGGCTGGGAAACAGCCACTGGTCCAGCGCCGGCGGCACGCGCAGCCGGGCGCGATGCCGCTGCCAGGACAGGATGACCTCGGCGGTGCCGGTGGTGATCGGCAGCCGGCGGCGCATCCGCCCGGCCTTGTGGTTGTCGTAGATCAGGTTGTGCTGGCCGCCGGTCACCTCGATGCAGCCGGTGCGCAAGCTGACGACTTCGCCGGGGCGCCGCCCGGTGTCGCGCAGGAGCTGGTAGATCGTCTGGTGCATCAGCTGCAAGCCGGCCGCGGGGATCGCCCCGGCCCGCCCGGCCGGGCCGAGCAGCTGCAGGCGGGCGCCGAGCTGGCGGATCACCATCTCGGGCAGGGCCTTGCCCAGCTCGTCCTCGTTCGGGTCGTCGCGGACACGGTGCCGGGTCGCGGGACGGAACGGGCTGGGCACCGCGTCCATCAGCCCGCTGGCCCGGCCATACTCGATGACCTGGCAGAACTGATAGATCATCAAGTTGCGGTGGCTGGCGGAATACAGGCTGCCGTCGGCACGCCGCTGCGTGCTGATCGCGTCGAGTATCCGGGTGAAGTCCCCGGCGCCGAGGCCAGCCGGCTCAGTGCGCCCAGCGGTGGTCAGGGCGTGCGAGGCGGCCTGGCAGGCACGCAGCGTTTCCCGCAGCCGCTGCACATATGGGCGGGTGGAGCGGGCCCAGTCCCTGGCGATCTCCCGCAGCCAGGCCACCCCGACGACGCCGAAGTCGATCACGCCCTGGGTGGCCGGCCAGCGCCGGGAGGCGTTGATGCGCAGGTCCAGCAGCGCCACCTGCCACACGTCGCCGGCAAACGGGTCCGCGCCGGCGTAGTGGGCCCAGGCCCGGTCCAGGTGCCGGCGCAGGCCGCGGAACAGGCCCCGGGTCGCCGCGTTGTAGACCATGCCGCCGGACTCGCAGACGACCTGCGGGTCGGCTTCACGCAGCGAGACTGCGTCGCCGAGGCGGGCGAGCAGAATCCGCACCTCGGTGGGATCCAGCGGCGGCGGCGCCTGGTCACGGTGCTGCAGCGCGTAGAGCAGCTCGGCCCGCAGCAGCTCCGGCAGCCCGGCCAGGGAGAACTGGTGCACCCCAAGCCGGGGCCGCTCACTGGCCACCCAGGCCGCCAGCTCGTCACCGGTCAGCAGCCCCCGGCGGTGCAGCCGCTGGCCGTGGAAACGGCACAACCCGCGCCGGGCGATGCTCTCGCGGTCGCAGCCAGCGACCCGGCATTCCGCGGCCCGGGTCAGCGGGCGGGCCCGCGCGATGAACGCCGCGACCGGCTCGGTCCTGTCCTTGCCCCAGGCGCGTTCATGCCGGAAGCACAGGCCGGCGCAATGCAGATCGCCTTCACAGCCGGGCACCGAGCAACTCCCGGGCTGCAGCGGGCGGGTGGCCCGCGGCGGCGGCGCGGAGTCGAACTCCGCCCAGGACAGGCCCACGCTTACCCGGGCGCGGCGGCAGCCATCGCAGCGCCCCGACGTGCGGCGCGTCGCCGTCGGGCACCCCGGGGTGCGGCACGGCCACGCCGCGGTCCGCGCGCTGTCCAAGTCGCCGCTGAACAGCAGCGTCTCGCCGTCCCACTCGCCCGCGCGCCAGGCCGGATCCAGCCCGGCCCGCAGCCACTCCAGCCACCCGTGCTCACCGAGCCGTTTCTGGCGGGCGTCAACGGCCGCGGCCGCCTGCAGCGCCCGGCGGCTCACCGGTATCGTCTCCCCGCGGCAACGGCCTCAACCGCCCGGCGTTTGTCCTCGTCGCGGGCATGCAAGTACACGGTCGTCGAGGCGAGAGACGCGTGGCCGAGCAAGGCCCGCACCACGTCAAGATCGGTTCCGGCCCGGACCCAGCTGGTGGCCGCCGGGTGCCGGAACATGTGGGGCCGCACCGCGAAACCGCAGTCCCTGGCCAGCCGTTCAAAGAGCCGCTTCGCAGCGCGATAGGTCATCGGCGCGCCCAGGGGTTCGCGGTAAAGGTTGACGAACACCATGTCGCAATCGTCTTCACCGAGGATCTCCGCCCGCTCGTGCTGATAGTCGGCATAGCTGGACAGCACCGCATCGCTGGCGGGCACGGTGCGCGGGAACCGGGACTTGGCCAGCGCCCCGTTGGGGTTGGCCCGGTGCCGCACATGAACGTGGGCACCTAGCACCGCGCATCCCACGCAGCGCGAGTCCGGAAGCAGGTGCAGGTCAGACCTGCACAATCCGAGGGCCTCCCCGATCCGCAGGCCACCGTCACGCAGCAGCGTCACCATGAAACGTTCCCGCGGCCGCTGGCAGCACGCCGTGACCCGTCCGGTCTGTTCGGGGGTGAACGCCTCCGGGAACGCCGTCTCCGCCCTTGCCTTAAGCATCCGGGCCCGCACCCCCCGGAACTGGCCGGACTCCCCGGCATCGAAACCCGGCGGGGTGAACCGCAGCCAGCGCGGCTCGGACAACTGGTCGGCGACGGCCTGCTCAACCACCCCGGTTCTGGCGCAGAACCGCAGAAACTCGCACACCGCGGTGAGCGTGGCGTTGACCGTCGTGCCCGAACGCAGCCGGCCGCCCCGCTGAGGGGTGGCTTCGACGAAATGCTTGAAACGAGTCAAGGTCGCCAGGCTGATCGACGACCACTCGACACCCTGGCTCGCACACCACCCCAGGAAGCTTGCCACCCGCCCGGCATAGACACGGATCGTGTTGGGCGAACGGCCCGCACCGTGCAGCGCCCGCAGGAAGTCGCTGGCCTCCCGGTGCATAACGAGCCCGGGATCAAGCACCACCCACAGCTCGGATCCGTCGAGGGGAGACACCGCCCGCTCCGCCCGGAACGCCACACTGATCAGCTCGGTCACGTGACACAACGTAACTGACGTGCCACAACAAGTACCGGATATTCGTAAGGCACCGGCGTGTCA
>Ga0137373_10009531_pt1 | contig 10173 bp, 5 predicted proteins | sample SagtaG_5_FD_104912 | JGI IMG/M metagenome (GOLD analysis project Ga0137373, IMG submission 104912) | Vadose zone soil microbial communities from Sagehorn Ranch, Mendocino, California, USA - Sage1_R_80_16 metaG | ecosystem: Environmental > Terrestrial > Soil > Vadose zone | place: USA: California...
AGCTTTTGACAAAGTCGAGGCGATTGGCGTTGCCACGCCTACCGCGATTTGAAACACCTGCCTGAGAAGGTAAACCAATACTACCACCGGCAGCAGCACGAACAGTCCGCCAAGCATCGTCGTTTTCAGAAATGTCCCGAGATGTTTCATTCTTTTTGTTTCGCTGCCCGCTCGCTCGTTTTCACTTGCTCCGGTTGCGTCATCACCGTGCGAAAGCCGAGGTGGTTAGTCCCAGTGTCGGGTTCGCCTTTGCCGCGACCGCCAGGCATGTAGCGTTTACAGTACTGATCGGTGCAAAGGTACGAGCCGCCTTTGTGCACGCGCTTTTTCGTCCCCGGCTCCGACGGATCAACACTGTCAACTGGCCCCTGTGGATTACGCGCCACGCCGCCGGCGTCGGCCAGCGTTTGGTAGTAATCCGGCCGGTACCAATCGCTACACCATTCCCACACGTTGCCGGCAATATCGTAAAGGCCGTAACCATTGGGCGGAAAAGAACCGACCGGCGCGGTGCCGGCAAAGCGATCCTCACCTGTGTTTTTGTCCGGGAAATGACCTTGAAATGTATTCGCCATCCATTTGCCGCCGGGCTTGAATTCGTCGCCCCACACGTACGGTTTGCGTTCCAACCCGCCGCGCGCCGCAAACTCGAACTCCGCTTCCGTGGGCAGCCGCTTCCCGGCCCATTTGCAGTAAGCCAGCGCGTCGTCGTAGGCAACGTGCACAACGGGATGTTTCTCTTTGCCCTTGAGATCGCTGGCTGGACCGGTGGGGTGACGCCAGTTGGCACCCTTCACGTAGTTCCACCACCGAAGATGATCGTCCAAGGGCACGGCTTCATTAGGTGGCGTGAATACGACCGAGCCGGCGATCAGATTTTCTTCCGGCGCAGTAGGAAACTGCTCCTTCGTCGGCGTGCGCTCCGCGATAGTGACGTAGCCAGTAGCTTTGACGAATTTTTCGAACTGCTCGTTAGTCACTTCCGTCTTGTCCATCCAAAAGCCGTCCACGTAAACGCGATGCCAGGGTCGCGCATCGGGAAACTGCGGCTCGTCCGATCCCATCCAGAATTCGCCGCCCGGAATCCAAATCATCCCGTCTGGCCATGGTTTGGCCGGCCAGCCTTTAGTGGAAACATTCGGCGCGTCCGATGCGGCGCGAGTTGCGGCGGCGATCAGCGTCGCGCGCGATGAGATCGTTGTGCAGCACGATTTCTTCTCCGCCGTGGCGGGCGTCTCGCAATGCGCGATGCGAGCAGCGAGCGCCGCGAAAACGAGCGCGATAGTGTGCAGCATAGGGTTCACTTTGGTTCCGCAGTGTACCTCAAGGCTTCAGATCCCATTCTTTAAGTTTCTTCGCCGCGGTGCCGAACGGGCCGAGCTGGTAAACAGCCGCCCCCGCGGGCGAGAAGGTGAACGGCACGAATGGTTCGGCGAGCATCTTGTCGAGGTATTCCTTGAGAGCGACGCCGGTGCTGACATGCGGGTTGAAATGCTCGCCGGCTTGCTTCGGCACAAACGTCGAGACGTATTGGATGATTGCCGCGTCGAGAGCGGGATCATCGTGCGGCGCTGTGAACGCGCCAATGGGGCCGGTTTCCACCGTAAACGGCTTCACGGCGGCAATGATGTCCGCTTGCAGCTTGAGGATTTCTGGCGTCGGCTTGGCGCAAATGCCCGCGACGCCAATCGCGCCGCCCGGGGCGTAGTAGTATTTGAAGGCCTCCAATTTCATGGCGTTGACGTTTGCAGCAGCAAGCACCTTGTGAGCGGCGGCATGGGCTTTTTCGAGATCTGCCGTGCGGACGAAACACTGGATCATCGTGATGTGCGGACGATGCGCGGCATCCAGCGCGAAACCCTTCGGGAAAACCGCGAGCAGGCGGGCGTTGTTGGTTTGGCAATGCTGGAGCATCGTGGCGTCCGGCTCCAGCAGGATGTCAATGGCCGTGACCGCATCTGGCTTGGCCGGGCTGTCAGCGGCTTGGGTCTGGGCGATTCCACCGGCCATCGCCAGGAGGCACGCGAGCGTTCCTTTCGTCAGAAGTTGGGTGAATTGTTTCATGGTTGAGATGTTTTTGATGTGGGCCGCACCCGCTTCGGACGGGTGCGGCCCGGTAAGTTGATTTAGTTTTTCAGTCGGCAGTCGTCATTCCGCCGCTGCCGCAGCCTTCTCTTTGCCTTCTTCGACCGCCTTCTCATCGCTCGCCGTGAGGCCGCTCTTGCCGAGTTCGATGACAACTTTCTTGAGGTCGCCGGTGAAGTGGAACGGCATCTTGTCCACGTAGTCCTCGATCACGGGCGTGCCGGTGTCCTCGCCCACGTCCATCGTCTCGTCGAGCGAGAAGCGGATGGGGATGGTGCGCTCGATTTTGCCTTGAGCCACCTGCTTGCCGTCCACCGAGAGCATGCACGTGGCGCTCTTGCCCATGCCGGGGCCTTCGTATTTCATGTCCACGAGAATGGTGTGCTTGCCCGGGGCGAGCTTCTCGTTCGAGGCGACGCGATACTTGTGTTGCTGCTGATTGGAGAATGCGTAATCAAACTCCGGTTTGCCGTCCATGAGGAGCAATCCGTAGCCGCCAAAGCGTCCGCCTTGCGTGACGAGCACACCTTCGGCTCCGCCCTCGGGGATTTCGACTTCCGCCGTGATGGTGAAGGACTTGTTCTTGGTGTCCGGCGCGGCGCCTTCGGGGACGCGAATTGTGCCCGGATAGTAGGTGAAGGTGCTGCGCCCGCGCGTCAGGCTTGGACGAAGGGACACATCCGCGCGTTCAGCGAAGGAGGCATCGAGCGGATAGACGTTATACTTCTTCGCTTCGCGGTCGAAGACGGCTTGCAGTTCCTTGAGCTTGGCGGGATTCTGGGCGGCGACGTTGTTCGCCTGGGAGAAATCCTCCGCGACGTGGTAAAGCTCCCACTGGAAGTCATCCGGGTTGGGCGTAGGCGTGCCGAGGGCAACCTTTGCCCAGGGCAGACGCAAGGGCGATGTGTTGGCCATCCAGCCGTCGCTATAAACGCCCCGGTTGGCGAGCAGTTCAAAATACTGCGTCGTGTGGCGCGTGGGCGCCTTGGCGTCGTCGAAGGTATAAACCAGGCTCTTGCCTTCGATGGGCGTCTGCTTCACGCCGTTGATCATCGTCGGCTCCTTGGCCCCGACCGCTTCGAGAATCGTCGGCACGATGTCAATGACCGAGCAGAACTGTGAGCGGACTTCGCCGGTCTGCTTGATGCGCTTGGGCCAGGAGATGACGAGGCCGTTGCGCGTGCCGCCGAAGTGCGAGGCGACCTGCTTGGTCCACTGGAACGGCGTGTCCATCGCGTGCGCCCAGCCGACGGGATAATGGTTGTAGGTCAGCGGCCCGCCGAGTTCGTCCATCATGGAAAGCAGATACGGGATGGTTTCCTCAACCCCGTTGCCGACCACGCCGACTTCGTTGGCCAAACCCTGCAACGTGCCCTCGCCGCTCGCGCCGTTGTCGCCCATGATGTAAATGATCAGCGTGTTATCCAGTTCTCCGGTATCTTCGACGGCTTGGAGGACTCGCCCGATGTTGGAGTCGCAGTAGCTCAGGCACGCCGCATACACTTCCATCATGCGGGCAAAGAGTTTTTTCTGGTCGGCGCTTTGCGAATCCCAGGATGGAATTGCCGCAGGCCGCGGGGTGAGCTTGGTGCCGGCGGGCACGACGCCTTGCGCGATCTGTCGCGCGAGCGTTTCCTCGCGCAACTTGTCCCAGCCCTGATCGAACTGGCCCTTGAACTTGGCGATCCATTCCTTGGGCGCGTGATGCGGCGCGTGGCACAGGCCCGGCGCGTAATAGGCAAAGAACGGTTTGTCCGGCGCGAGCGAGTGCTGCTGGCGAATCCACGAGATGGCGTGGTCGGCGATGTCCGCGTCGAAGTGATAATTCTTCGCGTCATGCGGCGCTTCGATGGGCTTGGTGCCGTCGAAGAGCGCGGGATGCCATTGGTCGGTGTCGCCGCCGATGAAGCCGTAGAAGTATTCGAAGCCCAGGCCGGTGGGCCAGAGGTCGAACGGCCCCGCCTGGCTCGTCTGCCAGTCCGGCACGTTGTGGTTCTTACCATACCAGGACGTGTTCCAGCCGTTCTGCTTGAGGATTTCCCCGACGGTGCCGCAGCTTTTCGGCATCAGCGAATTGTAGCCGGGAAAGCCCGTGCCCATTTCCGTGATGACACCGGTGGCGCAGGTGTGATGGTTGCGTCCGCTGATGAGCGCCGAACGAGTGGGCGAGCAAAGCGCCGTGGTGTGGAACGTATTGTAACGCAGACCGGCTTTCGCCAACTTGTCAAACGTCGGCGTGGGAATCGCCCCGCCAAACGTGGACGATGCGGAGAAGCCCACGTCATCGGTGAGGATGAGCAGGACATTCGGCGCGCCCTTGGGCGCTTCGATGGCCTTGGGGAAATCCGTCTTGGACTCGCTGGCTATGCGGCCAATTTTCCCTTTGAAGGGTTGTGGCGGATGAGGCAGGACTTCTTGCGCCCCGGCCGGTAACGCGATGGCCGCGCCCAGCGCAAGGCTGAAGGCGGTAAGTATGGTTTTGGTTTTCATTTGTTTTGGTTTTGTGTTCTGACCGTGACGCAGTTTGATTGAATTCTTGGCGACGGGCAAATTGGTTTGGTTGATGGTTTGATTGTTGGTCGGTTGATTCACGATTCCGGTTTCTTCACCTGATCACCTTGGTGAACCCTGCATAACTTCCGGCAACGGCGCGCTGCGGGAGCCGGACGGTGGTTTGGCTCCGACGATGGCCGCCAGCGTGGGGGCAACGTCCACGGTTTCAATCGCACGGGAAACGCGTTGCCCCGCCAGCTTGCCGCCGGCGAACACGACTGGCACGAAGGTGTCGTAGCGCCAGGGTGAGCCGTGGGTGCAGGTGACGGTCAATCCGTCGAAGTCATTGATGAAGCAGTGCGGTTGAAAGACGACAAAGATGTCGCCGGAGCGCTCGGGGTTGAAGTTGCGTAGCACCGATTGGATCAACGGAGTGTCGGGAAGATTGCCTTCGCTGAGAGCCGTGCTGGAGACGGCCAGCGCCACGCCTTCAAATTTCATCAACTCCTCTACGATCGCCTTTTCGACCATCGCTTGGTCGAGGCGCTTCTCGCGGATCACTTCACGATTGAGATAAACATAGGGATGGCGGTAGGACTGGATGAGTTCCTTGCCGATGCCGAACTTTTTCTTTAGCGCGCTGATGGCGGGTTCTTTGTCCCACTTCTCTGGCGTCATGTATTTGGCCGGGATGCCGAGCGAGTTCAGATAGCCGGGGGCTTCGGGTCCGCCGTGGTCGGCGGACAAAACGATCAGCGTGTTCTTCAGCCCGACGCGTTTGTCCACGTACGCGAAAAGGTCGGCAAGCGTGCGGTCGAGGCGCAACTGGTTGTCTTCCGCTTCCAGACTGGACGGCCCGAAGAGATGCCCGACGTAGTCGGTCGAAGAGAAGCTAATGGACAGGTAATCCGTGACTTCGTCCTGACCTAGTTGCTCGGCGTCGATTAGCGTCTTCGCGAAAGCAAGCGTGAGTTCATCACCGGCGGGACTCAGAGTTAGTCGCGTGGTGAAGTATTTTCCATTGTCCGGACCGTAAGGATGCGGAAAGACCCGGCCGTAACCGCCCAGATCGGTCTCCCATGGCTTGTCATCGGCGTCGCCAAACAGATACGAGGATTTTTCGTGCAAGAGTTCCCATGACTTGCCGGAATAGGCGCTGGTGAGCTTCTGCTGATTCCACGCGTTGACCCACTCCGGGTAGCGGTCGTAGTAATACGAACTCGTGACGAACTCGCCGGATTTCTTGGAAAACCAAAACGCCTTGCCCGCGTGCCCGGCCATGGACACCGCGCCGCGATCCTTGACGGAGACGCCGAAGATTTTGGCGCGACCGGCGGTGTGAATGGCCAGTTCGTCACTGAAGGTGGTGCCGAGAATCGCGGCGGGCGAACGCCCATCGGTGGACGCCAGCTTCTGTGTGGGATCAATCTCCGTGGATTTGTCCACGTCGGCGCCGGGCGTGAGGATACGATACTTGGGGTCTTCGATGTTGTAGGTGAGCTTCCCGGTCTGGCGATCCAGCCACACGTTGCCGACCATGCCATGCGTCGCGGGGTCCGCGCCGGTGGCGAGCGTGCAATGGCCCACGATGGTCTCCGTGTTGGCGTGCGCGTGATGCGCGTCGGCATACCAGACGCCGTGATTCATGAGATAACGGAAGCCGCCCTCGCCCATGTTCTTGACGAATCGCCCCGGCAGATCGCCGCGCAGTTGGTCCACGGTAATCTGCAAGACGAGCCGGGGCGCGGGCGCAACGGCGTTGCCTGTCGTGGGTGACGGGTCGTCGGCGCGAGCAACGGTTGTGATGAAAGCCAACGCGCCAGCGAGCGCTGCGGCGAGAAGGTTTTTTGTGCGCGTGGTTTTCACGGTTCTGTTTTTTTTGTTGATGCGGGCCGCCCCGCAGGTGCGGGGCGGCCCGGTGATTGAATCAGACCTTAATCGCCGCTTCCCGCCTCGCCCTTCGACATCGCTTCGATCTCCTTCTGCATCTTCGTCAGGTTGAACGAACCCGCAGTCTGGCTGGGCGGATAGTCCTTGAAGGTCGTCAGGAACTGGCCGACCTGCGCGACGATCGGAGTGATCAGGAAGATGTGATCCAGGAACCAGTCGTTGTAGGTGTTCGAGTTTTCCTCGGCTTTCTCAAACGGATCGCGGCGCAGGTTGAACAGCAGCGGAGCGCGCAGTTCCGTGAACGGCTCGCGCCACAGGGCCACCGTCTTGGCGTTGTTTACCATGAAGGTGGCCTTCCAATCGCCGACGCGCGCGGCAACGATCTCGCCGACATCGCTCACGTAGATGAACTCTTTGCGCGGCGACTCTTTCGTCTTGCCGCTCAGGTAGTCGAGCAGGTTATAGCCGTCGATGTGGTTCTTGTACGTGCGTCCATTGAGTTCCACCCCCTTGAGCAGCTTTTCCTTGATGTCCGGGGCGCCGGCGACGGCGGCGAAGGTCGGCAGCCAGTCCTCGTGCGCGACGATGCCGTTGAGTGTCGTATTCGCCGGGAAATGGCCGGGCCAGCGGACGAAGGCAGGCACGCGGTAGGCGCCTTCCCAGTTCGAGTTCTTCTCGCCGTGGAACGGCGTGGTGCCGGCATCGGGCCACGAATTGTAGTGCACGCCGTTGTCGGTGGAATACTGCACGATGGTGTTGTCGGCGAGGCCGAGATCGTCGATCAGCTTGAGCAGCTCGCCGACGTGCATGTCGTGTTCGACCATGCCGTCGCTGTACTCGTCCTGGCCGGAAATGCCGCGGTGCTCGGCCTTCACATGAGTGCGGAAGTGCATGCGCGTGCCGTTCCACCAGCAGAAGAAGGGCACGCCGGACTTGGCCTGGCGCGTGATGAAGTCCTTGGCCGCGGCGACGGTTTCGTCGTCAATCGTCTCCATGCGCTTCTTGGTCAGCGGACCGGTGTTCTCGATCTTCTGGCCGCCCTTGCCGTCCGCCCAGGTGTGCAGCACGCCGCGCGGGCCGAATTTGGCGCGGAACGCCGGATCCTTCGGGTAGTCGCCGTTCTCCGGCTCCTCTTCCGCATTGAGGTGATAGAGGTTGCCGAGGAACTCGTCGAACCCGTGCATCGTGGGCAGATGTTCGTCGCGGTCGCCTTCGTGGTTTTTGCCGAACTGGCCGGTGGCGTAGCCCTGGTTCTTGAGCACCGTGGCCATCGTCACGTCGGTCTTCTGCCAGCCTTCCTTCGCGCCGGGCAGGCCGACCTTGAGCATGCCGTTGCGGAGGGGAACGGAGCCGCCAATGAAGGCGGCGCGACCCGCGGTGCAACTCTGCTGGCCGTAGTAGTCGGTGAACGCCACGCCTTCCTTGGCGATGCGATCAATGTTCGGCGTCATGTAGCCCATCATGCCACGGTTGTTGTAGCTGATGTTTTCGATGCCGATGTCATCGCCCCAGATGATGAGGATGTTGGGCTTGCCCGCCGTAGTCTGGGCGGAGGTGGGTTTCTTGTCCGCCGCGTGAACGGAAGTCGTGACGCTGAAAAGCGCCGCGCCCGCCGTCAGCAGTGACAAGCTGTAGTTTAGTAGTTTTGGTTTTGGTTTCATGTGTTTTGTTCTTGTTTGGTTGATTGCTAGAAGTTGTTAGTTATAAATTGAGCGGTTGCGCAATGCAGGGCGCGACGGCGGTAGGAGTGGGCAGCCAATTAAAGGTTTAATCTACCTGCTCCGTTTCATTTGCCTCTGCCTCTTTGATCCTGTCCGTGTCTGGCGCGGTTAAGGTTATGGTCACCCTGTCGATCTGACCGGTGAAGGGGAAATGGTCCTTCTTTTTGTAGTTGTTCGATACGGGCGTTCCGTTGTCCACGCCCACATCGAAGGTTTCGCTCAGCGAGAAGCTTGCTGGAGCGGTTTGATCAATCGCTCCCGCCGCCACTTTTTTGCCATTCACGTAGAGTTCGCCGGTGCCTTTGAACAATCCGGTCTTCATGAAGTTGAACTTCAGATCAACCTTCCCAGTCGGTAAGGCCGGCGACACAATGTCGTACCGCTTTGTGTTAAAGAAATTGTAATCGTAATGCAGTTTGTGATCGGCGATGAATAGGGTGTATCCGCCATTGACGCCGCCGCACGCTACGATGACACCTTCTTCGTTGCCTTTCAGATCGAGCGTGGTCTCGATTGTGTGCGACGTGTTTTTGACCGGTGCGGAAACGGCCTCGGGGATGCGCTGAGCACCCGGCCAGTAGTAGGTGAATTCCTTGCGATTGCCAAAGGCGCGGCTGAACTGCTTGGCTACCCTGCTGGCGATGTCGTCGTACAGGGGATACACGTTGTTTTTCCAGGCTGCCTCATCCCATGCCTTCTTGAGTTCTTCCAATTTCTCGGGGTTTTTGTCGGCGAGGTTCTCGGTTTCTGAGAAGTCCTCGTTGATGTTATACAATTCCCAAACGTCTTTCTCGAAAGGGAAGGTGCCCGCAATAACCCAAGGCATGCGGTTGGCGTGGATTGTCACCGCCTTCCAGCCATCCTTATACATGGCCCGGTTGCCGAGCTGTTCATAATACTGCTCCTTGCGTGCGGAAGGCGCGGCGCCGTTGTTGAATGAATAGACCAGACTGATCCCATCAAGCGGCAATTGTTTTACCCCATCGATCTCATCCATGAACTTGGTGCCGGTCACTTCCAGGGCGGTGGGCATCAGATCGGTAATGAAGCTGTATTGATTCCTAATCTCTCCCTTGCCCTGGATGCCTTTGGGCCAGGTAACGATAAGCGCGTCGGCTACTCCGCCGTTGTGCACGATCTGTTTGCAGTATTTGAAGGGCGTATTGCCAGCCATGGCCCATCCGGCATGATAGTGGGGGTAGGTGTTGGGACCACCCCACTCATCATAGTGCTTCATGTTTTCTTCCAGGCTCGTCTGCATGGCATTGATGACCCGTGATTCATTAAAGGTTCCATTCAGTCCGCCTTCGCCGCTGCAACCATTGTCGGAAGTAAGCATGATGAGGGTGTTGTCGTATTGGCCCGTCCGCTTTAAGGCGGCGATCATGCGGCCGATCTGTTCGTCGGTCTGCGTCATCATGCCGGCAAACACTTCCATCTGGCGGGCATAGAGTTTTTTCTGCTGCGCGTTCAGGCTGTCCCATTTAGGGATCTCAGGAATGCCGTTGGAGAGCTTGGTACCTTCGGGAAGGAGTTTCATCTCCATCTGCTTCGCGAAAATCATTTCACGCGCCTTGTCCCAACCCATGTCGAATTTGCCCTTGTACATGTCGATGTACTTCTTCTCCACCTGATGTGGGGAATGCATCGCACTCGGCGCCCAGAACAAGAAGAGAGGTCGGTCGGGATAGATCGAGACGTGTGAGGTGAAATTATCTATCGCCCGATCAGCCAGGTCGCTGGTGAGGTGATACCCCGGCTTGTCCACCCAGGTTTCCGAGGGACGATGATCGTTCCAAAGCAGCGTGCGGAAATCGTCGGCATCGGCCGCCATAAAACCGTAGAAATGATCGAAACCCTCGCCGCTGGCCCAATGGAGAAACGGGCCGCTTTGTGAAGCTTCCGGTAAAGGATTGTGATCCCATTTGCCGAGTGCAAAGGTTTCAAAGCCTGCATGCTGGAAATCTTTGGCGATGGATTTCGC
>Ga0137373_10009538_pt1 | contig 10168 bp, 11 predicted proteins | sample SagtaG_5_FD_104912 | JGI IMG/M metagenome (GOLD analysis project Ga0137373, IMG submission 104912) | Vadose zone soil microbial communities from Sagehorn Ranch, Mendocino, California, USA - Sage1_R_80_16 metaG | ecosystem: Environmental > Terrestrial > Soil > Vadose zone | place: USA...
GTCGCGACGGAACTCGATGGGGAACGCTTTGGGCATGTCGATCATCCTTCCAGCGAGGACGAATCCTCACAGGCAAGGAGTCAACCGAGCTGGGGGCAGTCCCCTTTGGTACGACGAGCGCGGGGATGGAGAAGCCCTGGTGCTTCTGCATCCTGGGGGCGCCGGCGTGGACTCGCGAGCCCTGACGCCACAGGTCGAGGCGCTCTCACTCCAGTTCCATGTCTATACCCCGGAGCAGCGCGCCCACGGCCGCACGCCCGACGTCGAAGGCCCACTCAGCTACGAGCTGATGGCGCAGGACACCATCGCATTCATCGAGAGCGTCATCGACCCTCCGGTGCACCTGCTCGGCTGCAGCGACGGCGCGGTGGTCGCGCTCGCTGTCGCCCTGCGCCGCCCGGACCTCGTGCGCCGCCTCGTGCTCGTCGACGGAATCTTCCACCACGACGGCTGGCTGGACGGAGTCCTCGACGGCGACCCACCAGACTTCCTTCGACAGAGCTACAGCGAGCTCGCTCCTGATGGAGGCAATCACTACGACGTTGTCGTCGAGAAGCTGGCCGTCATGCACGCCCACCAGCGCCTGTTCACTACCGACGATCTGCAGAAAATCCCAAGCCGCATACTCGTCATGGTCGCCGATGATGACGAGGTCCGCCTCGAGCACGCCCTCGAGATGTACCGCGATCTGCGCGCCGCCGAGTTCGCCGTCGTTCCCGGCACGTCCCACGGCCTGCTCGTCGAGAAACCAGAACTGTGCAACCTCCTGATCGGCGAGTTCCTCACCAACGACCCGGTAGCCACCTTCGCGCCGATCCGCCGCGCGACTCCGTCGACATCGTGACCAGCCTGCACTTCGGTAAAGGAAGGGCGCACGGTGAGTTCTCGCGTCGGGTGCAGCCTGGGCCACCACGCCGTTCGTCACGATCAACATCGCCGTGAGCGGATCCGCTTTACCGGCGGTGCTTAGGGCGTCGTCCCGGCGGGCCGCGCTCGTGCGTATGCCACACCGGGTGAGCGCCGAGCTGGCGGAGATCAAGCCAGGATGGCTAATCGCAGCTGATCGTGGCGCGCTCGGCGGTGCGGGTGGCGGGCTGTGATGGCGTGGTCTGCTCGCGCGATTCGGCCTGGTCGGTGTCGTTCGCCGCGCTGGTCGACACGGCGTCTGATCTTGCGAACAGAGGCCTGGCGCAGGCTATGGGAGCTGACCGGTCTGCAGGTAGGTGCGCAGGCCCGCTTCGCTCCATGACAGCTCGCCGTCTCGCAGGCTTTCGATGATGCCGCGAAGCCAGCGCAACTCGGCTCGCCAGACTGCCAGGAGGTACTCCTCTTCGAGCACGAAGATCCGCGGGATGCGAGCGATCGCGGCCTTGGTGCCGGCAACCTCTGCGGTCAGCCGCTCGACTCGGTGCTCGAGCTGGGCGCGCACCTCGTCCGGCTCGAGAATCAGAAGTGACGCGAGGGCGGCTGGGAACTGCGGGAACTCGGTAGCCGGCTCGGCCAGCATCGTGCGCAGCCAGTCGCGAATTACGCGCTCACCTTCCGGGGTGAGCTCGTAGGTCGTGCGTTCGGGCCGGCGTTCTTCCCGGGACGTCTCGCGGGCGCGGATCAGCCCGATCCGCTGCAGCCGCTCGATCGTCTGGTAGACGCTGTTGCGCTGGGCGACGTTCGCGACCCGGTCCTTGCCACGCTCTTTCATCAGCTGCTGCATCCGGTACGGATGCATCGGCTCTTCAGCGAGCAGCGTCAACAGCACGACCGCCAGCGGGGATCGCCTGTCTTGCTGCGCTGCCACCAGCCAACCCTAGCGCAAATATAGTCTTCCTGTGACTAGTCATAATATGTATAATCGCTGAATGACTACCGCCAGAGCGCCACACGCAGTGATCATCGGCAGCGGCATCGCGGGCCCAGTCACCGCGATGGCGCTACAACGGGTGGGCATCGGCTGCGTGCTGTACGAGGCCTACCCCTCGACCGCGGACACCGTCGGGGCATTCCTCGGGCTAGCGCCGAACGGCCTGGACGCGCTGCGCGCGCTCGACCTCCACGAGCTGGTGCGAGCGCAGGGTTTCGACACCCCCACGATCCGGATGTCGATGGCGAGCGGCCGTCCGCTCGCGCAGTTCACGCTGGCACGCACCGACGGCGTACCGGCGCAGACCGTCAGCCGGGCCAAGCTGTACCAGGCGCTGCGTGCTGAAGCCGAACGGCGGGGCGTGCGGATCGAGTACGGCAAGCGGCTGACCGACGCGGCGACCGACGGCGAGTCGGTGCGGGCCAGGTTCGACGACGGCACCGAAGCTCGCGCCGACCTGCTCATCGGTGCGGACGGCCTGCAGTCGGTGACCCGCCGGCTCATCGACCCGGACGCGCCGAAGCCGCGCTACATCCCGCTGCTCAACGTCGGCGGCTTCGTTGCGGGCGTCGACGTGCCCGGCGAGGTCGGCGTGCAGCACATGATCGTCGGGCGCCGCTGCTTCTTCGGCTACATCCCGTTGCCCACCGGCGAGGTCTGGTGGTTCGCCAACCCGCCGCAGGCCACCGAGCTCAGCCGCGACGAGCTCGCCGGCATGACGCAGCAGGTGTGGCGAGCCAAGCTCGCGCGCCTGTTCGCCAAGGACAAGACCCCGGCGATCAAGCTCGTCGAGGCCACGCCGGAGATCTTCGCCGGCTGGAACACCTACGACTTCCCGTCCGTGCCGACCTGGCACCGCGACCGGATGATCATCATCGGCGACGCCGCGCACGCCACCTCACCAGCCGCCGGGCAAGGCGCATCGATGGCGATGGAGGACGGCATCGAATTGGCCCGCTGCCTGCGCGATCTGCCCGACGTGCCCAGCGCATTCTCCGCATTCGAACGACTGCGGCGCGACCGCGTCGAGCGGGTCGTCGCGCAGGGCAAGAAGAACGGCGAGGCCAAGGCGCTCAGCCCGTGGATGCAGTTGCTGCTGCCGCTGGTCTTCAGGTCCAAGAGCGGAGGCGACCTGCGCTGGATGTACGACCACCACATCGACTGGGACGCCCGGGTTCGTGGCGACACGCGCGCCGCGATGAGCCACCGCTGAGCAGTCGAAAGGATGAGCGGTCCATGAAGGCATTCGCCGGTTGAGGAGGCAGGAAAGACGATGACGATCAAGTCCAGTGACGGATCGGAGCTGAAGTACTCAGATGGAATCGCGGCCGCGCACACGATGATCGCACCGCAAGCGAATGGTGCGCGCTGCAACAGCGACTCCCGAGGGGTTGGGATCTGGCCCCCTATGCCGGCGAGGACCTTCTGGCCGCCGCCGCCGCGCGGCTCGCCCGGCCCGCCACCCACCTCGAGCGCCACGGCCCGCATCGAACACGAAGTCGTCCCGCGCTGCCGGCGGCGCCGACCTGCTCATCTGCGCCGGCGACGGCGACCGCACCCGGCTCGGTCCCCACAGCCTCGCCCCACCCACCCGGTTCGTCGTCGACCACGCGCCGTGCTCGGTGCTACTCGTCTGGCCACAGCCTGTCCCCAGCGTGGACGATCCCACCGCCGCCGCACCACCCCCGCCACCTCCGCCGCACTGACCCGCCGCCCAGCGAGACGCTCGGCCCTGACACCGCCGTCGACATGAGTCCAGAAACGATCCGCCGACGGGTAGTCGAGCGGCCACGCTCTGCTGGCTTGGGCGGGGCTGTTGTCGTGCGCCGCGGGGGTGGGGCCGGGGGCAGCGGACTGGCTCACGGGAGGGATTGGGGTGCCGTTGCAGTCCGGCTGTGCCTTATAGTTACCTGAATGGCTAACGATGCGTTCAGGGCGCTCGCGCATCCGATCCGCCGAGGGATCGTGGAGCGGCTGGCTCGGGGCCCAGCGACGGTTGGGGTCGCGACACGCGGCTTCGGGGTCTCGAAGCCGACGATCTCGAAGCACCTGAAGGTGCTCGAGCGTGCAGGTGTGGTCGTGCGCACTGTGGAGGGCCGCACGCACCAACTCGAGCTGAACGTCGCGCCGCTCGACGAGGCGGCCGAGTGGTTCGAGCGTCAGCGCGTCGTCTGGACGCGGATGTTCGACGCTGTCGATGACGTGCTCAGTTCGCGGAAGGAGCAGCCGTGACCGAGGCCGAAGGTCGGGATCCAACGGCGATCCGTATCGAGCGCACGTATGCCGCACCGGCAAAGGCGGTGTTCGAGGCCTGGACGAGCGCGGAGATGCTGCGCCGCTGGTATCCGCCGGGCGCGGACTGGGACACGCCTGTCGCCGATGTCGATCTGCGCGTCGGCGGCAGGTTGCGGATCGTTATGCGCAGCCCAAGCGGCGAGGAGTTCGGCGGCGGCGGCGAATACCGCGAGATCACGCCGCCGTCGCGGCTGGTGTTCACCTGGGCGTGGGACCGACCGGACGTCGCCGTCGGCGCCCAGCTCGTCGAGGTCGACCTCACCGAGCACCCTGATGGGACGACCACCGTGGTGATGACCAACCACGGCTTGGTCGACGAGCGGTCAAGGGAGTTGCACCGCGAGGGCTGGGAGGGATCCTTCGACAGCCTCGACCGCTTGGTCGCCGGATGAAGGGGTGGCTGGCGCGGGCGGCGGCGAACACGAGGTTGCGTGGGGAGGAGCCGCGCACGCGGTTCGCACGCCAGCCGGCCCGGTGGTTCGCGCCGACGCCCGCGGTGCCCGAGTCCCGGTTCCAACACGTAGGGGAGCCATTTCCACGACACTGGCGCAGGTTCCCCGAGCCGTGGGCGATGCTCGATCCGGCCGACCCGGGCGTAGGAGACACGCTCGCCGCCGCGGTCGAGGAGTTGCCCGCGACCTGGCGCGAGGTGATCATCGCCCGCGACGCGCTCGGCCATGACGCGGTCGAGGTCGGCGAGCGGCTCGGCCTGACACCGCGCCAGCAGCGGGCGATCTTGAACCGGGCTCGGGCCAGGGTGCGGGAACGCCTCGCCCGAGGCCTCACTCCGGAAGCCGACCGATGAGCGCGGCGGTCGCGGCATTTCCTGCGGTGCCGCGCACGCTGGCGCGGCGGCTGGTGCCGCTGCAGGTCGCGGTGGGGCTGCAGGGCTTCATCCTCTGGGTCGCGGTCGAGAAGCTGTTCATGACCCAGATCGGGTTCACGCCTCGCTCGGTCGGCCTCATGGCGGCCGCCTATGCCGCCGTGGTGCCGCTGCTTGAGGTGCCGTCGGGCATCCTGGCCGACCGCTGGAGCAGGAACCAGATCATGGTGTGCGCCAGCGCCGCGCTGCTCGCGAGCTCGCTACTCGGCGGCCTGAGCAGGAACGTGCCGACCTACATCGCCGCGGCGATGATCCTCGGCGTGTACTTCGCGCTGAACTCTGGCACCGTCGACAGCATCGTCTACGACGTGGTCCTCGAGGAGACGGGCTCGAGTGACCAGTACGAGGTGTGGATCGGCCGCGTCCGGTTGGTCGAAAGCGGGGCGTTCGCGGCGAGCGCGCTTGCTGGCGGTGTGCTCGCTGACTGGACGTCCGCCCGGCTCACCTACTTCGCGTCGCTCCCGTTCGTCGCGATCGCGATCGTGGCGTTCTTGCGCTTCGACGAGCCGCGCCTGCATCGCGTCGCAGAACCCGTCGCGCTGCGCAGCCATGTGGCGCTCACCTATCGGACGATGATCCGCGAGCCGAGGGTGCGGCAGGTCATGCTGCTCGCCGCGCTGGTCGGGTTGCTCTCCCAGGCCGTGTTCGAGTTCGGCCCGCTGTGGCTGATCGCACTCGCCGCGCCGGCCGCGCTGTTCGGCCCCTACTGGGCAGCCCTCGTCTCCACCATCGGCGTTGGGGGCTACCTCACCAGCAAACTGAACCTGGACCGACGCGCGGTGTTGAGCGTGCTCGCCCTCGCCACACCGGCTGCCGCGCTCGCCCTCACCCAGACCCACGCGCTAGGCGCCGTGATCGCCGCCCAGGTGGTGCTCGCATTGCTACTGGCGATCATCAGCATCCGGGCCGGCAAGCTGCTGCACGACGGCGTGCCGTCCAACCTGCGGGCCGGCGTGTCCTCTGGCGTCGGCACGCTGTCTTGGGTGCTGTTCCTGCCGTTCTCACTGGCGTTCGGCTGGTTCGCTCGCGCCCACGGAGTGCAGCGGGCCGGATGGTTCCTGACCGCGGCTGCCCTGCTCGTTGCGCTCTTGCTGATCGCCCCGGTCCTCCGCCATCGCCCGAGGCCCGCCGCAATGAGCGCGTCTGAGCACGACGAGTTCGCCTGCAAGGCGCTCGTCGAACTCGTTACCGACTACCTCGACGGCGCGCTCCCACCCGAGCTCAAAGACAAGTTCCAGACGCACCTCGCCGGCTGCGACGGCTGCGTCGAGTACATCCGCCAGATCGGTCTCACGATCGGCGCCCTTCAAGAGGCCGACCTTCACGCCACCTCCCGACCGCAGGCATCGGCCTCGAGCGACCCTGACCCGTCAGACCGCTGAAGCGCCCTACTCCACAGACGGAGGACACATGCTGCTCGACAAGAAGACCGCCATCATCTACGGCGCCAGTGGAGCGATCGGATCCGCGGTCGCCCGCGCATACGCCCGCGAGGGCGCCGACGTGCACCTCGCCGGACGCACCGGAGCGACCCTCGACACGGTCGCCCAGCGCATCCAAACCGACGGCGGCACGGCTCACGTCGCACGCCTCGATGTCCTCGACCGAGCGGCGGTCGAGCAGCATGCGAGCGCGGTCGCCGATGCCAGCGGCAGCATCGACGTCTGCTTCAACGCCACCTCCAACGACGACGTCCAAGGCACGCCACTGCTTGACATGCGATTCGAGGACTTCCTGCGCCCAGTGACCAAGGCCGTCACCGCGCAGTTCAACATCGCCACAGCGGTCGGCCGGCACATGACCCGCAACGGCCACGGCGTCATCCTCGTCATGGCCGGCGGCCGAGAAGCGATCCCCCGTCTCGGCGGATCCCACGTCGCCTGGACCGCACTCGCCGGACTCTGCCGCCAGCTCGCCGCCGAGTTCGGACCGCACGGCGTGCGCGTCACCTGGCTGCTCTCACCCGGCTCACCCGACCACGACGAACAGCACCACGAAACCAGCCACGACCAGGCCGACGCAACGCCCGCGCCAGGCACCGAGGGCCTGCTGCTGCACCACCGGCCCAGCTACAACGAAGTCGCCAACATCGCCACCTTCGCCGCATCGGACTGGGCACGAACGATCACCGCAAGCGAGATCAACTTCACCGGCGGAGCGGTCATCGACTGAGCTACCAACGCCGGACTCGCCGGGCACCGACACAGCCGGGCACGACCGCGCGGACGGCAATCAGTGGAATCGGATGTAGATCACCGGGTGGAGTTCCACGCCGGTTTGGCCATGCAAGACGTCCATGAAGCCGAGCCCGTGCAGGTCGACGAGTCGGTGCAGGTAGTGCTAGTCGGTGGAGAGGGTGTAGTGCTGGGTGAATGTGGCGCGGGTCGAGGCGATGGCGGTCTTCCACCGGCTGATGGCGGGCACGCACCCGCCGTAGGGGATATCGGCGATCATGCTGCGGCCCGCGGAATCCTTGAGCACCAGGTGGATCTCGCCGTCGTCTTCCTTCTTGTATTGGGTCAGGTAGGCGGTGACCTGGTAGGTGTGAAACTCCGTGCTGGTCACCCGGTGATCGCGGGGGGTAGGTCGACGGCTTGGGCGGGTCCGCAGGTAGTAGACCGAAACACTGTTCACCGTGGTGGACACCTTGAACCGGTCGGCGTCGCTGCCCTCCTTGACCGGGCACCGCTCGTAGGGACAGACCAGCGAGGCGAACTCAAACGCCACCCGGGCATGGCCAGGTTGGTCCTGGCTGGTGGCGAGCGGGCTCGCCGGCCGGGGGCTCGTTGCCGGAGCCGGTGGCGGCGAAGGGCCCGACGGCAATGAGCGCCGCCAGTGCAGCGGTCAGGTACCTGGTGCGGATCATTCGCCCTCCCGGCATCACCGCGGCCCGCTCCTCGGAGGTGAGGGGTCGGACCGCGCCCGAAGGCAAGCTGGCAGATGAGCGAGGCGTTAAACCAGGACCGAAAGTCCCACACCGTGGCGGCGGTGACCTCCCGGCGAGTACTGGCTCGGCGCGCGCGCCGGGATGCATCTCGTTGACGTGTCCAGAACAGGTGGCCCGGGTCCAGGTCGTCGCGCCGGCTGCTCGACCAAGGTCGTGAACTCGGCCGGCGATCGCGTGGCAGATGCAAGAGATCGTCGACTTGCTCGACGCGGCCTGACGGTCCAAGAGCCGCCCAGCTGCACGACGGCGCGAGCGCTGCCCGATTCTGGAGTGCCGCGTCTTCAAAGCCGGCGACCTGAGTGCGCTCATGTGCGCGCGATCTGGCTTGGCAACTCGTCACGGGCGCGCGCCGCAGATTTGGAGAGTGCCTGCTACCCAAGGGTGATCATGGTCTGTCCGCACCGAGCGGGGTAGGGGAGTGCCGCGGGCCATGTCGGCTGCTGGCCGCGATGTCGTGCGCGCCCATCGTTGACGACGGTCAGCCGTTGATCACGATCAGTCCTCGCGCTCAATGAAGGCGGCGAGGTCCTCGTGCGGGTCGCGAGAGGCGGTTCCAGTGCCGCGAGCTGTAGCGACTCGCTGGCTGGAGAAACGTCTTGTGTCACGTGGTGGCACGCAGTGGTACCGTTACAGGCATGGCCGATCACTTCACCTTGCGGCTGGCGCCGGGGCTGCGGCAGCGGCTCAGCGAGTGGGCGCGTCGCGCTCATCTGCCTGAGCGCACCCTCGCGCAGCGCTATGTCGAGGAAGGGCTGCGTCACGATGCGCACCCGCTGATCCAGTTTCTGGATGGGCCGAGCGGGCGCCGCGCGAGCCTGATCGGCCGCGGGCTGGATGTCTGGGAGGTCATCGCCACGGTCCGCGACAACGGTGGGTCGATCGAGCGCGCAGCGGAGTACCTGCAGATCCCTGGCGGGCTGGTGGAGGCGGCGGTGGCCTACTACGGCGAGTACCGCGAGGAGATCGAGGCGGAGATTGAGCTCAACGAGGCCGAGTACGAGCGGGGGCGCGCGGCGGCTGCGGCCGGCGAGCAGGCGCTGCGCGGGTGAGGGCGCTTTTGGACGAGCAGCTCTCGCCGCAGATCGCGGTGTTGCTGCGTGAATCTGGCTGTGACGTCGTTGCTGTCGCTGATCGCGACGACCTGGTGGGACGAAGCGACAGGATCATCTTCGAGGTCGCGAGCGGCGAGGACCGTGCTGTGGTCACGAACAACATCAAGGACTTCCGTCCGCTCGCGGCCGAGTGGCTCGCGCACGGTCGAACTCACCCCGGGCTGATCTTGCTCCCCTCGTCGCGCACGCGCACCCGTACCGCTGTCGGCATCCTCGCTGACGCCATCGGGGAGATACTTCGCGCTCAACCGGACGGAATCGCGGGAAGTGAGCGCTGGATCGGCCCCCTGCCGAACGCCTGACCGAGCCGGCTACCGGACAGCGGAGAGCAGGCACTGTTGCGTTGATCGGTCGGGGCGCCGGCGAGATCGCTGTGCGTCACGGGCGGCTTGGTTTCAGAGGCAGTGCGCGAGCTCGGCGAACGCTGCTGGCAGGCGGCCGTGCGGCGCATGGTCGGTCGCGAGTTCGTAGTGTCCGCGTCGTAGGTTTTGCACGAACGCGTGGCCGGCCGCAATCGTTCGCGCGGAGCGGATCTGCTTGAGTCCGCGCATCGGGCGAAGACGTGCTTTGAGTCGGCCGTGATCGGCATCGACGACGTTGTTGGCGTGCTGCTCGAGCACGTGCCGCGCACCTGGCACGAGATCGTCGATCACACGCGGGTATACCGGCGCCCAGTCGGTGGTGACCTCCACTGGCGCCGCACTGAACCTCATCGCGCGGGTGAAGAACGCCCGCGCTGTCGCGGCATTGCGAGAGCAGGATGTCGATGACTTGGCCGTGCTGATCGATCGCCCGGCGGAGGTACGTCCAGCGCCCGGCGACCTTGAGGTAGGTCTCGTCGACGAACCAGCGATTACCTGCCGAGTGCCGGCTCGAGCGAGCGGCGTCGATGAACTCGCCGGTGAAGGTCTGCACCCACCGATACACCGTCACGTGATCCACCGCGATGCCGCGCTCGGCCAGCAGCTCCTCCACGTCGCGGTAAGACAGCCCGTAGCGCAGATACCAGCGCACCGCCACCGCGATCACCTCGCGCGGAAACCGATAGCCAGCAGGCGGACCCAACAGCAGAC
>Ga0137373_10009547_pt1 | contig 10160 bp, 15 predicted proteins | sample SagtaG_5_FD_104912 | JGI IMG/M metagenome (GOLD analysis project Ga0137373, IMG submission 104912) | Vadose zone soil microbial communities from Sagehorn Ranch, Mendocino, California, USA - Sage1_R_80_16 metaG | ecosystem: Environmental > Terrestrial > Soil > Vadose zone | place: USA...
CTGAGCCAGGCCAGGCAGGTGTCGGTGACCTGGCGCCAGCCGTTGTCGATGGTAAGACGCATCCATCCTCACGGGCCATCGGCGCCGCCGCTTGAGTCAACTGACTGCGCACGTGTCAGCGCGCCGACTAAGTGAGCTCGTCGAGTCAGTTGAGTCAAGCCGACCGCAGCCCTTCCGGTTAACGTCAGGGCTGTTCGGTGGGCCGCCGGGACGCCGCTCCCATAGGCCCGCCGCCGAACCAAGGAAAGGAGCATCCAGTGAACCTCACCCGCGTGCTGCAGCCGGCCCGGTGGCGGCTGATCCTCGTGGCGGCGCTGCTGGCCTTGGCCGGCCTGATCACCGTGGCCAGCCAGCCCGGCCCCGCCCGCCGCCGCGCACCCCGCGGATGACAGCGGCGGCGGGCCAAGGCCGAGCGTCGTGCTTGTGCACGGCGCGTGGGAAGACAGCTCCAGCTGGGCCGGGGTGGTAAGCCGGTTGCAGGGCGACGGCTACACGGTCTACGTGCCGCCGAACCCGCCGCGCGGCCTGCCCAGCGACGCCACCTATGTTGCCGATTCCCTGCAGACCATCACCGGGCCGATCATCTTGGCCGGGCATTCCTACGGCGGTGCCGTCATCACCAACGCCGCGACCGGCGACACCCAGGTCAAAGCCCTCGCCTACGTCGACGCGTTCGTTCCCGATGAGGGTGAGACACTCGGCCAGCTCGCGGCCGCGCAGCCCGCGCCACCGGCCTCGGTGAAAGGGCCGGTGTGACCCTTGCGCACCGTGCCGACGATGACGATCGGATCGCGGCTCACCCGGCGCGCGACGAACGTCAGCGCCTCGTGCGTGGGACGATCCAGCCACTGCACGCCATCGACCGCCACCAGCAAGGGGCGCTGCGCTGACGCCTCGGCCAACAGATTCAGGGCAGCGAGCGCGATCAGGAAGGGCTCAGCTCCTGAACCCTCATCGTCACCGAAGGCGGCGAACAAGGCCCGCCGCTGCGTCGACGGCAGCGCGTCTGCGGCATCGGCCATGTCGAGCAGCGGGCGCATCAGCTGATGCAGGCCAGCAAACGGCAGGTTCGCTTCGGTTTCCACGCCAGCGGTCTGGAGGACCTGGAAGCCGGCCGACCTCGCCAGCTCGACGGCGGCGCGCAAGAGCGTTGACTTGCCGGTTCCGGCCTCGCCCAGCACAGCGATCGCGCTTCCTCGCTCGGAAGCCTGCTCGATCAATTCAGCCAGGGCCGCCAGCTCGGCGTCCCTGCCGTAAAGCCGCGGTCCTGTCATCAGCCGCCCCCGTCGAAGGAGATACCGTCGCGGACGCCGTGCCTCCGGCAGCGGGCAAAACCGGCTTACCGGTCAACCCAGCTGCCTAGCGACATTGTCTGGCCTGGCGGTGATGACCAATGGCCCCGCAGCACAAAGCCGGAGTTGCCCAGCGGCGGGGTGACACGCCGCGTAAGCCGTTTGGAATGATCATCCGTAACGGCTGCCGCTGGCTGTCACCCGCCGTGGGCTGACCCGACGCGCGCGGCGCCGCATTCAGTACGCCGGCCGGGCCGCGCGGGTGCCAGCTCAACCGCCGCCGCCTCCGCGGTGGCCGCACCCGCCGCCGACGCGCCTGGAACGAGCACCATGTCGCCTCGCCGCGTGACAGATGTCGGCCCTCGCTGCGGGATGTGACTTATCATGGCGAACGCCTTGCTTGCGGGCTATGGGTCTCAGGATGGATGTCATCGATGTCAGAGCCGGTCCACCTCAACAACCATCACCGCAACACGCTGCGGCAGCTCTTCCAGCATCCGGTGAGCCATAACATCGAGTGGCGCGCCGTGGTCTCGTTGCTTGAGGCGGTCGGCTCGGTCGTGGAGCATCACGATGGCACCCTCGCCGTCACGGTGGGGTCGCAGACCGCATTCTTCGATGCTCCCTCGCACAAGGACATCGACACCAACGCTGTTGTCGACCTTCGCCGGATGCTGAGCGCCGCTGGCTACGGGGCTGAGGTTGACCAAGCCGAGGGCAGGAGTCAGCAGGGCTGACTGTGGCAGTTGTGCCGGTGCGGGGTGGACTCGTCCCACTCGCTGGCACCAGGCAGCTCGGTGAAGAAGTGGCGGCTGCGCTCGCCGAAGCCGCGGCTCGGCCAACTCGGGGACGCTGGTATTGGCGATCCGTGCCGTCTCAATGCGGAGTTGGTCGAGCAATTGCTTTTCCGGCGACCACAGTTGCCAAGACCGCCAAGACCAAGACGAACTCGATCAATCGCTGGACGCCCCGTGCAAGATAGGGCAGCCCAGTGGTCGCGACACTCACCGCGACGGCGATATGAAGCACCGGAAAGCTCAGGCTGTAACCATCAAAGTGGACCGTGTGGGGCCGCCCACCTGCCGCACCCAGGAGAAGGATCAAGATACCGCTCACCGCGAGTGTCCCGCCGGCCGCGATCGCGAGATCCCGTAGCACATCGAGGCGCCGACGCAGGGCGGCGAGCAGGAGCAACGCCGCCACGGTCCCAAACGATCCACCGATCCAGAAGACATCAACCAGCCAGCGCACCCCGTTGGGTGGAGGGCTCAGGACGTTGGCGATGATCTCCTCGGGGCGCGAGTTGGACTGCACAACAAGGATCGCGCACAAGGTGGCAAGGGCCGCAACGGTTAGCCGGACTCCATCGGATCCCCGCCGTCGCCGCTGGCCGTCGCCGAGCGGGGCGAAGATCAGTGAACGCCAATCGCGGATGGCTTGGTCCCGGGGCGTTGCCGGGCGAATCGACGACCGAACGTTTCTTTACGGCCATGACGGGCCGCGCCTGGTCAACGGAACTCCCCTCCCACCGCTGCCGTGGTAAGAGCACGCTAACAGGTCCGCATCAAAGAGCGAGCGCGCCCGGTAGGCGTTCCAGGCCTGCCGTATGATCACGCCGCGAACCTGATCAAGGGTCGCAGACAATGGCCGCGTTCCTGGGGACGACGAGGTTTGGCCGTTTCGGTGACGTGCGCCCCTAACCCCTTGGTCTTCGATGTCATCGGCGTACGGTGAGCCAGGCCAAGCTCGTTCCGCCACCGTCACGGCAAGTCCCCTAGTACGCGGATATCGCCTGCCGTCGACACGCGGAAAGTCTGCCGTTGGTTGAGTCGCCTGCACGCCTGGGCCCGGCGTGACGCTGCTGCCGTTTCCGTGCCGTCAATGTGTTAACACTGGCAAATGGCGCACGAACAGGGCGGCGAGCAGGATCAGGGACCTGGCTCAGCCGAGGGGGCCCACCACGGATACCACGACCTGGTCAAGTCGGTGCCGGGGCGGGCGGATCCCGGCGGCTCCGAGAGTGTCACAACGGTGCTGGTCGCCTTAGGCGTCAACGGCCTTGTGGCAGTGGCGAAGTCGGTCGCCGCCGTGGTGACCGGGTCGGCGTCGGTTCTGGCCGAGGCGGCGCATTCGTGGGCGGACGCCGGCAACGAGGTTTTCCTACTGATCGCCAACCGGCGGTCCCGCCGCCCGCCCGACCTCGCGCACCCGTTCGGTCACGGCCGCGAGGCGTATGTCTGGTCGCTGTTCGCCGCGCTCGGGTTGTTCGTGGCCGGCGCCGCGGTGTCCGTCGCGCACGGTGTGCAGGAGCTCGTCAGGCCGGAGTCGGCCAGCCACTTCGTCGTCGGGTACGTCGTGCTGGCCGTCTCTTTCGTTCTGGAGGGAATCTCCTTCCTGCAGTCGCTCCGGCAGGCCAAGCCCGAGGCCCAGTCGATGCACCGCGACCTCATCGAGCACGTCTTGGCCACCTCCGATCCCACCCTGCGGGCGGTGTTCGCCGAAGACTCCGCGGCCCTGACCGGTCTAGTCATCGCGGCCGCCGACCTGGCCGCCCACCAACTGTCCGGTTCGCCGATTCCGGACGCCCTGGCTTCGATCCTCGTCGGCGTGTTGCTAGCAGCTATCGCGATCGTCTTGATCAACCGCAATCGGCGGTTCCTGGTCGGCCAGGAGGCCGATCCCCGCGTGCGCGCGGCTACCATCGAGGCCCTGCTGGACGCGCCGGAGGTGGCCCGGGTGACCTATCTGCGGCTGGAGATCGTCGGGCCGCGGATGGTCTCGGTGATCGGCGACGTCGATCTCACCGGCGATGACACCGAGTCACACCTGGCCATCCGGCTGCGGGCGCTCGAGGCGAAGATCAGCGCGTCACCCGCGGTGGCGGGTGCCGTGTTGAGTCTCTCCGCGCCCGATGAGCCGACGCTCGTGGTCTAGGTTTGGAAACCCCCGGCGCGCTCGCCGTTGGCTCGTGTCCCGGGGCGTGGCCGCCAACGAGAACAAACGCGCATCGTCCGCCGTAACAGGATGCGGGTGGTGACCTACAGCCTGGTGCTCCTCCCGAGGCACGCCCAGATCCTCTTGCATTCCCTCTTCAATTTCCCGGCCTCCGAAATCTGGTGGGGTTGTCATATGCGCCCTCCTACAGATGCGATGGTGTGATCCGGCCGCTGACCGCCAGTCTCGCACCCGGCCGCGGGTTTGGCCGCGGGGCCTGCGCGAGCCTTTTAGGGTGGCCTGCACCAGCTCAGGCCGCACTGTCCAGGACCGAGTGCAGGTCCGCCCGGTCCGGCGCAACTCAACACCGAGCGGAAACAGAATCGGCGTCAGCCCGACCGCAGCCCCGTTGACAAGCGCGAACGGCGCGAACCATGGCTCAAGCGGCCGTGCCCCAAGGCCATGGGCTAACCCGCGATCCGCGCCGCCCCCATCCGGGCCAGGCGGACTCCCGGTCACATGCGCGGCCATTGCGTCAAGGTCGCTGCCGGGTGGGCTTATCTAGTAGCCGATGGTGCAGTTCGGTGGTGAGCCTGTGGATCTCGCGAGTCAGCTCCGTGTTGGTTTTGAGCTCCAGCTCCTGTTCGTTGAAGTCATGATCCGCCTTGGCCTGTTGGAACGCCGCCTGCCGGTTCTGGCCGATCATGACAAACGTGGACAGGAAGATCGCTTCCAGCGACACGATCAGCGTCAGCGTCGGCCACGGCTTGGACTCGATGAACAGCATCCAGATAGTGAACAGCGCGATGTGAATGTAGACGAACTGCATCGACCCCGCGAAAGCGGTGATCCAATCAGCGATCCGGAGCTGAGGGTCAGCGGTTCGTTGCGCCTCTTGCGCCAGGACGATCGGGTGATGCCCGTCCCTGTGCGGCTGCACGGCTTGCCTATCGGGCTGGGTCATCCTGGCGCCTCCGTCGTTGTCGCGGCCGATGGGCTATGTGCTGATGGCGGCGGCCAAGCCGGGTCAGGGGCCTGACGCTGAATGGGGCTTACCTCGGGCAGAAGTCGGCCAAGTGGCCACATCCTCGCACCAGTTCAGGCCGCATCGTCCAGAACCGGGTGCAGCGTCCGCCCGGTCCGGCGCACCTCAACGCCCATCACGATCAGCGACACTCCGTAGATCATGGTGAACAGGCCGAACATCAGCGCCAGGGTGACCGCGCCGACGTCGGGGCGGGAGCTGAGCACCACACCGAACGCGATGGACACCAGGCTGGCCAGGATGAACAGCGCGCGGGTTCCGGCGGTCTCCCCGCTCCCGAAGGCTGCGCCGACCTCGACGCGCCGGCGATGACCGCCCAGATCGCCACGATCAACACCAGCACAAGCGCGGTGGGCCCGGGCCAGACAAGGGCGATCACCCCGGCCGCCAGGTCAACCAGGCCAAGCAGCAGGTGGCCTAAGACCGGTCCTGCGGTCGCGCTGCTGAATGCCCGCATGGCCTGCAGGCCCGCGCCGATGAACGCGTAGACCGCGAACAGGATGACCAGCGCAAGAATGGTGACGCTGGGCCAGGCGATGGCGATGATCCCGACGATAATGGCAAGGACGCCGAGCAGAATCAGCGAGGTGGACTGTGATTTGAACATTGCCAAGTATTCCTTTCTTTCGGCCTTGTCACACCGCGCCGTCTTGGACGTCCGCGGCGAAGAGCAATCGATACCAGTGGAAACGAAACCTGCACCGTCAGCCAACCTCTGTCAGCAATAGAGGGGCGGCCGGTCCGCCGGGACGGTTGCCCCATATGACCGGCCCGTCGAGGGCCCCTTGGCGTGGCGTACGGGTCCGTTCAGGAGTTCAGCCGGTGATGAAGAGCTCATCGACGACATCCATGACGCCGCCGGCCATCCAGGCTGCGGCGACAACCGCGTCCCGTTCGGCCCAGGTACGGACGTGGCCGGTCAGCCTCACGGTGTTCCCGCTAGTGTCCACCGCGACGTCGCTGTCGTCAGCAACCAGCGCGTAGCGGTCCAACGCGTCCTGCACGAGGGCAGTGACGTCGACCGGATCCGCATCGATCCAGATCTCGATTTCGTCCTTGATGTTGCGGACGCCAGTCAGTCCGGCAACCGCGGATTCGGCGGCGGTCCGCTGGCCACCGTAACTCACGGTGCCAGTCAGCGTGAGGTTGCCGTCTTTGGCGGTCGCCTCCACACCGTGCGGCACGGTGACATTCAGCGCAAGCGCGTTGTTCGCCGCAGTGGTCAGCATCGCGTCGTCACGATAGTCGCCTGGTGGCAGCACCACCTCCAGGTGATTATGCACGTTCGTCACGCCGGCGACACGTCGCGCGGCGTCAGCCGCCTCCAGGTACTGCGGGTAGTTGGGCACCGTGCCGTTGAGCGCTATTTCCCCGTTCATGTTCCTGACAGTAATGTTTGTCGGGTCGACAAGCGGGTCGAAGATGAGTTCCCCTTCGACTGCCTCGCGGATATCCTTGGTCTTTCCCACTTGCGTACATCCTTTCGGTGGCCGGTGAAACGGCGGTCCGCCGCTCATTAGCCAGTCCATCGCACAATCTCGCGGCAGCAAAGGCGACGCTAGCTGTGGTGATATTGGCCGGCGCTATAAGAGAACCGCGGGCTCCAGTAGCGGGCGCAGAATCCCGCCTGCAGGCCGATGTTACTTCTGTCCTACGTCGCCCTGCGGCAGCCGTTCGGTCTTAATCTCCATAACGGCTGCCGCGTCGCGTCATGACACAATGCCACTTACCGTAAGTTGATCTTGGCTGCCGGGCGTGTCGTTCCGCGGTGTTCCGCCTGGTGGCCGGCATGATCGCGGCTTATGACGCAGAATGCTGGGGTGGCTGCCGAGGGCCGCTGGGCGGATCAGATCTCGCTGGGGGTGCTGGCCTCATCGGTGCCGCGCGATGTTATCGACGACGTGGTCGCGGTTTGCGGCCGGCAGGCGAAGCGGTCGGATGGGAAGCTGCCGCCGCGTGTCATGGTGTATTTCGCCATGGCGATGGCGTTGTTCGCCGAGGAGGACTATGAGGAGGTCGCGGCGCGGCTGGCCGGCACGCTGGGCTCGTGGGGTGCTGGGATGCCCCGGTGGGGGGCGCCGACCTGGGCGGGATCACGCGGGCACGCGGGCGGCTTGGCTATGAGCCGCTGAGGGACATCTTCGCCCGGGTGGCAGTGCCGGTGGCCGATCAGCTGACCCGGTGGGCGTTTCTGGGCCCCTGGCGGCTGATGAGCATCGACGGATTTGAATGGGACGCCCCGGACACGCCGGGCAACGCCGCGGCCTTCGGCTACCCCGGATCCGGGGAGGACCGGGCGGCGTTCCCGAGGGTGCGGGTCGTCACCGTCAGCGAGTGCGGCTCGCATGCGGTGGTAGACGCGGAGATCGGCGGCATCGCGGGCAAGGGCAGCGGGGAGCAGTCGCTGGGCCCCGGCGGTCAAGGAGGTCAGCGAAGTGCTTGCCCAGTGCGCGTGACCGTTCGATTATCGGCTCGTCGATGACGGCGGCCGCCAGGGCCGGGATGATCCCCACCATCGACCGGACCTTCACCGGCACGGCGGTCCCGCCCGGGGTGAGGAGCCGGTCGTAGTAGAGGCCGTCGGCATCGTCCCACATGCCCTGGCCGTCGATCGCCTCGGTGATGGCGGCGAAGTGTTCGAGGAACTTGACCACGAGGTCGCGAACACCTCGAGCGCGGCCCATGCCTGCACGGGCGGGTTGACGTCGCCGAAGTCCCACTCGTAGGCGGGCAGCGCGCCGTTCGGGTGCTGGAACCACTCCCTGCACAGCAGGATCAGGTGGTACTTGGCGAATGCCGGGTCCAGATGCGCCAGTGCCACACAATGGAAGGCTAGATCCCACGCCGCGAACCGGGGGTACTCACACTTGTCCGGCATGGACATGATGTCGAAGGCATCGAAGTTGCCCCACCGCGAGTTCCTGCCGTTACGGCGGCTGGCCGGGGGAGGGGGCTGGGTCGGGTCGCCGTCCAGCCAGCGGGTCACGTCGTAGTTGTAGAGCTGCTTGCCCCACAGCATCCCGGCAAAGGCCTGGCGCATGACCATTGCCTGCTCGGCGCTCGCGCCTTGCGGGGTCAGCTCGGCGTAGAACTCGTCTGCTTCGGCGCGCCGAGCGGTGATGACCCGGTCGAAGTTCGTGCCGAGCGCGCCTGCCCCGGTGGGCTCGCTCCCGCTCGGGCGCAGGCGCAGCCGTAGCTCGGCGCTGGCGCCAGGCTGGAGGGTCAGCCGATACCAGAAGGCACACTTGGTTCCCCGCTGATCGGGGTTGACCACGTGAGCGTGCATGATCGTGCGGCAGGTAGTCCCACGCCGCGCCATCGGCGCTGTAGTCCTCACGGACCGTCCCCCATTGGCGCTCACTCACATACGGACCCCACAGGTACCAGGCGCTGGCCTGAAGCAGCCCGTCCTCGAGCCGCCCGAACCCGTCGATTCGCTCACATTCCGCGCTCATCGCTGTTCCCTAACCGTGTGCCCGCCGGGATCGGACGGCGTGAGGCCGCCGTCCTGCCACCTGGACGGGTGGCGCACTCCGCGCAGCCGTTAAGGACAATGATCCCGAACGGCTGCCGCGGCGCGTACCAACCCTTCAACGGTGCTTGCGGCGAACGGTCCCGGCTTTTGGACTGCCAGCTGGCCGCACCGCATCAGCCGGTTAGTTGCCCGCCCAGACGCCCACCCGCCGGAAGTCAAGCGGGACGTCAACGAGGATGAGCTCGCTATCGGCGTCAGCCTGCACGGCCAAGTCGTGCGGGCCTCGCGCCTTGGCGGCGTCCCCGGCGTCCAGCTTCTCGTTCCCGAGCCTGGCGGTGCCTGCGATCAGGTAGGCATAGCCGCCGCGGCCCTCGCCGAAGCCATGCGACAGCCGCTCGCCGGTGGCCAGGCGCGTCACCAGCACGCGGGCGTTCTGGGACAGATCCAGCCCGTCTTCACCGGCCGGGCCCATGATCTGCAACCACCGCCCGTTCCGGTCGCTGGTGGTGTACTGGCGCTGCTGCACCCTCGACCGCAGGCCCTTGCTCGGCAAGATCCAGAACTGGATGAACCGCATCGGCTCGGTCGTGGACCCGTTGCGCTCCGAATGCATCGGACCGGCGTGGCTGAACGTCATCACCTGCGCGGCGCCGGGTTCCAGCCGTCCACCGTTGCCGAGGGAATCAGCGTGCTCGAAATGCCCTTCCACGACGTAGGTCAGCGACTCGATGTCCCGGTGCGGGTGCATCGGCCAGTCCGCCCCGGCGACGATCCGGTCATCGTTGAACACCCGCAGCGGCCCAACACCCATCTGGCCGGGATCGTGGTAATGGTCGAACGAGAAGTGCCAGCGCGCGTGGGACCACCCCCCGTCCGCCTCAAATATCTCGCTGTCGCGCCTGATGGTCAGCGTCATGTGATCCTCCGGCTGGCCAACTTCGATGTCGGAACAAGTGCAGCCCTCAGCCTGTGTCGTTGGCTAATACCTGAGACCAATAGCGCTATTGCTGCCGATTTTCTCATACATGGCGCGTCCCATCAGGTGTCGAAGACGTACGTGCCGGGCGCGTCGGCGAGCGGCCGCAGCCCGCCGCCACCGGCTTCTTCTGGTGCTGGCTTCTCCGCGCCGCACCGGTCGCCGAGCCACGCCAGCAGGTCGGGCCACCAACTGCCCTGCTCCGTGGACCCCGCGGGCGAGAACCGCAAGATCATCGCCCAAATATCGCCCAAACAAGCCTGAAGCCCCGCTCCTCACGAAGAGAAACAGGGCCTCTGACCTGCACTTCCATCCGGTGGGCGATACTGGTATCGAACCAGTGACCTCTACCGTGTCAAGGTTATCCGAGGATTCTTCCCACCTGCCATTTTCAGAGAAGGCGCAGCTCAGAGGGTTCCGTTCGACGCCGTTGAGGGA
>Ga0137373_10009553_pt1 | contig 10158 bp, 11 predicted proteins | sample SagtaG_5_FD_104912 | JGI IMG/M metagenome (GOLD analysis project Ga0137373, IMG submission 104912) | Vadose zone soil microbial communities from Sagehorn Ranch, Mendocino, California, USA - Sage1_R_80_16 metaG | ecosystem: Environmental > Terrestrial > Soil > Vadose zone | place: USA...
GACGCTGTCCGGTTGGCCGTGATGCTGCGAGTCATGGCATCTCCTATGGGAGGAGGCTGGTGAACGCACCCGACGGGCGACTGCTGATGTTGCGCAGCACTATACGAAGCCTCGCCAGTGTTCACAATAGGTTGACGGCACAGAAACAGCGCTGATACCGATCCGTGCCCTGGATGCCGCCTGGGTCAGCTTTCGTCGAGCGCCGCGGCGCTGCCGGGACGACCCAGGAATCGGCTCAACTCCGCCATGTCGGATGATCCGATGCCCGCCGCGCATGCCTCGTCGACGGCGCGCCGGGCCGCCTCGGTCACGGCCACCGGAACCTCGAGTGCTCTGGCCAGATCCGTAATGAGCCGCATGTCCTTGCTGACCAGGTCGAGGCTCATGGCGACGGGTACTTTCTCGTCGAGGAACGCAGCCCGCTTGTATTTCACGAACGGCGCCGCGACGACGCTCTCCAGCAGCACGTCGTACGCACTTTCCCTTGCGATGCCCGCGTTCTCCGCCAGGACCAGTGCCTCGGACAGAGCCGCATTCAGGTCGCACACGACGAGATTCACAGCCAGCTTCATGGCCTGGCCGGCCCCTGACTCGCCAACCCGCAAGATCCGCCGGGCAAATGCCGAGAGGACTGCGCGAGCCGCCTCGATCGCGGCCTCGTCCCCGCCCGCCATGACGAGCAGGGTTCCTGCCTCGACGGACGGAACGCTGCCGGAAACCGGGGCGTCGACGAACCGAGCACCGGCCCGTGCCACGCCCGCGGCCACGTCGCGCGCCGTGGCCACCCCGCTGGTCGCCAGGTCGCACACCACCGAACCCGGCGCGAGCGCGGCCAGGACGGTGGCGTCCAGCAGCACCGTACGAGTGGCCCCCCCGTCGGCAAGCACACTGAGGATGACGTCGCTGCCCCGGACGGCATCCGCCGGCGTATCGGCGACAGTCACACGCAGCGACTCCGCGAGTGCCTGCGCCTTGCCCGCCGTCCGGTTCCACACCGTGACCTCGTGCCCCGCGTCGGCGACGCGTCGAGCCATGGCGGCCCCCATTCGTCCGGTCCCGAGCAGGGCAACCTCAGCCATGGCGCGGATCCACGAGGATCTTGCCGCGCGCCGTGCCGGCCGCGAGCGGCTCGAAGCCGTTCTCGACGGCGGCCTCGAGGGAGACGACACGGTCGACGAGCACCGGCGAAAGCGGCCTCGCGGTGAGCAACGCTAGCGCCGCCGGTAGATCGGCGTCGCACACGTGCGCGACCGTGGTGTGAACGGTGATCTCGCGCAGCACGACGTCGGCGAGTTCGAGTGACTGGGGCGCCTTGGTGAGACCGACCAGCAACACGGAACCTCCCCGTGCCGCAAGGGCGAACGCCCGCTGCGCAGAGCCGGGAGCGCCCGAACTCTCGATCACCACGTCGGCGCCGCTGGGCAGGAGATCGCGCACGGCGTGTGCTGACGTGTCGGGCTCGATGAGCTCGGTCTGGGTCACGCCGAGCGTCCGCGCTGTCGCAAGACGCTGGTCGTCGACATCGAGCGCAATCACCGGTCCGTCGTGTCCCGACAGGCCCGCCAGGATGAAGGAGCCGATGGCTCCTGCCCCCAGCAGCATCACCGTGTCACCCGGCTGGACGCCCGAGCGCGCGACCGCGTGCAGGCCTACCGCGAGCGGCTGGGCGAGCGCGGCCTCGACATCAGGGCAGCCGTCCGGGATCTCGCGCAGCGTCGAGACTGGGGCCGCCACGTACCGCGCGAGCCCGCCGTGCGTGCTGAGACCGAGGGTGAAGTAGCGGGCGCACAGATTGGTGCGGCCGCGCAGGCACCAGGCGCACGACCCGCACGAGACACCGGCCCCGCATGCGACACGACGGCCCATCCACGTCTCGGCTCCGACCCCGGCGTCGACTACCACGCCGATGAACTCGTGCCCCAACGTGATCGGGCCGACGTGGCCACTGCCCGGGTGCGGCGACGTCAGGGGAACCATCATCGGTCCCTTGGTGTACTCCGTGGCATCGGTGCCGCAGAGCCCGTTGTAGACCACCTCGAGCACCACCTCGCCCGGCCCGCAGGTGGGATCTGGGCGATCTTCCACGCGCAGATCGAGTGGTGCGTGAAGAACCGCTGCACGCATCGGTCGGGCTCCGTTCTGTCAGAGGGTGACGTCCGACGTCACGTGGACCTTGATCTGGCGCTTGTCGTTGAGCACGGTGGCCACCGCCTGGTCCGCCTGAGCGAGGGCGAACGACGACGTCACGATCGCCGAGAGATCGACGCCACTGCGCGAGAGGAACCGGAGCGTCTGCGGCCACACTCCCGGCGACCCGATGATGCCCCGCGCCTGAAGCTCTTTGGACTGGAACAGGCCGAGCCTCGCCGGGACGCTGCCGCCGACATCGATACCGATGTAGACCAGGCGAGCGCGGAAGGCGGCGACTTCCAGGGCAGTCGCCATGGCAGCCAGTTTGCCGCTCGCTTCGAAGACCACCGAGGCGCCCGCGCCACCGGTCAGCGAGCTGAACTCGTCGACGAACGTGGCTGACGTCGGGTCGATCACGGCGTCGGCCCCGAGCTGTAGAGCCAGGTCGCCACGATCGGACGCCGGCTCGGCGACGAGCACGCGCGCACCCTTTCCAGCCGCCGCCGCCACGACACCCAGACCGATCGGGCCGGCGCCCAGGACGAGAACCGTGTCGCTGGCGTCCAGGTTGTCGGCGCGCAGGGTGGCGTAGTAACCGCAGCTGAATGGCTCGACGAGGGCGCCCTGCGTCCAGGACAAGTTGTCCGGGAGGCGGTGCAGCCACGACTCCTTGGCGACGAAGAACTCCGCGGCGGCGCCGCTGATGCTGAAGCCGAAGTGGTCACGGCCGATGACGCACTCCCCCACGACCCGATCGCCTGGCTCGAGACCCTTGACCGCGCGCCCGACCCGTACCACCTCGGCCGACCATTCGTGGCCCGGAATCACCGGGAACTCGAACGGGATGATGTAGCGGCCGCCGAGCAACTCGATGTCGCTGTGGCAGATGCCTACGCTGCGGCTTGCCAGGAGCACCTCGTCGTCGCCGATCTCCGGGACCGGCAGCTCATTCACGACACACTTGTCGTCGCCGACGAACTGGAGTGCCTTCATTCGTCACCTCGGTGGTTTGGACCGCCGGCGTCTTACCTACCGGCGCGGATGGCGTGCCTCGGTCACGCGTACCCGTGCCGGACGCACCAGATGCCCCGGGCTACGCGGTCGGTCTTGTTGGCCAGCAGATGGGGCGTCGCCGAGTCGAATCCGAGCGCCTCACCCGCATGCATCGTGAAGACCTCGAATCCGACGGTGATCTCGAGCTCGCCCTCCACGAGATATCCGAACTCCCAGCCCACGTGCTGCAGCATGCGATTGTCGGTTGTGGAGCTCGCGTGCGGCGGATAGATCACCTCGATGAAGTCGAGACCCGTGCCTGTGTTGTTGGCGAGCTGCTCCCAGATGACCCCGCTGTCCATCTCCAGCCGGTGACGCATTCCGGGACGGGTCACGGACAACCGCTCAAGCGCCTGCTCGCGCGGCCAGGCGTCAGCCGGTGAACCAAGGTCAGACCGGCTTATCGAGCTCCCGCCGCCGGCGACTGCGGCACGGTTGTCGAGCATGCCGACGGATGCTGTTCGCGATCCGCCCCGGGATCCGGCTGCGCTGTCCGCCTCGATCTGATCGGCCGCGAACAGCTCGTCGATGGAGACGTCGAGCAACTGGGTAAGCGAGTAGAGCGTTGCGACGGACGGCTGGGACTTGCCGTTCTCGAGCTGGGACATGAAAGACGGAGACACGCCTAGTTGGCGAGCCACGGCGCGCAGGGACATGCCTGACTTCTCGCGTATCCGCTTGAGGCGGACGCCCAGCTTGACTACTTGCTCGGCGGTGGGCGATCGGTCCTCGGACACGGATATCTCCTCACCAGGCTGTGTCAGAGGCTGAGACGGATTTGGGCCGCCCACCCCTCGGCGACGAATGACGTCTTTGCTACTCATAGTCACACGAGGACCATTCCGCCGTCAGCCATGACGACCTGCCCGGTCATGTAGTCGGAGTCCGACGAGGCGAGGAACAGGGCCGTGCCGACCATGTCATCTGCGGTTGCAATTCGCCCGCGCAGGATGCCGGCCGAGAAATCGGCCAGCGCCTGTCCGGGCTGCTGCGAGTCCCCGATCCGCATAAGGTCTGCGTCGAGCTGCGTCCACAGCGGTGTGTCGACGACGCCGGGCGCGAACGCGTTGCACGTGATGTTGTGCTCGGCGAACGCTCTGGCTGCCGCCTGGGTCAGGGCGTTGACGGCGAATTTGCTCGCGCAGTAAGGGGCGAAGCTCGGGTATCCCTGGCGGCCGGCGATCGAGGACGTGTTCACGATCTTCCCCGAGCCGTTCGGGATCATCCGCTTCGCAGCTTCCTGGATTCCGATGAGGACGCCGAGCGCGTTGACGTCCATGATCGAGTGCCAGTTGTCCTCGGTGACGTCGATCAGGTACATCGGCCGATTGAAGCCCGCGTTGTTGAAGATGACGTCCAGCCGCCCGGCCGCTCGGATGAAGCTGTCCAGGGCCGTGGCCACGTCGCCTCGCTTGCTGACGTCGGCCGTCAGCGTCACGGCGGTCGGCGCGCCTTCGATGGCCGCGATCTCGGAACTGACCGATTCGGCCGCGGCTTCGTTGACGTCGAGAACGCCGACCGTCGCGCCCTCTCGGGCGAACCCGAGCGCGAAGGCTCGACCCATGCCGCTTCCGGCACCGCTAATGACAATCGCCTTGCCATCGACACGTCCCGCCATTGCCGGGTCCCTCTCCGCGGTAAGGGGCGGACGAGCAGTCCGCATGCCGAAGACCGTAAAGCATCACTTGACGGAGTGTCCAGCGCAAGGCACCATTCGCCCATCCCGTGTGACCGCGCGATCCGCGCACTCCTGACCGCAGCGAGGGAACACCATGGACCGCACCGCACTCGTCGTGGGCGTGACCGGTATCGCCGGATACAACACTGCCCAGGCGCTCGTGGCCGCCGGCTGGCGCGTCGTCGGCCTGTCCCGACAACCACGCTACGAGATTCCCGGCGTCGAGCATGTGTACGGCGATGTCCTCGACCCGAAGTCCGTCGAGGCCGCCATCGCGGGCATGGACGTCACGCACCTGTTCTTCACGACGTGGTCGCGCCAGGACACCGAGGCCGACAACTGCAAGGTCAACGGCGCGATGCTCGCCAACACGCTCGAGGCGCTCGGCCGCACCACGCGGCTGCAGCATGCCGTGCTAGTCACCGGGCTGAAGCACTACCTCGGCCCGTTCGAGGCGTACGCGGCGGCTCCGGCCGACACGCCGTTCCGGGAGAGTCAGGACCGCCTGCCGTTCCAGAACTTCTACTACGACCAGGAAGACATCCTGCTAGCTGCTGCGGCCGAGCATGGCTTCAGCTGGTCGGTTCACCGGCCGCACACCATGATCGGTTACGCCCTCGGCAACGTCATGAACATGGGAGTCACCCTCGCGGTGTACGGGAGCATCTGCCGAGCCACCGGAGAGCCGTTCGTGTTCCCCGGCAGCCCGCAGCAGTACGGCGGCGTCACCGACATCACTGACGCGCGACTGCTCGGCCGCCATGCGGTCTGGTCGGCGACCGAACCCGCCGCCCGGAACCAGGCGTTCAACACGACCAACGGTGATGTGTTCCGGTGGCGCCAGATGTGGAAGCGCGTCGCGGAGAGCCTTGGCGTGGAACCCGCCGAATATCCCGGATCCGCCAATCCCCTCGAGGGACGCATGGGCCACGCCGACGAGGTATGGGCGTCGCTCGTCGAGAATGACGGCCTCGCTGACTATCGAGCGTCAGACCTCGCGTCCTGGTGGCACACCGACGCCGATCTCAGCCGAGAGGTCGAGACCTTCGCCGACATGTCCAAGAGCCGCTCGCTCGGCTTCCTCGACTACCAGGACTCAGCGAGGTCGTTCATCGAGCTCTTCGAGACCCTCCGTGCTCAGCGGATCATCCCGCCGCTCGAATGAGCTCCGCCGAGGCGTCCGACCAACAAGGCCGCGGCGAGGTAGGCACAATCCTGTTAATCAGAACTGGACAATTACGGATCCGATTGGCGCAGCGCGGCCTGAACGTGCTCCGATGGGACTTGTCGGCCAGCAGAAACACCTTCTCGAATTGCACCTGCCGCGCTATGTCCGGACGAGCACCTTGAGGGCTTCACGGTCGTCCATCGCCTTGTAGCCGTCCGGGACCGCGTCGAGGGTGATTTCGCGGTCGAAGACCTTTCCGGGTTCGATGGTGCCGTTGAGGATGTCGGGGAGCAGGGTCTCGATGTAGGCGCGGGCGGGTGCGGGTCCGCCGGTGAGGGTGACGTTGGGCCCGAAGAGGCTGCCGAAGCCGACGGGCGCCTTCTCGTACTGCGGGACGCCGACGCGGCTGATTACGCCGCCGGGACGGACGACGCCGACGGCCTGGTCGTAGGCGGGCATGTGGCCGACCGCTTCGAGCACGACGTGGCTGCCGTCGCCGGCGGTGAGGTCACGCACACGCGCGATGCCTTCCTCGCCGCGTTCGGCGACGACGTCGGTCGCGCCGAACTGCCGGCCGACGTCAGTGCGTGCGGTGTGTCGGCCCATGAGGATGATTCGCTCGGCGCCGAGGCGCTTGGCCGACAGGACGGCCATGAGTCCGACGGCGCCGTCTCCGATGACGGTGACCGTCGTGTGCGGCGTGACGTTGGCCTTCGTGGCTGCGTGGTAACCGGTCCCGTAGACGTCTGAGAGCGTCAGCAGCGAGGCCAGCAGCGGCGAGTCCTCGCCGACCGGGACGGGGACGAGGGTGCCGTCGGCGAGCGGGACACGAACCGCGTCAGCCTGGCCGCCACCGACGTCGCCGGCGTTCCAGAACCCGCCGTGGCGGCAGGAGGTTTGCAGGCCCTCGCGGCAGAAGTCGCACGTGCCGTCGGACCAGGCGAACGGGGCGATGACCAGGTCGCCCTTCTTGATCGTCCTGACGTCGCGGCCGATGTCCTCGACGATGCCGAGGAACTCGTGCCCCATCGAGGAGCCGTCGGGGGTGGTGGGCATCGAGTGGTAGGGGTGCAAGTCGGAGCCGCAGATTGAGGCGCGGACGACGCGCACCACCGCGTCGGTGGGGCGTGTGATGACGGGGTCGGGGACGTCGATGACGCGGACGTCGCGGGCGCCGTATATGTACGTGGCACGCATGAGGATTCCTTGGGGTGGGTGGTCAGTTGGTCAGTAGCCGGTGGGTTCGCGCAAGGTGTAGTGCTGCTCGAGCTGTGCGGCTTCCTCGTCGGTGAGGGTGATGTCGAGAGCGCCGACCGCGTCGGTGAGGTGGTTCGGCTTCGTGGCGCCGACGATGGGCGCGGCGACGACAGGGTTGCGCAGCACCCAGGCCAGCGCGACCTGCGCCATCGGTACGCCGCGGTCGGCGGCGACCTGCTGGACGGCGTCGGCGATCGGCTTGTCGTCGTGCGGGAGCACCCAGCGGGCGACAGCGTCGGTGTCGCTGCGGGCTGTCTGCTCGCCCCAGGGGCGCGCGAGACGCCCCTTGGCGAGTGGGCTCCAGGGGATGCTGGCGACGTCCTGGTCGGCGAGCAGACCGAACATCTCCCGCTCGTCCTCGCGTTGCATCAGCGAGTACTGATTCTGCATCGAGATGAACCGGGTCCAGCCGTGCAGGTCGGCGGTGTACTGCATCTTGGCGAATTGCCACGCGCGCATCGACGAGGCGCCGAGGTAGCGGACTTTGCCGGCCTTGACGACGTCGTGCAGGGCCTCCATCGTCTCCTCGACCGGAGTGTCTGGGTCGAAGCGGTGGATCTGGTAGAGGTCGACGTAGTCGGTGCCGAGCCTGGTCAGTGAGGCGTCGATCTGTTCCATGATCGCCTTGCGGGACAGCCCGGATCCGCCGGGGCCGTCGTGCATCTTGACGAACACCTTGGTCGCGAGGACGACGTCTTCGCGGCGGGTGTAGTTGCGGATCGCGCGGCCGACGATCTCCTCCGAGGTGCCATAGCCGTAGGCGTTGGCGGTGTCCCAGAAGGTGATGCCGGCCTCGACGGCCTGGCGGAAGATCGGCTCGGCGGCGGTGTCGTCGAGGGCCCAGTCGTTGAAGCCGCGGCTGGTATCGCCGAAGCTCATGCATCCGAGCGCGAGGCGGCTGACGGTCAACCCGGACCGGCCGAGTTTCGTGTACTGCACGGGAATGCTCCTTCGGTGGGGGGTCAGTGCTGCGGGACCAGGCGCAGGGTGCCCGGGGCGGCGTGGAGACCGACGACGGCGCCGACGATCTGCGGGCCGTACCGGTCGTACTTGGCGTGGTAGGCCGCGTCGATGTCGGCGTGGACGTCGGCGTTGGAGTTCGCGGCCGGGGTGGTGAAGGTCACGTCGCGTTCGACGCCGCCGGCGCGGACTCGGCCCTCGCCGCTGCTCTTGGCGCGGCGGAACCAGGGATTGTCGGTACCGTAGGCGGAGCGGACGTAGAGGTCGTCGCCGACTCGCACGACCCAGATTGTCACGAACGGCCGCAGGGACCCGTCGCTGCGGCGCGAGGCGATCTGCAGTTCGGTTGCGTCACCGATTCGTGTCAGCTCGTCGGCTGTCCAGCCCGCGCTCATCGCTCGATCTCGGCGTCGTTGAAGACGTCCTTCGCTACGGCGATCGCGGACATCGCGCGAGGCCAGCCGGCGTAGAACGCCAGGTGGACGATGGCCTCTTTGAGCTCGATCTCGGTGAGTCCGTTCTGCCTGCCGATCGCCAGGTGGCTGCGCAGCTGCTCCGTGCTGCCGTTGGTGACCAGCGCGGCGCAGGTGATCAGGCTGCGGTCGCGGGGGCTGAGTTCTGGGCGGGCCCACACGTCGCCGAACAGGACGTCGTCGGTGAGCTCGGCGAGCTTGGGGGCGAAGTCGCCGACCAGGCGCTGGGCCGGGGTCTGCTGCGGGGTGGTCATCGTCGGGTCCCTTCGGTGGATAGGGGTCACTGCTGGGCGCGCTGGTACTCGTCGTCGGTGACCGGCTCGCCCCACGCGGTCTCCTCGACATCCGGGTCGCCGGTGCCGTCCCAAATCGCCAAATGGGTCATGAACCGGTCGCTGACCGCGCCGTGCCAGTGCCACTCGCCGGGCGCGGTGTAGACGGCATCGCCGGGTCGCATCACGATCACCTGGCCGTCGTGGGAGACAACCAGCCCGAGGCCTTCGGTGACGTGCAGGGTCTGCCCGACGGCGTGGACATGCCAGTTCGTGCGGGCGCAGGGGGCGAAGTGCACGGCGTTCACCCGTGCCCGCGACGGTTCCTGACCGCGGTAGATCTGGTCGAACCAGACCGCGCCGGTGAATGTCTCGGCCGGCCCCTTCGCTGTCGCCGGTGCGTTGAGATTCTGCATGGGTGTGACTCCTTCCTCGTGTAGTGGTTGGTCGCAGGCGGCAGCCGCAGCCGCACCGCCAGGCCGAACACGAAGACCCGCGGACGTCCCAGCACTCGCTGCGGTGCTGGTTGGTGTGCTCACGTCACCTAGTCAAAGCGCCACCGTCGGTGGCAGGGAGTGCCTGTCCTTCCAGGCAACGGCAGTACCTCCTTCGCCGCACGAGCCGCGCTTACCGTGGACGCATGGACAACCGAGCGCAGGTTCGCGAGTTCCTGGTCTCACGTCGGGAGCGGATCACCCCCGAGCAGGCCGGTCTACCGGCCTACGGTGGTGGCAACCGCCGCGTTAAGGGGCTGCGCCGCGAGGAGGTCGCACTGCTCGCCGGCGTGAGCATCGACTACTACGTCCGCATGGAACGCGGCAACCTCTCCGGCGCCTCGGACGCCGTCCTCGACGGCCTCGCCACCGCACTCCACCTCGACGAGGCCGAACGCGCCCACCTGTACGACCTCGCCCGCGCCGCACAACCCGCACCGGCCCGGCAGCGGCGCCCGAAGACCACCGGCATCACCGACGGAATGCAGCAGATCCTCGACGCCATCACCGAAGCACCAGCCTGGATCCGCAACGCCCGCCACGACATGCTCGCCGCCAACCGCCTAGCCCGCGCCCTCTACGCCCCCGTCCTCGCCGACCCGCACCGACCGGCCAACAACGCCCGGTTCATCTACCTCGACCCCGCATCGCGCGAGTTCTTCACCGACTGGGA
>Ga0137373_10009559_pt1 | contig 10154 bp, 15 predicted proteins | sample SagtaG_5_FD_104912 | JGI IMG/M metagenome (GOLD analysis project Ga0137373, IMG submission 104912) | Vadose zone soil microbial communities from Sagehorn Ranch, Mendocino, California, USA - Sage1_R_80_16 metaG | ecosystem: Environmental > Terrestrial > Soil > Vadose zone | place: USA...
TACATCGGGACGACCCGGTGCGCAGTCGCGTCGATCCGGCGTACGGGCAACTTCACCGGGTTCAGCATCGACGTGGTCGGGCCTGATTCGATTCCCGGGTGCACGCTCGGTGCGACCATCACCTTCCGCGTCAACGGCCAGCGAGCCGTCGAAACAGCCGTCAACGAGTCTGGGCACGGGGCTTCGTTGGACTTGTCGCTGGCCTGAGGTCCAGCGCTGCGATTCCCAAACGGCGCGCCGCTGTCGGCGGGCGATTCGATCCATCTACCGGTTCCACCCGGTGGAACACCCGGCAGAACGCGAGCAGGGCTAGATACGGCCCTGGTCAGAAACGCGCTCTGACCAGGGCGCCAACATGGTGGCGGGGGCGGGATTTGAACCCGCGACCTTCGGGTTATGAGCGCCTTGACAAAGGTCCGTCGAGACCCGTTGAGGCCCGCCGAGGTTGCCTCAGTCGGGCCGTCATTCCGTCCAGTGCCGTTGCGTCCATCGAGGTGGCCTGCGTCGGGCTCCACTGGTGACATCTTCGGTGACAGCGTGATGGATTGCTCAAGGTGGGCCCGGGCCATCTTTGGGGTGGGGAGGCGCGAAGGCCGGAGCGTACGCCCACGATCGTGGGCGTCATCGCTGTCGCGACAACGCGGCCCAGTTAGGTGTTGGTGACCGCGAACAGCTCCCAGTCGCCCGCGACGCCTTTGAGCGGGTGTTGTCCGCGGATCTGGAACTGGACGGGTGCGGCGGCTGCGGCCAGGCGGACGGTGCTCGAGACGAGGATCTCGCCGGGCGCGGCGACGTGCATGATGCGGGCCGCGATGTTCACTGCGAGGCCGGAGATGTCGTCACCGCGATGATCGACGTCGCCGACATGAAGACCGACGCGCACATCGAGCCCTTCGTCGCCAAGCGCGGCCCGCAGTTCTTGCGCGGCGCGAACAGCGCTGATCGCCGACGGGAGCGTAGCGACGATGCCGTCTCCAGTGGTCTTGATCACGGTGCCGCCCCGATGACCGACACAGGTACGCGCGACTTGGTCGTGACGGTCGAGCAGTCGTTTCCAACGCTCACCACCGAGCGCCGAGACTCGTTCGGTCGAGGCCACCACGTCGCTGAACAGCACCGCCGCCAACGCGCATTCGGGCGCGGGCAGCCGATGCTCACCGGTTACGAACCGCGTCACCTCCGCGAGGAGGGCATCAACTTCGCCACCGATGACCAAACCATCCTCACCGGGAAGGTCGACCCGCACCGCTCCGGGAACCAGCGCGAGGATCGGATCACTCGACCTATCCGGACTGAAGACGCTCGCCGGCCGACGCAGCACCAACGTCGGAACCGTGATCCCAGATGCCGCCTGTTCGATCTCGCGTACCTCGTGGTCGCTCGAAACCGGGTAGGCGCGTGCCGCCAGTGCCGGGCTCGCGCCAACGCGACCCGCTCGGGTGAACCACTCGCGAAACCCGGGTTCGTCGGCGCGGCTTGGACAGAACAACGCGATGGAATCGATGTCGCCCGCAAGCTGGCGGCGCACAACTTCCGGTTGGGTCCGGAGGGGAGCGTTCGGCTCGAACGTCACCATCGCGGCGACGTCGTGGGGATGACGATCGCAATACACCACGGCGGGCGTCCAGCTCGCGCGGCTGCTCACCAGCACCGGCCGGACGACCTGCGCGGCCGCCGCGACGGATCCCAGATCGTCGCCCCAGCGTTTCGACTCGGGCGCATCCCAATCCGCCGGCGGATCCGACAAGCCGATGCCTCGCCGATCGAACACGACCAACCGACCGAGTCCCGCGAGCCCCTCTAAGAGCCGCACGCCGACCGGATCCTCGAACAACGCTTCCATCGAAGCGGTACCTGACCCCAACAACACGACATCGTGCGTGCCGGTGCCGCCGCCTGCGATCACACGGTATGCGACATGCGCCTCATCGATCCGCGCGTACCTGACCTCGCTCGTACGCGACAACAAACCCGCGCCCATCGCGCCCACTCGAAACAGACTCTCCTTCGATCGTCACCACGGCGCGCACACGGCGCACTCACGCCACTAATCCTGCCACCATCACTGCAACTGACCCCACCCCAATGCCGCCACCCGTCGAACGGGTGCGTACGACAGTCTCAGCCCCCGGCGCACCGCTCGCCGCCGAGATCACGGCCATGCCTCACCGCGCAGCCCATGTCGGGCGTCTCAGTGCGTGGACGTCGGGTCCCGTTCTGGCGTTAGCTGACCATTGTCGGCAGCGCGCCGGGAAGCACGGTGACCACGAGGCCGTACACCACGAGCACGAGTGCCGCGGTGCGGGCGAGTCGGCTGCCCGCGGGCAAGCACTTCTCGCCGAACACCAAAAGCGCGATCACCACCATCGCGGCCACATTCATGATACCGAGCGGTAGAAGGATGACGAAGAGCAGCCAGCAGCAGCCCAGGCAATAGCCGCCGTGGATCAGCCCCATCTGTATCGCACCGACCTTGCCATCACGCCACGACGTCATGAGGAACGCCATCGGTGTCCGGCACTTCCTGAGACACACCTCCTTGAGCGGCGTGAGCTGGTAGAGCCCGGCGGCGATCAGCAGCAGTCCTCCGAGCCGTGCCCACTGCTCCAGGACCAGGTCCGAACCGGCCGCGAGACGGTCGATGGCGACCGCCAGCGCGAACGCGATACCGCCGAATGCGGTCCAGATCGCGAGGTACGCCCCGACGAAGTACACCGTCGGCACGTATGACCGTCCCGCCGAGCGCTTGCCCCTCTGCACCCGGTCGAACAGCATGATCATCGGCGCGGCAGCCGGGAACATCATCGCCACCATCATCGCCACCCACATGGCGAGGAAGAGAGGTGCCGCCATCCCCATGGTGAGGTCGAGACCCATGTCGTCTCCGCCGCGCATCGACATTGACGCGCCGTCCCTCGCTTGCCACACGACCAGCAACCAGCCGACGGTCGCCAGTGCCAGCAGGCTGCCCAGGACCACCCGGCGCGGCCCCGCGAACGGATCCGCTCCTCGCGTCGGGAGCGGAGGCGTGACCGCAGTCATCAACCGTGCCAGGAGAACCGATTTGCGAACCCGCTGAGATCCTCTCCCGAGTACTCGATCCCGAACGCGGACACGTGTGCGCGGGACACGGGTGCGAGCCCAAGTGTCGGTCCCGCAGGGTGGGCCACGATGTTGGTGAGCGTGACGGGGTCCCCGGACTCGAGGGTCACGCGTTCCCCGGAATAGTCGACGCGGCCTCCCACATTGATGTGGTGGTTCTTGCCGTCGCTCTCGATGCTGATGGGGGCCTGCTCGATGCCGAGGAACTCGCCCAGCAGCGGCCCCAACGCAGCCGGCGGACCCCCGAGCTCACCGGACAGCACCTGGCCAAACTTGGCCACCTGGTCCTCGTTCGCACCGTCGTCGACGATGACCCCGACTCGCCAATTGCCGTCGGCCATGTTGGGAGGGGTGTCCGCGACCATCACGAACGACCTGCCCGACACGTCAACGCCCTCGATGTCGCCGCTATCGACGTCGAACGCCAACGCGAACCGGCAGTAGTCGTCTCTGGTCGCCTTATGAGCAAGGTTCGACCAGGTACATGGACAAATCGCGTCGCACGAACAGTTCTCGTAGAAGTCGCCCTCGAGTTTCCAGCTCATAGTCCCCCCTCAGTCGGCGCCCGCGGGCGTGATCGCCTCGAACGCTGCCATCCGCTCGGACCGGTGTAAAGAGCGGGAGACTCACATCACCTTGCCTGAACTCCTCGCCGCGTCGATGCAGACCATTGCGCGGCTCGTCGGGTTGCTCCCTGGACTGACAACCGTCCAGGACGTGCGCCTGAGTGCGAAAGAGGCCCTCGCAGGGACCTCTCACCAGGCCTTTCATGAGAGCGGACGACGGGATTCGAACCCGCGACCCTCACCTTGGCAAGGTGATGCCATATTTCGCTCGAGCCCGCTGCAACCGCTGGAGTCGAGGTCAGCGACGCGCGTTCACCGCTGCAGACCGGTGGAACCGCTCGAATCCGCTGCAATGGAGTAGCAGTTGGAGTAGCAGGGCCACAGCTTGTTGCGCCGGCGAGTCACTGAGCGGTGTGTGCCTGCCGTCGTATTCTGAGCGCGTCGCGGGCGCCAGCTCGATGGTTGAGGCGCTCACTCAGGCCGACACGGACCCCGCGCTCCGTTCGGTTCGAACCAGTATCGTTGCGACCTTGCGCGTGCGCGTCGGCGGCGCGCCTCCGGACGATCCCGAACATTTCCTGGAATCCCTCGCCCGGTCGTATCGCGCGCGCTTCACGAACGGATGATGAACCCGTAGACGGTCGATACGCTCGTGGTTCCTCCCGGCGGGCGCTACGGCGTGCTCGTCGAGGCCGACTCGCTCGGAGCGTGGGCATTCCATTGCCACATCCTGTCCCACGCAGAATCGGATCACGGGATGTGCGGGATGGTGACCTCGGTCGTCGTCACGAAGTAGGTCGCGACGGCTCCAACAGCCGATCTGCGAGGAAACTCTCCCACGTCCTGGTGCCGACGGCATGCTCGAGAGCGAGATTCGCACCGGCCCGTAGCGCACGAGCCGCCTTCCCCGGCAGCCAGAGCGGCAACAGGAGCCGGCGCCGATGCTTCGCTTCCAGGTACCCGCGTATCAGCTCGGCCGTACCGTACGCGCGCGGTCCCGCGATATCGGGAACGAGGCCGGACGGCCGCCCGTCCGCGAGCTCGACGAGACGCGCGGCTACCTCGTCCGAGTCGACCGGCTGAAATGCGATGCCGGACGGAACCGGCACGACCGGCAGCTTCGCCAGCTTCTCCACCACCATGAAGATGAGGTCGTGGAACTGGGTCGCCCGGATCGTCGTCCAGGGGAATCCGGAGGCGGCGACGACCTCCTCGGCCTTCCGCTTCATATCGAAGTAGCTGAACATCATCCGGTCGATCCGCCCGGAGACCGGTATGCGCTCGGCGCCGACGACCGATATGTACACGAGATGCGGCCGGGCCACGCGCGCAGCGGCATCGACGAGGTTCTGCGTTGCTACCTCATCACCCTTGTTACTCCCCGCGCAGTGGATGATCGTGGCGACACCGTCGACCGCCGCGTCGATCCCGGCACCGGAAAGAAGATCGCCGGTGAGGAAGCGCACGCCCTTCTCGTCCTTGCCTGTTCGACGGGTGAGAACACGAACGTCGCGTCCGGCCTCGCTGAGCCGGTCTACAACATGACGCCCGAGCGTGCCCGTGCCGCCTGTAACCAAGATCGGATCCATCTCATACCTCCTATCTGTGTACAGCCCTTACCAAGCACCTGCCCAGCGCGCCGCTCGCGGCCGCGACGAACACCTTCATCTCCGTCTCCTTTCGGCCGACGGACGCTCACTGCTCAGAGCACGTCGGTCCTTCGTAGTCATTGCTCGATCGTCCCGGGGCGATCAGTTGCCGATGTGGATCGTGGCGCCGTAGGTGTCGCGATCCCCGCTGACGGCAAGGATCAGGTGTGCGAGGTCAGCCCGAGACACCGTGAAGTTCCGGCGCAAGTTCAGCTCGCGCCTAGTGCGGTAGTGACCAGTGAGCGGCTTGTCGGTGAGCCTGGAGGGTCGCAGGATCGTCCAGTCCAACCCGCTGGCGCGCACGATCTTCTCCATCGCGACGAAGTCAGCGAAGACGTTCTTCAGGAAGAGCCTGCCGATCGGCTTGACGATGTAGCGCATGCCGGGCCCTTCGCCTTCGTCGAACGGCCCGGTGCCGCTGACGACGACGAGGCGTCGCGTCCCAGCTTTGTGCATCGCTTCGACGATGCTGCGGGAACTGTCGGCGCACACCGTGGTCGGTGCCCGCCTGCCTCGGGTACCGATCGTGGAGATGACAGCGTCGCTGCCGGTGACTGCCTCGACGATCGTGGCGGGATCCATCACATCGGCAACGACGACTTCGAGGCCGGCTCGGTCGGGCGCCAGCCGCGTCGCGTCGCGCACGACGGCGCGCACCTCGTGGCCGGCGGCGAGGCCTTGCTCGACCACCTGCAAACCGGTGCGTCCTGTTGCTCCGAACACGGTCAACTTCATCGGTGCCTCCTCGAGGATCGTGCACAGCGCCCAGGGAAGGAACAGTGCTGGTCCTGTAGAGGACGGTACGTGTCGACGGTATCGTCGTCGTCGTCACCCGAAGGTGGACACGCGGGTGGCATCTTTTCGGGGTCTGCGTGCTATTCGCGGCGTGCTGAAGTGCTGGTGTCCTGGACGAGTCCGGGAATCAGGGGGCACGCCGAGCTCGCGGGCGCGGTCGGCCGCTTCGGTGCGGTTGGCGGCGCCGAACTTTCGAGGATGCATGTGACGCGTTCACCGGCGGCCAGTCGGCGCGGCATTTCGAGTTCACGCTCGCTCAGCGGGGTGACCGGGCCGGGACGATTGCCCTGCTCGGCGCCGCACTGGGGGCACCCCTCGCAGCATCCTGTTCGAAGGCGCGCACCGACTGTTCACCACTACGCCGACGCGGCGCCGGCGCGGAAAGGAGCTTTCCGGAGATGGTCGAGGAGTGCCGGAACAACCCGCTCGTAGGCATCTTCTTGGACGAAGTGGCCGGCATCCGCTATCCGCGTCACCACGGCATGGGGGAACTTGCCCAGCCAGAGCTCGTCCAGGACTGCAGGCGTGAAGGCAGCGTCCTTCATGCCCCAGGCGATGCCGACGGGCTTGTCCCGGAAGTGGCGTTCGAGCCCGTCCTCCAGCTCGCCCCAGAAGTGCGAGATGGGATCGCTCGGACCGGTGGGAATCTCCCGCACGAAGGCTGACGTTGACGTTCCGCGCAAGTCTGACGCCCTGATCCGTGAACCAGTCACTCTTGACTTCTACCGGGTAGAAGGTCCGGTAGAAGCGGGCAACACCAGCGAAGCCCCGCCGAAGCGGGGCCTCTGACCTGCTCTTCGATGGTGGCGGGGGCGGGATTTCAACCCGCGACCTTCGGGTTATGAGGCCTTGGCAACCGTCCATCCAGACCGCTGGACGTCGTTCGAATGCCCCTGAGCTTGAGCTGGCGTCCGCCTGGTTTCGTTCTTTCCGATGAGGGCCCTGGAGTTGGTCTCCGCTGATGACACCTTTGGTGACAGCTCGGGGACTCGGTTGCGACGACCCGCGCGTCCCTTCTCTACAGCATTCCGAAAACGCCCTAGGGTCCGTCGCGACCGGTAGGGGATCGAGATGGAACGGATCGGAGCAGGACGTGCACGACGAGCACCCCGCATCGGTGCCGCCGTTGCGGTCCTCGTGGTGGAGATCGACCAGGCCGGGGATGATTCTGATGCGCGCCTGGCGGGTGCACGACGTCGGCGAACCCGAAGACGTGTTCGTCCTCGAGGACGACGAGCCCACGGCGGCCCGCCTCGCGGAGATGGGCATGAGCATGGGCGGCTGGGTCCCGCTCGACGAGGCACCGTACAAGGTCACGCCTGAGTTCGCGATCGTCGACATGCGCGCCGCCGCGCTCACGCTCCCCGACGCGACTATGGCGCGCGGCACGTACCCGGTCCCCGTACCCCACCCCTACATCTCAGTCCGGTGTCGGCAACGCCGACTCCCGCAGTGGGACGATCGTGCAGTGCCGGGTCGGCCTTGTGATCTCCGCTCTGTCCCGGCGTAGGGCCTCCTCAGATCCTCAGCGCGCCGTTCGGCAACCCCGAGATCTGATCCATCGTCGCGATCGGTGACGCCGCCGTCGCTTCACGTGAGATTCCCGACGCACGTGCGAAGGAGACCCGGCCAGAAACCGACGACGATGTTCGACCCGGGTGCGTGGCTGCTTTCACCGACGCGCGTCGGGTTCAAATGCTGCGGGGGAGGTGAGGGGCTGATGAGCTGTGCGCGGAACGGTCCCACCTGCTCGGCCGGGCACAGGCCCGACGAGGCGGAATGACGTTCGTCCTGAGCGGTCGAGAGGGGTCCGATGGCTGGAAAACGCTTCATGAAGCTCGCGGCAATCGGCACAGCGAGCGCCGGCTTCGTCTTGTTCTGGCGCAAGCGCCAGCACGTCAAGGACGAGGGGGGTCCGGCCACGCCCGGCCCGGCCGACGCGCCCGAATAACCGGGGCCGACCGGAGGATGGCGTTCGACGCGATCGTCACCCCTGACGCTCCCGGTCGTGCATGACGCGAGCCTGCGAATCTAGAGGTCGATGTCTCCCCAGATGGAGCTCTGGAAGGCCGCGGTCGGACCATCCGCCGAGTTGGACTGCATGAGCAGCGCCAACCCGTCAGGATCGGCTAGGAACTTGTCCATGACCGCTCCGTAGCTCGCGTTGTCGTCGGCTTCCCAGGTCATCGCCAGGGTGCCGCTCGCTTCTCCCGCCACGATGGTCCCCATTAGGCGGACGTTCTTGGCTCCGCAACGTTCGAGGATCGTCTTCGCCTTTCGGTTCTGGTCCAGGAACGCTTCGTATTTGTCTGGCTTTACGGTCAACGTCGTTACCGATATCACTGCCATCGCTGCCTCTCTCGCCGTGCCTCAACAAGCTGTGCGGCCATCGCCCTCACCTTTTTCGTGGTTCGATGGTCCGCCACCTGCGGTTCGGGGCCCAGGGCACTGCGGCCCAACTTGACGGGACCATCGGCCTGACGGCACAGCGCGCACCGACGGATGATCCGGGCGGCGCCGCTCTCGCGCGAGCTCATTGCCTCCGCCTCGAGTTGACCCGATCACGCGCGCATCGTTTCGGCAATCAGACACACGCTCATGCTGAGAGCGCCGCTGCCGCGCGTTACGGCGCGGCGGCACGTAGTTTCTGCGGGTCAGCGCGCCGATCGGGGTCCGCGCTCCAGTACGCATCGTCGTCCAGCACGTCACCGTGGTCGCGCCCGAGTCCCCGCTGGAAATCCCCGCGGACCCGAGGAATCGCCGAAGCGACCGCCACCACGGCGATGCGGGTCGAAGGGCCCATCAAGTCCCGCCGCAGTGCCCTGGACGCCCGAATCGTCAGCGGCGGACGATCAGGAGGCGAACGGAGGTGAGAGCGATGGCAACAGACAAGCCCGACCGTGCCGACCGGCTCGGCCCGAGGCGCCTGTTCGACTCGGCGTGCCGGAGGTGGTCATGAAGACGTTTCGGGAGCTGCTCGACTCCGGCTGGGGTGAACGGCACGTGGACCCGATGACGGGCGGCTGTCCCGGCTGCGGTGCCGGCGAACTCGTGATCGTCGAGGACGCCGAACACGAGCTGAAGCTGTTCTGCCGTGGATGCAACCGGTGCTGGAGCGTCGATGGCAACCGCCTGCACCACGTCGATCCCGTGCGGTGCCCGGGATGTTCGCAACAAGCGCCCTGCTTCGATCGATTCCGGCACGACGTGCCGCAATGGGGAACGTGGAACACGGAGCCGGGCGTGGCGGGTGGGATGAGGGGCGCGGCAGCGAAGGGAGAATGTGATGCCGACTGTCGATAGGCGAACAGGGCTTGAGGTACTCGACCGCGACGAGTGCTTGCGTCTGCTCGCATCTGACCCGGTGGGACGTGTTGCGGTGGTTGTCGATGCGGGGCCGATGATCTTCCCGGTCAACTACGCGCTCGATGGCGAGAGCATCGTGTTCCGCAGTGATGCGGGCTCGAAGGTCTCGGGCGCGACCAGTGGCTTCCCCATGTCGTTCGAGATCGACGGCATTGACGAGATCTTCCACACTGGATGGAGCGTCGTGGTCAATGGCGTCGGACGCGAGGTCGTCGATGGCACCGAGCTCGCGCGGCTGCGCGCACTGGAACTCCGACCCTGGGCGTCGGGTCCCAAGACGCACTGGATCCGCATCCAGCCCAAGACGATGACCGGACGCCGCGTCGCTCGGAACGATTGAGAAGGCGGACGTGATACTGGACAATCTTCCTGAGCGTGAGTCACCGGCGCGTACATCCAGCTAAAGCCGGGAAAGCGACCGACTCGACGTCCGCGGCCGGTGACGCGTTACAGATGGGTGTCTCCACGGAGCGGCGAATGGGCGTGCGTGTGGCAGTCGGGGCGGGTCGTCCAAGGATCGAACGTTTGGCCGCCTCGGGCCTCATGCCCGTGTTTCCCGAAACCATGGGGTGGCCACAGGACATTCGGTGCGCTGACAATTCGCCCCTCACGGAGCCAGAGCCCCCGTCGCGGCAGGCACATGACCAGCTCGAATGAGAGCGTGGAGGTGATGGGA
>Ga0137373_10009561_pt1 | contig 10153 bp, 6 predicted proteins | sample SagtaG_5_FD_104912 | JGI IMG/M metagenome (GOLD analysis project Ga0137373, IMG submission 104912) | Vadose zone soil microbial communities from Sagehorn Ranch, Mendocino, California, USA - Sage1_R_80_16 metaG | ecosystem: Environmental > Terrestrial > Soil > Vadose zone | place: USA: California...
CGCCGGGGCCGGCGAGATCGCGCTGGGCGCGGCCGATGCCGTCGTCGCCGGCGGGGTCGAGCACATGGGCCACCACCCGATGGCCGAGGAGGTGGACTTCAATCCTCGGTTCGTGGCCGAGCGGCTCGTCGATCCGTCTGCGGTGACGATGGGCGCGACCGCCGAGAACCTGCACGACCGCTTTCCGCACATCACGAAGCAGGACGCCGACGCCTTCGCCGTCCGCTCGCAGCAACGCGCCGCGGCCGCCTGGCAGAACGGCGTCGTGCGTGAAACGGTCGTCCCGATGACGGTCTTCACCGAGGAAGGCTGGAAGGTCGCCGATCGCGACGAGTTCCTGAGGCCGGACACGTCGCCCGAGAGATTGGCGGGATTGCGAACGCCGTTCCGCGCCGGGGGACGAGTGACGGCCGGCAACTCGGCGGGCCTGACCGACGGGGCAACGGCGTGCCTCCTCGCAGGGGAAGAGACGGCCGCGGAGCTCGGACTCGAGCCGAAGATGCGTCTCGTCGCGTTCGCCTTCGCGGGCGTGGAGCCGGAGCTGATGGGCATCGGCCCGATTCCGGCCACGAACCGGGTGCTCGAGCAGGCGGGCCTCACGCTCGACGACATCGGCTTGTTCGAGCTGAACGAGCCCTTCGCCGTCCAGGTGCTGACGTGGTGCGACGGGCTGGGCGTCGACCCGAAGGACGAACGGCTGAACCCGTACGGAGGCGCGATCGCCTGCGGTCATCCGCTCGCCGCGACGGGGGTGCGACTGATGGCGCAGCTGGCATACGGGTTCCGCGAGCGCCCGGATGTGCGATACGGGCTCACGGCGCTCTGTGTCGGCATGGGGATGGGGGCGGCGCTGCTGTGGGAGAACCTTGGCGCCGGTCACTGAGTTCAAGCTCGCGCGCGCCGGCGACGTCGCGCTCGTGACGATCGACAACGGCGAGGACTGGACGAAGCCGACCTTCTTCGGAGAAGCGGCACTCGAGTCGCTCGACGGTCTACTGGGTGAGCTCGAGGGCGGCGACTTCCGCGCGGCGGTGATCACCGGCAAGCCGTTCTTCTTCGCCGCGGGCGCCGACATCACGGAGTTCCCGGGCATCACGCGCGAGCGGGCGATCCAGGGCGCACGGGCCGGACACGAGCTGTTCGCACGGCTGCGCGCGCTGCCGTTCCCGACGGTTGCGGCGATCAACGGTGCCTGTCTGGGCGGCGGCGTCGAGCTGGCGCTGCACTGCACGGCGCGCACCATCTCCGGCGCCGTCCGGCACTTCGCCTTCCCCGAGGTTTTCCTCGGGCTCTTCCCCGCCTGGGGCGGGACGCAGCTCCTCCCGCGGCTCGTCGGCCCCGACGCAGCGATCAAGGTCATCGTCTCGAACCCGCTGCGCCAGAATCGGATGCTGCGCGCGACCGAGGTCGCGGAGCTGGGCATCGCCGACCGCCTGCTCGACCCGGCGGAGTTCGTCGACGAGTCGCTCACCTTCGCGCGCGAGCTCGCCGAGCGGCCGCTGGAGCGCGCCGAGCAGGGCTGGTCCGACACGGACACGATCTTTCGCCGGGCGCGCACCTCCGTCGACGACACGGTTCACGGCGCCGCCCCCGCGCCCTACGCAGCCCTCCACCTGATCGAGGGGGCACGCGAATGGACGGTGGAGGAGGGCTACCGCCGGGAGGAGGAGGCGATCGGCGAGCTGCTTCCCGGTCCACAGGCGCAGGCGTCCATCTACGCCTTCCACCTCGTCGAGCAGCGCGCCAAGAAGCATCCGGCGCGACCGACGGCGCCCCCGCGGGACGTCCGCAAGATCGGGATCGTCGGCGCCGGGTTGATGGCGCGCCAGATCGCGACGCTCTTCCTCCGCCGGCTGGAGCTGCCGCTGGTGATCCGCGACGTGAAGCAGGAGATCGTGGACGAGGCGCTCGCCGACATCCGCGCTGAGATCGACCGGCAAGTCGCGAAGGGGCGCTACGACGAGGGCAAAGGCCGCTTCGTCGCGTCGCTCGTCAGCGGCGACACGAGCTACGACGGTTTCGGCGACTGCGATCTCGTGCTCGAAGCGGTGTTCGAGGAGATCGAGATCAAGAAGAGGGTGTTCGCCGAGCTCGAGCAGGTCGTCGGGGACGAGTGTGTCCTGGCGACGAACACCTCGGCGCTCTCGGTGACGGAGATGGCGGCGGATCTGCGCCAGCCGGAGCGCGTCGTGGGCATGCATTTCTTCAATCCGGTCGGGCTCATGCCGCTGCTCGAGGTCGTCCGTGCGGGCGAGACGGACGAGACCGCGCTGGCGACGGCTTGGGACGTCGGCGAGAAGCTGCGCAAGCGGCCGATCCCCGTCGAGGACGCACCCGGCTTCGTCGTCAACCGCGTGCTGACGCAGATGACGCGCGTGGTCATGGACGCAATCGAGCACGGCACGCCGGTCGAGGAGGTGGACGAGGCGGTGATGTCGCTGGGGATGCCGATGGCGCCTTCCGTCCTCCTCCAGATGGTCGGGCCGCGCGTGGCGAACCACGTGCTCGAACGCATGCACGACGCGTTTCCCGACCGCTTCCCACTCTCCCCCGCGCTCGCGTCCATCGCCGAAGGCGGGGAGCCGGTCGTCGTCGAGAACGCCCCACGCAGCCGCGAGCAGATCGTCGAGGACGTGCTCGAAGCCGTCGCCGACGAAATCCACCGCTTGCTCGAGGAAGGCGTCGTCGCGGAAGCAGCAGACGTCGACACCGGCCTCTTGCTCGGCGCCGGCTGGCCGTTCTTCCTCGGCGGCATCACGAAGCACCTCGACCAGATCGGCCTGTCGGAGCGCCTCTTCGGCCACACGCTCGCGGAAGTGAGAGCTCCCGCCACGGCCTGAGGCGCTTCGCGGCCGGCCTGACCCCGGCCGTGGCCCGGTTAGGCTAGGCCGCGTGGCGCAGGACGACTGGCGGATCCGGATCGAGCTGCCCGACGAGGAAGGGGCGCGCGGGCTGCTCGAGCGCCTCGGCCTCGCTCGCAGCGATGCGAGGGAGCTCGCCGACGAGCTGCGCGCGCACCGGCTGGCGGTCTCACAGGACGGCGACACCGTCTTCGTCTACGCGGCGAGCGGTATGCAGGCCGAGCAGGCGAGCCGCATCGTCGAGCGGGAACTGGACGACGAGGGACTGACGCCCACCCGCTTCGTCACCGAGCGTTGGCTTCAGGAAGAGGAGCGCTGGAGCGACGACCCCGACCAGCCCGACGTCGAGGAGGAGCTCCTCGAACGCGGGTACGCGCCGTGGGAGGTCCGGGTGGAGTGCGAAAGCCTCCGGGAGGCTCATGACCTAGCCGAGCGGCTCCGGGCCGAGGGCTACGACGTCTCGCGCACGTTCACGTACGTCATCGCCGGAACCGAGACCCGAGAGCAGGCGGTCGAGCTGGCTCGGCGCGTTCAGGGCAAGGTCGAGCCCGGCGGCGAGCTCGTCTACGAGGTCCAGCCTCAGAATCCCTTTGCCGTCTTCGGGGGACTCGGGGGCTAGCGCAGGCGATATACTGAATCGAGCGACTCCCGCCTAGGGGATTGCGGGTCGCCCTTTTTCACAAGTGCAGCGCCTGTACGCGCTGCGTTCATGCAAGAGATCACAGAGCAGCCGACCACAGCGTCGGAGGCAACGGATGGCCTGGTGGCCGCCGCCCTCCGAGCCGAAGCCTGGGCGGGCGAGCCCTTCCTGCGGGAAGGCGAGGATCCGGCCCGGGCGCTCGCGCCCGGCACCTCGCGCCGGCGCGCGCTCGACGACGCGGTGGCCGAGATCGAAGCGGGCCGGCGCGAGCCCACTCCCGGGTGGAAGGTGCAGTACGGGCTCATGCTCGGCCTCGAGCGCGTGCTCGCCGACGAGCGCCCCCACCTCGCCTCCGGCACGGAACTGCGCCGGCATCAGGTGGACGCGCTCGCCGGCATGCTCACCGAGCTGATCGCCTCGCACGAGCGGGAAGCCGAACTGAACGGGAACGGGAACGGGAACGGCGCCGTCGCCGAGGCGGTCGAGGAGGACGAGCCGGTCGACGACTCCACCGAGGACGTACTCGACGAGGAGGGGGACGAGGACGAAGAGGGGTACACGGGGCCGGATCCGGGCGCCGTGCGCCGCTACCGGTTCCGCCATCCGACGGCGTCGGGAAAGACGATCGCCGCCGCCGGTTTTGTCGAGGCTGCACGCACGCTCGGCGTCCTAATTCTCACGCACCGGCGACTGCTCGTCTCGCAGTTCCAGCGAGACCTCACGACAGAGGGCTACGGCGATCGTTTCTCGCCGCCGATCGAGGGCGGCAAGGAACCGCTGCGCGGCGGGAACCCGCTCACGATCCAGACCTACGCGTGGTTCGCGCGTCACCAGGCGTCGCTCTCGCGTGAGGCCTACCAGCTCGTCATCTGCGACGAGGCGCACACGGCGCTCGGCGAGAAGACGAGCAAAGCGATCCGTTCCTTCCCGGAGCCGATCTACATCGGGATGACCGCGACCGAGCAGCTGATCGCGAAGCAGGTCTCGGATGTCTTCCCTGCCTCGGTCGACGATCTGCCGCTGCAAGACGCCGCGCGCCGCGGGCTGATTGCACCGCTCCGCTGCCTGCGCGTCCCACCCGTGGCCGCGATCAATCAGGTGCCGATCATCGGCGGCGACTTCGACCAGGAGCTCCTGGCCAAGACCCTCGACCACCAGGCCCTGAACCAGGCCGCAGCGTCGCTCTACCGCGACCGTTTCGACAACACGCCGGGGATCGTCTACGCAGCCGGCGTCGACCACGCGTACAACCTTGCGAAAGAATTCCGCGCCGCCGGGCTGAAGGCCGAAGCCGTCTCAGGGCGAACGCCGCCGGTGCGACTGGCGGAGACGCTGGCGGCCTACGAGCGCGGCGAGATCAACGTCCTGATCAACGCGATGCTGCTCGCGGAAGGCTGGAACTCACCGCGGGCGACGGTCTGCATGCACCTCGCACCGACTGCCTCGCGCCGCGTCTACCAGCAGCGCATCGGACGCATCATGCGAACGCATCCACGCAAGGAAGCCGGCATCGTCGTCGACTTCGTCCCGAAGGCCGCCACGCATCACGAGCGCGTGATCTCTCTGCACTCCCTGCTCGACGCTGACTTCTACCGCGAGGGTGCGCGCGTCACGCCCGCACCGCGCCGGCGGATCCAGCGGCGCGCGCGACGGAAGCTGACCCCTGCGCCGTGGCTCGTCCCGGTCACGCCGGACGTGCGACGGCGGCTGGCCGTGATCACGCGCGAGTGGCAGCGGATCGACCCCAAGTATCTCGACGAGGACGAGCAGCGCTACTGGGCGACGATCGCCGGACGGCAGATCCGGTTCGACGAGCGCGCCGCCTTCGTCGAGAAGCTGACGGCACGCGGGGCATCGCGAGCGTGCCTCGAACAGTTCCTCGCGACGTGCGCCGCGGAAAATCCGAATCGCCGCCTGCGTATCATCGCGCTCTCCGATCGCGTCTCGATGATCGTCGAGCGCGCCGACTTCGACGACCTCGTCACTCTCGTGACGCAGGCGCCGACCTGGGAGAAGGACCGCATGGGCGGTGTGCGCATCCTGCTGCGAGCGATCGCGGAGGGGAAAGCCGACGCACCTGAGCAGATCCTGGCGCGCTGGACGTGGCGGCTCGCGCGCGCGTCGCGCAAGCTCCAGGATCGGCGCGCCAGCGCCGAGTTTCCCGAGGCGAAGCGGCTGCTCGGGGCGCTGGCGAACTCACGCGGGCACCGGCACGAGGAGAATGCGGCGAAGCTCGTGAACGCAGCCCTCGAGCTCCCGCTCCCCGTGGGCGCGGCACTGCTCGCGTCGGCGGAGGGCTACACCCCGCGCGCCACGCAGCTGATCGAGGCGGCGCGCGAGCGGCTCGGGACGCTGCAGGAAGTCGCGGGAGCGCTCGCGGAGAACCTCCCGCAGCCGAAGCTCACCTCCGGGCGGTCGCGCCGGCGCAAGCGACGCAAGCGGAAGAAGAGCCACGCGCAGCAGCAGCAGCAGCAACAGCAGCAACAAAGACAGCCGTCGGAAACCCAGCCGGTCGAGGCAAGCGCGGACGGCAAACCTTCTCCTGAGGCCGAGCCGGCCCGGGCTGAAACGTCCGGCTCCTAACAAGGACTAAAGAGGGTGCTCGTCCTCGTCCCGATCGCGTTCGCGGCGGGTCTGATCACGGCGTTCACGCCGTGCATTCTTCCGGTGCTCCCGATCATTCTCGCGGGCGGCGGCACCGGCACGAAGCGCCGGCCGTACGCGATCGCGGCCGGTCTCGTTACGACCTTCACGGCCTTTCTGCTCGCAGGCGCGTGGCTCTGGAGCCTGCTCGGGATCAGCGAGGAGCACCAGATCCAGATCGGGAGCGCGTTGCTGCTCGTGCTCGCGCTCACCCTGATCGTTCCGAAGGTAGGCGAGCTCGTCGAGCGGCCGTTCCTTTTCCTGACGCGCCGCCGCGCAGGCGATCTGGGCGGCGGCTTTCTGCTCGGCGCGAGTCTCGGGGTTGTCTTCGTTCCATGCGGAGGGCCGGTGCTCGCGACGCTGACGGCCAACGTCGCCACCGACCGCGTCGGCGGCTGGATCGTCGTCATCGCGATCGCCTACGCGATCGGCGCAGCGCTGCCGATGCTGCTCATCGCCCGCGGCAGCCGCCGCGTCACGATGAGCTTTCGTCAGCATGCACGGACGATCCGGATCGCCGGTGGCGTCCTGATGGCGGCGGCCGCGCTCGTGATCTACAACGGTTGGGCCGAGGATCTGCAGACGAAGGTGCCGCCGTGGGCGCAGTGGCTGCAGGACGCGATCGAAGGAAACTCGACGGCCAAGGACAAGCTCGGCCGCCTCACCGAGCAGAAGAAGCAAGTCTTCGCCCCACGCCGCCAATCGCTCGCGTCCCGTCTCGTGAAGGTGCCACTCGACGACTACGGCAAGGCGCCCGACGTTTCAGGCATCGCGGCGTGGATCAACACCCCACCGCTCAGCCTCCGCGCCCTTCGCGGCAAGGTCGTCCTCGTCGACTTCTGGACGTACTCCTGCATCAACTGCCTGCGCACCCTGCCGCATCTGAACCAGTGGGACGAGAGGTACCGCTCGAAGGGGCTCGTGATTCTCGGCGTCCACAGTCCCGAATTCGCGTTCGAGCACGACCTCGGCAACGTGCGCGCCGCCGTCAAGCGATTGGGCGTGCGGTACCCGGTCGCGCTCGACAACGAGTTCGATACCTGGCAGGCGTATGGGAACAACGCCTGGCCCGCGGACTACCTCGTCGACCAGGCGGGCCGGGTCCGGGACATCCACGTGGGAGAAGGGGACTACGACCAGACCGAGCACGACATCCGGCTCCTCCTCGAGGCAGGAAGCGCGCGCCTGTCGGCGGACGTGCGCGAACCCGACCAAACGCCGCGGGAGCGGCGCACGCCCGAGTCCTACCTCGGCTACGACCGCATCGCGGGCTACCGCGGCTCGCCGCTCCAGACTGACCGGTCCGCGACGTACCGCTTCCCGCCGGCGCTCGCTCTCGACACGTTTGCGTACTCCGGAACCTGGACGGTCGAGAACGAACGCATCGTCGCAGGCAAGCACGCGCGTCTGCGCCTACATTTCCATGGACGCAGCGTGCATCTCGTGGTCGCCGGCCACGGCACCGTCGGGGTGACGCTCAACCGCGCCAATCGAAGAACCGTTCGCGTCGCCGGGGACCGGCTCTATACGCTTGCGTCACAGCCGAGCGCGCGCGACGCGTTGCTCGACCTCTCGTTCACGCCGGGCCTGTCGGCGTATGCATTTACCTTCGGCTAGGGGTGCTGCCCCGCCTTCGGGCGACGTCGGAGGGACGCAGAACTACGGCTGCTCTGACGGCCCGCGTTCGGGCCCGCCGTTGCCCCGCTCACGCTCGCGGAGGAAGCGTGTGAGCTCCGCCGCGAGCGTCTCGCCCGAGGGGAGGTCCTCTTCCGCGTCGAGCTCTTCCGCGCGTTGCTCGAGCTCGGCCACGTACGCGGCCGTCTCGTCGTCCGAGGCGACAGCCTCGCTCACCTGCTCGCTGTAACGCTCCGCCGCCTCGTCGAGCTCCGCGGTGTCGATCGATGTCGCGAGGATGTCCGCCAGACGCTCGCACAAGGCCAGGGCCGCGCGCGGGCTCGGCGCCAGCGACACATAGTGAGGAACCGCCGCCCACAGGCTCACGGACGGCAGGCTCGCGCCGTTGCAGGCGTCGTGCAGCACGCCGACGATGCCCGTCGGTCCCTCGTAGCGCGACCGCTGCAGGCCCAGGCGCTCGATCAGCTCGGGATCGGTTGCGCCGCCGGTGACCGGGGACGGCCGCGTATGCGGGACGTCGGCGAGCAACGATCCGAGCGTGATCACCAGCTCGACGCCGAGCTCCCGAGCGAGGTCGACGATCATTCCCGCGAACGCACGCCAGCGGAGATTCGGCTCGATCCCGAGCAGCAGCACTGCATCACGCTCCAGGCCCGGGATGCGACCGTGGTAGAACGTGTTCTCGGGCCATTCGATCCGCCTCGTGCGGCCCTCGACGAGCGAGACGTGAGGCCGCGTCGCCTGAAAGTCGTAGAACCCTTCCGGCTCGATCTCCGCGAAGCGCTCCGCTTCCCACGTCTTGGCGAGATACCCGCAGGCGAGCGAAGCTCCCTGTCCGCCGTCGTTCCAGCCCCGGAACGCGGCGATCAGAACCGGCTCGCGCAGGCTCGGTCGAGCGATGATTCGGAGTTCTTCAGCGATCGCCGAAGTCTACGTTCGGCCGGAAGAACAGCGTCGCGAGGGCCACTGTGCCCACCCAGACCGTCGCGGCGACGAAGACGTGCACGAGCACGAGTCCCCACGGCAGGTGTGTGCGCCATTGCAGCTCGCCGAGACCCATCTGCGCGAGCAGCAGGACGAAGACGCCGAGGGCGAGCGCGAAGAGCCGCGGCGATCGCTCGCGGCGCCCCCCGAGGTAGCCGAGGCTGAACAGGAACGTGCAGAGAAAGATTCCGACGACCGCGCCGTGCACATACACGATCGGCTCGAGTCTTCCGAGCCGGTCGATGTCCTCCGCCTCTCCCCCGCCGGAGTGCGGTCCGGCGGCGGTCGCGAACGAGCCGCTGACGATGAGCGCGAAGCACGCACCGGCGAACGCGACTCCGAGCCGTCGTAGCTCGCGCGGGACGAGAGGGTCGATGCGACCAACCACCTCCGCGCGCGCCTCGAGCACGAGCACCGTTGCGCCGCCGAGCAGCACGATCGACAGCAGCAGGTGGACCATGACGACTGGCCAGCGGAGATCGCTCGCGACGGCGAGCAGACCGATCGGCGCCTGTGCCAGCGTGCCGAGGAAGACGACGAGGGCGAGGCGGACCGTCCACCCGGGCACCCCGTGCGTCCGCCGCGCTGCGAGCCAGGTCAGCAGCGTCAGCCCGATCGTGACACCGCCCACGACGCGGTTTCCGAACTCGATGAACGCGTGGGAGTCCTTCGCCGGGAGAGGATGCCCCTCCTCGCAGCCGGGCCAGTGACGGCAGCCAAGACCGGAATCGGTGAGCCGCACGGCCGCGCCCGTACCCACGATCAGCCAGAGAGCACCGAGTTGGCCGAGCGCAAGCGGCACGAACTGGGCCGGCGTCAGGACGAGCGCTCGCAACCGCGCGAGCGCCGTCGGGTGCGCGTTCACGCGAGCGAGTCTAGTGACGCGGCCGCCGCCGACACGCCCGGTACCCACCCACTAATCCCCCACCCGCCCAAGGGGGAAGGAGCGAGACTAGCCGGGGAAGTCGTACACGTTCGTGGCGTCTTCGTGCCCGAAGCGCGACACCTTCTTCACAGCGGGTCGAGGATCGCCGGGTACCCGTCCGCGCCGTCGAACGGCGTCGGGCGCGAGCCCAGAAACAGGGGGCGGTCCGCCGCGTTGAGGAGCACGGGCATCATGTCCGGGCCGCGGAGCTGGCCGAAGATTCCGTCTGCGCACGTCGCCTCGCCGAACTCGCGCACGCGGTCCGCGCGGACTCCGGGCCCCGCGACGAGGAACGGGACGGGATCGCCGGAGTGAATCACCTCGGGGAACGCGGGCGTCGCATGATCGCCCGTCAAACACACGATCGCGCGGTCGGTCGGCAGGTCGCCGAGTGCAGTGTCGAGCGTCTCGATCACCGCCTGCTTCGTGCGTGGGTCCTTCGTGTGTCCTGCCGCGTCCGCGCTC
>Ga0137373_10009565_pt1 | contig 10151 bp, 12 predicted proteins | sample SagtaG_5_FD_104912 | JGI IMG/M metagenome (GOLD analysis project Ga0137373, IMG submission 104912) | Vadose zone soil microbial communities from Sagehorn Ranch, Mendocino, California, USA - Sage1_R_80_16 metaG | ecosystem: Environmental > Terrestrial > Soil > Vadose zone | place: USA...
ATTGTCCCCGGTTTGCCTTTCGGATCCAGGTAAGCCATCAGACCCAGGAATATTCCTCCGAATTCCTCCCAGCTGAGCTAGGGATATGGTAAAGCGCTTCGTGGCGCAGGCTCCTTCTTCTTGGTGTCCACGCTGATCACCGGCTCCCCGGCGTCGCGGTGCTCCCGGACCTGCTCGTTGAGGTAGCGGAACTGGGCATCCCGGTCAGGGACCTGATTGCCTTCGATGGTCTTGGCGTTGCCCTGCAGGCTGAAGCCTTCCTCCCGCAGCGGTCGATTGGTCCCCGGCCGACCTGGCGCCGTTCGCATGGTTCGTTCCGGTCTAGCCGAAGGTGAACGAGTAGGCCTGGGCGCCAGAGTCGAGGAAGGTGGTCTCGAAGGTGCGGTCAGTGATGGGGCCGGGCTGGCGGATGAGCTGGTACACCCGCTGGTGCGTGAGGGTGCCGTTGCCGTCGCCGTCGACGTCGGCCCCGTGCGCCTCGCCGGGTGGTTGCCCGTCGAGCAGGACGCGGAACCGCACCGGGGTTGCTGGTGCTGCTGGTCCCATGACCAGGTTGAGGTCGCGGGCGTGGAAGCGGCAGGCGATCTGCCCGTTCGCCGCGTTGAGCGTGATGGCCTCCTCCTCCATGGTCCAGTCCCCCGACAGGGCCCACTGGTTGAGCCCCAGCCGTGCCGGGACGGTATAGACGTGCGGCTTGCCGGGCACTGGGCCGCCGGGGGAGGCGAAGTTCTCGGTGCGCTCATAGCCGGTGTAATTTTCTGGTGATCTCAAGCTGGCCCAGTCGGCCGGGGCTTCCAAGCCGCGTGCGTCGACCGAAACCAGGTCGTGGCCGGTGCCGCCGGATCCGGCCTCGGCCAGCAGTTGCTGGATGACCATTTCCGACTGCTGATACTCGCCTTCGCCGAAGTGGTGATGCCGGATACGCCCCTGTGCGTCGGCGAAGTAGAGGGCGGGCCAGTAGTGGTTGTCGAAGGCACTCCATACCGCGTAGTCGTTGTCGGTCGCGACCGGGCAGGTGATCCTCATGTCCTGCACGGCCCGGCGGACGTTTTCGGGGTTGTGCTCGAAGCTGAACTCCGGTGTGTGCACGCCGATCACCACCAGTCCCTGGCCGGAGTATTTCCCGGCCCAGACGCGCAGGTAGGGAAGCTGGCGTAGCCAGTTGATGCAGGTATAGGTCCAGAAGTCGGCCAGAACCACTTTCCCGCGCAGCCCGGCCGCCGTCAGCGGCGGCGAATTGAGCCAGCCGGTCGCGCCGTCCAAAGAAGGCAGCTCACCCTCGACGGGCAGCCGGAGCGAGGCCGTGTGCAGCCCGGCGGGCACGCGCCAGTGTGCTGTCATGACAATGCTCTCCTTGTGGCTCGATGTCCCGGCCAGCGGCCCCGGCCGGTGCCCGTCGCGTGTGCGGGGTTGGCACAGGTGCGCGCCACCCGTCGATGTCTGGTTAGCGCAGAGACGACGCCGGATTGGGCGCCGCGGTCAGCGCCCGGCCCGGTACGGGGCCAGGAACGCGGTCAGCGCCGCCAGCGTCTCCTCAGGGGCCTCCTCGGCGAACCAGTGGCCGGCGCCGGGAATGACCGCGCTCTGCACGTCGTTCGCGAGGAGTTTCATCGCGCTCCCGACCTGCTCACCGCCACTTGCCTCGCCGCCGATCCCCAGGACCGGCATGGTCAGCGGCCGGTTCTTGCGCTGCTCGTTCTGCGCCATCATGGTGTCCCACTCGCGGTAGAACGCGAAGGTGCCGCGCAGGGAGTCGGGGTTGGTGAGGAGAGCGACGTAATAGTCGACCACGTCATCCGGGAGCTTCTTCCCGGCCTGGATGGCGAACTCGTAGCCGAAGTAGATGTCCTCCCGTCCCTGGACGAGCTGCTCGTTCACCTTGTCGAGCCGGTTGACGGCGATGTGCCAGAGCCTGCTGTTGAGCGGCTCGGGGGCGAAGAAGGGCGGTGAGGGAACCGCCCCGGGGGGCCCGGGGACCTCAGCGAGGGCCACACGCTCGACCCGGTCCGGGTGATCGGCGGCCAGCGCGTAGCCGATCGGGAGTCCGGTGTCGGTGCCGACCACGGCGAACCGCTGCTGACCGAGCGTGTCCATCAGCGCGACCAGGTCATTCGCGAGCGTGCCGGGGTCGTACCCGCCCGGGGGCTTGTCGGTCAGCCCAGTGCCGCGCTGGTCGGGCGCGATGACCTCGAAGTCCCGGGCCAGCGCCGGCATCACCAGGCGCCAGGCGTACCAGTTCTGCGGCCAGCCGTGCACCAGCAGCAGCGGCGGGCCAGCGCCTCCGATGACCGCGTGCTGGCGCAGTCCACCGGCGTCGACGTACCGGCTGGTGAACGTGCCGGTGAACCCGGCCGGGAGGTTCGGCGCGCCGGAGACCGAGCCGGGGCCTGCCGGGGTGGGCAGGTCGCTGGAAGACGAGCTCATGACGATCCCCTTTCACAGGACTTGACGGACTTTCGTGCAGGAAGCTGGAGTGGCCGCCGCCGGCCAGCCCGGCGCTCCCATCAGGTGGTCGCGGTGACGGGAGGCGGCTCAGCGCGGCAAAGTGCAGCATCCCGCGCCGCCCGCGTGTAGTCATAGCTGGCCAGGGTCGACGGGCCGAGGCTTCATAAGAGGGCGTAACCCGCTCGCGAACACCCTGTATCTGCAGCGGTGGCTCCTGTCCTCCGGCATCGTCTGCCGAGCACGGTTCCCACCGTCAACACTGCCCCGACCATGGCGAATCGCCTCATGGCAACCCCTGCTGGATCACGCCTGGGATGCCGGATGCGTCCCTGGTTCCTGAACCCGCCCGCTTACGCACCCGTGGCGGCCAGTCCCAGCACCGCATCCGGCGTCAGGTAAAGCCAGCGCAACATGTTCACCAAGAAACGGCAAGGATCAACCGGCGGTAACCTATTCCTCCTACCTAATTACCGGGCAGATCGCATGCCAACAATGAATGGCCTTGGCGGGTATCTGCCCTCCGGTGGCCGGCATGGCCAGCGTCAGGTCGCGCCGGTTGGCCGGCCTACGAGGGGGTGCCATCGACGGCTAGTGAGCCGGTTCGGAGATGCGTGAGCAGTAGCGGCAGATGCGGTTGATGATCTGGTCGGCGGTTTTGGTCCAGGTGAAGGGCGGCGCAGCCGGTAGGCGGTCAGGCGACGGCCGCGTTCGGTGAACAGGAAGTCAGCTGGCCGGTTCAGCCGGGGCGGCTCAGGCACCCACTGTGCCAACGTGCAACGGAATGGCCGCACAGCGCAGAACAGCCTGTTCTGTGTTTGCCCCGGAACGCTAACCGGCCATCGATTCCGCGCACATCGGCGGCTACTTGCGCATCCGGTGCGCCAGCGCCTGTCACTGAGCGTGATGCGATCTCGAGCCCAGCGGACGCCAGATCGCCGACCATGAGCGGCGATGTCTCCACGCTACGAGGGGAGACCGGCTTCCCCGGGAATCTGTCCCTCGGGCCCCTCTGCGATGAGTTTCCGGGTCGCCGCGGGTTCATTTCGTGATCCCGGTAGCGTCTGATCGGGACGATGGTTCGGCTCGCGCGGGAGCGTATCGCGTCCGGCAGGAGGGAGATGGGATGTCTGAGCACAGGATCGGTACTCGCGAGGAGTGGCAGGCGGCCCGGGACGAGCTCGCCAGGCTTGAGGCCGAGCAGGCGGAGCGAGACGAGGAGATCAAGAGCAAGCGTCTCGATCTCCCCTGGGTCCGGGTGGAGAAGGAGTACGAGTTCGACACCGAGGACGGCAAAAAGACCCTCGCCGACCTCTTCGGCGGGCGCTCACAGCTGCTCGCCTACAACATCATGTTCGGCCCCGATTACACGCTCGGCGCCTGCCCCGGCTGCACCAGCCTGGGCGACGGGCTCGACGGCTCGCTGGTCCACCTGAGCCACCGCGACGTGACGCTGCTCTGTTTTTCGAGGGCGCCGATCGCGCGGCTGAGCGCCTACAAGCGGCGGATGGGCTGGCAGTTCCCCTACGTCTCGACCTGCAACACCGACTTCGCGTTCGACTTCGGACTCGCACTGACCGAGGAGCAAGCGCAGCAGATTCCCGAGGTGCAGGAGATGATCGACAACCCGCCCGGCTGGCTCCAGGAGTGGTCAGGCCAGATCGGGGCCGAGCTGAAGGACGGGCTGCGCGAGAACCCGAGCTGGATCGCCTTCGCGCGCGAGAACGGAACCGTTTACCACGCCTACACCGTGTCGGCGCCCGACCCGTTCGTCGCCCCGTACTACAGCTTCCTGCTCGAGCGAACGCCGAAAGCACAACCCGCCGAGCCCCGCAGCTGGCGGAAGGACGAATACCCGAAGTGACGCCGACCGGGCCGGTTCGCGGCCCGCAGCCGGCGTGAGGTGGAGGCGACCGTACTGGTGGACCAGCGGCAGCCCGTCGAGCTCTACCACCAAAGATGGGCAGGAGACCTCCAGGCGGTGCCGCAGAACGACCTGGCCGCCCGAAGACGAGCGCGCGTCTGGCGGCGAGTAGCGGGACCCTCCGCCGCAAGAGGACGAGGCACAGGATGCAAGCGGCGGCCCAGGCAGACCATGATGTTGTGATAGCGGCACCAGTACTACAGCCGCAGCCTGAGATGTAGCTCGCCGTGGCATCACCGCCGATACAGCTCTTCTTCCGAGATGCCCTGCGGCGGTTCGCCTACCTCCCGCATGCCCAGGCGGCGGGCCGAGAACAGCGAGCCACGGGCGGGCGTGACCGGAGCGAACTTGGCCAGGCCGATCCCCGGCATGTCGATGTAGACCGACTCAATCTGGCCGCCGCCGAAGTAGGTCTCGTGCCAGAAGCCGGTGCCGCCCCTGTCCCGCAAGAACTGCTGCCACCACTGCTGGTGCGGCAGGACCGGGCCCAGCGCGCTCGAGCGAGTCGAAGTCGCGCCAGTACTGACGCATCCCCGCGTGCGGCGGGAACAGCGAGAATAACAGGTTCTCGTGCAGCAACAGATCGTCTGGGTGCGCCTCGACCGACTTGCGGATCTTCGGGCCGAATGACATCAGGGTCCTCAAGCGCTCGGCGAGCTGACCCTCATCCCCAGGTAGATCACCACGAGGTCGGGGTAAGACGACAGGTCGACCGTCGTCCGGCTCGGTGCACGCGTCACCGGTCAAGCATCCACGCTCACTTCGCAGCAATGCAAGCGGGCGCTGACTCACAGCATGCACCACAGGGGCGGCCGGGCATGCGCCTTGATCAGATCCAAACTAGCCGGTCGCATAGCGACTCATCCGTCCAGCCGCCTGCCGAGGGCAGTGAGCAGATCGACTCATCGGTGCTGCCCGCACCCATGACCCTGCTACCTGGCGAGGCCGACCATATCGGCGGCAGTGCGCGCCCCTCCGGTTGCCGGGCGCCTGCCCAGGATGACCCAGTCAGCCGGTCTGGATGTGCAGGGAGGACATGATCTGGTCGGCGAAAGCCGCGACTTTCTCCTGCCAGCCTTCCTCCAGCGGCCCCTTGATGCCCATCACCAGGACCGCTCCCTCGGCGGCTTTCTTCAGTCCCTTGGCCTCCAGCAGCTCATTCATGATCGGGATGACCCGCTCCCATCGGTCCTGTTCCTCCTGGGACGGCATCTTGCCGGTCTTCGGGTCCGGCTTCGGGGCACCCTGGGTGGTCAGGATCGCGTACCTCGTGCCCGGCTCCAGGCTGACCTTGCGCAGGAACCTGCGGGCGTTCCCCTTCGGCTTTCCGAAGCGGCCTGGCGAGCTGAAAACGTACAGGCCAGCCTTGGGCAGGTCTTTCGGGTTGGCATCCCGGATGTGCTCGACGGTGACACTTACCCCCCTGGCGGCCATGATCCTCCTGAACTCCGCTGCGACCATGGCGCCGTTGCCGAATTTCGAAGCGTGGTAATAAGCAATGTTCATGACCGGCCTCCAGAACCTCGTCATCGGCCTCTACATCAACCTTTGCGGCTGCTGCCACCTTGCCGCCAGAGGCCAACGTCCCGAACCCGGCTGTGTCAGCAGGCCCGCCGCGGCCGGTGCGGCGGCGGCTGATGTCGCTGGAGCTGGCCTGCCGGTTCACGGTGGCGATGACGCTGTCGCCCGAATGCGGCCACCGGGAGACGATGGCGCGGCTGGCCGGGCACCTGCTCGATGTGCCGTGGGCCAGGCGCTGGCACGTGCCGACGGCCAAGGTGTTCACCAGCTGGCGGCGGCTGGGATGGCAGGTCATGGAAGAGGTGTTCTGGCAGGCGGCCGGCTCGATCGCGGGCCCGGGCACGCCGCCCGGGCAGGCGGCGTTGTGGTGCGGCCGGGAGTTGTGCGCGATCGACGGGTTCCAGATCGACCTGCCCGGCCACCGGCGCCAACCGGGAAGAGTTCGGGTCCTCGGGCACCAGCGACGATATCGGCCCGTTCCCGCAGGCGCGGGCGGTGCTGGTGACCGCGCGGGTCGGCCGGGCGATGCTGGGCGCGGCGATGGACGGCTGCGGCGTCGGTGAGCAGACCCTGATCGCCCGCCTGGTCGCCGGGCATCCCGAAATCTTCGCCGGCCGTGTCTTCGTGGTGGACCGCAACTGCCTCGGTCATGAGCTGGCCACGGCGATCCTGGACGCCGGCGGTCATCTGGTGATGCGCGTCAAGCAGGGCATATCGCTTCCGGCCGTGCCCGGCGGATGGCTGAGTGACGGGTCCCGGATGTCGTATCTGAACGCCCCTGGCCGGCGGGCCGCCGGCCGGCTGCCGGTACGGGTGATCGAGCACAACGCTACCGTCCCGGGCCCCGGTGGCGAGACCGTCTCAGAGCTGTACTGCCTGGCCAGCACGCTGCTGGATCACCAGAAGTTCCCCGCCGAGCAGGTCCGGGAGGCCTGCCCGCAGCGGTGGAGCGCCTCGGAGACCACCATCGGGGAGAACAAGACCACAGTGACCGGTGCCGGGCCGTCCGCCGGATACCACCCCGTCGCTGGCCGAGGTGCTTGCCGCCGTGCTCAGCTTGGCAGACCTCGACGCGCTCGCGAAGACCCGGCGCGGCCAGTATGTGCTGGAACACATGCCGCCGTCGGCTCAGGCCACACGGTTGGCGGGCGACGCCCTGATCGGATTTGGAGCTCACGGCCGGAGCCGCGCTCTCCTGCTCGCTGGGCGGCCGTCATCGTGGCCGGCTGGTCGCATGCAACGTGGCCGCGAGCGTAAGGCCAGGCATGACGGCCCGCTGATTGTCACCGGCCCCTTCCGACCGCCCCGTGGCTACCCCGGCTCTGCGCGGGCAGTTGGTGGCGCCCTTGGCGGGTAGCCGCAGCGAGATTTACGCCGTCGGCGCCGGGGCGGACGGGTCGTTCTGCCAGAGGCCGAACTCGTTCCCCTGCGGGTCCCTGCACGTCACGAACCAGCCCATGCCCGGCACCGGACCCGGCTCGTCCGCCTCGCCCCCGAGTTCCTTCACGCGCTCGGCACCGGCGTTGATGTTGTCCACGTCGAAGTAGGCACGCGTGCCTCGCTTGCCGGGCTCCATATTGGTGATCGCCAGGCCCGCCTGATCGCTTATGCGCGTCATGTGGTACTCGAACGGGCCGGGGAAGGATTCGAACTGCCACCCGAAGAGCGAGCCCCAAAACTCGCGTCCCTTCGCGGTGTCGTCGGCCGGGATCTCGAAGTGCACGATCTGACCAGGCATGGACCCTCCTCTTGCATCGATGCGCCCGCGGACGTTACCCCTGAACGCGTGCAGATGCCGAGGGCGCCGCCCGCAGACGCGGCCGTCCACAGCCTCGGCGTAGTCTACGCCGCCCGGTCTCGACCATCGCGCTGCAGGATGGCGCCGCGGCAAGTCCGCGACCCGGCTGTCCACCATCCAGGCGGGCATGGCCGGACTGGTTCCGGTCCGTTGTGCCCGGCCCAATCTTGCTCGCCGCCTCGCCTCCCGTGGCCACTGCCTCGCTGCCGTACCCCTGACGGTAGGGCGCGGCCAGGCCATAGCCAATCTCCACGCAGCCTGCCTCGTCGATGGGCCCATGAGCGCCGCACTCGCCGATCACCGTGCCCTCGGCGGTGATGAGCCAGCCAGGCGGATGACCATACTTGATCGCCAGGGCCAGGCCATCGCTGGTGTCCTCATGCGGCAAGCCTTCAGCAACCGTCACGCCGGAGAGGTCGCCAGCAAGAATGGCATGCGCAGACTCAGTTGTTACCGGTTCCAAGGCGCAGCCGGGCTGCCTGCAGCGGCGCAAATTGCAGGTAGGGCGCCCACCCGGCCGAGCATCGCAGCCAAGCCAGGCCTCCGCAAGCCATGTCTGCGGCCGCCGAGCCCTTCCGCAAGGTCTCACCCTCGGCGGCACGATCGAGCGTTCCGGGTTGGCTTCCAATATGAGGTGAGCGCCCATGTTCGCCGGGCATGCTGAGGAGATGGGCGGGCCAGAGGCAGCTGTGACTTTCGCGGCGGAGTTGCGCCTGTTCCTGAAGCCAGGTCACCGGGGCGGCGTGGTGCGGGTGGCTTGCGACCTGACCTCGTCGCTGGGTCACGTGGTGGAGTCGCTCGGGGTGCCGCTGACTGAGATTGGCCGCCTGGTGGTCAGCGGCGAGCAGGTCACGCCCGGGTACCGGCCCGACGGCGGGGATGTGGTGGACGTCGGTGCGGTGCCACGGCCGCAGCGGCTGCCGTCGGCGCAGTTCGTCCTGGACGTCCACCTGGGGACCCTGGCTCGCCGGCTCCGGCTGGCGGGGGTGGATTGCGCCTATGCCAATGACTTTGACGATGACGCCCTGATCGAACTGGCAAATACCGAGCGGCGGGTACTGCTGACCCAGGACCGCGGGCTGCTGCGCCGCCGGAAGCTGTGGCTGGGTGCCTACGCGCGCGGCGTGCACCCCGATGCCCAGCTAACTGACGTGCTGGACAGGTTCGCCCCGCCGCTGGCGCCATGGACTCGGTGCACGTCGTGCAACGGCCTGCTCTCCCCGGCCCGGAAGGCCGATGTCGCGCCTGTGCTGCAACCCGGGACACGGCGCACTTACCAGGCGTTCTCGCGCTGCCAGTCCTGTGGCCGGGTTTACTGGCGCGGCGCGCACAGCAAACAGCTAGAGGCAGTCATCGAATCGGCACTACGCACCGTCCGGGCAGCCAGCCCTGCCACGAGCAATTAGCGCTACCAGCAGCCATGAGCGTGCGAGTCGTTTGACTGCGCTCACTGGGCCGTGAAGCCACCGTCGATCGCCAATGCGGCGCCGGTGATGAAGGCGGCCTCATCGCTGAGGAGGAAGGCCGCAAAGAATGCGATCTCGTCAGGGCTGGATACCCTGCCAGCAGGATTGGGCACCGGACCCTGGAGTTCGCCCTCCAGCGACGCGCCCAGCAGATCCCGGTACAGCGGTGTATCGACGTTCCCGGTGACCATCGCGTTTGACCCGCACGCCGTGGCCTGGGCCTTCCAGCGCCGCCGAGCGTGTCAGGCCGACAATCCCGTGCTTGGCGGCAACGTATGCGGACATGCCGGGTATCCCGCGGACTCCGCCGATCGAGGCGTTGTTGAGGATCGACCCTCCGCCAGCGGAGCTGAGCATTGCCGGGATCTGTTACTTCAGGCAGTAGAAGACGCTGGTGAGCTGCTCCAGTTCCGCGTGCCATGCCACGTCATCGATGGTATGAACTGGCCCGGCGGCGTTCACGCCGCCGGCGTTGTTGACCGCGCCGTCCAGCTGGCCGAATTCAGCCACGGCCGCGCGACCAGCCTCTCGACGTCGCGCTCCACCGTGACATCGGTTGCGATGAACAGCGCACGGCCGCCGCTGCGCATCTCCGCGGCGGCTTGCTCGCCAACCTCCCTGCGCCGTCCGCCGATAACGACGGTGGCGCCTTCCGAAACGACCCGGCCGGCCACTGCCCGTCCAATCCCGCTCGCCCCTCCGGTGACGATCACGACCTTGGACGCGAGACGGCCGACCATGGGGCCGATCTTCCCGCAACAGCCTCGCGGCCCAGGTGATCAGCGCTACGGCAGCGAGTCTTCAGTACCTCTCCCAGGCCAGCCCTGCCCTCCCGGCGCCGAAGAACGGCCACCTCGCGGCAGATCCGTGCGTGCCCGAATCGCGCATGCGGGAAGTCTGGTGATGCCTGTGCCGCGGCCATGCACGGCGGCAGGGATGATTGGCCGGCTGGGCGACGCGAGTCCCATACTCTTTCGGGGTGCTGCGTTTCGAACCCGAC
>Ga0137373_10009568_pt1 | contig 10149 bp, 7 predicted proteins | sample SagtaG_5_FD_104912 | JGI IMG/M metagenome (GOLD analysis project Ga0137373, IMG submission 104912) | Vadose zone soil microbial communities from Sagehorn Ranch, Mendocino, California, USA - Sage1_R_80_16 metaG | ecosystem: Environmental > Terrestrial > Soil > Vadose zone | place: USA: California...
CACGCGTGTGGCGCGTCGCCCATCCGATGCGTCCCTGTCGCCACCGTCGCATGCCCCGGCGAGAGCGAGCGATGCGAGCCCGAAGGTGAATACCGCTCCTGTTGGCCGACGATGCACCGCCACAGCGTGCCCGATGGGTTGACGTCGAACGCGGTGCCCGGCCCCGGAATTTCCGCGGTCGGGGTTGACAGCCGAACATGTGTTCGATACACTACGCATACTTCCCTGACGCTTCCCCCAGTTGGCTCTCTCCGCAGGAGGAAGCGTGTTCGAGGAGGTCCGCACCGCTGTCGCAGCACTCGAGGCCGTCGCGCGCGACGTAGATCCGGGTCGCTTCGACGGGCGCGACGCAGCGGATCTCCTCGAGCTCTTCGGACGCGGCGAACGAGTGTGCGCGGCAGCCAAAGCCTTACTGGCGCGCCGGGTTGAGGAGACAAAGGTCTGGCGCGACGGCGGGTACCGGAGCGCCGCGCACTGGGTCGCGGAGGCAACCGGCGAAACGGTTGGCGCAGCGTGTCGCACCCTGGAGACGGCGCGGGCGCTCGACGCTTTGCCTGAGACGGCCGCCGCGTTCCGTGCCGGAAGCCTGTCGGAGACTCAGGCGGCCGAGATCACGAGCGCCGCGGGAGCCGATCCACGCGCGGAGTCCGAGCTGCTGGAGACGGCATCCACCACGAGCGTGAAGGGACTCAAGGATCACTGTCGGCAGGTGCGCGCCGGCGCCGTAGAAGACGACAAGGCGTGGGCGCGCCGACTGCACGAACAGCGCCGAGCCCACGAATGGACGGATCCCGACGGGGCCTACCACCTCGCTGCTTCCATGGCGCCTGATGCTGGCGCCCGATTCAGCTCGGCGTTCAACGCACAAATCGATCGCATCTTCCACGAAGCGCGTAGAGCTGGCGTGAGGGAACCCCGCGCCGCTTACGCCGCCGAGGCCCTCGTCGCGCTCGCGATCGACGGGCCGTGCAAGCCAGTCGAGGTTCACCTCATCGCCAGTAGCGCCCCGATCCAGCGCGGGTACACCGGGCTCGGCGAGCGCTGCGAGATCAAGGGGATCGGCCCGGTGCCGGTGACGACGGCCCGGACGCTGCTCAACGACGCCCGGGTCACCGTCATGGCCACCGAGGGCGAGGAGATCACCACCGTGTCATCGCCGAAGCGCAACGTCCCTGCCAAGCTGCGCCGCGCCCTCGAGGCCCGCTACCCGACGTGTGGCGTCAAGGGTTGTGCCAACGACCGGTTCCTTGAGATCGACCATGTCTTGCCGGTCGAGGAACGCGGTGAGACCAACGTGCTCAATACCTGGCGGATCTGCCCTCACCACCACTATCTGAACTGGAAGGTCGTCAGCGAGCCCGGCAACTGGGACCTCGTTCCACCAGATGATCCCGACCCCCCGTGACACGCGGTCCGACGGACAAACCGGCCGACGTAGCGTCTGGTCGTGCAGTTCAGTCCCGAGTTGCGCGATGACGTCGCCTCGGGCGACATCACGGTGTCGTTCAGACTCTGGCGGCGGCCGAAGGTGAAGGTCGGGGGCCGCTATCCGGTTGGGCCGGTGCGCATCGAGGTCGATTCCGTCGAGTTGGTGCCGTTCTCGAGCGTGACGCGCGCCGACGTGCGCCTATCGGGCGAGCGAGACCGCGAGTCGCTCCGTCGACGCGCCGCGCACGCGGGCCCCATCCAGGACGACACGCTTATCTATCGGATCGAGTTCCACGTCGTCGCGTAGAACGGGAACGCAGTACCGTCAGCGGCGGTGAAGGCTGCCTGCTACTACGAGACAGGTCCGCCGAGCGTCTTCCGGTACGAGGACGTGCCCGACCCGAAGGTCGGACCGGGGGACGTGCTCGTCGACGTCGAGGCGATCAGCATCGAAGGCGGCGACACGCTCAACCGAGCCGGCGGCGAGATGGCGAGCTCCCCCCACATCGTCGGCTACCAGTGCGCGGGCACGATCGCCGAGGTCGGGCCCGACGTGAAGGATCGCCAGCCCGGGCAGCGAGTCGTGTGCACGATGTTGTGGGGCTCGCACGCCGAGCGGGTCGCCACGCCGTCGATCGTCACCTGGGTCGTGCCGGACGGGCTCGACATCGTCGAAGCCGCGTGCGTCCCGGTCCCGTGGGGGACGGCGGACGACTGCTTGTTCGAATTCGGCCACTTGCAGGCGGGCGAGACCGTCTTGATCCAGGCGGGCGGCGGCGGCGTCGGCCTCGCCGCCATCCAGCTTGCGAAGCGCGCCGGCGCCACTGTGCTCGCGACCGCGTCGAGCGACGAGAAGCTCGAGCGTCTACGCGAGTACGGCATGGACCACGGCATCAACTACCGCGACGTCGACTTCGCCGACGCAGCCCGCGAGCTCACCGGCGGCCGGGGCGTCGACCTCGTCGTCGACCCGGTTGGCTCGACGCTGTCGGACAGTGTGCGCGCGCTCGCCTACCGCGGCCGCGTCACGCTCGTCGGCAGTGCCGGACGCGACCCGAAGCCGTTCGACGCCTCCGCGCGATGTTGGGCAACCAGACGCTCACAGGCGTGTTTCTCGGTGCCGAGATCTTCACAGACCGGGTGCGCGCGAACATCGCCCATCACCTCGACGACATCGCCGCCGGCAACCTGCGCGTCGTCGTCGACCGGACGTTCCCGCTGTCCGACGCCGCCGGTGCCCACGAGTACATCGAGAGCCGCCAGGCCTTCGGCCGCGTGGTGCTGATCCCTTAGCGCGTCGTCAAGCCGGGACCGAGGCGACCATCCGCTCGCTCTCCTCCCACAGACGGCGGGCGGCATCATCGTCCTGGGCGACCTTCGAAGGCGCGGCGGGCTTGCACTTGTAGAAGTAGCCGCCCGTCACGCCCTCGACCTCGGGCGACGACGCCAGGTACGTCACGGTACGCGCGCCGCGCTCGGAGCTGATCGCAAACGGTTGAGCCAGATACTTGATGCCCCATCCATAGAGTCCACCGAGGTCGCCGCCGCGCCCGAAGTCGCTGCGCACGAAACCGGGATGCAGCGCGTTGACGGTGACCCCCGTGCCGTCGAGGCGGCGGGCCAGCTCCCGGGTGAAGTGGATGTTCGCCAGCTTGGACTTGTTGTACGCGTCCATCCACCGGTAGCCGCGCTCGGCCTGGAGGTCGTCGAAGTCGAGCCCGCGACGGGCACCCTTGTGCGCCCTCGACGCCACCACCACGACCCGCGCCGGCGCGCTCGCCTGCAAACGGTCGAGCAACAACTCGGTGAGCAGGAAGTGGCCGAGATGGTTGATCCCGAGCGTGGCCTCGAAGCCGTCCTCGGTTTCCGTCCGGCGGTGGAGGATCAGTCCGGCATTGTTCACGAGCACATCGAGCCGGTCGTAACGGTCGAGGAAGTCGCCCGCGAACGCCCGGCTCGACCGGAAGCTGGCCAGGTCGAGCGCCATCACATCCACGCTGTCGTTGCCGCTTCGTTCGATGATCTCCTCGCGGGCGGCTCGGCCCCGCTCCTCGTTGCGAGAGGTGATCACGACCCGGGCGCCGAAGCCCGCCAGCCCGACGGCGGCCTCCTTGCCGATCCCCGTGTTCCCACCCGTGATCAGGACGACCTTGCCGGCCATGTCTCCCACGGCGCACCACGCTAATCCGGGCCCCAATCCAGCCGCCCCGCCGACAGCGAATCAACGTGGGACCATTTCCTTGGAAAGAAGAAGAAAGGGGAGTCAGATGGGCAAGGGCGGGTACCTGCCGATCGAGAACTACGGGGTCGTTGGTGACCTCCATACCGTCGCGCTGATCGGCACCAACGGGTCGGTCGACTTCATGTCGTACCCGCACTTCGACTCGCCGACGATCTTCGCCGCCCTGCTCGACGCCGAGAACGGCGGCCGGTTCCAGGTGCGCCCCTGCCTCGCGACCGGGAAGGTGAAGCAGATGTACCTCCCGGACACGAATGTGCTCATCACCCGCACTCTGGATCGCGACGGTGTGGCGGAGGTCTCGGACTTCATGCCCGTCGGAATCGAGGAAAGCAAGAACTGCCACCAGCTCGTACGCCGGGCCAAAGGCGTGCGGGGCGAGTCGGAGTTCGAGGTCATCTTCGACCCGCGCTTCGACTATGGCCGCGCCGGGCACAAGGTGGACGTGCGCGAAGGCGAGATCCTGTTCCATTCCGACGGCCCGTGCGCCATGACGCTGCGATTGCGTTCGCAGGTGCCGCTCGAGGTGAAGAACGGCGCGGTCGTCGGGAGATTCACGCTACGTGCCGGGGAGACCGCTGCATTCGTGCTGGAGGAGGCGCACCTGGACCGGCCGAGCCCGTCGATGTCACCGCACTATGTCACCCAGGCGTTCAAGGACACCGTGAACTACTGGCGAACCTGGATCGGCAGGTCGCAGTACCGCGGCCGGTGGCGCGAGACCGTGAACCGCTCCGCGCTCGTGCTCAAGCTGCTGGTGTCGGAAGACTACGGCTCGCTGGTTGCGGCGCCGACGTTCGGCCTTCCCGAGGAGCTCGGGGGCGAACGCAATTGGGACTACCGCTATACGTGGATCCGCGATGCGTCGTTCACGCTGTACGCGCTCATCAGGCTCGGGTACACGGCCGAGGCGGGCGCGTTCATGCAGTGGATCGAGGACCGCTGCAACGACCTTGGCCCCGACGGCTCCTTGCAGATCATGTACGGAATCGACGGCGACAAGGACCTCACCGAGGAGATCCTCACGCACTTCGAGGGGTACGACGGCTCGTCACCCGTCCGCATCGGTAACGGCGCCTACGACCAGCTGCAGCTCGACATCTACGGCGAGCTGATGGACTCCGTCTACCTCTTCAACAAGTACGGCGCGCCGATCTCCCACGACCTCTGGCACAACCTCGTCCGGCTCGTCGACTGGGTGACGGAGCACTGGCAGCTCCCGGACGAGGGCGTGTGGGAGGTGCGCGGCGGGCGGCAGGAGTTCCTGTACTCGCGCCTGATGTGCTGGGTGGCCGTCGATCGCGCGATCCGCCTCGCCGACCGGCGCTCGTTCCCGTACCCCTACGACCGGTGGCGCGCCACCCGAGACGAGATCTACAACGACATCCACACGAACTTCTGGGATCCCGACCAGCAGGTGTTCGTGCAGCACAAGGGCTCGAAGACGCTCGACGCGTCGGCATTGATCATGCCGTTGGTGAGGTTCGTCAGCTCGACCGACCCCCGCTGGCTCTCGACGCTGCGGGCGATCGATGAGCGTCTGGTCGAGGACTCGCTCGTGTTCCGCTATCGAATCGGGGACGCCGCCGCCGACGGCCTCATGGGTGAAGAGGGCACCTTCAACATGTGCTCGTTCTGGTACGCAGAGGCGCTCGCGCGCTCCGGTGACGTCCAGAAGGCCCGGCTGGCGTTCGAGAAGATGCTCGGCTACGCCAACCATCTCGGGCTCTTCGCCGAGCAGCTCGGTCCCCATGGCGAGCACCTGGGGAACTACCCGCAGGCGTTCACACACCTGGGGTTGATTAGCGCCGCCTACGCCATCGACCGCAAGCTCTCTGATTCTGGTTGGGTTGCTTAGTCAGAGCTCGCTGTGCCAGTCGCGGGTCTCGAGAACATCTCGCACCCGGGAAAGAAACGCAGCCGCATAGGCGCCGTCGAAGGCGCGGTGGTCGAAGCTGAGGCCGAGCATGCCGACGGCATGGATGGCGATCGTCTCGGTGCCGTCGTCGAGCTCGACGACGACGGGTCGGCGCTTGACGCCGTCAGTCGAGAGGATGGCCACCTGAGGCTGGTGGATGATCGGTGCCGAGATCGCGGTGCCGTACGGGCCCGGGTTCGTGATCGTGAACGTGCCACCCGCGACGTCATCGGGGGCGAGCCGCTTTGCCCGGGCACGCGCGGCGAGGTCGGCCATCTCGGTCCCCAGCGCCCGAAGCCGTTTCAGATGCGCCTGACGCACGACAGGCACGACCAGTCCCTGGTGGTCGAGGTCCACGGCGACGCCAAGGTGCACGTCGTGGTGCACCACGAGCTCGCCATCACAGACGGACGCGTTCACGTGCGGGAACTGCGCGATGGCGTCGACGACGGCCCGGGCGACGAACGGCAGGTACGTCAGCTTCGCCGGCCGCCGCGCCCGCTCGACCCGCTCGAGGTCGACCTCCATGGCGATGAACGCGTGCGGGGCGACCTGCAGCGACCGGAGCAGGTGCTCGCCGGTGAGGCGCTGGACTCGATTGAGGGCCACGACCTCGCTCGCCGGGGGCGATTTGAGCAATGTGAGCACGTCGTCACGGGTGACACGCCCGTCAGCTCCGGTCCCGGTGATCGCGTCCGGCTCCAGGTGATGCTCGGTGGCAAGCCGCCGCACGGCCGGTGACCGGAACCCGGGCCGCGCCCGGCGCCGGCTGCGCACACGAGCGGGATGCACGGCGCTCACGTTCACACGCTAGTCACGCGCATACCACCGATCGGGGTTCTGGCGGTCGTATGCTCCGAAGTGGTGAAGCTGCTCGATCGGCTTACGCATCATCCCAACGGGGTTGGGGAGGTGCCGCTCGACGAGGCGCTCGCCGACTATCGCCTCGCCTGCATCTCGCGCGCCATCGACGATCGCGAGATCGCGCTCCGCCAGCAGAGTCAGGTGTTCTTCCAGATCTCCGGGGCCGGGCACGAGGCGTTGCTCCTGGGGCTCGCCCGCTCGCTACGCGCGGGCTACGACTGGTTCTTCCCCTATTACCGCGACCGCGCGCTGGTCCTCGCGCTCGGTGTCACACCGACGGAGATCCTGCTCCAGGCGGTTGGCAGCGCCGACGACCCCGCATCGGCGGGCCGGCAGATGCCGTGCCACTGGGGCGACGCGGCGCGCCACATCGTCAGCCAGTCGAGCCCGACCGGCAGCCAGTGCCTCCCGGCGGTGGGGTGCGCGGAGGCGGCCCGCTACATCATCGGCCGCGACCTCCCGGGGTGCACCGCGTACGGCGACGAGGTCACGTACGTGTCGCTCGGCGAGGGCGCGTGCTCGGAGGGCGAGTTCTGGGAGAGCCTGAACACGGCGTGCCGCCTCGGGCTGCCCGTGCTGTACGTGGTGGCCGACAACGGCTACGCGATCTCGGTGCGCGCGAGCGATCAGGCGCCCGCACCCGTCTGGGAGATGGTGATGGGCATCCGGGGCCTGCACGTCACGCAGCTGGACGGGTGCGACTACTTCGAGGTGCGGCGCAGGGGCGCCGAGGCCGTCCACCGCGTGCGGGCGGGACAGGGGCCCGGTCTCGTGCACGCCACGGTCACGCGTCCGTACTCGCATTCGTTGTCGGACGATCAGAAGAAATACCGGACGCCCGACGAGCTCGCGCACGAGGCCGAGCGCGACCCGATACTTCTGCTCGAGCAGGCGCTGATCCGATGCCACGCGTTGTCGCCCGACCGCACGCAAGAGATCAGGACCGAGGCCCACGACGCGGTCGCGGCGGCCGCCAAGGAGGCGCTGGCTGCCCGCCGACCCGATGCGGACCGCGTGACCAACCACCTCCTCGGGCCGCCGCCGATCACCGAGCTGCCGCCCGACCCACCGACCGCGGGCGAGCCCGTGACGTTCGGCGAGGCGATCCGGCTCACGCTGCACGAGCAGATGGCGCGCGACGAGCGCATCCGCGTCTTCGGCGAAGACGTCGCCGACGCCGATCCCGCCGTGCTCGGCACCGTCCCGGGCAAAGGCGGCGTGTTCGGGATCACGCACGGGCTGCAGACCGAGTTCGGGATCGCCCGCTGCTACAACACGCCCCTCGCCGAGGCCAACATCGTCGGTCGGGCGATCGGCCAAGGCACGCGCGGGCTCCGCCCGAGCCCCGAAGTGCAGTTCTTCGACTACATCTGGCCCGCCATGCAGCAGATCAAGTCCGAAGCCGCGACACTTCGATGGCGGTCGGACGGCGCGTTCAGCTGTCCGATGGTGCTGCGGGTGCCGATCGGCGGCTACCTCACGGGCGGATCGATCTGGCATTCGCAGTGCGGCGAGTCGATCTTCGCCCACGTGCCCGGCCTGCTCGTCGCGTTCCCCTCTAGAGCTCGCGACGCCGCCGGCCTGCTCCGCACCGCGTTCCGCTGCGAGGACCCCGTGCTCTATCTCGAGCACAAGCACCTGTACCGCCAGGGCTACAACCGCGATCCGCTCCCGCCACCCGAGTGGATGCTCCCGTTCGGCAAAGGCGCGTATGTCACGCGCGGCGAACGGGTCACGGTCGTGACCTGGGGCGCCACGGTGCATCGAGCGCAACTCGCTGCCCACGAGATCGACCCCGACGGCGGCGCGTGCGAGATCATCGACCTGCGCACGCTCGTGCCGTGGGACCACGAGATCGTCGCCGAGTCGGTGGCCAAGACCGGCCGCGTGCTCGTACTGCACGAGGACACGCTGCGATGCGGGTTCGGCGCCGAGATCGCGGCGTGGATCGCCGACGAGTGCTTCGAGGATCTCGACGCGCCGGTGTGGCGCCTCGCCGCCCTCGACACCCCGGTCGGGTACGAGCCCACCCTGGAGCGGGCCACCCTCCCGCAGGTCGACGACATCGCCCGCGACCTGAGCGCCTTGCTCGCGTACTAGTTCTCTGGTCGCACATGCTTGCGCACGTGCTCCAGCCAACCATCGTCTCGATCCGGGGCCGGGGAAACCCCGGCCCCTGCCGGAGGTGCCCCTCTCATCGCACGCGAGCCGGCGAGTTCCTGCGAGAGCGGCATGGGGTAGATCGGCGCGGTACCCTCCGCCGAGGTTCGAACGGAGGTCGTGATGGATCGCATGAGCCCGCTCGACGCGTCGTTCCTCCACATCGAGAACGACTCGAACCACATGCACATCGGCTCCGTCGCCATCTTCGAGGGCCCTGCCCCCGACTACGGCGACTTCGCCGATCTCGTCACCAGCAAGCTGCCACAGGTGCCGCGCTACCGCCAGAAGGTGCGGTTCGTGCCGCTCGGCATCGGCCGTCCCGTCTGGGTCGATGACACGCACTTCAACATCGGCTACCACCTCCGGCACACGGCGCTCCCCCCGCCGGGCGCCGACCGAGAGCTGCGCAACATCGTCGGACGCCTGATGGCCCAGCAGCTCGACCGCACCAAGCCGCTGTGGGAGATGTGGATGGTCGAGGGGCTCCAGGACGGTCACTGGGCGATCGTGTCCAAGGTCCATCACTGTATGGTCGACGGCGTCTCGGGCTCCGACCTCCTCGCGGTGATGCTCGACGCCGAGCGCGATCCGGCCCGGCCCGAGTCCGACACCTGGCGACCCGAGCCCGAGCCGTCGGACGCGCAACTCGTCGCCGATGCGGCTCGTGAGCTCGTGATCAGTCCCTACGAGCAGTTCCGCGCCCTGCGGTCGGCAACCCGGGGCTGGCGGCAGCTCGCCGGGCTGTTTGCCGATGCGGCGCGCGGTGTCGCGTCGATGGCGGGGCTCATCCGGCCGACGGTCGAGTCGTCGCTGAACGGTCCCATCGGACCGCATCGACGGTGGGACTGGGCGCGCTCGACCCTCCCAGACATCAAGCGGATCCGCCGCGCGCTGGGTGGCACCGTGAACGATGTCGTGCTCGCCGCGCTCACACGCGGTTTCCGTGATCTGATCATTGCGCGCGACGAGTCGCCCGCAGGCCGCGTCGTGCGCACGCTGGTGCCGGTGTCGGTGCGACTCCCCGACGAGCGCGGCGTCTACAACAACCGCGTCTCGGCGATGTTCGCCGAGCTTCCGGTTGGGATCTCCGATCCCGCGAAGCGGCTCGACGCGATCCGAGCCCAAATGGACAACCTGAAGCAGTCCAAGCAGGCCGTCGCCGGCGAGGTGCTGACCTCGCTTTCCGGCTTCGCGCCGGCGCTGCTCCTCGACCTCGGTACCCGCGTCGCGTTCCGCATCCCGCAACGCAACGTGAACACCGTGACGACCAACGTGCCCGGCCCGCAGGTCCCGCTCTACGCGTGCAGGCGGCAGATGCTCGAGGCGTTCCCGTTCGTGCCCATCGCCGGTCACATACGCGTCGGCGTTGCCATCTTCTCGTACAACGGGATGATGAATTTCGGCGTCACCGGCGACTACGACACCGCAGCCGACATCGGCGTCCTGTGCCGCGGCGTCGAGGACGGTATGTCCGAAATGCTCAAGCTGGCCGGCAGCGACGAGACTCCGACCTCGGACGAGCAAGGCGACGAGGAAC
>Ga0137373_10009569_pt1 | contig 10147 bp, 10 predicted proteins | sample SagtaG_5_FD_104912 | JGI IMG/M metagenome (GOLD analysis project Ga0137373, IMG submission 104912) | Vadose zone soil microbial communities from Sagehorn Ranch, Mendocino, California, USA - Sage1_R_80_16 metaG | ecosystem: Environmental > Terrestrial > Soil > Vadose zone | place: USA...
CATCCGTCGCGCTTCGCCGATCCGCCCGGCCCCCAAACGCTCACGCTCATCCAAAACCTGATTGATAGGCTTGAAGAGCGTGCGATTGAGTATGTAGATCAGCAAGAGGATGGAAAAGAATATGAATAGAAACGACCCGTCAATGCTCAGAACGCTTTCCGCTAGAGCTAATCCGAAGATTGGTATTGTCACGGCCGCAGTCAGTCACTCCTCTCTTTCCAAGAGTCCAAGCGAGAGCCACAAGGTCAGCTTTGGCGATAAGTACTGCTTGTTAGTTAAGTTGAGATAATTAGCACATGATTTCACAAGCTGTCAACGGGTCTACCCTCAGCCCGTTATGGGGCGATGTTTTTATTGCTGTTTTTGCCGAACTTGCGGGCCACAGGATTGAGCGTACTTGGAATCCAGTTCGAACCCTCCAACGTTGGCTAGCCATCTTACTGACACGATCAGCCTGTGAGGCACTCACTTAGCTTTGATGCCCCGTTTATAAGGCTTACTTCCCAAACAGAACTCTCAGTTGACGTGATGCGTCGAAATCGCACCTGACCAGTTGATAGTGGCACCGTATGAATGCTTTTGACTATTTCACGAATAGTCTTTTCAACTGCCGGGTCGCGTCTTTTACGCCTGGAAACGGGTGACGCCGTAGCAAAAGCGTTTTGTGAAAGGGCGGTTATCCTCGTGACATCACCTTGCGTCGGCAGTCTAACACTTCCCCTCACAAACGGTGTCAGAGCCGCAAAACTGACAGTATGAAGCATTTTTGTCCAAACGTCTGCGTGGTGTGCGGTCTTAGACCCATGGTGAGGAATCTTAAAAACCGAAGCAGCGCCGTCGGGTCTTGTCGTTGAACTGAGGATTGTGGTCCAACCCTCATTCGTCTCTTCCAGATCTGACCCTAGCAAGATTCTCTGGTCACCAACCTTAACCCAAACAACAACAGCGGCATGATTTGGGGATAGGTCAGCAACTCTCCGTATGGGTGCGAGCTCGGTCGGGAGAATAAATGCGATTGCCGCAAGAGCTCGGGTGATAGAATCGTCACTAGGTGACAGAGACCATACCTCCACAGGCACTTCTCCGCTTCCGGCCGTTGCGGTCCGCTTCCACAGTACCTTATCCGCGGATGCGAGCTTTTTCTTGTTGCGGCCCTTTAAGATCTCAAACACCCTCGACATTTCGTCGGTGCCAGGCCCCGACACAGACTTGTATGCCTTCTGGCCGAGCATAACAACCTTAAAAAACTCCTCCGTCCGTAAGGCTCCTGAGAGAACAAACTCCGCCGTTTTACACTTGTCTAGTAGATCAGCAATACCGCGAACGTGGTCATCGTGCCAATGAGTCGCAATCACTTGTCGGACAGCTTTTTCAGGATCGATGCCTAATTTACGAAAATAGGCTATTGGCGCAGGAAGTTTCGATTCTTGATCAATGCAGGAATCAATGAGGATCCAATCCCCGCAACAGACGTGTATAGCAATACTTTCGCCGTAACCGGGACCAAAAATAGAAATTTCAATTTCATCGAGGGCGGGCGGGTTTAATTCTACTCCCACTGTAATGCCTTATATAATTCAGATGCTCTAGTTTGCGCAGTCTCAATGTCCTTCGCTGACCACGCAGGCAGGCGTCGAAGGCGTATCACTGATGAACGTTTTCTCTGCCCACTGCTGGTAGTTTCATACCCAATATTCCAGTAGAAAATAGCGCCTGGAGCGACAAGAGCTAAATCATCTGGTGAAATCTCCTCAAGAGACAATTCGACCTCTTCGTCAGCGGTGCCGGGATTGCTCTGATCCACCAACCGCGCAGTAAAACTGTTGCCCCTGACTTCCAAGACAAAACCCTCCCACTTTTGAAGCGGGCGGAATTGTGGTGAAGGATGCGTTGTACTCGGAAAAGCGATTACTGCCGCCGGGGCAGGGATATCTATCTGGGGCGACTCTGACCCAATCTCGTCGTTGCTTATGATTGGTGACCCATCTGAGGGCGGTGACGCATCGCGTAGTCTAGTTCTTACTGAGACATCTAAGAGCCGAATTGGACTGCGCTCTGACTCATTCTCCGCATTAGTGTCTCGATCGATCTTTGTTGCGGTCGCAGTATTCATAAATATTGCTCCAGAAGGGTTCTTATGATTTTGTCAGATCTTTCCAGAGACGCTTCCCAAGAATTGTCAAGGATCGTCATTATTTCTTCACTGCCAGTGGTTTTGGAGCCGCTTGGCTTTTGAAAATGATCGTTTATATCCAAATAAATTCCCGGAATTATCTTCACTGACGGTTCAACTTTCACTCTGAGATGTCCAGCCCGACCGTCGCGTCTTTTGCTCTCTTCCATCGTTAACGAACGCAGGCCAGGAGAATCAAGGGCGTCACCCCAAGGTGGCTTTGGCGCTAGAATATGGCCAATTTCATGCCATTTTTCCTCGGAGTCGATCTTGAAATGAGCCAGAAAGTTTATTCCCATCATACTGATTGGCGTGTGTTTCAAACTACGAAAGGTTCCAAGTGTCAGATCACGGATGACTTCAAAGTAAGGTGCCTGCGTCGTTGAAATACTAAACCTAATTTGATTGACCTCAATGCGATACCCCTCTATGTCGAAAATCGCAAGATCGGGGTGGATGATTTCGATTTTCGCTGCGTCTGCTTCCCCTCGTCGGATAAGGTCTTCAGATGCAAACCATACAGGCTGAAAAATACTCGGATTAAAATTGCCTACCAGAACGATATTTATGCCTTGAAGCTCCGGATTTTTCATCGCGATACCTGGTGATTTATCTCATTGATTTGTTGCTGCGGTGATTGTAGCTGATATATCATCGCCGATTGCCTCCGCTCTAAATCAGCAAAATTGCGTATCCTTCGGGCAATGATATTGGCATCTCGAAATAGTGTCAACGCTAAGTGTTATTCGATTTTTATCCATGATACGCCCGTCCGTTGGTAGCACTGCATCCAGTTCCGCACTAAGCGAAGACTCAGGCACACTCAATGCGCAGTCATCAACTGCCGACAATCGGTCGTGTACGCCGGCGACCGGCGCTCGAACATGGTCCGCCACGCGACAAGACGCGCTGACTGGAGATATGCGAGGCGATGGCGATGTAACAGGATTTGGCGAATGCGTATTTTGATTCGAATCCGGTAAAAGCCCGTGAAATCGTCAATGCCTAAAGCAGAAAGGGCGGTCAGATGACCGCCCTTTCTGCTTGTCAAGCCATTCTCCACAATCTCGCAAAATCATCACCATACTATCGCCTCATCACCGAAAAATCGCCCCAACGCCTCTATAGGGCCTCAGAGCGCCGGGCAGGGCTGAGCGATTAAGGCTAAAAGAGAAGATAAATCAATACTTTACAATACCCTTTAAATATTATACTTGCAGACAAGCTGTCAATGCGCTAGGCAAATTTGGTTTGGAAAGGTATTTTGGGGTGAAGGCGATGTCGCCTTGGACGCGGCGCCAGATGTTAGCCATTTAGAATCGTAAGGGAGGGCGGTAAGATGCCGACTTCATTCGACTATAGAGAAGGATACACGCAGAGATGACTCAAACACTTTATGAGTCCATCGGCGGCGAGCGAACGGTGCGCGCGTTGGTGGACCGTTTTTATGATTTAATGGACACAATGCCTGAAGCTGCGGGCATTCGCGCGCTGCATCCCGAAACGCTGGATCATTCGCGCGAGAAGCTGTTTATGTTTTTAACGGGCTGGATGGGCGGGCCGCCACTTTATGTCGAACGCTTCGGCCACCCGCGACTGCGCGCACGCCACCTGCCCTTCCCGATCGGCGAATCCGAACGCGATCAATGGCTATTGTGCATGAACCGGGCGCTGGAAGAAGTCGTCAAGAACGCGCTGACGCGAGTCCAGATTGCGCGCTCATTCGCGCAACTCGCCGATTTCATGCGCAATAAAGAAGGCTGATAGCGGACAATAAATATCGGACACAAAAATAGCGGATATTTTTTGTACGCTATTTTTTTGTCCGACGATGGGGCGAAGGAAAAGTTTGTAGATTGCAGGTTTTAGTTTGTGGAAAAACGCAGTGGCGCCATAATCTTGCGGCGCAAAAACGTTCGCATTCTTAATCAATCTTCAACATCGAAGGCTTCGATTCCAAGGAGATAAATTATGAGTTCAGGCGGTTCCGACTCTGTTCAGAAGCACAAAGATTTTCTCTTCCCGGCGGTGGCGATGTATTACCAGGAGCCTATCGCGCTCGAACGCGGCGAGGGGATGTATGTCTGGGACGAGGGCGGCAATAAATACCTCGACTGCTTCGGCGGCGTGCTGACCACCAGCCTTGGCCACGTCCACCCGCGCGTCACCGAAGCCATCATTGATCAGGTTCAAAAGCTCAACCACACCTCGACGCTTTACGCCAACGGCCCGCAATCGCGGCTCGCGGCGAAGCTGGCCGAGATTGCGCCCGGGAAGCTTGAAAAATCCTTTTTCACCAACAGCGGCACGGAAGCCGACGAGACCGCGACGATGGCCGCCAAGGTTTACACGGGCCGTCACGAGATCATCACCCTGCGCCACAGCTACAGCGGGCGTTCCGCCGCCGCGCAGACGGCGTCGGGCCATGCTCCGTGGAAGGTTCTGACTCCGCAGATTCCCGGCTATCATCACGGTCTCGCGCCGTATTGTTACCGCTGCCCGTTAAAGCTCACCTATCCCGAATGCGGCATCGCCTGCGCCCAAGACCTGAAGGAGATGATCGAGACCTCGACATCGGGCCAGATCGCCGCGTTCATGGCCGAGCCGATCATGGGCGTCGGCGGATTCATCACTCCGCCGAAAGAGTATTTCAAGGAGGCCGTCGCGATCATTCGCCAATACGGCGGCGTCTTCATCTGCGATGAAGTGCAGACTGGCTGGGGCCGCCTCGGCGACAAATGGTTCGGCATCGAGCATTGGGACGTCGAACCGGACATCATCACTTCGGCCAAAGGCATGGCGAACGGCTCGCCCATCGGCTGGACAATCGCGCGTCCGGAGATCGCCGATGCAGTCAAGAGGACAACTTTCTCAACCTTCGGCGGCAATCCCGTAACGATGCGCGCGGCGATGGCCACGATCGAGGTGATCGAACAGGAGAACCTGGCGCACAACGCGAAGGTCGTCGGCGATTACCTGCGCGAAAAGCTGATGGGCTTGCAGGAGCGCTACGAAATTATCGGCGACGTGCGCGGAATGGGATTGATGCAGGGCATGGAGTTCGTCAAAGACCGCAAGACCAAAGAGCCGCATCCTCAGGCCGTGTTGAAAGTCTTTGAAGAGACGAAGAAGCGCGGTGTGCTGGTCGGAAAGGGCGGATTATACGGGAACGTGATCCGGTTGGGGCCGCCGCTGGTTGCGACGAAGGATAATATGGACGAACTGGTCACGGCGCTGGATGAAGCGCTGGCGGCGGTATGAATTTATCCACAAAGTCACACGAAGAGTCACGAAGACTTTTTATCAGTCTCTTCGTGACTCTTCGTGTGACTTTGTGGATGAAAGATGGACGAAGACTATGAAAACTTTGATCAAAAACGGCCACATCGTCACCGCAGTCGATTCCTACACCGCCGACATCCTCATTGACGGCGAAACCATCGCAATGATCGGCAAAGACCTTTCATCCGTCGTCGGCTCGGTAGACAAGACGATTGACGCGACAGGCAAGCTGGTTATCCCCGGCGGGGTCGACCCGCACACGCACATGGATTTGCCGTTCGGCGGAACTTCATCTTCCGACGATTTCGAGACCGGCACGCGCGCGGCGGCTTTCGGCGGGACGACCACGATCATCGATTTCGCCGTGCAGTACAAAGGGCAGGCGCTGAATGAAGCGCTCGACGCCTGGTTCGCCAAGGCCGAAGGCAAGGCGACGACCGATTACGGTTTTCACCTGATCGTGACCGATCTGCCCGACGAGCGATTGCCAGAATTGAAGGCGATGATTGATCAGGGCGTGACGAGCTTCAAATTGTTCATGGCCTATCCCGGCGTCTTTCTCGTTGACGACGGCGTGATCTTCAAGGCGATGACGGCGGCGGGCGAGAATGGCGGGTTGATCTGCATGCACGCCGAGAACGGCGTGGTGATTGACGTGCTGGTCAAACGCGCGCTCGCCGAAGGCAAGACCGCGCCGAAGTATCACGCGCTGACCCGCCCCACGAAAGCCGAGGCCGAGGGCGTACACCGCGCCATCGCAATCGCCGAAATGGCAAACTCGCCGGTCTACATCGTGCATTTGAGCTGCTACGACGCGCTGAAAGAAGTCCAGGCCGCGCGCGATCTCGGACTGCCCGCATTCGCCGAGACCTGCCCGCAATACCTGCTGCTCGATTACAGCCTTTACGAGAAGCCCGATTTTGAGGGCGCGAAGTACGTGATGACCCCGCCGCTGCGCGACAAGGAGAATCAGGAACTGCTCTGGCGCGGGTTGCGCGGCGACGACCTGCAGGTGATTTCGACCGACCACTGCCCGTTCTGCTTCAAGGAGCAGAAGGAATTGGGGCGCGGCGATTTCAGCAAGATCCCGAACGGCGGCCCCGGCGTCGAGAACCGAATGAGCCTGATCTATCACCACGGCGTGACGCAGGGGCGCATCAGCCTCAACCGCTTCGTCGAATTGACCTCGACCGCCGCCGCAAAAATTTTCGGGTTGTTTCCGAAGAAAGGAACGATCGCCGTCGGCTCGGACGCCGACATAGTGATCTTCGACCCGAACCGCGAACAGACGATCAGCGCGGCGACCCATCACATGCGCGTGGATTACAGCGCCTATGAGGGATGGCGCGTAAGAGGCCTGACCGAGACCGTGATGTCGCGCGGGCGGGTGATCTTGGAAAACAACGAATTCAAGGGCAAAGCTGGCGCCGGGCGATTCATAAAACGAGGGGCCTTCACTGGGAGGTAATCGGTATGGCTCGGATGACCCGCTTCGGCAGGCGATTCTGTCTGATCGCCCTGAGCGCCGGATTGCTGCCGCTTACGGGGTGCGTTTTCGCGCGCGGACAGCGCTACAATCACTTCACCACTCCGACGCCCGTGGAGGAGAACAAGGTCTTGATTCTCGGATTCCTCGGTGGACGCGAGCCGTGGGACAATCCGCATCGCAACGTCCGGAAGCTGGCGTTGAAATTGCGCGCGCAGTATCCGGATAAAGTCTGGGTCGAGACAGTGGAGAACAGGAAACGCCACCTCGCGCGCGAGCTGATTCGCCGCGCGTTCGATCGCAACCGTGACGGCCAACTCGACGCGCAGGAGCGCGCCGGAGTCAGGTTGATTCTCTACGGCCAGAGCTTCGGCGGCGCGGCCGTCGTAAAGCTGGCGCGAGAGCTAGAGCGGACGGGCGTTCCGGTTCTGTTGACTGTGCAGGTGGACAGCGTTGGACGTGGCGACGGGATCATCCCCGCCAATGTGGCGCGCGCCGCCAACTTGTTTCAAAGAAACGGACTGTTCATTCGCGGCGAGCCTAAGATTCGCGCTCAAGACCCGTCCAGCACAACGATCATCGGCAATTTCGACTTCGATTACCGCAATAAGAAGATCGATATGTCCGAAGTGTCATGGATGAAGAAGCTCATCCGCGTTGCACACGTCAAGATGGAATTCGATCCGGCGGTCTGGGCGCTCGTCGAAGAACTCATCGAGAAAGAGATCAAACGACCGGACGATGAAAGACATAATTGAGACGGCGTTTTCATGCCTGAAAGCAACCGAGGAATTTGAACGCTGATATGGACATTCGTCAGGCGCTGATGGCCATCCATTCCAAACGGCAGGCGATGGACATCGTCGAATTCATTGGCGATGACGCCCAACGCTTCGCCGAATTGATGAAGCTCCTCTTCGGCGGAGAATACCGTTTGACGCAATGCGCCGCCGGTGTAATGGGTCATTGCGTCGAACGGCGCCCTGAATTGATCCGGCCTTACTTGCCGAAATTGCTCGACTGCCTGGAACGCAACGACATGCCCAACGCGGTCAAGCGCAACATCGCGCGCTTGTTGCAGTACGTCGAGATCCCACGGCGGCTGGCTGGCAAAGTCTACTCTCATTGCCTCGATCTGATTGATGACGCATATGAGCCGGTCGCCGTGCGGGCGTTCGCGTTGACAGTCGCGGCGCGCATCGCCGAGTCGGAGCCGGACCTGATGAACGAATTGCGACTCATCGTGAAAAAACATCTTCCGCATACAACGGCCGCATTTCAAAAACGCGCAAGAGAGGTTTTGTAGCGCGGGAGTGTGGCAGACTTATGGTCTTTGAGAAATAAATGCTACCAGGCAATCCAGCGTAGGGGCAGACCTGTGTGTGGGGCCCCGGAGCGACGGGTCCACGAAACCGGGGCAGACACGCAGGTCTGCCCCTACTATGGTTGCACTATTTATTCAAAGACCATTAGTCTGCCCGACGCCAATCCACACATGGGCAGACTAAAGTCCGCCCCACTCCCGCTTGTTTCGATTTAGCGATGCGCAAAGGTAATGAACATGTCCAAGCAAATGACATACTCTTCCGACACCATCCGCCACACGGACGGCCGCGTCGAACTGCGCGATCACTCGTCAATCGAATCCAGTCCGCTTTACAACGAAGACCTCGCGCCGGCGCCCGTGGCGAAGCGCAACTGGACGACGTACAACTACGCCGCGCTCTGGATCAGCATGGCTCACTGCATTCCGACCTACATGCTCGCGTCGGGGCTGATCGCCTCGGGAATGAACTGGCGGCAGGCGCTCTTCACGATCCTGCTCGGCAACACCATTGTGCTCGTTCCGATCCTGCTCAATTCGCATCCGGGGACGAAATATGGAATTCCCTTCCCGGTCTTCGCGCGGGCCAGTTACGGCGTGATCGGATCGAACCTGCCGGCGTTGATGCGGGCGCTCGTGGCTTGCGGCTGGTTCGGCATTCAGGCCTGGATCGGCGGCGAGGCGCTGCACACGCTTTTCAAAGCGATCATACCTGGATGGCAGACGCTCGCGGGCGGGACTGTGGGCGGGCACACGCCGACCGAGTGGCTGTCGTTCCTGCTCTTCTGGGGAATAAACATCTACATTATCTATCGCGGGATGGATCTGCTGCGCGCGGTCGAGAACTGGGCCGCGCCTTACGTGCTGGTGATGACGGCGATCCTGCTGGGCTGGGCGATCTGGCGCGCTCAGGGCCTCGGCAGTCTGTTGCGCGACGATGGCAAGTTTCAAACCCTGGGCGAATTCTGGCCGGTCTTCATTCCGTCGCTGACGGCGATGATCGGGTTCTGGGCGACGCTCTCTTTGAACATGCCCGATTTCACGCGCTTCGGGCGCAGCCAGCGCGAACAGGCCGTCGGGCAAGTCGTCGCGCTGCCAACGACGATGACGATATTCGCCGCGATGGGCGTGATGATCACATCGGCGGCCATAGTCATTTACCCGCAGATGGCGGCGAAAGATTTGTGGGACCCGTTGAAGGTCGTCAGCCAGTTCGACAGCGTGCCGGTCGTGGCGATCTCGATGTTCACGGCGGTGGTGGCGACCCTGGCGGTCAACATCGCGGCCAACGTCGTCTCGCCCGCCAACGATTTCGCCAACGCTTTCCCGCGCTGGATATCGTTCCGCACGGGCGGTTTGATCACCGGCGTCATCGGCATCGCCATGCAGCCGTGGAAACTGCTGGCCGATCCGTCGGCCTACATCTTCACCTGGCTGAACGGATATTCGGGCGGGCTGGGTTCAATCGCCGGAGTCTTGATCGCCGATTACTGGCTGGTCCGGGACAAGAAACTGGCCCTCGGCGATCTTTACCGCACGAAAGGCGTTTATGCTTACACGCAGGGGTGGAACTGGCGCGCGGTCGTGGCGACGCTGATCGGCTGCGGGCTGGCGTGGATCGGCCTGGTCGTTCCACAGCTCAAGCCGCTCTACGATTACGGCTGGTTCGTCGGCTTCGGCGCCTCGGCTGTGATTCATTACAGTTTGATGAAGGCGATTCCGCCTCAGCAAGAAAGTACGTTAGAAACGGAAGCAATGCAGAGAGGTTGACACTCCCACCGCTGGAAGCGGCGGGATTCTTGCTTCATCCGAGGTTGCCTGCTGTTGCAGGTCTTACACCAGGTCCACAAGCGTTTTACTTCCCGTGTGCCCCACGGCGAAG
>Ga0137373_10009570_pt1 | contig 10146 bp, 9 predicted proteins | sample SagtaG_5_FD_104912 | JGI IMG/M metagenome (GOLD analysis project Ga0137373, IMG submission 104912) | Vadose zone soil microbial communities from Sagehorn Ranch, Mendocino, California, USA - Sage1_R_80_16 metaG | ecosystem: Environmental > Terrestrial > Soil > Vadose zone | place: USA: California...
GGCCTCCGGTTGTTCGGCTCCGGGCCTGTCATCTTCTCTCTCTTCAACGGGCTCGTCATCGGACCGCGTCCTGGTGGGAGCAGGACGTGACGCGAGGTCCGCTGTGCTGAGCTCGCGTGCTTCATCCGGTTCCTCGTCCCTGTAACCCTTTGCCTCCATCAGGGCCTCCTTGCTCCGTGCGCTGGAGAGCTGGGCTCCCCACGGGGCGACCAGACGTGAGTTCGGTCCGGCTCGGATACCGGCCTGCGAGCGCTCGCTACTCGTCGATACCGTCGTTGCGCGCGGCCGAACCTTTGGATGTGACAGCCCGGCCGACGTTCGCCGACCCGGTCACCTCCGCCTTCCTCTCTTGTCGGACAGGACGTGCGCCGTGGCGCGGAATCCGCAGTACCGGAATCTGGAGTGATCGGGGTCAGCCGAGCGTCGCCAGCTCCTCGCGAACCCGGGCAGCTCGGACGACGTCACCCTTCGCCTCGCGGAGCGAGAGCGCCTCTTGCAATGCCTTCGCGGCCTCCTCCTTCCTCCCGGCGAGGCGAAGGACGAACCCGAGGTCGGACCACGCGTCCGCCATCTGCGGGAGGTAGTCCACGCCTTCGGTGAGGCCGACCGCCTCCCGGGCGAGCCTCTCGGCCTCCTCGAGGTCTCCACGCTGCGCCTCGACGAGCCCCAGAGCCTCTCGCCAGGAGATCTGCGAAGCCCAGTCGTCCGAGGGCGAGGCCTCCCTGCCCTTCTGAGCGAATTCCTCCGCCTCGTCCAGGCGCCCGGTCAGCGCCAGCACTCGAGCGAACTGCCCCGCCAGGGTGGAGAAGAAGGACTTCTCTCCGAGGCGCTCGAGGGCCAGGAGAGGAGGGCGCACGGTCTCCAGAGCTCGCTCGTGGTCTCCCAGGATCTCTTCCATCAGCCCGATGCGGCTCCCGATGCAGGTAACGGGAAGAACGCCGCCCAGGTCCTCCAGAATGGGACGGGCTCTCGCCGCCGACGCTCGAGCCTCGTCGGGCCGGCCGGCCATCGCTGCGAGCACCGCCCGTGCCGTGAGGATGGATCCTTCCGCCAGGCGCAGCCCGGACGCCTCGGCCAGCAGCTCGTCGCATCGCCTGATCCCCTCCTCCGCCGGCGTCGTCCCCCACATGTGGATCCCGCCCAACCAGTGCAGCAGGAAGGCCTGGTGGGGCGCACCGGCTCGGCGACCGAGCTCGATGACCTGCTGGAGCTCTGCAGCCGAGTCGGCGCTCCGCCCCAGAGTCCAGTACATGGCTGCGAGGAGCCGGTGGGCGAAGAAGAGGCCCACGTCGTCGTCGCGCTCCTCGAAGAACGGGATGGCTTGCTGTGCGAAGGCACCCCGCTCCTCCCACGCCACCGAAACGTCCCATCGCCAAGCCTCGAGCAGCTCAGCTCGGAGCTCCCAGGCTCGGTCGCCCGCTCTTCGAGCGGCTTCTCTCACCTCCTGGATGACGGCTTCCGCCCGGGCGAACTCCCCGAGTTCGATGAGGGCCCATCCGAGGTCCAGTAGGTCCCCCGGGCGACGAGGATCATCGGCTGGCAACAGATCCACCGTACGCGTGAGCAGGGCCTGCGCCGCGGCCAGGTCCGAGCGGTTCAGCGCCCGTCGCCCGGCCGCCTCCAGATGATCGGCGGCACGAGTGGCCAGCGCGTGAGCCCGCTCATCGATATTTCCGAGCTCCTCCCGGTAGCGATAGGCCTGTTCCAGGTGATACCCGAGGATCTCGTCGAACTCCGGCGTGCCTTCCCCAGCCACCCGCTGGAGCCAGCCGGCGAAGGCTTCGTGGAGCTGGGCGCGCGTCTCCTTGGGCATGCCGGCGTACGCGGCGTCGCGGATCAGGATGTGGCGGAAGCGAAATGCGGTCTCCCGGACGATGTCCGAGTGGTCCGGCCGGATCAGCTCCTTGCGCACGAGGGTCATCAAGTGACCCCCCACGGCAGGGCGCATTGGCTCGGTAGCTAGTGCCGACACCGCGCTCAGGTAGAAGACCTTCCCAACCACGGACGCTCGCTCGATGACCTGCCGTTCCTCCCCACCCAGGTGGTCCAACCGCGCCGCGAGCAAGGCCTGGATGGTCGGAGGGATGGGGATCGTGGCGAGATCGGCGGTGGGGATCCAGTGCCCGTCGTCCCGTCGAAGGAGCTCGTTGTCGATGAGCATCGACAGGACCTGTTCGACGAACAGCGGGTTCCCCTCGGCCGCCTCGGCGATCCGCGACTTCGAGATCTCCGGCAGAAGAGCCATCCCGAGGAGGTTCTCCACGAGCACCTCGCAATCTGGCTCCGACAGCGGCTCGAGCTGGATCGTCGTGGAGTTGTGCTTCCCTCCTCCCCACCCGGGCCGGACGTCGAGCAGCTCCTGGCGGGCGATGGCGACCAGGAGGATCGGGGCTCCCCGCGACCATTCGGCCACGTGGTCGACCAGGTCCAGCAGCGTGGGCTCGGCCCAGTGGATGTCGTCGAACAGCGCGACCACCTGGCGCTGCTCGGCCAGCGCTTCCAGCAGCTTTCGGAAGGCCCAGGCGATCTCTTCGGCAGGCGCCGTCGCTTCTCGATGGCCGATGACCTGCATGAGTCGATCGGCCACCGCCTCTCGGTCGTCCTCCGGTACCAGGGCGGCGAGCTTCCCCGATGCCGCATCGACCCCTTCCTCGTCGGTAATGGCGGCGGCCTGTCTCACCATCTCCACGACTGGCCAGTACGTGATGCCGGCCCCGTAGGGCAGGCATCGCCCACGCAGAACGGTGGACCGGCCGGCGATCGCCGACACGAACTCGTGCACCAGCCGAGACTTCCCCACCCCCGGCGATCCGATGACCGTGAAGAGGTGGCAGGCGCGATCGTCTGCTGCGTTCTCGAAGATCTGCTTCATGAGTGCGAGCTGCCGGTCGCGGCCGACCATGGGGGAGTCGAGGTGCCGGCGGACCGCCTCGGCCTCGGGATGAACATCGATCAGCCGGTACGCCGCGACCGGCTGGTCCTTGCCCTTCAGCGCCATCGGCTCGACCGCCTCGGCTGTTACAGAGTCGCGCAGGAGGCGGTACGTGGCCTCGCCAATCAGGATCTCGCCGGGCTGGGCGGATTGCTCGAGCCGGGCGGCCACGTTGACGGCGTCCCCGGTTACCAGCGTCTTCCCGGTCGAAGGATCCCCCGCCACCACCTCGCCGGTGTTCAGGCCGGTCCTGGTGAGGATGGCGATCCCCCGGTCCCGCTCCAGGTCTCGGTTCAGGCGTTCCAGCCGCTCCTGCATCTCGAGGGCGGCTCGCACGGCGCGAAGGGCGTCGTCCTCGTGAAGGGTCGGGATGCCGAACACCGCCATGACGGCATCTCCGATGAACTTCTCCACCGTCCCGCCGTGCGCTTCAAGGGCCGCCTTCATCTCCTCGAAGTAGCGAGCCATGACCTGGCGGAGCGACTCCGGATCAAGGCGTTCGCCCAGACCCGTCGACCCGGTGACGTCGGAGAACAGCACGGTGACAACCTTCCGCGCCTCTCCTCGGGCCGAGGTTCCCTCCAGAGGCCTGCCGCAAGCCAGGCAGAACCGGGCAACCTCGGGATTCTCCTGGCCACAGTTCGGACAGACCGGCACGAGACGAAAGTGTAGTTAGAGGGGAGCCTCGCGGCCCCCCTCACCCTCGCCGTACCCGGATCTCATCCCGCAGGAATAGTGGTTGCTTCAAGCTGGTTCACGCGAGAAAACGAACGGAGGTAACGCGTGAGCTCTGCTAGAACGAGCTGGAACGACGGCATCATCGAGGAGTTTCGAGCGAACCATGGAAAGGTTGGAGGGCCGTTCGCCGGGGTACCCATCCTGCTCCTGCACCACACCGGTGCCAGGACCGGCACGGTCCGGGTAAACCCACTGGCGTACCAGGCCGACGGTGGCAGGTTCGTCGTGTTCGGATCAAAGGGAGGCGCGCCCACCAATCCCGATTGGTATCACAATCTCCGGGCCAATCCCGAGGCGACCGTCGAAGTCGGGACCGAGACTATCCCCGTCCGGGCCAGGGTCGCCGAGGGCGAGGAGCGGGAGCGCATCTGGAATCGCCAGAAGCAGCTCATGCCCGGCTTCGCCGCCTACGAACAGAGGACCCGCCGGCAGATCCCAGTCCTCATCCTCGAACGCTCATAGGAGAAAATGCGGGGCGTGGCCCCCGCGTTCGCCGTGACCCAGAGGGGTCACGGCGATGCGAGTCGCCCCGAGACCGGCTATCGCTCCAACGATTTCGCTGCGGACCTGGCGGCATTCATGGACGCCCTGCAGCTGCAGGCGGCTGTCATCGCGGGTGGCTCGAGCGGCGGCTTCATCGCCCGGCGCTTTGCCATCGATCACCCCGACCGCACCCTGGGCCTCGTGCTCTTGGGATCGCCCTTCACCTTGCAGGACAAGCCAGAGGTGCAGGAGATGTGGGAATCGACCATATCGAGGCTGACGGATCCAATCGACCGGGGCTTCGTGCGCGGAATTGCGGAGAGCACGCTGGCCCAGCCGGTGCCGCCCGCCTTCCTGGAAGCTATGGTGCAAGAGAACCTCAAGGTCCCGGCGCGCGTGTGGAGGGCGACGATGGAAGGCCTCCTGGAAGACGATTCTTTCAGGGAGCTCGAAAAGATCAAGGTCCCCACCCTCATCATCTGGGGCGATCGGGATTCACTGCTCACCCGAAGCGATCAGGAGGCGCTCGCCGCGGCGATCCCGGACTCGCGGCTCGTGGTCTATGCAGGCGCCGGACACGCCTGCTACTGGGAGGAGCCCGCCCGGGTCGCGTCCGATCTTGTGGCCTTCGTCAAACTCCTCGGTGGGTAGCGATCACGGCAGCGGGATGACTTCGGCTTCGCCCGGTATCAGCACCTTGATGGCCGCGTAGACCGTTCCGTCCTTGCCCACCGTCGAAGCAATGGACATCGGGAGGCCGGTCGCCACCTCCGAACAGCTCCACGAGCTCGGATCGCACGCATTGACCGTACCGCCCAGACTCCCAATGTTGGCTTCGATCGCGAACCAGGTCGCCTCGTCCAGCTCCGTCACGTAGATGGTCCCGTCCGGACCCGAGTTGAGGCCGGTGATCGAGGTGAACCCATCCGCCACAACCGAGCAAGCGGGGCTGGCCCCACATTGGGCGTGCCTGGTGCCGGGGGCGATCCGCCACACTCGCGACTCATGCCTGGGCGGGGAACCCCTTCAGCTCTCCCAGGTAGTAGGCGCCGTCCGGACCGACGGTGACGCTGGTCGCCACGGCCTGGGCTGACATCTCCGGGAGAAGGTTGCACGAACAGGTCGGCGAGAGCCTCTTTCCGTCCATGGGACACCCGGAACAGCTTCCCGTCGGTAGGGGCCGGCTCCTCACCGCCGCTGGTGACGGCATACATGGATCCTCGGCCGATCGGGGTGACATCGGTCACGTTCGGGAGCTTGACGATCAGGCTGCGCTTGCCCTTGTGCAGCTGGACGATCCCGGCTCCGGCATCGGCCACCAGGAGGCTGCCGTCCGGGGCGGTGGACAGCCCGAAGATCGGGCCTGCGTAGTCATAGTGGGGGACGTTGGCCGCTCGGGCGGTCGCCGGGGTCATGAGCAGCCGGTTGGGCGACGGGGGAGTCAATGCGTCAACTGCCGTATGAGAGGTGGGATCGACGGACTAGGCTCTCGTCCTGTAGCCGACGGGAGCGCCCTCTGGGTTCTCCGGAGTACGGTTGATGACCGGTATCGGGAAGATAGGCTGCTCGCCGGAGCGGCGAGGGCCGGACCAGGCGGCCGGGATAGCGTCGATGGCCCAGGCTAAGCGGTACGCGATCGACTCGTAGTTCACCCTCCACCCTTTGAAGTGGGGCCAGGCCTCATCCGGCGTCCGTGTCATCGGGAAACCGACCTGCTGCAGGCGGGCGATGCCCTGGTCGAACTCCTCCCGGGAGAGCTGGATGCCGGCGTCCGGACGAGGGTCTTCGTCGTACGGGATCCCGACGGTGGCGGCCAGCTGGCGGAGACCTCGGAATCCCATGGCCAGGCACAGCCGACCCTGGAGCGGGAGGTCGTCGGGAGCGACCGCCGACCACAGCGCCGCCGAATCCATGACGGCGAGCAGGGCGGTAAGCCAGTTGGCCTTGGGGTGGGGCGATCGGAACCGCAAGAGGATCGGATAGCTGGAGTGGCTCTCCGCCACGTCGGCGGCCCAGCGCTCCCATTGTCGGTAGAACTGGGGAAGCTCCTCCGTGGTGATGGTGTACCGGCTGCGGGCCAGCAGCTCGGGCCCCCATGCGGGAGTGCCCGCCCGAACGGTGAGCAGCGTTATTTCGGTCTCGCGACGGTTGAACGCGCTGTATAGGGTGGGCAGGTAGGCGATGAGCATGGCCACCACGGTCAGTCCTGTCGCGCCGGAAACGAAATCGATGGCTGTCGGCCCCCCGCTATTCGTCGAGGCGATGCCCAGCGTGAACAGCGAGGATCCGGCTTCGCGAAGAGCGGCCCCCAGGTCCCGCACCATTGGCCACAGCAGCAGGCCGTATCCGAGCAGGAACAGGATGAGCCAGGAGAACAAGGCGATGCCCAGCTCCACCGGCGCCTGGAAGGCAAGGAGCCGGTAGCGTTGGTGGTAAGTCGCGAGTGGCCGGGTCACCAAGCGGAACAGGTCGTCCGTGACGCTATCGACAGTCCGGAAGAGGCGGCCGACCCGTCCTCCTGGCGTGACCAGCGTCTGCAGGACGCTCGCCGCCGTGCCCAGGGCGATGAGCCCTCCCAGCACCGCGCCCAGTACTCGCACAGCCGCCACGACCCCTCCCCTTACCCGGCGACAGATCCCGGTGACGTCAGAGCAGGGCCAGCTGCCCGCTCAGGCTGAACGGCGCCGCCTCGAGTTGTTGGTGGACAGAGGCTGCTTCTTGATGCGACCGACGACTTCTACTCGAACGGGGACGCCATCGATCTCCGCTGGGACGGCCCCGTCTCTTGGTGCCTTCACCAGGTTCACCTTCACGGCATATCCCCTGGCTTCCCGGGCGATCCCGATGCCGTTCACCAGCTTCGAATCGCCCAGAAGCTCCGCCGCCTTCGCCTTGGCGGCTCTTGCCTTGGAGATGCTCGCCGCCTTCATCGACGTCAAGTTAGCAGGTCCACCCTGAGTTCTCGCAGGACCGGCTCCAGTGGGTTCGCGTACGTCACGCCCCTGCCCGCAGGTCCCCCAGCGTCGCTTCCAGCGAAAAGCAAGGCATAGGGGCGGCGATCGCCGCTCGTGTAGATAAGGGACCCGCTGTCTCCGCCGGCACTGAAGGGCTGCCGCGTGCCGGCGATCTCGATCTGGTCGTCGAATCGAAGATTGCCGATGTCGTACTCGACGACGACACCGTCGACCTCGAACGCTGCCACCCTCCCGTGTGTGTGACCAGTGGTTCGCCCGACCTTTTCAACGCGAGAGGCATCCTCAGGCGCCGCTAGGTCGGTGGACAAACGCCGCCTTGCACGGGGGAGCCGTGGGTCGTACTCGACATCCTTGTTCAGCGAGGCGATCGCGCAATCCATCGCGTTGGCGGACCCGGACGCGAGCCTGACGAACTTCTCGAGCAGGCCAACCACGTCTCTGGGGCGGCGCCCCTTGTCGTACGCGCCGGGCTGGAGGATCTCGTCCCCACGACGCCCCTGGTTCTCATCGGCCAGGACGTGGTTGTTCGACAGGATGAAGACTCGCTGCCCCCTGGATACGAAACACGCGATGGTGCCAGCGGTTATGCGGAAATGACCGACCGAGATGCCCGGTCTCACCGGCCGGTGCTGGTCCTCGTTCCACGCCTCGCGCTTCGTCACCCTCCCGATGAACCGGACGTCGGCATCTCCCCGTGCTGCGGATATGAGCTGGGCGACATGGTCGCTTCGCGCCAGCCCCTGGTGCTGGACTCGCACTGCGAGCCTGTAGTCACCCTCGACGGCGCCGGGAGCGACACCGAGGGCGATACCCGGTTGAACGCGTTCGACGTCTTTCGTCCGGCCAGCTGGAATACCCAGCGGGGCGGCCTTCCGGGCCGGGAGCGCCAGCGTCATGGGGTGTGTCTCCGATAACGAAGCCTTCAGATTGCGGACGGAATCGAGATTCATTGACGTCTTCTCCCGGGCACACCCCATGTTGGGGTCTGGGTCGTTATTCCACTCTGATCGAGATCGACTGGGCAAGCGGCTGCCCGGACGCGGCGGAGGCCTACAGCGATCTTCGGTCGAAACCTCCTTGGTAGACTGCTGCCCATGGCTGAATACCATGAAGTGTTCCACGAGCGTCTGTACTTGAGGGAACCTCGCACCGAGCGACTGAGGAAGAGTGCGGCGGGCCGCCTTCGCCACCTCCTGAACACCGGGTGGAAAGAGACCGAGCGGTGGCACGCGGACGACTACATCACCGTCCGCATGGAGCGAAGCGGCGTCGCCCCCCGCATGACGGAGATGCCGAAGATCGTCCCGTCTCAGCCGGGTCCGCCTCGCCGCGGTCCGGGGCAAGGGCCACCTTCCGGACAGCGCAGATAGAGACGGAGCCGAGCCGCTGCAGGCGGCGGGTCCTCCCTTCAGCCGATCACCCGGACGCCGTCCTTGTAGACCGCCCGGATACGGTCCGGCATCTTCTCGAAGTCGAATGGGTCGCCATCCAGGACCACCACGTCGGCCCGCTTGCCCGGCGCCAGCGTGCCCAGCTCGTCCTGCAAGCCCATCAGCTCGGCAGCGCTCGACGTGGCCGCCACCAGTGCCTGCGATGGCGTGTATCCCTTCTCCGCCATCAGCACCAGCTCCCGGAGGTTCGTCCCGTGCGGGGCCACGGGGCAGTCCGTGCCCATGGCGACCTTGACCCCCGCCTCCGCGGCACGCCGGAAGGACTCGAGCTCCGGTCGGCCGAGGGTCCGCAGCTTTTCCCGGACCGGATCGGGGATCTTCGGGTTCGCCGCCATCTCTTCGGTGGTGTCTCCTGCGGTGAGGGTGGGAACGAGCCAGGTCCCGTGCTCGAGCATCAGCTCGATCCCCTCGTCGTCCAGGAACGTGCCGTGGTCGATCGATCGGACGCCGGCCCGGACGGCACGCTTGATTCCCTCCGCCCCGTGGGCGTGGGACATCACCCACCGGCCGAGGTCGCCCGCCGTCTCCACCATCGCCTCCACCTCGGACTGCGTGAAATGGGGGAGCTTCGGATCGTCGAACGGTGAGAGGAAGCCCCCGCTCGAGTCGATCTTGATGACGTCTGCCCCCGCCCGGACCATCTCGCGGACCTTCGCCCGAACGCCCTCGCCGCCATCGCACACGCCGCTGGGCATGCCGGGATAGGTCACGCCCCACTGGCTCACCGCGCCGCTGGGCAGCCAGGCATCGCTGTGCCCCCCGGTCATGCTGATCATGTTCACAGAGATCTGCATCCGCGGCCCCCCCAGAACGCCGTCCTCCACCGCTTGTCGCAGCCCGGCGTCGGCCCCACTCGCGTCACGGACCGTGGTAATCCCCAGCGAGAGGATCCACTGGAGCGTCTCGGCGATTCGGTAGAACGGATAGGAGAAGGGGCGGTGCATCACTGCGACCTCGTCGAGGTCCTCGTAGCGCATGGCCACGTGGATATGGCAATCGAACAGTCCAGGCAGGAGCCCCTGCCCGGAGACGTCCACGCTCTCGTCGCCGTCGAGGCCCGGCCCGACCTCGACGATCCGTCCATCCTCGATGACGAGGTCCGCCTCGGCGGGCGACGCTCCGGTCCCGTCGAATACCGTTCCGCCCGTGAACACTGTCCGCATGGTCTCCTCCGATCCGCCGCTGCCGCGCAGGTCTGACTAGCCTACCCGGGCGGCCTGCCCTAGCCCGAGGGTCTGATCGCCCTTCCACTCCGGGTCGTCCCAAGGTGGCTCCCCTTCCCGAGGTTTGAACCCGGTCACAGCGCTCCAGAACTCCGCGAGTCGCGCCACATCGGCGCAGTCGATCACCACGTTCGCCATCCGCACGTGGGGTGGCACAGCTTCCTCCGCCATTCGCCTTCCTTATTCCGTGTAGCGGACCGCTTCAGCTGGAGGAAGGCGCGAGGCTCGCCACGCCGGGCCCAGCGTGACCAGCAGCACCGCCACGTAGATCAGCCCGAGGACGCCGCCGATGCTGGCGAAGTCGATGCCGAAGCCCGGCTGGCTGTCCTGCTGGCGGTAGAAGA